>Ga0207952_1000248_pt1 | contig 52311 bp, 59 predicted proteins | sample SubbioR12Aug_8Ca_FD_184831 | JGI IMG/M metagenome (GOLD analysis project Ga0207952, IMG submission 184831) | Serpentinite rock and fluid subsurface biosphere microbial communities from McLaughlin Reserve, California, USA - CR12Aug_8Ca (SPAdes) | ecosystem: Environmental > Terrestrial > Deep...
AGGATTTTATCCCGAGAACTGGGGTAGCGTTATGCCGTTGGATATTGAAGGCATTGAATAACTCGAAAGATGCGCCGCCCGTTGGTTGGCGCATCCTACGGGCTTAGCCGTAGCCTGGGCAAACCTGAGTAAAATTCAGTCTATGGGCTAAACGAACGGCTTACCGAAAAAACCTTTTCCTCCAGCCAAGTCACCAATCCGGCTTTTACGGCCATTTCGGCCAATTTGTTCACGCTTAAAAACTTAATATGGTTCGGAATATTGGAGACGGATTCCAGATCCTTGGCTGGCGAATGCACCGCAAAATAAATATATCGATAGTCTTGGTCGGAGAAGCTTTCTTCTAGTTTCTTTAAGTCCGCCAATCCTGCTTGTGATTTGATTTGTACAACGTAACGGTCACCTGTAATGGGCTCTACAAGAGCAATGTCATAGGCTTTCTCATGTTGGCCCAAAATACTCACTCGCAACCAACCAGCGTTTCGAAAAATCAAATCAACGAATGTTTCAAAATCCTTCCAATGCAATTCTTTGATGGCAAAGATCAAACTGTTCTCCAACGCTAACCGGTGTAAACGAATTGATTCAGCCAAGTTGCCCGGCGTATTGTTCAGAAGGTTACGCAAAAGCGGAATTTGTTCATCCTTTACAGCACAGGTTGTCCACCTGTATCCTTGCAGCATTGCCAATCGACCAGGTAAACCATTGGTGAAAAGAGTTGCTCCGCTCGCATTCTTATCACTCCAGCCTTGGACTTTTCGGAACTTCGAAGTATCGTCCTTTTCCACTGGTGAAGACTGTTCGACTCGGGTCCACCAAAGCTTGTTTTGGGAAAACGTGATCCAAATATCCATCTCATCGGATTCAACAATGCGGCGCAGTCCGTTTAGAGCCCGAGTGGCCCCGCCTTGCGGCCCATCATGTGCAGAACGAAGCTGATCTTCTATCTTTTCCCAGTTTCTGGAGTTGATGTCATCAACTGTCTGTTCTTTCCAGCCGAATCTGAGTTTGTTGTCGTGCAAACTTTTGGCTTCCCAATCACCGCCTTGACCTAGCTTGATATAAAACGCATTTTTGAAATCAATGGATGTCATACTTCTCTCATGCACGGTGCAATAGACGGGTGATAAAGTAAGGTTTAGGCCTTGTAGTTAAGCATTAATAATAACTGATTAATGTCAGGCATTCATTCTCAGCCGCCATTAACGGCCGAAGCGTAGTGGTCAGCTTTGGTCCGGATGAGGTAGTGATAATCTCAATTTGCTCGCCTAATACCGGACAGCCGACTGAATCATTGGTTGCCTTAACAATTGAAATTGGAAAGAGAGCCCGACAGTCGTGTTATGGCCGTTGATCTGGTTTCCACGGCTAGCTTGGGAACCCATACGGAGCGTTAACTACCGGTACGCATCCCCAGGCGCGAGCGTGGGAACGAGAAAAAACCGCACCTAAACCAATAAGATTGAAGAGTTTATGTTTAATTACTTGATACCGATACTATTGCTACCGACGCTATGCCTGGCAAACGATGAGAATCCCGATGTTCCCGCCGAACTGCGGAATTTCGTGGAAGCGAATACCTCATTATTGGCCTATGCCGGCGCGGATTTGAATGGCGACGGTTTGTCCGATTATGTATTCATCCTGGAGCGGCAAAAAACAAATGACGCCGACCCGGATATCGAGACCGGGCAACGGCCTTTAAAAATCGCCCTGCGGCAAGCGGACAACAGCCTGAAAATCGTCAAAACCAACGACAGGATCGTGTTTTGCTCAACCTGCGGCGGCGTATTCGGCGACCCCTTCGCCGAATTATCGGCCACAGCGAAATCGTTTAGCGTCAGCCACTACGGCGGCAGCAATTGGCGCTGGACTAACAACTTTCAATTCAATTACTCAAGGCGCGACAACACTTGGCAACTGGTGCGCGTCGAGGAAAGTTCCTTTCATACCTCCGACCCGGAGACGGTGAAATCAGCCACCTACAAACCGCCCAAGGACTTCGGCAAAATCGATATTGCCGATTTCGATCCGGAAAACTACAAAGGTTTGGGAAAAAAATAAGCCCCGAAACATCAGGCGGCTCGAGATTGCGGAACCGCCTTACCCGCGAATTGATTAGCGGATTAGGCTTAAGCCGCTGCGCCCGCTGTATCGCAAAGGTCCTTAAATTCCGGTATGCCGGCCGTTAACCGCATGCGCAGGAAATTAAACTGCCGCTGCAGTTCATCTTCGGCATCGCCGACATTTTTAAATACCTGAACGACTTTTTGATCGTTCAGCATGTCCGGATAATTTGCATCGATAAACTCAAGCACTTCCGCGTCAAGTTCGCTGATTTTACTCAAAGCGGCTTCCATGCTCGTCAATACGTTACGTAACTCTATAAGATCCTTGGCCATATAAATTCTCTGTTAAATGGACGGTGTTAATAAAATTTCTGCCGAGCAGTTAGGCCGGAATAAGCTTCAGCGTTTCCGGCCAGGATATGGAACGCCGGAAACGCCAAATAAATCCGCTCAAGCATAGGTGGGTTGAAACGCCTGTTCGGGATCGGCAACCGGAGCATTGTTGACGCTGTCCCAATACGGCGACAGCTTGCGCAAGGCGGCGACGATATCCGGCATGACTTTCAATACTTCGTCCACTTCGCTCATGCTGTTGTAGCGCGAAAACGAGAAACGGATGGTGCCGTGGGCGGCGGTGTAAGGTATATCCATGGCCCGCATCACGTGCGACGGTTCCAGGGAACCCGAGGTGCAGGCGGAGCCGCTGGACGCGGCGATGCCGGCCTTGTTCAGCAGCATCAAAATCGCCTCGCCCTCGATATATTCAAAGGCAATATCGGTGGTGTTGGGCAGGCGGTTGTTCAAATCGCCGGTGATAAAACTGTGCGGGACTTGTTCGATAATGCCGCGCTCCAACCTATCGCGCATGGCCTTGACCTGGGTGTTCTCGAATTCCATGTGCTGCAGGGCCAATTCGCACGCCACGCCCAGGCCGACGATGGAAGCGGTGTTTTCGGTGCCGGCCCGGCGGCCGCGCTCCTGATGGCCGCCGCGCAGCAAGGGCCGGTAACGGGTGCCTCGGCGCAGATACAATACGCCTATGCCTTTGGGGGCATGCAGTTTATGCCCGGACAGACTCAGCATGTCGATCTTGGTATCCTGCAACATCATCGGAATCTTGCCGACCGCCTGCACCGCATCGGTATGGAACATCACGCCGGCCGCATTGGCCATTTCGGCCATTTGCTCGACCGGAAAAATGGTGCCGGTTTCGTTGTTGGCCCACATCACCGAGACGATGGCGACTTGGTCGGACAACAGGTTCTTGTAGGCTTCCAGATTCAGCCGGCCGCATTTGTCCACCGGCATCCGGTGTATGGTGTAACCTTCTTTTTCCAGGTAATCGCACAAGTTCAAAATCGCCGGATGCTCCACCGCCGTGGTAATGATTTCCTTGCGGTTGGGTTGGGCCTTGATGGCCGACAAAATCGCCGTGGAATCGGATTCGGTGCCGCAGGAGGTAAAAATAATCTCCGAGTCGTGCTCGGCGCCGAGCAATTCCTGCACTTGGCCGCGCGCCTTTTTGATGCCCCGCGCCACCCCGTCGGCGAAACGATGGATAGACGACGGGTTGCCGAATTGTTCGGTGAAATACGGAATCATCGCATCGACCACCGCCCGGTCCACCTTGGTGGTGGCGTTGTTATCCAGATAAATATCAGGCATGACCGGCCTCCTTGATGTTCACCAGTCCGGCGGTCGGCATTTGCGAAGCAGGCACGACCTTGATGAACTCGCCCATCACTTCCATCAAACGCTGCTGGATACCGGCGATAGTCATTGACGACATTTGGCAACCGTTGCAAGCGCCGGTCATATTCACATAAGCGGTTTTATCGACCACTTCCACCAACTCGACGTCGCCGCCGTCGGCCATCAATTGCGGACGGAAGGACATGATCACTTCCTCGATTTTCTTGATACGCTGCAGATTGGTCAGCGGTTTTTTCTCGGCTTTCACTTCGACTTTCTCTATCGGCGCCGCGCTGGGGTCGAAGCTTTCGCCGCGTTCCTTCAAGACTTTTTCCAGAATCGCTTCGATGTCTTCGTGGCAGGCCGCGCAACCGCCGCCGGCCTTGGTGAAATTGGTAACGTCTTCAACGGTGCGCAGTTTGTTCGCCCATACCATTTCTTCGATCATCACCGCGTCGATGGCGAAGCATTTGCAGACCAAGGCGCCTTCTTCATGGTCGTCTTTCCACTCTTCGCCGCGATAGTTGGCGACGGCGGCTTGCAAGGCTTCGCGCCCCATGACCGAACAGTGCATTTTTTCCGGCGGCAAGCCATCCAGTTCGGCGGCGATGTCCTGGTTGGTGACTTTCAAGGCATCGTCCAGGGTCATGCCCTTGATGATTTCGGTTAATACCGAAGACGAGGCAATCGCCGATCCGCAGCCGAAGGTTTGGAAACCGGCATCTTCGATGACTTCCGATTCTTCATTCACTTTCAGGGTCAACCGCAAGGCATCGCCGCAGCTGATGGATCCCACTTCGCCAATCGCATTGGCCCCTTCCACCGCGCCGGCGTTTTTGGGGTTGAAAAAATGGTCTTTCACTTTGTCCGAATAATCCCACATGACTTTAATCTCCGCTTCTTAAGAACAGGTTTTGGGGGTGCCGCCGTTATCGCCGGTGGTAAACGAAGAGCCGCAAGCGCAGCTTTTGACTGCGTTGGGATTGCTAAATTTAAAACCCGAGCCTTCCAGGCTATCCACGAAATCGATGGACATGCCGTCGAGTTTCGGATAACTGGTTGGATCGACAAATACTTTCACTTCACCGCAATCGATCACGGTGTCTTCCTGGGTTTCCTTGTCTTCCAGGCGCAAACCGTAGGACAAACCGGAACAACCGCCATCGGTCACTTCGATCCGCAGTCCTGCTGTCGGTTTGTCGGAATTGCTGATAAAACGACCCACGGCTTGGATAGCGCTATCGGTTAAAGTAATCATGGTTAACTCTCCTGAACGGTTTGGCATTGATCTTGTAAAGATTTAAAGCAACCGGCATGCCATGCGAGAAAATCTTTTCTAAACCACTGAATTATCTTGCTTCGTAACAACCGGCCACCTTGAACCGGCAATCCGTTTAGCAACAATCCCGCTGTCTTTGTCGGTTTTGCTACAAACCCATAACAGGAGAACACCATGAATATTGAAGATTTGGATTTAGGCGATGTGGTTTTTGCCGCGCATACCATCGTCGACGACGGCAGCATGCCGGAAAGCGAGGAAGGCGAAGTGCTGGCGGAAGAAGGCGCCCGCGGCGTCATCGTCATGAAAGGCTATGTGGAGGAAGACCCCAGCCGCAGCGTGTTTCTGGTGCGCTTCGAGGACAGGGAATTGAACCTGGGCCGGCCTATCGGCTGCTGGACCGAGGATTTGATGCTGCCGGAGCTGGTTTCTTAGGCGGATAATTATCCATTGTGTAGTGGGTCGATGAGTGCTAGCATCTGTTCCGTATTTTTTCCGTAACAAGTGAGTTGCCTTATGCCCGCCACTTCCACCGACTACGAACGTATTGATCTGCGCACATCCACTGAAATCAAGACATTGATCAGCCGTGCGGCTAGCCTTTCAGGGGTATCTTTGAGTGCATTCTTGGTCAGCGCGGCCCAAGAACGCGCCAAGCAAATAGTGTCGGACAGTGAAACGCTGAATCTGTCACCCCGTGATTGGGATGCATTTTTCAACGCGCTGGACAATACCGAAACAGCCAGGCCAAAATTGCAAACGGCAGCAGACGAATATCTGAACTGGAAACAAGTCCAACAGCCATGAGCGCCTTTAATGGCCGCATCGAATCCTTGCATAATAGTCACGATAGGCGACGGTTCGATTGCGGCGATAGCGCCTTGAACGACTATCTGAGGCGCTACGCCCGGCAACATGCCGACGCCAATATCAGCCGAACTTATGTGGCATGCAAAGAGCAACGGATTTGCGGGTATTACAGTCTGGCAATGGCTGCGATTAAGAAACAGCAACTACCCAGCCAATACCACAAACGTTTCGCCGATTATCCAGTGCCGATGGCGCGATTAGCCAGATTAGCGGTCGATGTGGGCTATCAAGGCCAGGGAATTGGCAAATTGTTGCTATTGGACGCCTTATACCGCTGCCTGGAACTATCGCGCAACATCGGTATGGCGGGTGTCATCGTCGATGCCAAACATGAACAAGCCCAGGCGTTTTATCAAAACTTTGAATTTGAAACCTTTCCGGATTCGGCATTGACTTTGTGGTTGCCTACCGGGGCAATCCAAACGTTGTTTGCGGCGGATCAATCGTCGTACGCGATTGAGAAAGGTCCACGATCAGTCTTTAATCCCTAAACTTCAGGGCCGCCACAATATTGGTCACAGTCCAACCGGAAAAATCGCCAGTTTCAAATCCGCCGTTAGTAATGTATTGGGTGGTTGCCGCCTGAGACTGAAGGGCTATAACCATTAACAAAAAACCGAATATATTCTTCATTTGTACCTCCGAGATGAATATCAAAAATTTAAAATCGCTCTATGAAATAGCATATAACCTGCCAATTCAATCAGTTCCATTAACCGCGATACCAACCCGTGCAAGAAAAATCTGGCACCATGTAAAATAACCCGACACTTTCTGATCATTACACTCAGCCATACAACAGAGACATTCGCACAGATTGGCACGGTGTGTGCTTAAATAGCAGCATCTATTTTGTTTGAGCGCTCATAATGACAACCCCATCCGACGCCGTACTGACTTATCATCAACGCACCAAGCATCAATTGAATGCTTATGCCAGGGGCCCGGAGTCTTTGGATTGGGACGACCAGCCCAATCCGTTTCGACGTTTCAAGGGCTGCGAAACGGTCAAACTGCCGGTACCGGGCGCCGAACTGGCTTGCCTGTTCGCCGATCTGGACAAACCGGAGCTGATAACGCCGCAGCCGCTCGCGCTCGATACGTTCGGTTTATTGCTGGAACTGTCGTTCGGCCTGTCGGCCTGGAAACAATTCGGACCGGACCGCTGGGCCTTGCGCTGCAACCCTTCCAGCGGTAATCTGCATCCCACCGAAGCCTATCTACTCTGCACCGACGCGGAACTGCTGCAGCCCGGCGTGTACCATTATGTCAGCCACGACCATCATCTGGAACGCCGCGCTACATTCGACCCGCATGGCGGCGAGCCGGCCTGTTACATCGGCTTGTCCTCCGTGCATTGGCGGGAGGCCTGGAAATACGGCGAACGGGCCTTTCGCTATTGCCAGCACGACATCGGTCACGCGCTGGCGGCGCTAAGTTATGCCGCCGCTTGCCTGGGCTGGTCGATAGAACTGATCGGCGAGGCCGGCGATGCCGAGCTTGCCCATTGGTTGGGCTTGGACAGGCTGGCGGACTTTGTCGAACACGAACGCGAGGCGCCCGATTTGCTGTGCCGTTTGCGCACGGATAAAACCCCTCATGGCGGCTTCGATGCCGAACTGTTTGCGCAACTGTATGCAACGGCGAGCTGGTTCGGCCAAGCCGAACGCTTGAGCGGCCGGCATTTTTACCGCTGGCCGGTCATCGACGAGGTGGCGGCTGCCGCGCAAAAACCATCTACCCCGGCGGAACGCTCGGACATGCCGACGCTGGCGCTGCCGGCGCCCAGTCAAAACCTGGCCGCCAGCCGCTTGATACGCCAGCGCCGCAGCGCCCAGCATTTCAACGGCAAAGCCGCCCCCTTACCGTTGGCGGATTTTCAACGCATATTGTCGGCATTGCTACCCAACGCCAAGCCGCCGTTTACGGCCTGGAACTGGCCGCCGCAAATTCACATGCTGTTGTTTGTGCACCGGGTCGACGGCTTGGAGCCGGGTTTGTATTTTTTACCGCGCAACGGCGACGATGTCAGCATTTTAAAACAGGCTTTTTCCAAGGATTTCGTTTGGCAGCCGGTCGAGACCCCGTTCGAGCTTTACCGGCTGGTGGCCGGCAATGTGCGGCAAGCCGCCAAAACCCTGTCCTGCCACCAACCGATTGCCAGCGACAGCGCGTTTAGCCTGGGGATGCTGGCCCGCTTCGCCGGCAATATCGAAGCCGAAGCCTGGCGCTACCGGCGGCTGTTTTGGGAAGCCGGCCTGCTGGGGCAAATTCTGTATCTGGAAACGGAAGCCGCCGGCATTCGCGGCACCGGTATCGGTTGCTTTTTCGACGATGCGGTACACGGGGTATTGGGTTTGCAGGATAACGACTGGCAAAGCTTGTACCACTTTACCGTGGGTACGCCGCTGGATGATGGCCGGCTGGAAACCCAGCCGGCTTATGCGCATCTTTTGAAATGACGTTTAAACCCGGCGCGCATGATGCACCGCGCTATGGCATGACGTTAACCGTCAAGCCTCAATCGGTGTTGATGGCCGACAGAGCGGCCGCCATTTCCCGATTCAGTTGCGACAAGCATTGATTGAGGGCTTCGACTTTCAATTGCGCGTCGTTGTTATCCGCCGCTGCCGTAAAACTGCTCTGCCTGCTTAGAATCACCTCGTCGTTCCGGCTGGCTTGCCACTGCGCGCTTAACCGGGCCTGGCCATTCGGGTCGATATGAAACTCCAGAATACTGACAGCCAAGGCCAACTTGGCTTGTCTGGCGCGTTGACTATTGGCTGACACCACGTCCGCCGGCATCAGCAGGCTTAAGTCCCGCAATACCACCCGGGTGATGTTGTCGTCCAGACTTTCGGCCCAGCGATGCCATTCGTCCAGTTGGTAGGTATTTTTGCCGCTGGCCGTCACCAACTGCGCCCGCTCCAGGTAATGCGGAATCCGCACCGGCGCCAATGCCACGGTAGGCTTGTCGAGCACAGCCGCGGTTGCCGGCGCGTCCGCTGAAGCAATGGGTTCCAGCAAATAAAACCGGGCAGCCGGCGACGATCCGATGCAGGCTGTTTGCGACAACAAAATCGTGCCCAGCAAAGTTCGCAGTAAATATCGCATCGTAATCGCTCCCTATTGATTCTTGCCGGACAGCACGGCTTCCGGATGACGCTCCAAATAATCGCCCAAATCGCGAACGGCGCGGGCGGCTTGTTTAACGGCATTTAAGGTATCCGTCAAGGCCGAATCGGACCCCACCGCGCGATCGACTTGTTTTAACGCGGTTTCGGCCTGCCGCAAGGCGGCAGTGGCGGCGACCATGGTCTTGTCGGAATTGCTCAGTAAACCGGGCAGGCTTGTTTGCAACTCCCGCACCATGGCATGGGTTTCCTTGACCAACTCGTTGCCGTTGACGATGGCTTTATCGGCATTCAGCAGAATCGGCTCAAGGTTCTTATTCAGGGTTTTGGTGGATTTTTGCAATTCGACCAAGGTATCGGCCAACGCAATTTGCGATTTTTTCACCTCTTCGGACGCCAGCAGAACCTTGATTTCCCGCAGGCTGTCGGCAAAGTCCTGCACGATCTCATCCAAAGGCAGCGCGCGTAATTTTTGCGCCACTTCTTCCGCGGTGTTACGCAACTCGTCGGTGGCGGTCGGCAGGCTGGGAATTTCCAATAACTCTTGATATTCCAAATTGGCGAACATCGGCGGTTTACCGGGATAAAAATTAAGATCCACATACAGCAAGCCGGTCAAAAGGCTTTGGGTTTCCAATCTGGCGCGCATGCCCAGGGCGACCAATTGATCGCGATTGGCTTTACGCTCTTCCAGGCTCATTTCTTCCGACATCGTCCCGCCGCCCGAGCTATTCAGGTTATTTCTATCGATCTCCAGCACCACGGGCTTATAGATCTTGCCGCCCTGCTGATCGAATTGCAGCGCGATATCCTTGACCTGGCCTATCTTGACGCCTTGCATCTTCACCGGCGCGCCGACCTCCAGACCGTTCAGCGACGAATCGAAGTAAACGACAAAGCGGATTTTGTCGGCGTTAAATTCCTGACCGCCGCCGAATATCAGCAAGGCAACCACCAACAGCGCCAGCGCACCCAAACTAAAACCGCCGATCAGGGCGGGATTAACCGGTTTACTCATGGTTATGAAACTCCCATCTGTGTGCCGCCGCGGCCTTTGCCTCGGGTCAGAAATTGAATAATACGGGGATCGTCGGACTCCGCCAGCAACTGTTTAGGGTTGCCGGTGGCCAGCATGGTTTTACTGTCCGAATCGAGAAATACCGAATCGGTACCTATGGCGAAAATACTGGCCAGTTCGTGCGTCACCGCCACGATGGTGGTGCCCAGGGTATCGCGCAAGCCGATGATTAGATCATCCAGCAGACGGGCACTGACCGGATCCAGCCCGGCGGACGGTTCGTCGAAAAACAAGATCTCCGGATCCAGCGCCATGGCTCTGGCCAAGCCGGCCCGCTTTTGCATGCCGCCGCTGATTTCGGCCGGATAATAATCTTCAAACCCCGCCAAGCCCACCAAGGCCAATTTGTAAGACACCATATCGGCAATGTCCGCTTTGCTCAAATCGGTAAATTCGCCCAAGGGCAAGGCTATATTCTCCGCCAGCGTCAGCGAACTGAACAGCGCCCCGCTTTGGTACAAAACCCCAATCCGCCGCATCACCTGCAAGCGCTGTTCGGCATCGGCGCTCCAAAAGTTTTGTTTATCGTAAAACACCTCGCCCTTGGCGGGTTGTTGCAGACCTATCAAATGTTTTAACAAGGTGCTCTTGCCGCAACCGCTACCGCCCATGACGATAAATACCTCGCCGCGGCCGATGGTAAAATTCAAATCGCGCTGAATCACGAAATCGCCGTAGGCCATGGTCAAATGTTCCACCGTGATGTGCGCTGCCGTCATAAAACTTTCGGTTAAATCTTCAATTGGTTGAGAACCAGGGTAATCAGCGAATCCGACACCACGATATAGACGATGCTGTCGACCACCGCCGCCGTGGCCGCGTCGCCCACCGCCGATGCGCTACGGCCGCAAGCCATGCCGCGCATGCAACCGGCTATGGCGATCAATACCGCGAACACTAGGCTTTTGCAAAAGCCTACCGCAACGTCGGCGATATCGACCGCCTTGGCGATTTCGTGATAATACTGAATCAACGAAACGTCGAAGGCGCCGTAGCTGACGGCCGCCCCGCCGACTATGCCCATCAAATCCGCATACAAGGTTAATAAAGGCATCATCAGGACAAGGGCCAGCATTCTGGGGATCACCAAAAAAGCCATGGGCGATATCCCCATGGTTTTTAAGGCGTCGATTTCGCTGTTCACGTTCATGGTGCCCAGTTGAGCGGCATAGGCGGCGCCGGTGCGGCCGGACATGATGATGGCGGTCATCAACGGCCCCATCTCCCGCACCGTACCCAAGGCCACCAAGTCGGCGATATAAATCTGGGCGCCGAACATGGCCAACTGCAAGGCGCCGACAAACGCCAGAATCAGACCGACCAATAGACTGATCAGAGAGACGATGGCGAAACCGTTGGGCCCGGCATCCTGAACGAAAATGAACAAATCCAACAGCCGAAACCGCGCCCGCCCTCTCAGTAAGGCCCAAACAGCCAATATCAATTCCCCCACAAACACTATCAGCAGCCGGCTGTCCTTGATCAGGCCGAGCACTCTAGTACCGATGTTGACCAGCAGCGAAGCGCGTTCCTGATGGCGGCGGGCGCCGCTACGCTCCGGCACCGCCCGTGCCAGGGCCAACAAATCCCGCACCCCTTGCGGCAGCGCGCCGATATCCAGTTCGATCGCCTTAGCAACGCAATAATCGGCGATTTTTAACAGATAACAGGGTAAGCGGCTATCCCACGCCTCAAGACCGTCCGGCCGAATCGTCAGCCGCTTGACGGATTGCGCTTCAAGCTCGGTTAAAATCCGCTCCACCGGTTCGATACGGGCATCTCGCAGCCACCGGCCGCTGATTTCCAAAATTGCCGTGGCATTCTCGCCCCGCCGCAGGGCTACCCGAGCAACGATATCGGACTGATGGGTAGAATCGGCTTTACGCATAGGCAGTTCAAATTGGTTGGGTAAGGGCCATTCGACAGGTAAGCGACTGTTCGCGGAGGCAGAATTTTACGCCTGTCCAACGCTACTTGGCACTGATCATACCAACTTATGCGTCGGGAGTTCAGGCGATTGAAAGGGAATAAGAATGGAAAGGTCATCGGGATGCCTCGCCAAGCCCGGCCCTAAGCGGAAAATTCAGATGCCAGCTAAAAAATGGCAGGCAGGCGCTGCGATGCCGGACCTTAAAAAACTCAATTTCCGCTTGGCCGATTTCGCTTTAACTTAGCCATTCAATGATATGGTCTTCCGGATCCAGTTGAGGAGATTCATGGATGGCATAATCCCGAATCGACTGTCCCGCATTATGCACGGATTCCGCGCTACCCGATATTAAATGATGCCATTCCGGTAAGGCTTGCCCGTTATGCAACAAGCGATACGCGCAGGTGGACGGCAGCCACTGAAACTCGGCAAAGTCATGCTGTGTCAAATCAACGCATTCGGGGACTACCGAGCAACGTTTACCGTAACCGGTGCAAAGGCAGCTTTTCAGGTCGATAAGTTTACAGGCGACACTGGTCAGAGCAATGTCGCCGTTGTCTTCGTCTTCCAGTTTAACCAGACAACATTTTCCGCAGCGGTCGCAAACCGCTTCCCATTCGTCCGCGGTCATTTCCCGCAAGGTTTTGGTTTGCCAGAATGCCATATCATTGCGGCTTAAGCTGCCGCAGCTGGTAATGCAACACCGCCCAAGAACCCAGCACGGCCAGACCCGAAGCCATCATCAATAGCAGGATGAATTCGGAAAAACTCAAATAGAGCAATTGAAAAGAGCTGTTATATAAGCCGGACAGTTTTTCCACCGGCGTTTCGATAATCAATAACATGATGGTGATAATCAGCCAGGCGGAAAAACCGGCGATAAAACCCAGCCAAAATCCGGTGTACAGAAACGGTCTTTGTATAAACGCATGGGTGGCGCCGACCAATTTGGAAATAAACACTTCGTCCTGGCGATTATGCAACTCCAAGCGGATGGTGTTGCCGGTAATAAAGGTGACGGCAAATCCCAGCAGAATACCGACCAGGGTGACGCCGCGGCCGGCGATGCGCATGATGGCTTGCAACCTTTCCACCCATTGCATATCCACCTGCACGAAATCCACCTGCGGCATCTGCTTGAATTCCGCCATTAAGACATCCAAGGCCTCCCGGTTATCCAGCACATTTTTCGGCAATACTTGAATGACATTGGGTAGCGGATTACCTTCCAGGGCATTCAAGGCTTCGCCAAAGCCGCTGTTGGCTTTGAACTCCTCCATAGCCTGTTGTTTACCGATGAATTTGATGTTTTCTATCCGCGGGTGATGCGCCAGTTCGTCGGCCAATTTTTGCCCGGCCGCTTCGTTGACATGCTCCTTCAAAAACAGCGACATCTGGTTGCTGGCTTGCAGATTGCCGGTCAATTGCTGAATGTTGGCCACCACGATATAAAAACAACCCGCCAGCGCGATGGCCACAGCCAGCACCAAAATGGTCATGCTGGAGGTAACTGGCGCCCGGCTCAAACGGCCCAGACTGGAAAACAGGCCATGGGCATGATTCAGCAAATAGGCCTGAAGTTTTTCCAGCAAACGCTGACCGGTATGCTTGCGGTGTGTTTGCCGTTTCATGTTCAATTCGCCAACATCCTGCCGCTATCAAGCGTCAACACCCGATGTCCAAGCCGATGGATCAGTTCTACATCGTGAGTGGCAATCAGCACCGTCACCCCCACTTGCATGAATTGTTCGAACATATGCATGACTTCGGCGGACAAGTCGGGATCGAGGTTGCCAGTGGGCTCGTCGGCCAGGATCATTTTCGGTTTATTGACAATGGCGCGGGCAATACCGACCCGCTGCTGCTCCCCGCCGGACAACGACAATGGATATTTTTTTTCCTTGCCCAGCAAACTGACCTTATCCAGGGCCGCCCGTACCCGCCGGGCAATATCCTGATGCGAATAGCCGGACACAATCAACGGCAAGGCCACGTTATCGAATACGGTTCTGTCGTTCAGCAATTTGTAATCCTGAAAAATCAAGCCCAGGTTACGCCGCAAATACGGAATTTTACGTTCGCCTATGCGGGTGATGTCCTTGCCGTCCAACATCACATTACCCCGCGTGCATTGCTCCATCATGGCGATTAACTTTAACAGCGTACTTTTGCCGGCGCCCGAACGGCCGGTCAGAAAAGCCATTTCACCACGCGCCAAACGAAAGCTGACATCGATGAGCGCGTCACCGGCATCGGGGTAGCGTTTGCATACGTGTTCGAATCTCAACATGGTTTTAGTCTGTCACAAACAGCGCGTCTACGAAAGTCTTTGCATCGAAATCCTGCAGATCTTCCTTGGTCTCGCCGACACCGATAAAGCGGATCGGAATCCGCAATTGGTTGGCCAATGCAAAGATCACCCCGCCTTTCGCGGTGCCGTCCAGTTTGGTCAGAGCCAAACCGGTCAGCCCCACGGCCTCGTTGAATAACCGGGCCTGCGACAAGGCATTCTGTCCGGTGCCGGCATCCAGCACCAACAAAATCTCGTGCGGCGCATGGGCATCCAGCTTGGCCATGATGCGTTTAATTTTAGATAATTCTTCCATTAAGTTGGATTTGGTATGCAAGCGGCCGGCGGTATCGGCTATCAGCACATCAATACCCTTGGCCTTGGCCGATTGCAGCGCATCGAATATCACCGAGGCCGAATCGGCGCCGGTATGCTGCGCCACCACCGGCACATTGTTGCGCTCGCCCCAAGTTTGCAATTGCTCCACTGCCGCCGCACGGAAGGTATCGCCCGCCGCCAGCATCACACTATGGCCTTGTTCCTGCAGGCGATGCGCCAGTTTGCCGATCGACGTGGTCTTGCCGGCGCCGTTAACGCCCACCACCAATATTACAAACGGCCCGTCTTGCCGGGGTATTTGCAACGGCTGGCTGCAAGGTTGCAGCATCTCGAACAGGTTTTGCTTCAAAGCCTGGGTGAGCATTGCGCCGTCTTTCAGTTGGTCTTTTTCCAGGTTTTCCTTGAGGTGCCGAATGATGGCCGTTGTGGTTTCAATGCCGATATCCGCCATTAATAAATTGGCCTCCACATCGTCCAGCAAATCGCGGGTAACGGCATCCTGCCCCGTCAATATACTTAACACCCCGCCGATACTGCCGCGGGTCTTCTTTAACTGAGTCCTCAACCGCAGGTACAGCGATTCCGGCTCCGCCGGTATTTCAAGCGGCGGCTGGATTTCCGCCGGCGCCTCGTCCGGCAAGGCGTAGCGGCCAAAAAAGTATATGCCCAACAAAGGCAGCATCAGCAAGGCGGCAAAAGCGTTGTGCGCCACCGCCAGCGCCAAGGGCACGCCGTGTTTGACCGTGAAGATGCCGATGACGATTTGCACCAGCAACAGCACGCTCAGCAACACGCCGGAACGGCGAACCCGTTTAGGATATTGCTCCGAGGTGGCTGTCAGCATCAACCATGACAACAGCAAAAAGGTGATTAACGCACCCAATCTATGCAAAGCATGAATAGCCACTTTGCCGGCGGCGGATAAAGACGTACTATCGTGCGCTAAAAAATTAAAGGCGTTGGCATAGCCGGTTTCGGGTAGCCATTGTCCTTGGCAGCGGGGAAAGTCCGTACAAGCCAACGCCGCGTAATTACTGCTTACCCAGCCGCCCAAGGCGATTTGCAGAAATAATACCAACATGCCCAACAAAGCAAACCTGGCCGGACCGGATGAGTTAGCGCGGCGTTGAATGTCTGGATTGCCGCGTAAATACGTCCAACCTATGGCCCAAAATGTAATAAACCCCATCAGCAAATGCAGCGTCACCATGGCCGGCATGACTTTTAAATGCACGGTCCACATGCCGAGTGCCGCTTGCAACGCAACCAACAACAGCAGCACAGAAGTCCAGCCAATCACAGCGGTACGCTGCCGCTGTCGACGCCAAGCCATGGCAAATAAAACCAACACGGCAACGCCCAAACCGCCGGCCAGGTAGCGGTGGGTCATTTCTTTCCAAGCTTTGGCGGTATCCAAGGGATTATCGGGAAAAGCGGCTGCCGCATCGGATTCAAATTGAGCGCTATCGTTAACCATGGCCTGACCGTAACAACCCGGCCAATCCGGACAGCCCAATCCGGCATCCGACAGCCTGACATAAGCGCCCATGACAATGACTATTAACGCCAAAATGGCGCAAAACAAACTCAATTTTCTAAACATGCTTTTAACCGATTTGTGAAATTCGTAATAACTTGCTTAAGTCATTTCTGACTTTATAGGGGTCGTAACCTGGGTCGTATTTCATCATCAGGTTACCCAAGGGATCCATTACCAATAAGCCGCCGGGCTGCTCATCTGCAGATATTTTCCGCAGGGTGGCTTTTAAGGTTGCGGAAGGCAGCGCTTTCAATAAGCGGGCATCCTCTTGCCATTGTTTCGGCAACGGTTGATCGGCCCGGTTAAATATCACCGCCAATCTGCGAATCCGCGCGATGTCCTTGCCCATCATCAAGGTAATTTGCTGGGTTTTATATAAACCATCCTGACAGGCTTGTTGGCACTCGCCTTGTTGCAACACGTTGATCAATATCCAGTGGCCTTGCAGCTCTTTGATATTGTCAGCCGAAAAACTGTCGTAGCCGGTAAAGTCGCTTATCTCGGTGGTTAACGGCGGGGTAATCAATTCGCCGTTGTTAGTGCCCAGTTTTACTTTGCCGGGGTTATCCGCCAAAAACCATGCGATGGCGAAAGGGATAATGGACATGGCAAAGATCACCAAAATAGTGATGCGGTTTTTTTTAAGCTGTGTGTTCACTACGATTTTTTATACTTATCCAAATAAACAGCGCGGTCAAAGTCAGCGCCAAGCCGAACCATTGTACTGCATAGGCCAGATGCTTTTCAGGCGGGATTGGCACATTGATTTTCCACGCCCTTTTATAACCCTCGGCCGCCGACGGCTCCAATTCGATTTGAAATGCGGCTATTTCATAGCCCAACTTTTGCGACAGCACCTTGCTATCCACAACTTGCACGACAGACGGCCAATTTTCGGTCGGTATTTCCGCCCCTTTTAACACCAGCCCAACCGAGGGAAATTCGTTAATTCGGCCGGTCACTTCGGTTGGTTCTGTCCGCATGCTCAGATCGGGCATTTGGTTTCTATCGCCGCCAACCGCCAGCCAACCGCGATTGATCAGCACCGCCGGCAGCCCATCCGCCCGAAACGGCGTCAGCACAAAATAACCGCTTTTGCCGTCCATAATCCGGTTATCCAGCAGAAATTGATGGGCGAAATCGTAGCGCCCGTTCAGCCTGGCCTTGCGATAACGCACCGTCGCCACATCAATTATGGTCTGTCGGTTTAAATCGATGACGCCAGAATCAATCGCGGCTTGTTGTTGCAACAGCAGCTGTTTTTTTTGTTCCGCCCGGCTCAGTTGCCAGCTTCCCAGACTGCATAGCAACAGCATCAGCAGCAGATAAGCACTCAGCCCCAGCCATGACATCTGAAAAGTCCGATTTAATAACTTGAATTTCATAATGTCCTTTGCACACGCCTTAAAATGATTGGCAAGATGGCTTTATTCATCCAGAATGAAGTATTCCGATTATTTTACGTATTTGCCATGACCCTAAAAACTGTTGCCGTCGTTATTTTTATCGCCATCCTCGCCAGCCTGGGCTCGGCTTTATTCCACTTGGTTAAACACGGCGACGAGGAACATTCCCGCAAAACCGCAAAGGCATTAACCTACCGAATCGGCCTGTCCTTGATTTTATTTATTTTGTTATTCGTGGCTTTTGCCACCGGTCTGTTCCAACCCAGCGGCATCGGCGCCAGGATGCAACAAGCTCACGAGCTTAGCGGCAACCAACCGGCTGCGAATCCTTAACTTTCTCGCAAAAAAAAAGCGCGCTCCGGCTGGAGCGCGCTTTTTCAACTTTGTTGCAATTACATGATGTAAACGAAGATAAACAAGCCTAACCAAACCACGTCAACAAAATGCCAATACCAAGCCGCCGCTTCGAAAGCGAAGTGGTTTTCCGGGGTAAAGTGGCCTTTCCAGCTTCTGAATAATACGACCGACAGGATAATTGCGCCCACGCAAACGTGGAAACCATGGAAGCCTGTCAACATGAAGAAAGTCGAACCGTAAATACCGGAGCCCAGCGTCAAACCCATCTCGTGATAGGCTTCGTAATACTCGGTGGCCTGAAAAGCCACGAACAAAAAGCCCAAGCCCACTGTAGCCAAAAGGCCTTTAATCAACTGGTCGCGGTTTTTAGCCAATAAGCCGTGATGCGCCCAAGTGCAGGTTACACCACTGGACAACAGCAACAAGGTGTTGATGAAAGGCAGGCCGAATGCGCCCATGGGTTCGAACTCGCCGCCGACATTGCCCGGACCGTTGGTCGGCCATACCGCCTGAAACGCCGGCCACAATACATCGTGGGTGGATCGGCCGGGACCGCTCGGCATGCCGCCCTCGCCCAGATGCGGTATGGAAATATTACGTGCGTACCACAGCGCGCCGAAGAATACGGCAAAAAACATCACTTCCGAAAAAATAAACCACATCATACCCATGCGGTAGGAAATACCGACACCATGGTTGTACATGCCGGATTCGCTTTCTGTTGATTGCAGAGCAAACCACAAGCCCAGCATAACCAAAAAAGCCACAAAGCCGGTCAGCATCATGCCGGAGCCGATAGCCGAGCCGTTTAAATGATTGGCAAACCCAGCCAGCATCAGCATCAGGCCAGCAGTAGCCAAAACAGGCCAGACCGCCTTATGCGGGATGTAATAAGCGCCGTGTGTAGACATAACCTTCCCCTCTATTAGTTTTCAGTGTTATTAGTTCTATCAAAAAAAGTGTACGACAATGTAATGGTTTTATAGCGTTCGGGTAGCTTGGGATTCACCACAAACCGCACCGGCATGGTTTTTTCCTCGTTCGCTTCGAACGTTTGCAATTCAAAACAAAAACACTGTACTTTTTTAAAAAATTCTTCCGCGAGACCCGGCGTTATGCTGGGAATGGCTTGGGCTTTGACTTGTTGCGGCAAATTATTCTTGGCATAAAAATTCACCGTGTAATATTGCCCCGGATGCACCTTCATGCTGCGCGTTTCCACCCGAAAATCCAGCGGAGTCGATTCGTTCACCGAGGTGACAAACTCAACGCTCACTTCCCTGCCCTCATCAACCGCAAACGTCTGGTCGGCCTCGACCGCTTCCTTCAATTTAGCGTTCTGCCCGGTAATGTCGCAAAGTACATCGTAAATGGGCACTAATGCATAACCGAAGCCGAACATCAGCAGCGCCACAATCACCAATTTTTTCGCCAGTGTTGTGTTCTTCCGCTTTAACTCATCGCTCATTGCGACATCGCCTTCATCACCGCCATGACATAAATCGTTAACGCTACCGCAATCAAAATTACAGCCGTCAGGATATTTTTTTTCTTGGTATCCATTGTTTCAGTTATCCCCACCTTTATAGCGGGTGGGGATGCTGCCTCTATTATTGTCCAACCTTAAAAGTGCTCGGTTGGAATGATTTCAGGTGGCGTCGTAAAGGTGTGGTATGGCGCGGGAGAAGGCACGGTCCATTCCAGACTGTGTTTGCTCGCATCTTCCCAAACCTCGGCAGTGACTTTACCGGTACCGCCGCGAATGGTGTCGATCACGATGTACACGAACAACAACTGGCTGAAGCCGTAGATAAAGGCGCCGATACTGGACACCATGTTCCAGTCGGCAAACTGAATCGCATAATCCGGAATACGGCGCGGCATGCCCGCCAAACCCAGGAAATGTTGCGGGAAGAACAGGATGTTGACCGAAATCGCCGACAACCAGAAATGCAATTGACCGATTTTTTCGTTGTACATATTACCGGTCCATTTAGGCAACCAGTAATAGCCCGCGGCCATCAAAATAAAGATGGAAGCCGGAACCAAGGTGTAATGGAAGTGGGCCACGATGAAGTAGGTATCGTGATATTGAAAATCGCTCGGCGCGACCGACATCATCAAACCGGTAAATCCGCCCATGGTAAATAGCACCACGAAAGCGATGGAAAACAGCATGGGGGTTTCGAAGGTCATGGAGCCTTTCCACATGGTGGCGGTCCAGTTAAATACTTTTACCCCGGTCGGAATCGCAATCAGCATGGTCGCGTACATGAAGTACAACTCGCCGGCAACCGGCAAGCCCACGGTAAACATGTGGTGGGCCCAAACGATGAACGACAAAAAGGCAATCGCGCCGGTCGCATACACCATGGAGGCATAACCGAACAACGGTTTGCGGGCGAAGACCGGAATGATGGTGGAAGCCACGCCAAAGGTGGGCAGAATCATCACGTATACTTCGGGGTGGCCGAAGAACCAGAAAATATGCTGGTACAACACCGGGTCGCCGCCGCCGGCCGCGTCGAAGAAGCTGGTGTCGAAGAAACGGTCGGTCAGCAACATGGTTACCGCGCCGGCGAAAACCGGCATGATGGCAATCAGCAAAAACGCGGTGATTAACCAAGTCCAAACGAACAACGGCATTTTCATCAGCGTCATGCCCGGGGCGCGCATGTTGAAAATAGTGGCAATCACGTTGATGGCACCCATGATGGACGAAATACCCAGCATGTGAACCGAGAAAATCGCAAATGGGAAGGCTTTTCCTGTTTGCAACACCAACGGCGGATATAAAGTCCAACCCGCTGCCGGTGCTCCACCTTCCATGAACAAGGTACTAGCCAACAATAAAACGCCGGCAACCAGCATCCAGAAGCTCATGTTGTTCATACGCGGCAACGCCATATCCGGCGCACCGATCATCATCGGAATCATCCAGTTGGCCAAACCGACGAAAGCCGGCATCACCGCCCCGAATACCATCACCAGCGCATGCATGGTGGTCATGGAGTTGAAGAAGTTGGGGTCGACAAATTGCAAACCCGGCTCGAACAATTCGGAACGAATGATCAAAGCCATGGTGCCGCCCACAAAGAACATAATCAGCGCGAACACCAGATACAAGGTGCCGATATCTTTGTGGTTGGTGGTAATTATCCATCTTAAAATACCCTTCTCAGGGCCGTGATCGTGATGATCGTGGTGATCATCATGTTCAGCTACGACAGCAGACATACTTAATACCTCAATAACTATTGAAAAATGAGTTGGACAAGAAACCCTTAGGTTTACTCATCATCGTCCCATTTAGGAGTGATTTTATCAGGCTGAATTTCGTCGCCCACGTTATTACCTAGTTCCGGTGCGTTTCTGATATAGGTAATCAGTTCCGCCAGTTCATCATCCGGCAATTTGCGGAAAGAAGGCATTTTACTGGTGCCGGCTTGGATGAAACCGATCAGCTGATCCATGTTGCCGGTAACTTTGGCGCTACCGCGCAAGGCAGGGAACCAACCGTCTATGCCTTTACCGTCGATCTGATGACAAGCCACGCAATTTTTCAAATAAACCGACTCGCCTTTCGCCATCAATACCGAGCGGCTCTGGGCGCTCAGATCGGGCGCTTTGTTTTGTTTTTCCAGGGTTTCTTTTACCCAGACATCGTAACGATCCTGTTCCATCGCAATGACGACTATCGGCATGAAGCCGTGGTCGCGCCCGCACAACTCTGTACATTGACCTCGGTAAACGCCGGGATTCTCGACATACGTCCAGGCTTCGTTGATGAAACCGGGATTGGCGTCTTTTTTCCAGCCCAAATCAGGCACCCACCAGGAGTGGATAACATCGGCGGCGGTGAAGAGGAAACGGATTTTCTTTTTGGTCGGAATGACCAGAGGCTTGTCGACGTTCAATAAATAGTTGGCAACCGTGCGCGGATCGCCGTCTTTAAGGCGGTGAACTTTCTCGCTGGCTTCGTCCAGATGGCTCTCGAAGTGAACGCCGTTATCCAGGTACTCGTAATCCCAGTACCATTGCTTGCCCGTGACCTTGATGCTCATATCGGACTCTTGCACTTTGTCCAGATCCATCACGGCCTTGGTTGCCGGAATGGCCATGCCCACCAGAATCAAAGTCGGAATGATGGTCCAAACGATCTCCACCGTGGTGTTCTCGTGGAACGAGGCTGCTTGATGTCCCTTGGATTTACGATGGTGAAAAATCGAGTAGAACATGGTACCGAACACGCCAATACCGATGAACACGCAGATCCACAGTATAAGCATATGCAGATCATATACTTCATGACTGAGTTGCGTCACCCCTTGTACCAGGTTAAGAGTGTAGTCCGCATGCGCGGTTCCGAGACCCAAGGCCATCAAAACCAAACACGCGAGCAGTTGCTTTGTTTTCTTCACGGAGCAGCCTCCTCGATTGTAGTTATAAACTTGTATGCGTATATCTTATTGTAATTTTGCGGTCTGCAATCAGACAGACAACTGTTCCTTTTACCGATATTTATCACGAATTAACCGGTTAATTTTAACCTATGACTCTCCGCTTAACCAGAAGAGCTTTTCCCGATGTGTCAAATAACATAAAAAAGGCCCGCGAATATGCCTATTCGCAGGCCTTTATTTCTTAAAATAAAACTATTTATTACTATAATGCCGACGAATAAGCCTTATCGAAAGTAGGGATATGACTATCCAACCAGCCTTTCACCATCTGTCCTACCTCATCGGTCACATCGGCTTCGCCGGCATGAAACTTTTTCTGTAAATCCGCGCAAATGCCCACCAGGGCATCATGCTCCGCCTTATGGCGTTCGTAACCGCCAAAACCCTTGGCTACCATTTCTTTTTCTTCATGGGCAAAATGATCGACCACATAGGCAATCAAGGCATCCAGCGATGCGCCTATCGTGGCGCGCGACGCACCGCCGGTTGCATCGTCGTACAATTTATTCAGCAACCCGAACAGAGTTTGATGCTCTTGATCGGCAAATCCGACATTGGTGCCGTATTGTTCCGCAGTCCAAGTGATTAACGCCATAGCTTACCTCCAGTGATTTTTTATTATGGAGGTCGCATTGTCATGACAATACAGGCCGTAAATCTTGATTTAGATCAACAAACTTTCAGTTTCGAATTATCAACTGCGACGCCAAATAGGCAAAATCGGGATGCGGCATATACGGCAGCACCCCCATCAGAGGCGCTTCGATGCCGGCCCGCAAAAAATCCAGATTGGCTTGAAATTCCGGCATATCCTTATCGATCCGCACCGCCACCCAACCCGCCAGCGTGCAACCGGATCGCCGTATGGCCTGGTTCGTCAAGCGGGCGTGATTGATACAGCCCAGGCGCATACCCACCGCCAAGATGACCGGTAATTGCAAGGCTTTGGCCAAGTAGGCATTGTCCCATTCCCGACATAAGGGCGAAAACCAGCCGCCCGCCCCTTCGACCAATACGCAATCGCTCCGGGCTTTTAAAAACCCAAAGTCATTCAAAATGACATCCAATTTCACCTCGGTATCGCCGCAAGCTATATGCGGCGATACCGGCAACTGAAACGCATAAGGATTGATGCGCCGGTAATCCAAAGCGCGGGAAGCATACTGCTGCAGCAACAAGGCGTCCGCGTTTTTCCAGCCGCCTTGTTGCCATTCGCAGCCGGCGGCCACCGGCTTCATGCCGTTAACCACCAAACCCCGCATCTGCAAGGCCCGCATCAAGGCCAGCGTACTCCAGGTTTTGCCGACATTGGTATCTGTACCGGTGATAAAAAACCCGCTACTCATGCCGACAACTCCGCCCGCACGAAAATAATCTCATAACTGGCCAGGATGCCGGCACCTTGCCGCGGATAGTGCTTAATCATTTCTTGCAGCTGCGTTTTGGTGGTCGGCCGGGGGTTACGCTTCCGGTTAACATTGTGCGCACCTATTCCTTTCAATTCCCTCATCAGGGTTTCGACATCGGAATATTCGGACCGATACAGCACACTGTCCACGTTAATTCCTTCAAAACCCGCCACTTGCAAAAACCACTCAATTTGATCCGCGGTATGAAAATCGTTGACGTGCGTATAGTCGTCGACAACGGACCAGGCCGCTTTCAATTCAACCAAGGTTTGCGGGCCGAATGTGGCAAACACCAGGCTACCGCGGCTTTTCAAAACCCGCTGAAAATCCAACAACGCAGCCGATAGCTCCTGCGCCCATTGCAAAGCCAGATTGGAATAAATACGATCGATGCTGTTATCGGCAAACGGCAATTTCTCCGCATCGCCGCACACATAATCCGCGCGCATGGCCGGATAATTTCGGCGGCTGGCGGCCAGCATCGGCATGGCGACATCCAAAGCCAGCAACTGTTGCCGCAACGGATTCGCAGCCAGCTGATGGGTCAGAAAACCGGTTCCGCAGCCTAAATCCACTATCACCTCATCCCGGCCGTGCAAGGGAAAGCGTCGCAACAATTCCAGTCCCACTTGCCGCTGCAGCGAAGCAAGACTGTCGTAACCGGCCGCCGCGGCCGCAAACGAGCGCCTGACCTTGTGTTTATCCAGCAGGATTTCAGCGGTCATAGCGTATGCGTTATGGCGGCGAGCAACTGTTGCGGATGCGACAGAAACGGCGCATGCCCGGCCGACGCCAAAACATGTACATTCACGCCGGCATTCAACTCACGCACCGCTTCGCCGCAACTCAAGGGGATCAAGGTGTCTTTTTCGCCCAGTATCAGGCTGATAGTCAAGGCGTTATTGCTGATAAACGGTCGCAAATCGCTGATTTTCAAAATATCCAGCCCAGCCTGCAGCACCGTGACCGGTGGGGGCGGGCATTCGTGCAAGGCATGTTTCAAGGTTTGCAGCAAGGCTTTTCCGTGCGCCAAACCGTTCACTTGCAACGCCAGAAATCGCATCAGAGTCTGCTGCACGTCGGTTTTTAACAACTCGGCAAACCCATCCAGCGTCCGACTTTTTACCCCCGGCCAGTCCTGGGTTTCCATAAAACACGGATTACCGGCCAATACGAGCAAATGCCGGATGCGTTGCGGCGCCCGTTCAGCCATGGCCATTGCCACGGTCGCCCCTAACGACCAACCCAACACCGAAAATTCTTGCACCGGAATCGCTTGCAAAACGGCTTCGGCAATATTTTCCAAACCGAACGGCTCGAGAATTTCGCTACGGCCGTGACCCGGCAAATCCACGCAAATCACTTGATAATATTCGGCCAGCCGCCGGGCGAAATCCCGCCACACCCCAGTATGCATGGCCCAACCGTGCAGCATGACCAGTGGCTGCCCCTGCCCGTAAATCTCGGTATGGATATAGGTCACGCCATCACCTTACCCAACGCTTCCAGCAAGGCATCGACCTGCTGTATTTCATGGTCCGCGGAAAAAGTCACCCGCAACCTGGCGGTTCCGGCCGGCACGGTCGGCGGCCGAATCGCGGATACCCAAAAGCCTTGCCGCAGCAAAGCCTGACTAACGGACACCGCTTGTTGGCTATCGCCCAACACGATGGGTTGAATGGCCGAGATAGAATCCATCAGTTGCAAACCTTGCTGCCGGGCGCCGGCTCTAAACCGCGTCACCAAGGCTTGCAATTTATCCCGCCGCCAGGTTTCCGTTTGCAGCAAGCGCAAACTGATCCGCGTCGCTTCCGCGACAGCGGCCGGCAGCGCGGTGGTAAATACATAACTTCTGGCTTTTTGGATCAAGATCTCTATCAAATCATCGGGACCGGCCACAAACGCGCCAAAGGTGCCGAATGCTTTGCCGAGAGTGCCCATCAAAATCGGCACGTCGCTGGCTGTCAAACCGAAGTGTTCGACAATGCCGCCGCCTTTATTACCCAGCACCCCAAAACCGTGTGCATCGTCGATCAACAACCCGGCCTGATACTGTCTTGCCATTGCCGCCAAGGCCGGCAAATCGGCCAGGTCGCCATCCATGCTGAACACGCCGTCGCTGACGATCAAAGTCTTTTCAGTATGCGCAAGCAATTGCGCTTGTAAATCCACGCTATCGAGATGCCGGAAACGCTTGAATTGCGCGCGCGACAGCAAGCCGCCGTCCAACAGCGAAGCGTGATTGAGCCTATCCTCAAGCACTCTATCGTTGCGCCCGACCAATGCCGATATCACCCCCAGATTGGCCATGTAGCCGGTGGAAAACAGCAAAGCGCGAGCGCGGCCGGTAAACGCCGCCAACTCCTCTTCCAAGGCATGGTGAGCGCTGCTGTGGCCGCAAATCAAATGCGCGGAACCGCTGCCGACGCCATACCGATCGGCCGCCTGTTTAAAACCGGCCACTACCTCGGGATGACTGGCCAGACCCAGATAGTCGTTGCTGCAAAAATTAACGACTTGCTTGCCGTCGACCCGCAGCAAAATACCTTGCGGCCCATCGATAACCCGCCGCCGCCGGTACAGGCCCTGTTGGTTTAGCTGAGTCAGCTGCTCGGCGAAATCGTAAAAACCCGCACTCATCCAGCGTAACTGGATCCGCCCATTCGCACACCCAAACGATCGAACAATTGTTTATCGTGATTGGTCATCGGATTATCGGTGGTCAACAGTTTGTCGCCATAAAATATGGAATTGGCGCCGGCCAAAAAGCATAAAGCCTGCATTTCATCGCTCATGGCTTTGCGGCCGGCGGACAGACGCACCCGCGATTGCGGCATCAGAATGCGCGCCACGGCGATCGTGCGAACAAACATCAAGAGGTCCAGCGCTTCGGTACCGTGCAGGGGCGTGCCTTCCACCTGCACCAGCATATTGATGGGCACGCTTTCCGGATGCTTGGGCATGTTGGCCAGTTGCAGCAACAATTTGGCCCGGTCGGTTTCAGTTTCCCCCATGCCGACGATACCGCCGCAGCAGACGTTGATACCGGCGTCGCGCACCCGATCTAGGGTATCCAGCCTGTCCCGATAGGTGCGTGTGGTGATGATCTCGGAATAATAATCCTCGGAGGTATCCAGATTGTGGTTGTAGTAATCCAGACCGCCGTCCTTCAGGGCTTGGGTTTGCTTGTCGGTCAGCATGCCAAGCGTCACGCAAGTCTCCATGCCCAGCGCCTTGACGCCCCGCACCATTTCCACTACCCGTTCGATGTCCCGATCTTTCGGACTACGCCAAGCCGCGCCCATGCAAAACCGCGAAGCACCTTCCGCCTTAGCTTGGCTGGCGGCTTTCAATACCGCATCGACCGGCATCAAGGCTTCCGGATTCAGGTCGGAATCGTAGCGCGCGCTTTGCGGACAATAGCCGCAATCCTCGGAGCAGGAGCCAGTCTTGATGCTCAACAGACTGCTGACCTGAATTTCGTTGGGATCGAAATACACCCTGTGTACAGTCTGCGCCTTGAACAGCAAATCGTTGAACGGCATAACCAACAGTGCTTCGACTTCGCTCAACCGCCAGTCGTGGCGCAATGGCGCTTTTATTTGAATGGGTTCCGGCGTAACAGACATTCTGGTAATCTCCAAGCAATGCAGGCAAACAGCAAATGGATGCTTATCAACCTTTTTAAAAAAATAATGTGAACAACTGGCTGAATATTATACAGAACAAATGCCTGCCGCCGCGCTGTATGTTTTGCGGCCGGCCGGGCTTTGATGAAATGGATTTATGCCGAGACTGTTTTTACGACCTAGCCAGAAACCACAATTGCTGTTATCGCTGCGCCGAACACTTCGAAATTCCCATACAGTCTCCACAGTTGTGCGGCCGCTGTCTGAAAAAAACGCCCAGTTTCGATGAGACCCATGCACCTTTTTTGTATGACGACGGGCTGCGTTTTCTGATTACTCGGCTGAAATTTAACCGGCAATTCAAGCACGCACGCTTGCTGGGAACCTTGCTGGCCCGGCATTTAGCTGAAAATGTGGAACTGCCGGAGTGCATCATTCCCGTGCCATTGCATAGCAATCGGTACCGGGAGCGCGGCTTTAACCAATCCATAGAGATTGCCCGCCACTTGTCCAATCAACTGGCACTGCCGCTGGATTTGAATAGCTGTACGCGAAACCGTGATACGGCTCATCAGACCGGTTTGCCGGCCAAGCAACGCGGCAAAAACATGCGCCACGCTTTTTCGGTCAGCCGGCCGCCGGCTTACCGGCATATCGCCATTGTCGACGATGTAATGACTACCGGCGCAACGGTAGCGGCACTGGCATCGGCCCTAAAAGAACAAGGCGTCAACCGGGTCGATATTTGGGTTTGCGCCCGTGCTTGACGGGATTTGGAGAAAATGCCAGGAGGATGAAGAATGCCGGCAAGACCCGATACGATAAAGGCTTTTAACCTGGTTCCGTTTTAGGTTCATTCTGCTCAGGCGAAGGTTTTGGGGGCCGCCGCCGCCCCTGTTTGAGTTTTTTCGCCTGATCGGCGTCTACTTTAGTCACTTGACCCGCCGCATTACCATCCAGGTCAATCCTGACGGCGTCCTCTACCAGGCATTCCCAATAACGCTTGCCCCAGCACCAAGTCTTAATAGCTGCCCGCAAATCGTTTTTATCGATACCCAACTGCTCGGATTGCTCGAATATATCCTTGTGGATGCCGATTTTTAACGGCACCTTGGGCGCGGGATTCTTAGGAAAAGCCAACGGAAACTTCTTCTGCAACTGCCCTATAATCAACACGACAGGATCGACTTTGACCGCCTTCTTTGCCGTCGCACCGCCCTCCTCCTTAAGTTGGCGTTTTTTTGATTTCTCGGCCGCGGCCTGCTGCGCCAATTCGTCCCTGAGTGATGCAAGTTGTTCAAAGCCCATAAATTTTTCGCAGTTAAGTTAAGAAATAAGTAAACATGTTATGCGCCGTTTACATCATTTATCAAGTTCCTAGCGACTAAAATTGAGCTTCGAACTGATTTAATCCGATGGCCTTTTGCTAGGCACCCATCACCAGGATGAAATTATTGGTCACCACGCAGCTGTAAAACGTATCGGCCCACGCCAGCGTTGCGGTACCCCAACGGCTTTTGATGGCATGCCGATCGATAAAAATATAGGTAATGACAAAAAGTATGATGAGCTTCAACAGCATAATCGCCATTCCCAGCCCCCATAACCCGGCAAAATAGTTTAGGAGCGGATTGACCTCGTCCACCGCGGCAAAGCTCAAGCCGAGGTAGGTTACCAGACCATCGGCAATATGCAACAAACCAAAAAATAGAATCAACAGTGCATTGACGACATGTTTCGGCTGCGTAAGCCAATATCCGTTGGGTTCCAATAACCTGACCGCACTGGCATTTACGATTTTACATAAGTTGATGGGCTGCATGTCGCACTCCTCAAGCTGGTAATACGCTGATAGATTGGGTTTCAAAATACCGAACCGTCAATACGCTTTCCGACGCTCCCAAGCTAAAATCGACTCGACCGGAAGGCAGCGCGATATTTCGTTACCGTTTACTTGATATTTCCCATTTCGTATCCAAAACCAAATTGACCCGGCTACTTTAATGAACGCAACTCAACTATAAACCTTTATGTATGGTTTACAATACGCCCATATATGCATTATTTGTTTCTCTAAAGGCAATAAAAATACAACATTCCCTTGTTGCAAACCCGTTAAGCCAACAGTAAAGTAAAGGGTCAAGCAAGAATGAACCCATTCCTCGGCACCGCTTAGCTGTGCGCTGCAAATTCATCACCCTTCCAAAGCGAAATGACTGAATCGATAACCTATTTGCATGTCCCTTACGCGCAAAAAGACGCGGCGAAAGCCTTGGGCGCGCGCTGGGATGCCGCCAATAAGAAATGGTATGTGCCCATCGGTAAGGACATAACCCCCTTCGCGCAATGGCAGTCCGATTTTGTGCCTCGGCAGGCGGGCAACTCCGTTGCATCGAACCAGCCGGATTCCCAAGCCTCGAAACCTAAAAAAACCGCCTCGGCCAACCCAAGCGCGGGCGTTTTTACCCATCCGTCAATCCCGGATTTTGTCCCCTATGCCGGGAACGAGCCGCCTTGGGATTGATTTTATTCGCACAGGTTACGGACTTTGTAGCGCAAGCGGGGCTGAATCCGCCTTAACCCCGCAGTTCCGCGCGCATTTTGGTTTGGTCAAGCTCGCGTTCCGAATGCGAGATCACGATGGTGGCCACCGCATTGCCGATCATATTGGTGATGGCCCGCGCTTCGGACATGAAGCGGTCTATGCCCAGAATCAGCGACAATGCCGCCACCGGCACCGCCGGGACCACCGCCAATGTCGCGGCCAGCGTGATGAATCCGGCACCGGTTACGCCGGAGGCGCCCTTGCTGGTCAGCATGGCAACCAGTAACAAGGTGAGTTGCTGCGTCAGCGTCAACTCGATATTCAAGGCCTGGGCAACGAATAACGCCGCCATGGTCAGATAAATATTGGTACCGTCCAGATTGAACGAATAGCCCGACGGCACCACCAGGCCGACCACCGAGCGCGAGCATCCCAAGTTTTCCAATTTTTGCATCAACGGCACCAGCGCCGACTCGGACGAAGAGGTCCCCAGCACCAGCAGCAATTCTTCCTTGATATAAGCCAGCAATTTAAAAATATTAAAGCCGGTCAGCGCGGCTATGCTGCCCAATATTCCCATCACAAACAGCCCGCAGGTCAGATAAAAACAGCCCATTAATGCCGCCAACGGTTTCAGCGACCCGACCCCATATTTGCCGATGGTGAACGCCATGGCCGCCCCGGCGCCCAGCGGCGCCAGTTTCATGACGACATTCATCATGGCGAAAAAGATATGCGCGCATTCCTCGATGAATTTATGCACCAATTGCCCCGCGCCGCCCATTTGCTGCAAGGCAAAGCCGAACAGTACCGCGACCAACAGCACTTGCAGCAAATCGCCCGACCCCGTAAAGGCATCGGTAAAGGTTTTAGGAATAATATGCAGCAGAAATTCCGCCGTAGTCCGATGCCGGGCCTGTTCGACATAGCCTGAAACGGCTTGGGCATCCAGCGTGGCAGGATCGACGTTAAACCCATGCCCAGGCCGCAGCAGATTGGCGACCAACACGCCCAAGGCAAGCGCAAAGGTTGACACCACCTCAAAATACAACAGCGCCTTGACACCCACCCTGCCGGCTTTTTTCATATCGCCGGCTCCGGCAATGCCCAGCACCACGGTACAAAACACCACCGGCGCAATCAGCATCTTGATCAAATTGATAAAACCGTCGCCGACCGGTTTCAACAACACCGCATGCTCGGCGTCAAGATAACCTAAAATCCCGCCCGAGAAGATCGCCAGCAGCACCCACAGATACAGCCGGGATTTTGGGGCGGATATCCCGGTTTCAGCCGCTTGCGCCCTGCTCTTTTCCATACGAAACCAATACCCGAATGCAGGTTGTTAACTGACCTATCAAGCCAACAGGGCGGCGATAATACCTGTCAGAAAAATCCCGTCGAAAGTGCCGGCGCCACCGATCGACGCCACCGGAACGCCAAGGCTGCCGACACTTTTCAGATGCAGAATATCCGCGCCTATCAACACGCCCAGAACCCCGCCGATATAGGCAAGGTGCGCGGCATGCGCCGGATCGAGTATCAACGCCAGCAAAGCCGACGCCAGCGGGGCAATGAATAGCGGCATGGCGATGCCGAGGCCCGGAACCGGCCGGCTTAGACGGTAACTTAAGCCGGCTATGATCAGGATGTCCACGCCCAGCAAAAGCGGCTCAATCAATTGCAGGGAGATAAAATAGACGCACAAACCAACCGGAATCACGCAGCCGCCCACGTTAATGGCAATTACGGTACAGCCCTCCCGGACGGGCTGAAATAACTCCCAAATGGGTTTTCTGCCCGGTAACGCAACCAGATGCCCCGTATGTTGGATTTTTAATTTAAAAATCGGCAAATTAATCCCGCTACCCAGCAACGTGCCGATTAATACCGCCAGCGTGGCCTCAGGGGTTAAACCGAGTTTGGCAAAGGCAATTTGAAAAAACTGAACCTGTATCATCGCCACTAAAAACACGGACATCAAAAAAAACAGCATCAATGAAATGGCGGGCATGGGGCTCTCCTCTTGCGGCCAGTGGAATAGGACCGCGCATAGTCTAAGCCGGTTTATCGTTACGGTTGTATGAAATTTTGGCATAACGGCATTAAGCCGGTTTTAAGATACTATACGGACTATAAATCGGGCCGGACCATTAACTTATATCAATTACGGCTATTCGCAGACATGGCCTCGGCATAACCGCCGAAGCCTTGGTCAAGACCCAATATCCCCGGCCATGCATCGATTTAAGCCGACATCCGGCATTTAGCCAAACCCATCCCTAGAAAAACTGGAGCACCCCATGAACACTTCGCTGAAAATCCTGACATTATCGGCCCTATTATCCCTGAGCGCCGCCAGCCATGCCGAACAGGCGCCGACGGCCGGCGGCAAGGGTATGGGACATGAAATGGGCGCCATGGATCCGGCAAAAATGACCGAGCATCTCAAACAAAAACAAGAACACATGCTGACGATGCACGATTTATCCAATAAAATCCTGGCCGAAAAAGACCCGCAAAAACAGCAAGCCTTGAAAGACCGGCAACTGGAACTCATCAAAGCCCATCACATGGAAATGATGTCGATGCACCACGGCAAACCGGCGGATCACAACAACATGCATTAACCCCGAGCCGACTCGGCACACGCAATAAATAAAGCCGGGCGACACCGGCTTTATTTATCATGACTGTAACCGCTATACCCCCGCATTCCAACATCCCTGTTACCCGACGCACGGAGGCTGTCGTAAAAGCCAAAATGTAGATTGGGTTAGCGAGGCATAACCCAACAAAATCAAAATGTTGGACTTATTGCATGCAGCCAAACCTACCTGATTACGTCAGTCCCCCTACATGGATTATCCAATCCGGCTGCCCAAACAATTCGAACAAGTGGTGTACCCTATAATTCATTATGCAAGCACTCGAACACACTCAAACACGCTCAAACACCGGCAAAATAAACAGACGCTTTGCGGTGGCGCCGATGCTGGATTGGACCGACCGGCATTGCCGGTATTTTTACCGCCTATTGTCCCGGCACGCGCTGCTGTATACCGAAATGGTGACGACCGGCGCTATTTTGCACGGCAATCCGCAACGGCATTTGCAATTCAACCCGCGGGAGCAACCCGTCGCGTTGCAATTAGGCGGCAGTCATCCGGGAGATTTGGCCCGCTGCGCCGAACTTGCCGAACAATACGGTTACGGCGAGGTGAATCTGAATGTCGGCTGCCCGAGCGATCGGGTGCAAAACGGCCGCTTCGGCGCCTGTTTGATGGCGGAACCCGAATTAGTGGCCGAATGCGTGGCCGCCATGCAACGGGCGATTTCGATACCCGTGACTGTAAAATCGCGTATCGGCATCGACGACAGGGACTCCTATGAAGAATTGACGCGGTTTATTTCTACCGTGGCGGCCGCCGGTTGCAATACTTTTATCGTGCATGCCCGTAAAGCTTGGCTGTCCGGCTTGTCGCCCAAACAGAACCGCGATATTCCTCCCTTGCGTTACGATATGGTGTTTCAGTTGAAACAGGACTTTCCTGAATTGGACATTATCATCAACGGCGGCATTAATAGTCTGGATGCGGCGCTGGATTTGTTGAACCATGTCGACGGGGTGATGTTGGGACGCGAGGTGTATCACAATCCGTATTTGCTCAGCGAAGTGGATAGCCGTTTATATGGCGATAGCCGTCCTCTGAAAACCCGCCAGGACGCGATTTTGGCGTTGTTGCCCTATATACGGCAGCAGTTGCAACAAGGGGTGCGCTTACACGATATCGCCCGCCATCTGTTGGGATTGTTTCATGGCGTGGCGGGTGCGAGAGCTTGGCGCCGCCATATTAGCGAAAACGCCAATAAGCCGGGTGCCGATGAGGATGTGTTGTTGCGTGCCTTAGAATTTACGGTTTGATACTGTATACTCACAGCATTTTTTTATCCGGGGTCGGCGATGGAAGAATATTTCTCCAAAATCATTCAAGCAATAGGTGAAGACGTCAATCGTGAGGGTTTGCGCGATACGCCGAAGCGGGCGGCCAAAGCCTTTAAATTTCTGAATAACGGCTATGAAAAAACCCTGGAAGAAGTGCTGAATGGGGCTATTTTTCAGGCCGATACCGAAGATATGGTAATCGTCAAGGATATCGAGTTGTATTCCTTGTGCGAGCACCATTTGTTGCCGTTTATCGGCAAATGCCATATCGGTTACTTGCCGCAGGGCAAAGTGTTGGGTTTGTCCAAGCTGGCGCGAATTGTGGATATGTATGGCCGCCGTTTGCAGATCCAAGAGCAATTGACCCGCCAGATCGCCACGGCGGTGGAAACCGCCATCGACGCCCGCGGGGTGGCCGTGGTCATCGAAGCCAAGCATTTGTGCATGATGATGCGCGGCGTGGAAAAACAAAATTCGGTGATGACGACTTCCGTCATGCTGGGCATCTTTCGCGAAGAGATCAGCACCCGTTCCGAATTTTTGAATCTGATCAATCGCAAATAAGCCGCCATGTTCGAAAACCTGGAAAAGAAAACCGGCATATTGCTGGTCAATTTGGGTTCGCCCGCCAGCACAAGCACACAAGACGTCAGAGCCTTTTTGCGCGAGTTTCTCGGCGATCCGCGGGTGGTGAATTTGTCGAGGCCGTTATGGTGGCTGATTCTGAATCTGTTTATATTGCCGTTTCGGCCGCGTAAATCCGCCCACGCCTATAAAACCATCTGGACCGAAAAAGGCTCGCCGCTGATCGTTTTTAGCCAGCAATTGAGCATGAAACTGGCGAAGCGTTACGGCTGCGATAAACTGCTGGTCGATTGCGCGATGCGCTACGGTAAGCCGGCCTTGCGGGAGAAACTGCGGGAATTTAAAAAACAGGGGGTGGAAGACATCGTCATCCTGCCGCTGTATCCGCAATATTCTTCCACTACCACGGCGTCTATTTTCGACGTGGTGGCGGACGAATTCGTGCGCTGGCGGCATATGCCGTCCTTGCGCTTTGTCGGCGATTATTACCAAAACCCCGCCTATATCAAGGCGGTGGCGGACTCGATCCGCCAGCACTGGCTCAATCACGGCCAAGCCGCGTTATTGGTGATGTCCTTTCACGGTTTGCCGGCCAAGCTGACCGAATGGGGCGATCCGTATTTTTATCACTGCCAGGCGACCGCGCGCTTATTGGCCGACGAGTTGGGCTTGAAAGATAAACAGTGGCAGCTGGTGTTTCAGTCCCGCTTCGGGCGCGCCGAATGGCTGAAGCCCTATTGCGTCGAAGTGTTACAGGACTTGCCCAAACAGGATATAAGACAGGTGGATGTGGTGTGCCCAGGGTTTGCGGTGGATTGTCTGGAAACCCTGGAAGAAATCGCCATTACCAATAAAGAGATTTTCATGGCGGCGGGCGGTAAAAGTTATCGCTACATTCCGGCCTTGAACGATTGCGACGCCCATGTCGAGGTAATGGCCGAATTAATAAAATCCGCGCGATAAGCGGAACAAAAATAACCGGGGAGGCAGCATGCAACAAAACGTATTACAAAGCTGGAGCGACGACGAATGGCCGGTGGTGCGAAAAAGCAAGCCCTTGCCTACCGGGGAAGGCGTGCTGGATCAAGGCGCATTTAATACCATAGAGGTGGATGAGCTGTTCGATACGGTCAATTACGCCAGTACCGTTGCCGGCCAGACCGTTTTATACCGTTCGCTGACCCGGCCTCCGGACGACCTCGATACTATTGCCGCCAAACAGGCCGCGGTGCGGGAGATTCGCGATAATCCGGATGTGCGCGCCAACGTGGAAAACATCGTTGCCAATGCGGCGAGTTCGGAAAACCGCTTGTATCTGTTGTTGTTCGGCGAATTTCTGGGCGGCTTCGGCACGGCGCGGGAAGACAATCAAATCGAAGGCTATGGCTACAAACAGTACCGGCGCGGTATCAACGCGGTGCTGAATCTGGTCGGCGCTATCCATAATTCCGGCACCCCGCAAACGCCTTATCTGCAAAGCGTGTTCAATAAAATCGGCGATTTTGCCCAAAGTAACGACTATTCGCTAATGGTGGGGCCGGTTTATAACAGCGAAAAAGGCCTGCAAAGCAAGGAAGAACGCCGGAACTCCTACGCGCCGGCAACCATCTTTCGGCCCACGCTGTTCAAGCCCTTGCTGATCGGTTTGCTGCTGGCCGCCATTTGGGGCTTGGTGACCATATTCCCCACCGACATGTTCCAGTTTTCCAAGGACGGCATTTCGGTGGCGTCGGTGTTTTTCCTGCCGTTGATGCTGGCTTATATTCCGGTGATAGGCGGCTACGATAGAGACAATTGCATCATTCCGTTGCGCACTATTTTCCGCAACTCGGCGGCCTTGGGCGAGATGCTGGACGGTCTGGGACAGCTGGATGAATTGCTGTCGTTCATCAAATACGCCGAAGCCTACGGCAGCGAAACCGTACTGCCGGAGATGCGGGCAACGGAACGGCATGCGATGCAATTGGCGGGCGCCAAAAATCCGGTGCTGGGTCATAAAAACCCGGATTACGTCGCCAACGATTTTGCCATGGGCGAAGAGCGTCTGGTGTGCGTGACCGGCCCGAATAGCGGCGGCAAAACCGCGTTTTGCAAGACCGTTACCCAGATTCAGCTGTTGGCGCAAATAGGCTGCTATGTGCCCGCCACGGCGGCAAGTTTGAGCGTGGCGGATAAAATATTCTATCAGGCACCCGAAATCAGCCATCTCGACGACGGCGAAGGCCGTTTCGGTACCGAGTTGAAACGTACCCGGGATATTTTTTTGGCGACCACTGCGAAAAGCTTGCTGGTGCTTGACGAAATGGCGGAAGGCACTACCTTTGAAGAGAAAATGCAGTCGTCCATCGATGTGCTGGACGGGTTTTACCGCAAGGGCAACAGCACTATTCTGATTACCCATAACCATCAACTGGTGGATGTGTTCGTCGACAGGGGAATTGCGACGCCGAAACAGGTGGAATTCGCCGACGAATTGCCGACCTTTAAATTGGTTCCGGGTATTTCCAGAGTCAGCCACGCCGACCGGGTGGCGAAGAAAATCGGTTTTTCTAAGCAAGACATTGAAAATTATTTGGCCAAATCGTCATGAAAATAGGTACCCCCGGCAGTGCAACCGCAACCAAAGCGTTACTTTTAGGGAGTGGCGAATTGGGCAAGGAAGTTGCCATTTCCTTACAACGCTACGGTGTTGAGGTCATCGCCGTGGATCGATACCCCCATGCCCCCGCCATGCAGGTGGCGCATCGCAGCCATGTCATCGACATGACCGATGCGGCGGCGGTTAAAGCCTTGATCGCGGCTGAACAGCCCGATTTGGTGGTGCCGGAAATCGAAGCGATTGCCACGGCTGCGTTGGCTGAGATCGAGGCGGCGGGCGAAGCCGAAATAGTGCCTAATGCCCGGGCCATTCAGCTGACCATGAATCGCGAGGGCATACGGCAACTGGCCGCCGAGCAACTGGGGCTGCCGACTTCGGACTATGCGTTCGCCGAAACCTATGAGCAATTAAAGGCCGCTGTCGACGGCGGCATCGGCTATCCTTGTTTCATCAAACCGACCATGTCGTCTTCCGGCAAGGGCCAGTCCATGGTGAAAAGTGCCGACCAATTACAGGCCGCCTGGGAGTATGCCAAGGCCGCCGGCCGCGCCGATACAGGTAAAGTAATAGTCGAAGCCAAAATTGAATTCGATTTTGAAATTACGCTGTTGACCGTGCGGGCCGTGGACGCCGAAGGCCGAATAAGTACGTATTTCTGCGAACCTATCGGCCATATACAGGAGAATGGCGATTACCGGGAAAGCTGGCAGCCCCAGCCCATGAGCGAAAAAGCCATTCAACTATCCCAACGGATTGCCGCTAAAGTGACGGAAGCCCTGGGCGGATTGGGCTTATTCGGGGTTGAATTGTTTGTACAAGGCGACCGGGTCTGGTTCAGCGAAGTCAGTCCGCGCCCGCACGATACCGGCATGGTGACCCTGGTTAGCCAGGTGCAAAGCGAATTCGATCTGCATGCCCGCGCCATTCTGGGCTTGCCCGTGAATACGGCATTGGATAAAACCGGGGCCAGCGCCGTGATTTTGGGCGGTATCGACGCGAAAGCCGTGGTATATCAGGGATTGAACCAAGCGCTGGCCGTGGCGGATAGCGAGATTCGCTTGTTCGGCAAGCCGGAGGCTTTCGTGACGCGGCGGATGGGCGTAGCGCTGGCTACCGCCGGCTCCGTGCGGGATGCGCGAACAAAAGCGGTTACCGCGGCTGCCATGATTAACATCGTCGAGGCGGATTAAATTTATCGAAAAGGTGAGGCAGTTGAAATCGCTAAAAACTATTCTATTGTTGTTATGCATTTCATCTGCCGCCGCCGCGGATATATTTAAATATGTTGCGCCGGATGGGCGGGTGTATTACACCGACCAACCCAAAAAAGGTTTTAACTATCGTTTGATTATCCGGACCAGGCCTAAAACCTATGCCAGGGACGTGAAATTCATGGCGGGCAATAGGCTTAAGTATCAGGATTTAATCGCCAAGGCGGCGGCCAAGCATCAAATGGATCCCAAATTGCTGCATGCGGTGATTCAAGCCGAGTCCGCCTATAACCCGCATGCGATTTCCTCGGCGGGAGCGGTCGGATTAATGCAGCTGATGCCCGACACCGCGAAACGCTATGGGGTAACCGATAGGCATGACGCCGAACAGAATGTCGACGGCGGCACGCGTTATTTGAAGGATTTATTGGCCATGTTCAATTCTAATTTGAAGCTGGCTGTCGCTGGGTATAACGCCGGAGAGGGCGCTGTCATGAAATATAATTACACGGTTCCGCCCTATCGGGAAACCCAGAATTATGTTCAGCAGGTTCTCAGGCTCTACGGGAAGGGTTGATTATGAAACCAGTTAGCGCATTGGATGTGGTTACGGAGGTAAGGGAGTTATTTTCCTTGCCGGACATTTATTTTCAACTGAATCAGATGGTGCGCGATCCGCGTTATTCCATGACGGATATCGGCGCGGTGATCGGCAAGGATCCGGCGCTGTCCGCCCGGCTTTTGCGGTTGGTGAACAGCTCTTTTTACGGTTTTCAATCCAAAATCGATACGATTTCACGGGCCGTTTCCATTGTCGGCATCGACGATTTGTACAATTTGGTGGTAGCGACCTGCGTGGTCGACCGTTTTGCCAAAATCCCTTCCGATTTGGTCGACATGACGGCGTTCTGGATGCGTAGCGTTCATTGCGGCGTGGTGACCAAGCTATTGGGCAACCAGTGCATGCCATTGAATACCGAACGCTTGTTTTTGGCCGGGTTGCTGCACGATTTGGGTTCGTTGGTGCTGTATCAGGTCATGCCGGAACAGGCGTCCAAAGTATTGCTGTCAATCCGGCAGGACAGGCGCTTATTGGCGGGATTCGAGCAAGAAATCATCGGTTTTACCCATGCCGATGTCGGACGCGAATTGTTAAAATATTGGGAGTTGCCGGAGTCATTGTATGATGTTGTCGGCGGCGTTCTCAATCCCGGCTCCGTTGTGACGCATAAATTGGATGCGCAACTGTTGTGGTTGGCCGCCCGGCTTATCGACGATAGGGAATTCGGCAGGCCCATTGAACAGACCCTGGTCGAGATACCGGACCACACATTGGCTGCCATGCGCTTGACCCGGGAACAAATAGAGCAGGTCATGCAGCAGGCGGCGGCTGAGTTTCTGGACGTTTTCGAACAGCTGTTGCCTAGATAGGCCGATTCTCAAGGAATTGCCACGCCGAATTGATTCAATAAATCGATCAATTTGATTAATGGCAGGCCGACCAAAGCATTAGGGTCGTCGCCTTCAATTTTGCTGAATAAAGCAATACCGTAGCCTTCCGATTTGAAGCTGCCGGCGCATTCGTAGGGCTCTTCCCTGTCCAGGTAGCGGTTTAATTGCGCTTGGTTGAGGTCTCTAAAATAGACATGGCAAATGTCGAGATCGGTTTTGATGGTCCCTTTGCCGCTATCGAGCAAGCAGAGACCGGTATAAAAAGTCGTTTTTTTGCCCGACTGCAGCTGTAGCTGCCGAAATGCCCCCTCTCTATTTCCGGGTTTACCCAATATGGTGCCGCCGCAAACAGCCACCTGATCCGAGCCTATGATTAAGTGCCGGGGGTACGTTTTCGCCGCGGCTTGCGCCTTGGCCTCGGCCAGCCTTAGAACCAGATCGTCCGAGGGTTCATCGGGCAATGGGCTTTCGTCAACTCCGCTGCCGCAACAGCTAAACGCCAATTGAAGCTTACCGAGAATTTGGCCGCGATATTTCGAGCTTGAGGCTAAAACCAGATTTTGCATGCCGTTAACAGTGTTCGGAAGGTTGTCGGTTTGACGCAACAGCGAGTTATCTGTATGATTGTACAGTTATGTCAGACAAACTTCCTAATCTTATTGATCCCTTATTGTTCGCCGAAAGGCGTAGCATATTGACGGGCGTCTTAAAAATAAGCGAACTCGGGCGCTTGTCCGGCATGGTCGTAAACACGGGTGGCGATATCGCCGTCGACGCGCGGTTTGCCAAGCAAGGCAAGCGCGCGGTGGTTTCCGGCAAGATTCAAACGGTGTTGGAGTTGGAATGCCAATCCTGCTTGCAGGCCCTGGCATGGCCAATAACGCTTGCATTCAAATTGGCCGTGGTGTCCTCGCTACAAGAGGCGGATAGCCTCGAGATCGATTGCGAACCTTTGCTGCTGAATGGCGAAAAGGTCTCATTGCATGATTTGATAGAAGACGAAATATTGTTGGCGATACCGGATTATCCCAGACACGAATATGACTGTATCCCTCGGCACCAGTCGAGAGATTCCGATTTTGACGATAACAGCCAGACCGAAACGAATAACCCTTTTTCTGTTTTAGCCAAACTTAAAAAAACTGGAGAGTAAAAATGGCAGTACAAAAAAGCAAAGTATCGCGCTCAAGACGCGGTCAACGTCGTTCACACGACGCATTAACAGCCAAAACCTTGGCCAACGATCCGTTGACAGGCGAAGTGCATTTGCGTCACCACATGACGCCCGACGGCTTTTTCAAAGGCCGCCAAATCATTACCGGCAACATCGACGAAGAGTAAAAATCGCCGCATGTCGGATGCCGGCGATGTAGTTTAACGACTGATATTTTAGTGAAAAGACCGGGGCATACCGGCTTTTCCCTTTATCGACTGACGTCATTTCGGCTTCCGGCAAAGCAGCGGTTTTGTTAATTATCAAAGACGGCACGTTTTATTTGGCGTGCCTCCTCCTTTCAACTTCAAGGGTTAGGTCCTAAGCGTGAGCTCAACTCTATCGATTGATGCCATGGGCGGGGATTTCGGTCCCCAAGTGACAGTTCCCGCGTCACTGGCCTGTTTACGAAAAAATCCCCAATTAAAATTGATCATGGTCGGCGACCAAGCCGTGCTTCAGGATATGTTGTCCGATGCCTTGCTTGAGTTTAAAGATCGAATCAGTATTCAGCATGCCACGCAAGTGGTGGAAATGGACGAACCGCCGCAAAAGGCGTTGAAAAACAAAAAAGACTCCTCGATGCGGGTGGCCATAGATCTTGTCAAGGACGGCCGAGCCGATGCCTGCGTCAGCGCGGGCAACACCGGCGCCTTGATGGCGACCGCGCGCTTCGTGTTGAAAATGATTCCGGGCATCGAACGTCCCGCGATTATTTCCACCTTGCCGTCGGTATTCGGCCACACCCATGTGCTGGACTTGGGCGCAAACGTGGACTCCAGCGCCGAGCATCTTTACCAGTTCGCCGTGATGGGCGAGGAAGTGGTGAAGGCGGTTGAAAACATCGAACGCCCGCGGGTCGGTTTGCTGAATATCGGCGAAGAAGATATGAAAGGCAACGAACAAGTCAAGGCCGCCGCCAAATTATTGGAAAATTCGAGCTTGAATTACATCGGCTATGTGGAAGGCAACTCCATCAATGCCGGCAGCGTCCAAGTCGATTTAATCGTTACCGATGGCTTTGTCGGCAATGTGGCGCTGAAGTCGATCGAAGGCGCGGCAAAAATGATTGCCGTAAAGCTGAAAGAAACCTTTTCCCGGAATATTCTGACAAAACTTGCCGGTTTGGTGGCGTACCCGGTACTAAAATTATTTAAAGATAGTATCGATCCGCGACTTTATAATGGGGCCAGTTTTATCGGTTTGCGCGGCCTGGTCATTAAAAGTCATGGCGGCGCCGACGTCCTTGCTTTTGAAACAGCCATTCGCTTGGCGGAAGTAGAGGTTGAGAAAGATGTTATTCGTAAAATCAGCGAAAAGTTGGAAATCGCCCTGGCTCGGAAGGATGCGGAATGAGCCGCTGGAGTAATGTGATCGGCACGGGCGGCTACCTGCCCACCACAATTCGCACCAACGACGACATATCGGCCATGGTGGACACCTCGGATAGCTGGATCTACGAGCGTACCGGCATTAAAAGCCGGCGCATAGCCGGTCCCGATGAAACCGCCTCCAGCATGGCTGAAATCGCCGCCCGGCAAGCCATGGACATGGCGGGCATCGATGCGGAAGATATCGAGCTGATCGTTGTCGCCACCGGCACTCCGGACAGAGTCTACCCCAGCACGGCTTGCCTTCTGCAAGAACGTTTGGGCATCAAGCAATGCGTGGCTTTCGATGTGCAAGCGGCCTGTTCCGGTTCGGTATTCGCGTTAAGCATTGCCGATCAATACATTAAAACCGGCTTTTGCAAAACGGTATTGGTGGTGGGTTCCGAGGTATGCTCGCGTATCGTGGACTGGACCGACAGAGGCACCTGCATTTTATTCGGCGACGGCGCGGGGGCGGTACTGCTGTCAGCCTCCGACCAACCCGGCATTTTGTCTACTCACATTCATTCGGACGGCGGCTACGAGGATTTGCTGTATTGCCCCAATCCGCAAGTCGCCGCGGCGGCTAAACAACATGAACCCGGCTATATCAGCATGCGCGGCAACGAAGTGTTCAAGGTGGCGGTCAATACCCTAGGGCGCATTGTCGACGAAACCCTGGAAGCCAACGATTTGCAACAGAGCGACATCGACTGGCTGGTGCCGCATCAGGCCAATACCCGCATCATTGCCGCGACAGCCAAAAAGTTGGGCATGGACATGGACCAGGTGATTTTGACTTTGGAAACCCAAGGCAATACTTCGTCGGCATCCTGTTTGTTGGCATTTAACGAAGGCGTGCGCGACGGCCGCATCAAAAAAGGCCAGATGGTTTTGATGGAAGCCTTTGGCGCCGGTTTTACCTGGGGTTCAGCATTAATCAAATACTAAACATGACTATGAGCGAACAAAATTACAACTTGGCATTCGTGTTCCCCGGGCAGGGATCGCAATCGGTCGGCATGGTGTCGGCCATGGCGGCGGCTTTTCCGCAAGTCAGGCAAACCTTCGAACAGGCTGCCGATGCTCTGGGATTCGACCTGTGGAACTTGGTTGAAAGCGGCCCCGAAGCGGACTTAAATCGAACCGAAAACACCCAACCGGCCATGTTGGCGGCGGGCGTGGCTTTCTGGCGAGTCTGGCGCGATAACTCAAAGATTCGCCCAGCCTGGATGGCCGGACACAGCTTGGGCGAATATACCGCCTTGGTATGTTCCGGGGCTATTGCGTTCGAAGACGCCTTGAAACTGGTCGTAGCGCGCGGGCGCTTGATGCAGGAGGCAGTGCCTGTCGGCGTCGGCGCGATGGCGGCGATTTTAGGATTGCAAGACCATCAAGTCGTGAACGCTTGTTTGGATGTAGCCAATGGCGAAGTGGTGGCCGCGGCCAACTTTAATGCCCCCGGCCAAGTAGTCATTGCCGGCGACACCGCCGCCGTCGATAGAGCGATCGATGCGCTGAAAGCCTTGGGAGCCAAGCGGGCCTTGAAATTGCCGGTTAGCGTACCCTCGCATTGCCTGCTGATGGAAGATGCCGCCGACAAGCTCAATGAGATTTTGCAGGGTATCAACGTGGAAATGCCGGATGTCACCTTGATTCACAACGCCGACGTCAAATCCCACGGTTCGCCCGAAGTGATACGCAATGCACTAAAAGAGCAGCTTTTTAACCCGGTACGCTGGGTGGAAACCATCAAATTCATGCACGAGCAAGGGGTGTCCGGGTTTGTCGAATGCGGACCGGGCAAGGTGTTGATGGGCTTGAATAAACGCATTGCCCCGGATGCGGCGCATTTCTCGATATTCGACCCCGACTCATTGAATACTGTTTTGGAGCAATTACATGGATACCCTCAAGGGCATAAATAAAAAACTGGCCATTGTGACCGGCGCCAGCCGGGGCATAGGGCGCGCCATTGCCGAAAAATTGGTTGCCGACGGCTTCTTCGTTGTCGGAACCGCCACATCCGATAGCGGCGCGGAAGCGATTTCCGCCTATCTGGGCGCAAACGGCAAGGGCTATAAATTGAATGTGGCCGACGCCGCCGATATCGAAAACTTTATCAAAACCGCCGGCGATGCGCACGGCACGCCGGCAGTGTTGGTGAATAACGCCGGCATCACCCGCGATAATTTATTGATGCGCATGAAAGAGGAAGAATGGGACGACATCATCGCCACCAATCTAACTTCGGTATTCCGGATGAGCAAGGCCGTGCTGCGCGGCATGATGAAGGTACGCTACGGCCGTATCATCAATATTTCCTCGGTGGTCGGTTCCACCGGCAATGCCGGACAAACCAATTATGCGGCCGCCAAGGCCGGCATGGTCGGTTTCGCCAAATCGATGGCCAAGGAAGTGGGTTCGCGCGGTATTACCGTCAATACCGTCGCACCGGGCTTTATAGATACCGATATGACCAAGGAATTGTCGGAAGAGATTAAAACCGCGTTGCTGGGTTCAATCGCTCTGGGCCGGCTGGGCCGGCCGGAAGAAATCGCTCACGCGGTATCTTTCCTAGCTTCCGAGCAAGCGTCTTATATTACCGGCGAGACTTTGCATGTGAACGGCGGCATGTACATGCCCTAACCCGCCCCAAGCGGTTGGTTGATCGAAAACCGGCGTTAACTTCGGATAACGCCGGTTTTTTATTGCCCGCGGTTTTTTTAATGCATGACTTTATTTCGGCCCGATTCCTTGGCTTGATAAAGAGCCGTATCGGCGCGGGTTATGAAGCTTTCCGGATTATCGTTGGCATGTAATTCGGCTATGCCGACAGAAAGGGTAATCAGGCCCAGGGTTGCGTTATCGGTTTTGCGTTTCAAGCGGCTCTTTTCCATTTCAATCCGGATGTTTTCGGAAATTTCGATGGCCTTATGCTTGGGGGTGTTGGGCATGATGATGGCGAGTTCCTCTCCGCCGTAACGCGCCACATGATGATGCTGTTCGGCATGTTTCTTCAATAACGACGCCACATATTTGAGCACGTTATCGCCTATGGTATGGCCGAAGGTGTCGTTTATACGTTTGAAATGATCGATGTCCAGCAACGACAAACACGTTGTTTCGCCGTCCGGCTGTTCGATAATCTCGCTTAAAGTTTGGTCGAAGGCCCGGCGGTTTAACAAACCGGTTAAACCGTCCGTAACGGCCATTTGCCTGACCCGGGCCAGCTCGTTACGCAATTGCTCCATTTCCGCATTGGCTTGGTTCAATTGCATCTGCATCGCGTGACTGGTCGCGGCGAGCGATTTCGTTTCTTGAATGATCTCTTGCAAGATCGATTGGGTCGTCGCTATTTCCGGCTTGCTTTCCAATATCGCCGACTTTTTCTGGAAACTATCGTTAGTCTGTTCGGCCTTGTGGCAAGTATCGTTAATGGCGTCGGTTGCCTGACGAATCACTTTATGAATTTGTTGCTGGATATTATCGAAGGATTTTAAAGAGGCGTTGCTGATAAAGTTTCCATACAGCTCAAGGCTGGTTTCGCTATCGAATACAGTATTTTGGCTCAGCAGGCGATTGACCGCCGACGTTAAGGAAGGATTCAGTTCGGTGACATAATCGTAAAAAATAGCGTAATTGATCGGGTTGGCGGCAATTTGGTGCCGAGTCAACAGCGGAATAATTTTTTTTAGATAATCGGCGTTAAGAGTGAAAGAAAAATCGTAAATGGGCAATAGTGCTGTGCTGTCGGTCATATCTTTGTTTTTGATTAGGCTGTGATATTGATTTTTCTAGCGCGCCAGTCAAGAAATCCCTTGGTTGGCGAATTTACCGGATATTTACAAAAAGCCAGCAGTCCGGACACTGGGAGAAGTAAGCCCTTTAAAGCGTAAGCGTCTAACTACATAAAGATATGCTAAGAATGATTTTTTTCAACTACAGGCAAAACGATAATTAATCCGTGCCGGACTTTAAGTTTTTAGGGCACGCTTGCCGCGGTTTTTAACCGGCGGTATAAAAACACCTTGCATCGCCGGCTAATTTGGATAGAATGCGCGCCAGTTGAAGCCGGGTGCTTAGCTCAGCTGGGAGAGCGTCGCCCTTACAAGGCGAGGGTCGGGGGTTCGAACCCCTCAGCACCCACCAGGTTTCAATCGAAAAAACGCTTTAGATAAATTCCGGTATGCGACTCGGCATGTCGGGCAATCTCTCTCGGCGTACCCTCCGCAACCAGCGTACCGCCGCCATTGCCGCCTTCCGGCCCCATATCCACAATCCAATCCGCCGTTTTAATCACGTCCAGATTATGCTCGATGATGATGACGGTATTGCCGTGGTCGCGCAATGTGTGCAGCACGGACAGCAATTGCTTGATGTCGTGAAAATGCAAGCCGGTGGTCGGTTCGTCCAAAATATAAAGCGTCTTGCCGGTATCCCGTTTGGACAGCTCCTTGGCCAGCTTGACCCGCTGCGCCTCGCCGCCGGACAAGGTGGTGGCGTTTTGACCCAGCGTGATATAGCTCAAACCCACCTCGATCAGCGTATGCAGCTTGCGGGCCAGACTGGGTACCGCCGAGAAAAACTGCGCGGCGTCTTCCACCGTCATTTCCAATACTTCATGGATGGTCTTGCCTTTATAGCGGATTTCCAGGGTTTCCCGGTTGTAACGTTTGCCGTGGCAGATGTCGCAAGGCACGAAAATGTCCGGCAGAAAATGCATTTCCACCTTGATGACGCCGTCGCCGGCGCAGGCCTCGCAGCGGCCGCCCTTGACATTGAAACTGAAGCGGCCCGGGGTATATCCGCGCGAGCGGGCTTCCGGCGTGGCCGAGAACAATTCCCGCACCGGCGTGAAGATGCCGGTGTAGGTCGCCGGGTTGGATCGCGGGGTGCGGCCGATCGGGCTTTGATCGATATCCACCACCTTGTCGAACTGTTCCAAACCGTCCACGGCGTCGCAAGGGGCGGGAATGCAGCTGGCGCCGTTGATGGTTCTTGCGGCATGGCTGTACAGGGTGTCGTTGATCAGGGTGGATTTGCCGGAGCCGGACACACCGGTAACGCAGGTCAACAAACCTACCGGGAAACTTACCGTGACGTTTTTCAAATTGTTGCCGTGGGCGTTGCGTATGGTGAGTTGCCGGGTGGGGTCTCGCGGCGTGGTGTGTTCCGGCAGTTGGATAGCCAAGGCACCGGATAAATACTGGCCGGTCAGCGAATTCGGGTCCGCCAGAATTTGCGCGGGCGTGCCTTGCGAGACGATCTGGCCGCCGTGCACGCCGGCGCCGGGGCCGATATCGACGATATGGTCGGCGGCGCGGATGGCGTCCTCGTCATGCTCGACCACGATCACGGTATTGCCGAGGTCGCGCAATCTGAATAGCGTATTCAGCAAGCGTTGGTTGTCGCGTTGATGCAAGCCTATCGAGGGCTCGTCCAGCACATACATCACCCCCACCAGTCCCGCGCCGATCTGGCTGGCCAGGCGAATACGCTGGGCCTCGCCGCCGGACAAAGTGTCGGCGCTGCGGTCCAGGGTCAGATAATCCAGGCCGACGTTGACCAAAAACTCCAGCCGCTCCTGAATTTCCTTGTTGATTTTAGCGGCGATTTCGCCGCGGTGGCCGGGGATGCTGAGTTGCTGAAAAAATGCCAGACTTTGCTTGATCGGCAAGCGGGTAATGTGATGCAAAGGCTGGTCGGCCACGAACACATTGCGCGCGCCCAGATTCAAACGGGCGCCGTCGCAGACCGCGCAGGTTTGCTGGGCCAGATATTTGGACAACTCGTCCCGTACCATCTGCGAATCGCTTTCATGGTAACGCCGCTCCATATTGGGAATGATGCCCTCGAACGGATGACGGCTGATCTTGGGTTTGCCCTGGCCCATTTGGAATTGAAAAGTGATGCTGTCTTCGCCGCTGCCGTACAGAATCACCGCCTGTATCTCTTTTGCGATTTTCGAAAACGGCGCTTCCGGGTCGAAGCCGTAGTGCTCGGCCAGGGCGCAAATGATTTGGTAGTAATAGGCGTTGCGGCGGTCCCAGCCCCGTACCGCGCCGCCGGCCAGGCTGATGTCCGGATTATGCACCACCAGTTGCGGATCGAAATGCTGGCGCACCCCCAGGCCGTCGCAGCTGGGGCAGGCGCCTTTCGGGTTGTTGAAGGAAAAGATGCGCGGTTCCAGTTCGCTCAAACTATAGCCGCAATGCGGGCAGGCGTAACGTTCGGAAAACAGCAGGGTTTGCCCGCTTTCCATCGAGGCGGCAAGCGCCAGACCGTCGGATAAACGCAGCGCGGTTTCAAACGATTCCGCCAGCCGCAGGGCAATGTCGTCGCGGATTTTGAAGCGGTCGACGATGACTTCGATGGTGTGCTTTTTCTTTAAATCCAGGGCGGGCGGTTCGTCCAGTTCGTAAACTTCGCCGTCGATGCGGGCGCGTAAAAAGCCCTGGGCTTTCAGGTCTTCCAGCAGCAGTACGTGCTCGCCCTTGCGATCGCTGACCACCGGCGCCAGCAGCATCCAGCGTTCGCCTTCCGGCTGCGCCAGCACCTGATCGACCATCTGGCTGACGGTTTGCGCCTCCAGCGAGCCGCCGTGTTCCGGGCAGCGCGGAATGCCGACCCTGGCATACAGCAGGCGCAGATAGTCGTAAATCTCGGTAATGGTGCCGACTGTCGAGCGCGGATTGTGCGAGGTGGATTTTTGCTCGATGGAAATGGCCGGCGACAAGCCCTCGATATGGTCGACATCGGGCTTTTCCATCATCGACAAAAACTGCCGGGCGTAGGCGGACAGCGATTCCACGTAGCGGCGCTGGCCTTCGGCGTAAATCGTATCGAAGGCCAGCGACGATTTGCCGGAGCCGGACAGGCCGGTGATGACGATTAGACTATCCCTGGGCAGATCCAGGTCGATGTTTTTCAGATTGTGGGTGCGGGCGCCGCGAATGCTGATGGTGTCCACTGTGTCGATTCCTGCAATTTAAAGAACCTGATACTATACGTGTCTTTCACGATGCAAGGCAAAGAGGAGTTGGGGTTTGACACAGGTTCAGGATGTTTCGGGTGCAATGACGCGCATGGAAAAGCGGGCAACGGTTTCGCTGGCCGGTATTTATTCGCTCAGAATGCTGGGTTTGTTCATGCTGCTGCCGGTATTGTCGCTGTTTACCGAACAAATGCCGGGCTCGACACCCAAACTAGTCGGCTTGACCATGGGGATTTACGGCCTGACGCAGGCCGTGCTGCAAATCCCGTTCGGTTTATGGTCGGATCGATTCAGCCGTAAAGCGGTTATCGTCATCGGTTTGCTGCTGTTTTTGACCGGCAGCGTGGTAGCTGCGTTGTCCACGGATATTTACGGGATATTGATCGGCCGCGCCTTGCAGGGCTGCGGCGCGGTGTCGGCGGCGGTGATGGCCTTGCTCGCCGATTTGACCCAGGAAGTTAATCGCACCAAAGCCATGGCCACCATAGGCGCCAGCATCGGCGTGTCGTTCGGGGTGGCGATGACGGTGGGACCTGTGATTGCCCACCACTTCGGCATCAGCGGCATATTCTGGCTGATCGCGATTCTGGCCGCGCTGGCGGTGCCGGTGGTCTTGTTCATCGTGCCGAATCCGCAAAAGATCAGCGTGCACCGCGATGCCGAATATATTCCGTCCGAGCTGAGTTCGGTGATCAAAAACGCCGATTTATTGCGGCTTAATTACGGCATTTTTTCGCTGCATCTGATCTTGATGGCCAGCTTCGTCGTGGTGCCGTTGCTGATGCGGGACGCAGGCTTGTTGGCCGGTAAACATTGGCTGGTTTATCTGCCGGTGCTGGTGACCTCCATGGCGGCCATCATTCCGTTCGTGATCATCGCCGAGAAAAAGCGCCGGATGAAGACCGTCTTCGTCGGTGCCGTGATTTCCCTGGTATTTGCCAATTTGGGCTTCATACTGCTGCACGGCCGGTTGATCGGTTTGATTGCCTGCCTATGGGTGTTTTTCTGCGGCTTTAACCTGTTGGAAGCCACGCTGCCGTCGCTGATTTCCAAAACCGCGCCGGGCGATTTGAAAGGCACGGCGATGGGAATCTATTCCAGCTCGCAATTCATGGGGGCTTTCCTGGGCGGCGCCAGCGGCGGCTGGCTGTACGGCGAATACGGCCCAAGCTCGGTGTTTATATTCTCCGCCGCCGTTGCGGCCAGCTGGGCGCTGATTGCGTCATTCATGTCGCCGCCGCGTTATCTGGCCAACCTGCTGCTGTCGCTGCAAGCCGTCAAACCGGAACGGGGAAGCGAATTTTCCAGGCAATTGCTGGCCATCGACGGTGTCGAGGAGGTGCGCTTGCATTTCGAGGAAAGTACCGCTTATCTGAAAGTCGATAGCCAGCGGCTGAACAAAAACGAATTGAATATTTTTTTAAAGCAGTGGCGATAAGCCGGTGCGGTTAAGTTTTTTTATAGGGAGACAATCATGTTGAACAAAGTCATGCTGATCGGCCGCCTGGGGGCCGACCCGGAAGTGCGTTATATGCCGAGCGGCGACGCCATCACCACCATTCGCCTGGCCACCAGCCGCCGCTGGAAAGACCGTAACACCAACGAACGCAAGGAAGAGACCGAGTGGCATCGGGTGGTATTCTTCAGCGGCTTGGCCAAAATCGCCGGCGAGTACCTGAAAAAAGGCAGCCAATGCTACGTCGAAGGCCGCATCCGCACCCAGAAATGGCAAGGGCAGGACGGCCAGGACCGCTATACCACCGAAATCGTCGCCGACAATATGCACATGCTTGACAGCCGCAGCGGCGGCACCGCTAATTATGCCGATAACGCCCCGCCGGCCAGCAGTTATGACAATAATCGCCCGGCACCATCCAATTCTTCGCAACCGGCACCCGCCAGTTACGACGATTTCGACGACGATATTCCGTTCTAATTCGATACATTTTTAGAAATGCAGCGAATAACAAAAAAGGCCGGCTTTTGCCGGCCTTTTTTGTTTATGCAACGGTTTGTATGGGCTGGCGGGACACTGATTCCGGCCGCAAAGCCGCTGTCACTTTGGATTAAATCGCATTACCGCCGTGACTGTCTGGCTGCGCCCCCTTTCTGCCGGTCAGACATGTCAGTCTTCTATGTCTGCCCTGATCGGTATAGCCGCCATTCAAATCTTGAAATCACAGAGTGCGGAATCTCTAAATAACTCCTGTTGTCGAATTGCGACACGACAAAAATTAAGGCTATCGATTGGAGGTATTTTTTATCGCCAATAAATTTTAAATTCGCCCAACCTCAGCCAAAGGCAACTGACGACCAAGTTCACCTTCCCCCAATTACCAACTTAGTTCTCAATGCAGCCGTATCGGATTTTGACTGCGTTCTGCACCCAAGTGGATTAATAATTCATTGGCCAATTGTTCGGGATTCGAAATCGTGATCAACACCAAGCGGCTACGCCTATCCTGGTTCGAACGCTCCGGCAATGGGACGGGCGGATACAAATGACCGGGGACGGCATGCACCGCAAACGGCTCGGCACACTCAGGTAAATAAATCACCCCTTTGATTCGAATTAAGTCATCGGCATGGTTTGACAACAAGGTTAGCAAAGTAGCCTGTAACCGAGGCCAACTTGGCGTGTGTTCCAGATAAAGCGACACGCTGCGAAAGCCATGTTCCGGCAAGGCTTGGCCGGAAGGAATACGCCTGAAAGACGGTGGCGTCTTGCTTTGCAAAGCGGAGGTATCAAACAGATCGCGCGTAGCCGTCAGCGTTGGCGTTGCCGGTGCCTGCAGCTTTAAGTAGTCGATCAGTTCCGCGTGTTGCGCGGCATCGGCCAAATCGGCGTGAGTCAATAGCAACAGGTCGGCCCACACCATTTGGGCGCGGGCTTCTGCGTGATGCTCCA
>Ga0207952_1000249_pt1 | contig 52263 bp, 55 predicted proteins | sample SubbioR12Aug_8Ca_FD_184831 | JGI IMG/M metagenome (GOLD analysis project Ga0207952, IMG submission 184831) | Serpentinite rock and fluid subsurface biosphere microbial communities from McLaughlin Reserve, California, USA - CR12Aug_8Ca (SPAdes) | ecosystem: Environmental > Terrestrial > Deep...
TTCTTCTGCAAACTCAAAGAGTTCAAGCGCATCGCCATGCGCGCCTGCAAAACCGAACAGAGCTTCGAGGCCTTGATCTACCTCTGCTCCGCAATCATCAATTCCCGATGAATCTCCACAGGCCCTAGGATACCTCTCGCATGAGATCAGAGGTGAGACGTGAACGATTCTGAATTGGCCCGGCGGATCAGTATTTGCGCCTCGTCCCAGGATTGGCCTGCCATCAAGAGTTATCTCGATGAATTGCAGCCTGAAACCGCCTTCGTATTTCTGCGTGTGCTTGGTGAGCGGCTGCCGATTGAAGCCGATTTGGAAGCGGCAATCGCGGATGCCTCTGATGTTCCGGGGCTGATTGTCGCGGGTGCGGCACTGATGATGCGCGCCACGCGCATCAGGGGCATGGACATCGCGGACATGGTGGAGGCGCAGAACTGGGAGCCCTACTTCGTCTATCACCAACAAGCTGAGCGGCTCCTGTGTGCCGCCGTGACCGCTCAGCCTGGAAACGGGCTTGCAGCGGCGTGGCTGATGGCGGCAACCGTGGACAGCGACGATGAGTTGAAGGCGGAAGTTTGCAGGCTGCTCATGCAGGCGACCCAGGTCCCACTATCGGGTTATTCCAAGCTATTGAGCGCCATGACCAAGAAGTGGGGAGGCTCACACGAGGCAATGTGGCGGGTCGCGCGGGAGTGCGCGAATTTGAACTTGCCGTGGTCGGGTGCCTTGATCGCCAAGGCGCATTATGAGCAATGGCTGTACCTCGACCTGATGGACGAGCGTCCTGCGGCCCAGTCAGAGGCAGACCGTTATTTTCGCGATCCGGCGATCAGGAATGAACTGCTGGCAATTTCCAGCGCAATCGACGCCGCGCATGGTGATGATCCCTATGAGGCAGTCTATGCCCACGATGTGCTTGCCGCCGTATTGGCCGAGGCCAAGGAGAGAAAGATTGCGACCCGGCATTTGCGCCGGGTTGGCAAGTTCGGAGATCCGGCGTTGTTGACCGGCGGCCCGTGGTGGAGGAGCATGCTGATCCGTCTTATCAAGGGTTTGCCGCCTTGGTAACCTGATGGCCCAACCCCATTTTCCTACACCCCCAAAACCCGCTACATTCGCCGCGGCTCCCTTCGACAAGCTCAGGACAGGCTTTCTATCGTGAACTCCATCATGCCGGCGCGTTTGGCTTGTTGAAACGTCGCCTCGCGCGTGTGTTTTATCAACTAAACCCGGAGGCCACGCTGCGACTCGGGGTTTGGGTGGGCTGGTGCGGTGGGCCGGAGAGGTTGGGATCACTTGCGCGTACCTCTCCACCATCGCCTTTGGCGATGGTCCCCCTCTCCGGTTCGGAGAGGATTTTTAGGGTGGATTTCCCCGGCCAACCCCGCTAAGGGCGCCCAGCCTGCGGGATTTCCCCGCCTGCAAATCCACATGGGAAGCACTGACATACCGGTGCCGATGGCGGCCAAAGTCTTCTAAACAAAGACTCCCGCCTGGTTCCAGCTTCCCAGAGGCTCAAACCGGAAGGAATTATCTTATGGCGGCTCCCGTCGTCACCATGCAGCAATTGATCGAGGCCGGCGCACACTTCGGCCACCAGACCCACCGCTGGAACCCGCGGATGAAGCCGTACATCTTCGGCGCCCGCAATGGCATCCACATCCTTGACCTGTCGCAGACCGTGCCGCTGTTCGCGCGCGCGCTCGAATTCGTTGACGCCACCGTGCGCGCAGGCGGCAAGGTGCTGTTCGTTGGCACCAAGCGCCAGGCGCAGGAGCCGATCGCTCAGGCCGCGCGCGCTTGCGGTCAGCACTTCGTCAACCACCGCTGGCTGGGCGGGATGCTCACCAACTGGAAGACCATCTCGGGCTCGATCAAGCGCCTGAAGGCTCTCGACGAGCAGCTGGCTGGCGACATCGTCGGCCTGACCAAGAAGGAAGTGCTGCAGCTGACCCGCGAACGCGACAAGCTGGAACTGTCGCTCGGCGGGATCCGCGACATGGGCGGCATTCCGGACGTGATGTTCGTGATCGACGCCAACAAGGAAGAGCTGGCGATCAAGGAAGCCAACGTGCTGGGGATCCCGGTCGTCGCAGTGCTCGATTCGAACGTTTCGCCCGATGGTATCGCTTTCCCGGTTCCGGCCAATGACGACGCCAGCCGCGCTGTGCGCCTCTACTGCGACGCGATTGCCGCTGCCGCGACCAAGGGCCGTCAGGACGGCGTGGTCGATTCGGGCGTCGATGTCGGCGCGCTGGAAGTTGCTCCGGTTGAGCCCGTGATCGAAGTTGCGGCTGAAGAGTCTCCGGCCGAAGCAGTTGCCGCTGAGGTCGTGGTTGCCGAAGAAGCAGTCGCTGAAGAAGCACCTGCTGCTGAAGAACCCGCGACCGAAGCCTGAGCTTCCGTCACAAATCTGTAGCGTACCGGGGCCAGGTGCCCCGGACGCAAGACCTATTCAAGAAGGACCAGTCAAATGGCTTACACTGCCACTGACGTGAAAAACCTGCGCGAGCGCACCGGCGCCGGCATGATGGATTGCAAGAAGGCGATGGAAGAAACCGGCGGCGACATGGAAGCCGCGGTCGATCTTTTGCGCGCCAAGGGCCTCGCCGCCGTTGCCAAGAAGAGCAGCCGCACCGCCGCTGAAGGCCTGGTCGGCGTTGCCGTTTCGGGCACCAAGGGCGTTGCGGTCGAAGTGAACTCGGAAACCGATTTCGTCGCCAAGAACGACCAGTTCCAGGACTTCGTGCGCAAGACCACCGAAGTTGCGCTGTCTGCGGCGTCGGACGATGTCGAAGCGCTCAAGGCTGCGGCCTATCCGGGCGGCGGCACGGTTTCCGACACGCTGACCCAGAACGTTGCGACCATTGGCGAGAACCAGCAGGTCCGCCGGATGAAGACCGTTTCGGTTTCGAGCGGCCTGGTCGTGCCCTACATGCACAACGCCGCCGCGCCGATGCTCGGCAAGATCGGCGTGCTGGTCGCGCTGGAATCGGAAGCCGGTGCCGACGTGCTCGAACCGCTGGGCAAGCAGATCGCGATGCACATCGCCGCTGCCTTCCCGATGGCGCTTTCGGCCGACGATCTCGATCCCGAAGTGCTCGACCGCGAACGCAAGATCGCGCTGGAAAAGGCCACCGAGGAAGCGACCAAGAGCGGCAAGGAAATCCCCGCCGACATCCTCGCCAAGCGCGCCGACGGTGCTGCCGCCAAGTTCGCCAAGGACAACGCGCTGCTCAGCCAGGTGTTCGTGATGGACAACAAGACCCCGGTTGCCCAGGTCGTCGAAGCGGCCGGCAAGGCGGCTGGCACCAAGATCGTGCTGAAGGACTACGTCCGCTTCCAGCTGGGCGAAGGCATCGAGAAGGTCGAAACCGACTTTGCGGCTGAGGTTGCTGCTGCGGCTGGGCTCAGCTAAGCTGCGCCAACCGGCTGAAATGCAAAGGGCGCGGGCTTTGGGGTCCGCGCCCTTTTCGCATGAATTATCGGTGCAGTTCTTGGCATCGCCAGCCCATCGGTATAAGGCCGCTCAAACCTTCCGAAAGTGAAGCGCCAGCGCATGTCCAAGCCCGCCTACAAACGTATCCTGCTCAAACTTTCCGGCGAAGTGCTGATGGGCAATCAGCAGTTCGGGATCGATCCGGAATTCGTCGCCGAATTGGCCAAAGAGGTGAAGGCGGCGAAGGAAACCGGGCTGCAGATCTGCCTGGTAATCGGCGGCGGCAATATCTTTCGCGGGATGGCCGGGGCCGCCAAGGGTATGGACCGCGCCCAGGCCGATTACATGGGCATGCTGGCGACCGTGATGAACGCGCTGGCCATGCAGAACGCGCTGGAGCAACTGGGCGTGCCGACCCGCGTTCAGTCCGCGATCGAGATGGACAAGGTCTGCGAGCCGGTGATCCGCCGCCGCGCCGAACGCCATATGGAGAAGGGCAGGGTGGTGATTTTCGCCGCCGGGGTGGGGGCACCATACTTCACCACAGACAGCGGCGCGGCCTTGCGTGCGGCCGAAATGCAGTGCGATGCGCTGCTCAAGGGCACCTCGGTCGACGGGGTCTATGACAGCGATCCCAAGTCCAACCCCAATGCAAAGCGTTACGATACAGTCGATTACGACACGGTTCTGGCGAAGAACCTGAAGGTGATGGACGCCAGCGCGGTGGCGCTGTGCCGTGACAACAATATCCCGATCGTCGTCTTCTCGATCCGCGAAAAGGGCAACCTGGCCCGGGTACTCGCGGGCGTAGGGACGCAAACAATTGTGAAGAAGGACTGACATCATGGCCAAGTTTGACAAGGCCGATCTTGAGCGGCGGATGAAGGGCGCAGTGGAATCGCTGCGCAGCGATCTGGGCGGTCTGCGCACCGGCCGCGCCAACACCGCGCTGCTCGATCCAATCATGGTCGAAGTCTATGGCAGCAAGATGCCGCTCAACCAGGTTGCGACCGTCTCCGCGCCCGAACCGCGGATGCTGTCGGTGCAGGTCTGGGACAAGTCGAACGTGACGCCGGTTGAAAAGGCGATCCGCTCGGCGGGGCTGGGGCTCAACCCGATCAACGATGGCAACAATATCCGCCTGCCGATCCCCGATCTGACCGAGGAACGCCGCAAGGAACTGGCCAAGCTGGCCCATTCCTATGCCGAAAAGGCCCGCATCGCGATCCGCAACGTGCGCCGCGACGGGATGGACGCGCTGAAGGCTGACGAAAACAAGAAGGAAATCTCGGAAGACGATCGCAAGCGCAGCGAAACCGAAGTGCAGAAGCTGACCGACGAGATGATCAAGGAAGCCGATGCGGTTGCCGCGCAAAAGGAACAGGAAATCCTCGGCAAGTGAGGCATTTCCCGGCTTCCGTTCGTGTCGAGCGAAGTCGAGACACCGCGCACAAGTGTCTCGACTTCGGTCGACACGAACGGGCGTTGGATTGGGTCCGATGAGTGAAGCGGCAAGCAAAGCCCGCCATGTCGCCATCATCATGGATGGCAACGGGCGCTGGGCCAAGAAGCGCCACCTGCCGCGTGCGGTGGGGCACCAGCGCGGGGTTGAGGCGGTCCGCAGTGTCAGTCGCGCCGCGCGCGCGATGGGCCTAGAGGCGCTGACGCTCTATGCCTTCAGCACCGAAAACTGGCGCCGTCCGGAGGACGAGGTTTCGGCGCTGATGGGGCTGCTCAAGCACTTCATCCAGAGCGACCTCGAAGAATTCGTGCGCGACAATGTGCGGCTGAAGATCATCGGCGAATGGCGCATGCTCGCCCCCGATATCGTCGCCCTGATCGACAATGCGCTGGAACGCACTGCCGCCAACACCGGCCCTGCGCTGGTGGTCGCGCTTAACTATGGCTCGCAAGACGAGATCGCCCGCGCCGCCGCCAAGGCCGCGGCCAAGGGCGCAGTCAGCGTGGAGAGCATCGAGGCCGAACTCGACACCGCCGGGCTGCCGCCGCTCGATCTGCTGATCCGCACCTCGGGCGAAGTGCGGCTGTCGAATTTCCTGCTGTGGCAGGCGGCCTATGCCGAGATGATGTTCGTCGATACGCTGTGGCCCGATTTCACGCCTGCGCATCTGGAAGAAGCGCTGAAGGACTTTGCGGGCAGGGAGCGGCGCTATGGTGGGCGGTAGTTCCACACCAAACCCCACCAAACCCGTCACCCTGAACTCGTTTCAGGGTCTATTTCTCGGTGCAGACCGGAGCGCTGTGCGGCAGCGAGACCGCGCCGTTTGGCCGTTATCGGAAGCAGCTGGGTTTGCGGCACCATGGACCCTGAAACGAGTTCAGGGTGACGGGGAATTGGAGTTTGTGTGGTGACTGAGGCTCCCCCAGCTAAAAAATCCGATCTTGGGGTTCGTGCTCTGTCTGCCGTTGTGATGATTGCGGTTGCGGGGACGGCGCTGTGGCTTGGAGGGCGCATCTGGCAACTTTTTGTATTGGGTATAGTCCTGATCTGTTTGGGCGAATTCCTGCGCCTGATTTGGCTGGCTGCGCCTCGTTGGCCAGTTCGCGCGATTGGAGCGTTCTTGGCGACGCTCTATGTCGGGTTCGCTGGATGGTCACTGGCAGACATGCGCTATTCGTGGATTCATGACCCCAATGGTTGGCTCGGATTGGTGTCCGTATTGACAGTTGTCGGTATCGTGATTTTCACAGATGTCGGTGCCTATTTTAGTGGCCGTGCAATTGGCGGACCGAAAATTGCCCCAAGCATTAGCCCTTCGAAAACGTGGGCGGGACTGCTCGGCGGCATGTTTGCTGCGGCAGTCTGGGGCGTCATCGCACTGGCGCTCTTCTTGCGTGCACATGATACGGGGATTGCCCGAGAGGGTGTCGAGCTGGCAAAAATCTGGGCATGGGCAGCCATCAGTGGAGCAATTCTTGCTGTGATAGCGCAGGTTGGGGATTTCTTTGAAAGCTGGCTTAAGCGTCGTGCTGGAGTGAAGGACAGTTCTAACCTCATTCCCGGTCATGGCGGTGTTTTCGACCGGGTAGACGGACTGCTCCCTGTGATCTGGGTGTCGACTCTGCTCCACATCAGGCCATTTTGACTTGACCCGAACCATCTCCATCCTTGGCGCAACCGGATCGGTCGGCGCTTCTACACTGGACCTGATCCGGCGCGAGCCTGCGAAATGGCGAGTGGTGGCGTTGACGGCCAATGGCAATGCTGCCGATCTGGCCCGGCTGGCGCGCGAGTTTTCGGCCGAAGTGGCGGTGGTAGCCGACGAAACTAGTTTACCAGAGCTGCGCGAGGCTTTGGCTGGGACCGGCATTGCTGCAGCGGGCGGGGCGGGGGCCTTGGTTGAGGCTGCCGCGCGTCCGGCCGATATTACTCTGGCCGCGATTGTTGGTTGTGCGGGGCTGGCCCCGACCATGGCGGCAATTGAGCAGGGACGCACAGTGGCTCTGGCCAACAAGGAAGCGCTGGTTTCCGCTGGCGACGTTATGCTGGCGGCAGTTCGCAAGCACGGCGCGACACTGCTGCCGGTGGACAGCGAACACAACGCGATCTTCCAGTGTCTGGCCGGCAACTCCTATGAGCATGTCCGCTCGATCACGCTGACCGCCAGCGGCGGGCCGTTTCGCGATTGGAGCGCAGAGCAACTGGCCGCCGCCACGCCAGCGCAGGCGATCAAGCATCCCAACTGGGATATGGGCGCCAAGATCAGCGTCGATAGCGCGACCATGTTCAACAAGGGTCTCGAACTTATCGAGGCGCACCATTTGTTCCCGGTGGGGCTGGAGAAGCTGCGGATCGTGGTCCATCCGCAGTCGGTGGTCCATTCGATGGTCGAATACCGCGACGGCTCGACCCTGGCGCAGCTCGGCCCGTCGGACATGCGCGTGCCGATTGCCTCTTGCCTGGCCTGGCCGCAGCGGATGGATACGCCCTGCGCGCCGCTCGATCTGGCTGCGCTGGGCGAACTGACGTTCCGCGCGCCCGATGAAGTGCGGTTCCCCGCGACGCGCCTGTGCCGTCTGGCTGCCGAGGCGGGCGGGGCAGTGCCGGCGGTGCTCAATGCCGCCAACGAGGTTGCGGTCGCGGCCTTCCTGGGCGGACAGGTTTCGTTCACCCGTATCGCGGCAATGGTCGAAACGATGATTTCGCGCTATGAGCCTGCCGCCCCGGCTTCGCTTGACGATGTGATCGCCGTGGATGCCGAAGCGCGGATGCGTGCGCGCGAATTGCTGGAGCTTGCCTGACTTGGTCGATTCCCCTTCATTCCTGTTCTACCTGTTTGGGTTCCTGCTGCTGCTTGGCCCGCTGATCGTGATCCACGAGCTGGGGCACTACCTCGCGGGCCGCTGGTGCGGCGTGCGGGCCGAGACCTTCTCGGTCGGCTTCGGCAAGGAGCTGTGGCACCGGATTGACAAACGCGGCACCCGCTGGCGGATCGCTGCACTCCCGCTGGGCGGCTATGTCCAGTTTGCGGGCGATGCCGATGCCTCAAGCCGGCCCGATGCCGCGCTGGAAGGCAAAAGTGCGGATGAGCTCAAAGGCACCATGCCCGGAGCGCCACTGTGGCAGCGTTCGTTTATCGTGCTGGCCGGGCCGCTGGCGAATTTGCTGACGGCGGTGCTGATTTTTGCCGGTTTCGCCATGGCCTATGGCGTGCCGCATACTCCGCCAGTGGTTGGCGGCTTTGCCGAGAAATCTGCCGCCCAGGCCGCCGGAATCCAGGTTGGAGACCGGATCACCGCGGTCGATGGTGCCGAGATCGAGAGCTTTTCCGACATCAGCCAGCGCGTGGCGCTCTATCCCGGAGCGACGGTTGGCGTGACGATCGACCGGGCCGGGCGGACGCTCGAGATGCCGGTCAAGCTGATGCTCGATGTCAGCAAGGATGAATTCGGTAACGAGATGCGCCGGGGCCTGCTGGGGATTGCGGCGGTTGCGCGGCCCGAATTCACCCGCGTCAATCCGCTGCGGGCCTTGCAGTTCGGGGTCACAAGCTCGCTAGAGCAGATGCGGATGATGGCGATCGGGCTCAAGCAGATCGTCTTTGGCGAACGCTCGGTTCGCGAAATGGGCGGTCTGCCCAAAGTGGCCAAGTTCTCGGGCGAAATGCTCTCGCTGGGCTGGCTGGAGTTTGCCGGGTTCGCCGCGCTGATCTCGATTAATTTGGCATTCATTAACCTGCTGCCAATCCCCACGCTCGATGGTGGGCACCTGGCTATGTATGCCGCGGAAGCTGTCCGCCGCAAACCGCTGGGTCTCCGCAGTCAGGAACTGGCGTTCCGTTTGGGTATGGCGATCGTGCTGGCCTTTGCGGTGTTCGTCAACTTGAACGACCTGGTCCAGATGTTCCTCTAGGGAATTGCGGGCCGCGGGAGGGATACAAAACTGCGGATGGCTCCTGCAACTTTGCTTGATCGGACGGTGTGCTTCGGGCAGAGGGCGGCAACATCTATTCTGGCTGCGCCTGCGCGTGCGGCAGCACCATATTGACGGGAACAACCGTGCCGATGATTTCCAGCCTTTCCGCTCATAACTTTGGCTCGCACGCAGGGCTGCGCCTGACGGTCGCCCTGCTGGGCAGCACGGTGCTGGCCGGGCTGCCCGGGGCCGCGCTGGCTCAGGCCGCCGCTCAGCCTGCACCCGTTGCTGCTCCCGCCCCCACACCTGCGGCGGACGTGATCCAGTCGATCACCGTCAATGGCTCGCAGCGGCTGGAGGCCGATACGATCCGGTCTTACATCAAGATGCGCGTCGGCCAGCCCTATACTCAGGCCAGCGCCGACCAGGTGCTGAAGGACCTATACGCGACCGAACTGTTCTCCAACGTCAGCGTTTCGAACAACGGCGGCGCGGTGGTGATCGAGGTCAAGGAAAACCCGGTGATCAACCGGATCATCCTGGAAGGCAACAAGCGGATCAAGAACGAGAAGATCCTGCCCGAAATCAAGCTGGCCCCGCGCCAGATCTTCACCCGGTCCAAGGTCCGCGCCGACGTGACGCGGATCATCGAACTCTACAAGCGCCAGGGCCGCTTTGCCGCTTCGGTTGAGCCCAAGATGGTGTTGCTTGACCAGAACCGCGTCGATATCGTCTTCGAAATCAACGAAGGGCCCAAGAGCAAGGTCCGCCAGATCAACATCATCGGCAACGAGGCGTTTGCGGACAACGAGCTCAAGGGTGAGATGTTCACCAAGGAAGCCCGCTTCTCGCGGGTCTTCTCTTCGGGTACCACTTATGATCCCGACCGGATGGCGTTTGACCAGCAGAAGCTGCGCCAGTTCTATCTGACCAAGGGCTATGCCGATTTCCGCGTGGTTTCGGCCGTGGCCGAACTGACCCCGGACAAGAAGGACTTCGTCCTGACCTATGTGGTCGAGGAAGGCCCGCGCTTCAAATTCGGCGATATCAAGGTCGAAAGCCAGCTGCGCGATTTCGATGGCGACCGGCTGGCCAGCCAGCTGCCGATGAAGAAGGGCGATTGGTACAACGCCAAGCTGGTTGAAGACACGATCGAGCGGCTCAACGAAACGCTGGGCGCTTTCGGCTATGCCTTTGCCGACGTGCGGCCGGACTACAATCGCAACAAGGAAGACCTGTCGATGGGTCTGACCTTTGAAATTGCGGAAGCCCCGCGCGTTTATGTCGAGCGGATCGACGTCAACGGCAACACGCTGACCCAGGACAAGGTGATCCGCCGCGAATTCCGCCTGGCCGAGGGCGATGCGTTCAACTCGCTGCAGGTCAAGCGTTCGACCGCGCGGATCAACTCGCTGGGCTATTTTCAGCAGAAGTTCGAAGTCGAACAAAAGCCCGGTTCGGCCCCTGACCGGATCGTGCTGGAAGCCAATGTCGAAGAAAAGCCAACCGGGCAGCTCCAGCTTTCGGCAGGTTACTCCAGTCTTGAAAAGCTGATTTTCCAGGGCTCGATCGAGCAGCGCAACTTCCGTGGGCGCGGGCAGACGATCGGGCTCAATCTGGCCTATTCGCGGTACTCGAAGCAAGTCAACGTCAGCTTCACCGAACCTTACCTGTTCGATCGCAACATCTCTCTGGCGGCCAACATCTATCGCCGCGATACCAACAGCTTCAATTACCTCCGTTCAAACCGCAACACGATCTACAAGAATACCACAACCGGGTTCCAGGTCCGCGCCGGGCTGCCGCTCACCGAATATGTCTCGTTCGTGGGCAGCTACACGCTCAATTTCGATGACGTGACGGTCAATCCTTCGCTCTACTTCTCGACCCGCCAGAACCCGCCACTGTCGCAATGCGACCCGCTGATTGCGGGCCGCTATCTGTGCGATGCGATCGGCAAGCGGACCAGTTCGATCCTTGGCATGACCCTGGTCTACGACTCGCTCGACAACCGCATGCGCCCCACGCGTGGTCGGGCTCTGTCGTTCAGCGGCGAATTTGCCGGGCTGGGCGGCTCGGTCAAATATGTCCGTGGGCGCGTCAATGCGTCGCAGTACTATCCGCTGGGCAAGGGTTTCATCTTCTCGGTCCGGGCCGAAGGCGGAGCGATCTTCGCGCTCGGCGACCAGGGTAACGCCGCGTTGGGGACGGACGACATCCGCCTGACCGACCGGTTCTATCTGGGTGAGCCGCAGATGCGCGGCTTCGATATCCGCGGGGTCGGTCCGCGCGTGTTCCGCAAGCCGTTCGATGTCACCAACAATACCTTCACCACTAACCGCAATACCTGGACCGACGATGCGATCGGCGGGCACTATTACTACATCGGGCATGCCGAGGTGGAGATTCCGCTGGGTTCGGGTGCCAGGGAGCTGGGGCTGCGGCCGTCGATCTTCATCGATGCCGGCGCAGTCTGGGGCGTGACTTCGCCCAATCCGCTGCCGCTGACCTTCCCGTACCAGCTGGTCTGCAACGGCACCGCCACAACCGGCTATGCCCCCAACCAGGCCGGCATTCCGACCTTGCCCGCGACCTGCACCGGAATTCAAGACCAGGTCACCGCCGGCACCCCGTTCCAGGAATTCTTCGTCGGCAATTCGCCCAAGCCGCGTGTTTCGATCGGCATCGGGGTGAACTGGAATTCGCCCTTCGGGCCCTTCCGTATCGACTTCGCCCAGACCCTGCTCAAGGTCGATGGCGATGACACCAAGTCATTTACTTTCAACGTAGGAACCCAATTCTGATGACCAAGATCCTCAACACCGTCGCCGGTCTTGCGCTGGCGCTGGCAATGACCGCGGGTGCGGCCAACGCCCAGGCCGCCAAGAAGCCGGCCGCTCCGACTCCGGCTGCCGGAGGCCAGACTGCGGCCCCGCGCGCCACACTGCTTCCTGGTGTCGGCACTGCCGACCTTGAAGTCGCCGTTGCCAATACCAACGCCTACCGCGCTGCCCAGCAGCAGCGTCAGAGCGTCTACAAGCCGACCTTTGACGCCGCCCAGACGCGCGCGAAGCAGTATGACGCCCAGATCAAGCCGCTGGCCGATCAGCTTCAGGCCGACGTCACCGCCAAGAAGCCTGACGCCCAGCTCCAGACCCAGGCGATTGCGATCCAGAAGCTGCGCAACCAGGGCGAAACCGAGATCAAGCAGATGCTGGCCCCGATCGAGCTTTCGGAAGCCTATGTGCTCGAACAGATCTCGGACAAGCTGCCGCAGGCCGTCCAGAATGTGCTGGGCCGCCGCGGGATCACGCTGCTGCTGGCTCCGGATTCGGTGCTGGTTGCCGCGCCGCAGTATGATCTGACCCCGGCGATTGTCGCCGAACTCAACGTGCTGGTGCCGACCGCGCAGCTTACCCCGCCGACCGGCTGGCAGCCGCGCCGCGTGCGTGAAGCGCAGCAGCAACAGCAGCAGGCCGGCACTCCGGCGCCGCGTCCGGCTGGCACTCCCGCACCAGCTCCGGCCGCGACCACGCCGCCCAAGCCGGCTGGTCCGCAGCCCGAAGGCCGCTAAGCCAGGCGCAAGGGGGCAAACGATGAGCGACGCAGCAGCGGCCGGGTCTTCGGCCTACGATATTCCGAAGATCCTGGCCGCGCTGCCGCATCGCTATCCGATGCTGCTGGTCGACCGGGTGCTTGAAGTTGGCGAGGAAACGATCACCGCGGTCAAGGCGGTCAGTTTCAACGAACATTTCTTCCAGGGGCATTTTCCGGGCCGTCCGATCATGCCGGGCGTGCTCCAGATCGAAGCCCTGGCGCAGGCTGCCGGAATCCTTGCAATCGAAAGCCTGGGCCTGGCTGGCACCGGCAAGCTGGTCTATTTCATGGCGATCGAGGAAGCCAAGTTCCGCGCTCCCGTGGAACCCGGCGTTCTGCTGACGCTGGAAGCCGGCTTCGTCCAGAAACGCAGCCGCGTCTGCAAATTCTGGGGCAAGGCCTCGATCGACGGCAAGGTCACCTGCGAAGTGCAGTTCACCGCGATGATCGCGGACGCCTGAGCTCATTGATAGGGCAGTGCGGTTTTGCAGTTCACGCAGAGGCCGCAGAGAAGAAAGCGAGGCGCAGAGGCGTCGCTTTTGTGGCGAAGCCACTTTCTCTCTGCTCCGCTGCGTTTGACGCGAGCCATAGGCGAGAGCGACTGCGCCGCCAGTCCGACATCTCTGCGCCTAAACCTGCTTCTCTGCGGCCTCTGCGTGAACCATTCCACTCCATCAGGCCAACCCAACACCCGCAATTCAAGCGCAACCGGTCAACACTTGCACAAGCAACGACTTCCCGCTATGCGCGCCGCTTCTGTTTCCAGGCCGGTCGGAACCGGCCATTAGCGAAAGACCGATCCATGAAGGCCGATACCCACCCCGACTACCACATGATCAAGGTGCAGATGACCGATGGCACCGTGTTCGAAACTCGCTCCACCTGGGGCAAGGAAGGCGACACGCTGGTGCTCGAAATCGATCCCACCTCGCACCCGGCCTGGACCGGCGGCACCCGCCAGCTCGATCAGGGCGGCCGTGTTGCCCAGTTCAACAAGCGTTTCGGGGGCCTTTCGCTCAAGTCCAACTGAGCCAAAGCGGACTTCACAAACACAAAGGGCGGCCTTGCGGGGCCGCCCTTTTTGGTTTGGTTTGAAGCGAACGTCTATTCGCAAGCGAATTCGCGCGCCTGAGCATCGGTGATCGGGCGCAAAAACTCAATCCCGCCGCTTCCTTCACGGGCCCAACGGACCACAGCCTGAATCGACCAGTCGGCGCTGACCTGAACCGCCACAAACATGCCGGTACGCAGCCACGGCGCTTCGCAGACCAGGCTGCACCCGAACACCGAAACGTCCCTTATGCGCGCCTGACACCGATCGCCACTGGCCGAACGGATCGTGGCCACAGCTTCAGCAATCCGGCGCGTGACACGGCGGGTATTTGGTCGCTGTTGAACGGCTTCCAATTTCGAAATCTTTGCTTTGACGACCACTCTAATTCCCCAAAAAGCTAAGTAGTTCCACCGTGAAGCTAAGCGCCGAAGGTTAATTTTTTCCGCATCGTGGTTTCACCGTGTTTGGAAGGGATAATTGGCCGGATTGGCGGCTCACGCAGTTTTCTCTTCCCATTGGCCGCACCATGTGCAAATGCGCGCGCCGCAGCTGTCGGCACATCCGTGTGCCGCCTGTCATGGCGATCGTAGCTCAGTTGGTTAGAGCGCCGGTTTGTGGTACCGGAGGTCGTGGGTTCGAACCCCATCGGTCGCCCCATTTCTTCCTATTGCGCAGGATCAATGAAAAGCCGCCTGTCAGCGGCCAGTTCGCGCTTGCCGCTGTGGCGCGCTCCTGCCAAAGCGGGGCGGAGATTCTCATACTAGCTGGGTCAATGCACGGCTTCGCCAATCCTGCCCGTTTCCTGAAACTCGCGCGGCTCCTGACGGTTCCGTTGCTGGCCAGCGGCGTGCTGCTGGTCGCGGCATCGCTCGGCTGGGGCCTCTTCGGAGCCCCGCCTGAACGGTTGCAGGGTGACAGCGTGCGGATACTGTTTGTCCATGTCCCCGCCGCCTGGCTGGGAATGGGCGGATGGACCGCGATTGCGATTGCCAGCCTGACCGAACTGGTCTGGCGTCATCCGCTGGCCGGGATTGCCGCGCGCGCGATTGCTTTGCCGGGGGCTTTCTTCTCGCTGCTATGCCTGCTCACCGGATCGTTGTGGGGCCGCCCGGCCTGGGGCACCTGGTGGGTCTGGGACGGCCGGCTGACCTCGATGCTGGTGCTGTTTTTCCTCTACTGCGCCTATATCGCGCTGGCCGACGCCGCGACCCGTGATGGACAGGCGGGTTCGCGCATTCCTTCGATTTTCGGGCTGGTTGGCGCGGTCAACATCCCGATCATCCATTTTTCGGTGCTGTGGTGGAACAGCCTGCATCAGCCGCCCAGCATCTCGATGGGCAAGTCGGAAATGGCGCCTGAGTTCCTGTGGGGCCTGCTGGCTTCGACGCTGGGTTTTTCGCTGATCTTTGGCGCGGTGGTCTTGATGCGGATGCGCGCGATCCTGGCCGACCAACAGGCCGAAGCGCGGCTGCGCCGCCGGGCGATGGAGGGCGGCGATGACTGAGAACCTCAACCACTGGAGCTTTGTGACCGCCTCCTATGCGCTGACAATCGCCGGAACCGCGGCGCTGACCCTGCACAGCTGGCTGGCAATGCGCCGGGCCGAGGCACGCCGCGAACGGAGCCGCGAACAATGAACCAGCCGATCAAGGCCAAACATCAACGCCTGGTGCTCGTGCTGGTGGCGCTCGCCGCGCTGATCGGCGCCGGCCTGCTTGCGGCCTGGGCGCTGCGCAGCCAGGCGAGCTTCTTCTACCTCCCCGCCGAAATGGCTGCCCAGCCGCCCGAAGTGGGCCGGGCGGTGCGGCTGGGCGGGATGGTCGAACTGGGCTCGATCCAGCGAGAGGCCGACGGAGTGACGATCCGGTTCGTGATCACTGACGGCAAGGCGCGAGTGCCGGTGCGCTTCACCGGGATCGTGCCCGACCTGTTCAAGGAAAACTCGGGCGCGGTCGCCGAAGGCAAGCGCGGGCCCGACGGAGTCTTCGTCGCCGACAACCTGCTCGCCAAGCATGACGAGAAATACGTGCCGCGCGAGATGAAAGACATGACCGCCGGCCAGGCCCGCCAGGCCGTGGAAGAAACCAAGTGATCGCAACGCTAGGCCTTGCTGCCCTGTGGCTGGCCGCTGCGCTGGCCATGCTGCAACTGGTTGGTGGCGCGCTGGCCTTGCGCGCAAATGGCAATCCGCTGGTCGCGGCGCTGCGGCCGGTTGCGATGATCCAGGGCATGTTGGCCAGCCTGGCGATGCTCTGCCTGATCGTGCTGTTCTGCCAGACCGACTTGTCGGTTGCGCTGGTGGCGACCAACTCGCATTCGGCCAAACCGCTGCTGTACAAGTTCGCCGGTTCCTGGGGGAACCACGAAGGCTCGATGCTGTTGTGGGTCGCGGTGATGGCGGCAGCTGGCGGCGTCGTCGCCTGGGTTGAGCGGCGCTTGCCGGAACGCACGATCCTGGCCACGCTGGGGGCGCAAGCCTTTGTCAGCCTGGGCTTCTATGCCTTTCTGCTGTTTGCCTCGAACCCGTTCACCCGGCTCGATCCGGCAGCGCCCGAAGGGCAGGGGCTCAATCCGCTGCTGCAAGACCCCGGCCTCGCGTTCCATCCGCCAACGCTTTACATCGGCTATGTCGGGCTGTCGGTGGCCTTCAGCTTTGCCGTCGGCGCGCTGCTGACCCGTGAGGTTTCGCCCACGTTCGCCCGGGCGATGCGGCCCTGGGTGCTGGGGGCCTGGATTTTCCTGACGCTGGGCATCCTGTTCGGGTCCTACTGGGCCTACTACGAGCTGGGCTGGGGCGGCTGGTGGTTCTGGGACCCGGTCGAAAATGCCTCGCTGATGCCCTGGCTGGCAGCCACGGCCTTGCTCCATTCGGTCTCGGTGCTGGCCGCGCGCAATGCGCTGCGCGCCTGGACGGTGATGCTGGGCGTGGTGGCATTCTCGATGTCGATGGTGGGCACGTTCCTGGTCCGCTCGGGTATCCTGGTTTCGGTCCATGCCTTCGCGGTCGATCCCACGCGCGGCCAGTTCATCCTGGCGCTGCTGGCGATCAACATCGGGGCGGCGCTGGCGGTTTTCGGCCTGCGCGCGGCGAGCGTGACCGAGGGTGAACGCTTTGCCCTGACCAGCCGCGAAGGCGCGCTGGTGTTCAACAATGTCATGCTCACCGGCGCGCTGGGTATCGTGCTGATCGGCACGCTCTACCCACTGATCGCTGAAACAGTTGGCGCGAGGGTTTCGGTCGGGCCGCCCTATTTCAACCCGGCCACGGCGATCTTTGTCCTGCCGATGCTGGTGGTCATGGCCTTCGGCCCATTGCTGCGCTGGCGGCGCGACAGCATGAAGCGGATTTCGCCGCTGCTGCTGGTTCCGGCCACGCTGGCGCTGTGCGGCCTGGCCTTTGGTATTTGGCGCGGGATCGGCGTTCTGCCGCTGCTGGGCCTGGCGCTGGCCTGCGGGCTGGTGGTGGCGAGCGTGATGCCGCTGTGGGGCCGCAAGCTCAGGACGGTCAAGTTGCCGCTGTGGGGCATGGTCACCGCGCACCTAGGGGTCGCGCTGGCGCTTGGCGGGATGGCTTCGGACAGCGCCTTTACCAAGGAGAAGCTGGTCGCTGCCCGCCCGGGGGAGACAATCGTGGTGGGCCCCTGGTCATTGCAATTCGCCAAGGTCCAGCCGATCGCCGGGCCCAACTGGACCGCGATCGAAGCCACGCTTGAGGCGGGCTATGACGGCGGCAAGCCGATCACGCTCAAGCCCCAGGCCCGCGCCTTCTGGTCGCCGCCGCAAGGCACCAACGAAAGCGCCCTGGCGACCCGCTGGAACGGCCAGCTTTACGCCGTGCTGGGTGAACAGGCCGAAGACGGACGCTGGCAGCTGCGCTTGTGGTGGAAGCCATTTATTACGCTGATCTGGCTGGGCGGGATGCTGGTCGCGCTGGGCGGGCTGCTCGCATTGTTCGGGCGGGTCGCCAGCGATCTGCGCCGCCTGATCGCGGTCGACAAGATCGCCTATCGCCGCAGGAGGCAAGGCCCATGAGCGAGCAAAAGCCTTCGGTGCCTTCAAGGTGGGCCTTGTGGCTCCCCCTGGTGCTGTTTGGGGCCTTTGTGGCGCTGGTGCTCTACGGCCTGCAACGCCCGGCCGAACGCGAAGTGCGCAGCGCGATGATTGGCAAGCCGCTGCCGCAGTTTGTCTTGCGCGCCGCTGTCGATGATCGTCCGGGGCTGAGCTTTGCCGACATGGCCGATGGCAAGCCAAAGCTGCTCAACATCTTTGCCAGCTGGTGCATCCCTTGCGCGGTCGAAGCCCCGCAACTGGCGCAGCTGCGCGCCCAGGGCATCGACGTGGTGGGCGTTGCGATCCGCGACAAACCCGATGACCTCAAGGCCTTCCTCCAGCGCCACGGCAATCCGTTCAGCCGGATCGGCGCGGACGATGTCAGCGCGATCCAGTTCGCGGTGGGATCTTCGGGCGTTCCGGAAAGCTTCGTGATCGATGGCAAAGGCACGATCCGGTACCAGCACATTGGCGAGATCCGGGCCGACCAGGTTGAAATGATTGTGCAAAAAGTCAGGGAGGCCGGGCAATGAAGCGCTTGCTCCTGGCCCTTGCGCTGATTTCGGCGCCGCTCTTGGCGAATAGCCCGCTGCCTTCGGCACCCTATGCCTATGTCCAGCTGGAGGATCCGTCGAAGGAGGCCGAGGCCCAGGCCTTGATGCAGTCAATCCGCTGCCTGCAATGCCAGGGCCAGTCCATCCACGATTCGGATGCGCAGATTGCCGGCGATTTGCGCAACCAGATCCGCCTGAGAATCAAAGCCGGCGAAAAGCCCGAAGCGATTCGCGCCTGGCTGATCGAGCGTTACGGCGACTATGTGTCCTATGCGCCGCGGATCAACAGCCTGACCTGGCCGCTGTTCGCAGCCCCGGTGCTGCTGCTGGGCTTCGCTTTCTTCATGCTGCGCCGCCGTTTCGCCAAGGGAGACGCGTGATGGGATGGGTGCTCGCAATTGGCCTGGCCGCAGGTACCTTGCTGGCGCTTGCGACCCTGCTCAAGGCCCCGCGCGGAAGCTGGGAAGCCATTGCGGCGGCGCTGGTTTTCGGCTTGGCGGGCTTTGCCTGGCAGGGGCGGCCGGATCTGGCCGGTGCACCGAAAGAAGCAGAGCAGAAGGTCGCCCAATCAGGCCGGGCACTGGTCGAGGCGCGGCAACAATTGTCGCAAGGCGGAGCAATTTCGGGTGACCGGTTGCTGGTTACGGCCGATGCATTGTCGCGCAACGGGGCCTTTGGCGATGCCGCAGCGCTGGCAATCGGGGCGGCAGACCGCAATCCCGGCAATGCCGATGCCTGGCTGGCTGCGGCCAACAATCTTGTCGCGCATGCCGATGGCAACCTGACCCCGGCTGCCCGTTATGCTTACAGCCGGGCCAGCGAAGCCAACCCCGAGCATCCGGGACCGCCGTTCTTTCTGGGCCTGGCACTGGCCCAGAACGGCGAGCTGGAGCAGGGTCGCGCGATGTGGGCCGGCTTGCTGGCGCGCTCACCTGCGGATGCTCCCTGGACCGAAGATATCAAGGCCCGACTGGCCGCGCTGGACGAGTTTATCGCCAGCCGTGCGAAACCGGCACAGTAACCGCAGGCGGCGCTGGACCGGCCCCATACATGGTGCTAGGCGCGGCGCCTGATTTCCCGCCTGCCGTGCAGGTTTGAGGGGGGCATTGAGTCGCATGAATGAAGCCACCGCTTCCACCCCGGATTCCCAGTCCGATCCCGTCACTCCAGCGCACGGTCACGGCCATCATCCCGGCGGGTTGATTGCCCTGGCGGTCGGTGCGGTCGGAGTGGTTTTCGGCGATATCGGGACCAGCCCGATCTATGCCTTCCGCGAAACCTTTGCCTCGCACCACGGCGCGCCAGGGATCCAGGTTGATCCGATCCACATTCATGGTGTTCTCAGCCTGGTATTCTGGTCGATGATGATCGTGGTGACGTTCAAATACGTCCTCACCATCATGAAGGCCGACAACAAGGGCGAAGGCGGCAGCCTGGCCTTGCTGGCGCTGATCAACCGCAAGTCCGAAAACGCAAAGTGGACTGCGCCGTTCGTGCTGCTCGGCGTGTTTGCGACCGCGCTGTTCTATGGCGATTCGATGATTACCCCGGCGATGTCGGTGCTTTCGGCGACTGAAGGCCTGCAATACGTCCACCCCGGGTTCAAATCGTGGATTGTTCCGCTGGCCGTGGCGATCCTGTTCGCACTGTTCGCGATCCAGGCGCGCGGGACCGAGAAGGTCGGCAAGCTGTTCGGTCCGATCATGCTGCTGTATTTCTTCGCCCTCGCCGCGATGGGCCTGATGCATCTGAGCGCGATGCCGGCGATCATTCTGGAAACGATCAACCCGGTCAATGCGATCCGGTTTTTCATGACCGACGGGTTTCGCGCCTTTGTCGCGATGGGCAGCGTCGTGCTGGCGGTGACCGGGGCCGAGGCGCTCTATGCCGATATGGGCCATTTCGGCCGCAAGCCGATCGGCGTCAGCTGGATGACCTTTGTGCTGCCTTCGCTGATGCTCAACTATATGGGGCAGGGGGCGATGGTGCTATCGACCACGCCCGAACAGGCCGCGGAACTGATCAAGGACCCGTTCTTCCTGATGATCCCCGATGTGGTCCGCATCCCGGTGATCTTCCTGGCGCTGGCGGCCACGATCATCGCCAGCCAGGCGGTCATCTCGGGCGCTTTCAGCCTGACCCAGCAGGCGATCAACATGGGCTTCCTGCCGCGCATGCAGATCAAGCACACCAGCGCGTCAGCGGCCGGGCAGATCTACATTCCCACGCTCAACTGGGCGCTGATGGTCATGGTGATCATCCTGGTGCTGTTCTTCCAGTCCTCCAGCAACCTCGCCGCAGCCTATGGCATCGCAGTGACCGGCGCGATGTTTATCGACACGATCCTGCTGGCGGTGGTGCTGATCACACTGTGGCGCTGGCCGCTGTGGAAGGCCCTGCCGCTCATCGCGGTGTTCATCATCGTCGATTTGGCCTACCTCGGCGCAAATCTGCTCAAGGTGCCGCAGGGCGGCTGGGTGCCGCTGGCGATCGGGTTGTTCATTTTCACCCTGCTGACCACCTGGTCGCGCGGCCGCAACCTGATGCGCCAGTCGATGACCGAAGGCACCATCCCGATGGAAGTCTTCGCCAAGAGCGCGCATTCCAGCGCGACCCGCGTGCCCGGCACCGCGATCTTCATGGCCAGCGCGGCATCGGGCGTGCCTTCGGCGCTGCTCCACAACATCAAGCACAACAAGGTGCTGCACGAACGCGTGGTGATCCTGACCGTGGCGATCCAGGACGTGCCCTATGTCGATGAGGCCAACCGCTGCAGCGTCAAGGATCTGGGGAAGGGCTTCTACCGGATGGTGCTGAAATACGGCTTCCTGGAAGAGACCGACATCCCCACCGCGCTCAAGCGGGCCGATATCTGCGGCGGTCCGTTCGAGATCATGAAGACCAGCTTCTTCCTCAGCCGCCAGACGCTGCTGGCATCGGAAAAGCCGGGCATGGCGATCTGGCGCGAAAAGCTGTTCGCCTGGATGCTGCGCAATGCCGCCAGCGCGATGGAATTCTTCCGCCTGCCCACCAACCGCGTGGTCGAACTGGGCAGCCAGGTCGAGATTTGACGGTTCGGGCCTAGGTTACCCAACCACCGTTCGTGTCGAGCGAGGTCGAGACACTGCGCGCGGCATCTCGACTTCGCTCGATGCGAACGGAAAGGGGTTAGGATTAACTCCGCAGGCCCTTGTTGCGGGCAGCGAACCACGGCTTCATCCGGCGGATCGCTTCCTCGACCAGCGGGGTCGAGACGGCGAAGCTGATTCGCATGAAACGATTGCCGTGGACCGGATCGAAATCGATCCCCGGTGCGGTGGCAACGCCGGTGTCTTGCAGCAGCTGCTTGCAGAACTCCATGCTGTCATCGGTGTAGTCCGAAACATCGGCATAGACATAGAACGCGCCGTCGGGCGGGGCGATCCGGGCCAGGCCGAGCTCAGGCAGCGCCGCCAGCAACAGCTCGCGGTTGCGGGCATAGGTCTGGATGTGGCCTTCCAGCTCTTCGGTGCAGTCCATCGCCACCAGGCCGGCATGCTGGGACAGGCTGGGAGGTGTGAGGAACAGGTTGCTCATCCGTGCCCGCGCCGCGTCGATCCCGTCTGCCGGAGCGACCAGCCAGCCGAGCCGCCACCCGGCCATGCTGAAATACTTCGAGAACGAATTGACCACCCAGGCTTCGGGCATGACCTGGAGAATCGAGGGAGTTTCCATGCCATAGGAGATGCCGTGGTAGATCTCGTCCGAGATCACCGTGATCCCGCGCTCGTGGCAGACCCGGGCGATTGCTTCCAGTTCCTTTTGCGGGATGATTGTTCCGGTGGGGTTGGCGGGGCTGGCCAGGATCACGCCATCAGGCGCGGGGTCAATCGCGGCGAGGGCAGCGGCCGAAAGCTGGTAGCGCGCTTCGGGGCCGCATTCGATCTCGACCGGCTCCATGTGCAGCGCCTTGAGGTTGTTGCGATAGGCCACATAGCCCGGTCGCGCCATCGCCACCCGCGCGCCGGGGGCAAAGCAGCTGCTGAGTGCGAGCACCAGCGCGGGGGAGGCCCCGCAGGTCAGGATGATCTGCGTGGGGAGTACCTCGACCCCGTAGATCTCAAGGTAGTGCTGGCAGATCCGCGCTTTCAGCGGCTGGCTCTCCCAATAGCCCATCGCCTCACTGTCAAGGATGCGGTGCGCCTCGGCGATTGCGGCGGCGGGCGCGCCGGTGCTGGGCTGGCCGAACTCCATGTGGATCACGTCGCGCCCTTCGCTTTTGAGGCGGTGGGCGAGGGCGGAGACGAACATCGCCTTGAATGGGTCGATCTGGGCAGTCATCCCAGGCGGGGTAGCCGGGGCGCGGGCAAAAGAAAAGCGCGGCGCTCCGGGGAAGGAACGCCGCGCCTCTCGGTGGCTCGTAAGGCTAAGGCTTAGCCGAGGTTCGCGCTGACCATGCAGTAGAGCATGGGGATCGACAGCAGCGTGTTGGTGCGGCTGGCATAGAGTGCGCGCGGTGCGGCGGCGGCCTTTTCTTCAGCCGTGGCTTCGACCAGGCCGAGGATCTTCTTCTGGGCAGGCCAGATGATGAACCACACGTTGAAGGCCATGATCAGCGCCAGCCACATGCCCAGGCCGATCAGATTTTCAGCGGCGGTGGCCCCGCCAAAGGTCATTGCGCGGTGGGCATAGCCACGGACGAAGGCAATCGCGAGGCCGGTCAGCACGGTCAGCAGCGCGCCGTAACGAAAGAAAAACAGCACCTTGGGAGCGATATAGCCGGTGACGCCGCCCTTCAGTTCGGCCGGGATCGTCGGCATGGTCGGCACCTGAACGAAGTTGAGGTAATAGAGCAGCCCGATCCAGACGATGCCGAAGAAGACGTGCAGCCAACTCAGCACCGAGCTGGCATTGAGCGGCAGCGCGCCTTCCGAGGCGCCCACGAAGTGGTAGGCCACTGCCAGCGCGAGCACGAACCCGGTCAGCAGCACCAGGTGCAGGTTTCCGAAAAACTTGGCCATTGCTTCCCCCTAATCTTGTTTGAGATTGATCGATATTAACTTGCTATCCGTTCGTCCCGAGCGAAGTCGAGGGACCGCGTCGGTGGCTGTCCCTCGACTTCGCTCGGGACGAACGGATCAAAGGCATGGCTTTGCCCTGCCAGCGCACTATTGCGCGCTTTGGCGGGCTTGTCACCTGTGTTGCGCGGCATTTTCACTCATGCGGCGGGTCGGTGATCACTTCTTCCTCTGCCTCTGCCAACAGTCCGTGGCGCATCAGCATCGGGATCTGGGTAAAGGTGAACAGGAACGACAGCGGCATGAACACCCACAGCTTGGCTGCGATCCATGTGCTCAGGCCATCCATTCCAAAAAGGCCGTGTGTGTCCTTGTTGAAATTATGGCGAAGCACTTCGTTGAGAGCGGCGAGGACGAAAAAGAACAGACCCCAGTTGCGCGACAGCTTGAGCCAGCCCACATCGTTCAGTCCCTCAAATGCGGCTTCGAGCAGGTATTTGAGGTAGGCCTGCCCGCGCCAGACCCCGAACAACAGGACCACACCGAACATCAGATAGATCGCCGTCGGTTTGATCTGCACCCACCATGAATCACGAAGCAGGATTGTCAGCCCGCCAAAGCCGACGATCAGCGCGGTGGACAGCCACAGCATCGGCGAGGCATGGCCGAATTTGAACCGCGAGAAGACCAGCGCGGTCACTGCAGCAACCATGAAAGCGCCGGTACTCATCAGGATCGCCCGCATCTGCCCGACCGGATCGCCGTCGCCGGAGGGTAGGTAATAGCGATAGACCACAAAGAAGATCACCACTGGGCCGTAATCGACCAGCAAGTTGAGCCAGCCCGGTTTGGACTTCGCTTGCGGCTTGGCTTCACCCGTCATCACGCCACCCCGGCGATGACGCGCGCGACCAGATCGGGGTCGAACGGGCGCAAGTCATCCAGCTTCTCGCCAACGCCGATCGCGTGGATCGGCAGGCCGTATTGCTCGGCTGCGGCGACCAGAACGCCGCCGCGCGCGGTGCCGTCCAGCTTGGTCATGATCAGTCCGGTCACCCCGGCCACCTCCTTGAAAATCTCGATCTGTTGCAGCGCGTTCTGCCCGTTGGTGGCATCGAGAACCAGGACCACGTCATGCGGGGCTTCGGGATTGAGCCGGCCAAGGACGCGGCGGATCTTGGCCAGTTCGTCCATCAGCTCGCGCTTGTTCTGCAGGCGTCCGGCGGTATCGACGATCAGCGCGTCGGTGCCCTTGTCGGTCGCGGCCTTGACTGCATCGAACACCACGGCGGAAGGATCGCCGCCTTCGGGGCCGGTGACGATTGGCACGCCGACCCGGTCGGCCCAGACCGCCAATTGGCTGATCGCTGCGGCGCGAAAGGTATCGCCCGCCGCCAGCATCACGCCGTAGTCGAGTTCCTGGAAATAGTGCGCGAGCTTGGCAATGGTGGTGGTCTTGCCCGATCCGTTGACCCCGATCACCAGGATCACTTGCGGGCGGGGGAAGGCGACGACGTCGATCGGTTTGGCCACCGGACGCAGGATTGCTGCGATTTCTTCGGCGACTGCCTGCTTGATCGCGGCCTCATCGGCCCCGCGTTCGAAGCGCTCGGCGGAGAGCTTATCGCGGATCCGCGCGGCGGCGCGCGGGCCGAGGTCGGAGAGGATCAGCGCATCCTCAAGCGCATCGAGCTGACCCTCGTCGAGCCGGGTCTTGCCGACAATGCCGGACAGATTCTCGCTCAGCCTTTCGGATGTCTTTTTGAAGCCGCCAAAGATGCGGTCGGTCCAGCTGTCGCCGCTCATGCCAGCAAGCCTTCGACAATACGGGTTGGGGTAATGCTCACAAGCTCTCCGGCAGGCGCTGCGGGCGGCAAGGCCACTCTTGCGAAGTTCGGCGCATGGCCGGTTCCGTCGCGCTCCGCAAGTACGCTGAGTGGCTTGCCCACCAGTGCGGTTAGCCATTGGCTGCGCTGCGCGGAAACTGCTGCCCTAAGCTCAGCGGCGCGGGCCTTGATTGTGGCGGGATCGACCTGCGGCATGCGCGCCGCGGGAGTGCCGGGACGGGGGGAGTAGGGGAAGACGTGGCCGTGGACGATCCGGAGCTCGGCGATGATCGAGACATTGTCCTGGTGCGCAGCCTCGTCCTCGGTCGGGAACCCGGCGATCAGGTCAGCCCCGATGGCGAGATCGGGGCGGCGGGCCTTGAGCGCGTTGACCAGTCCGACTGCATCACGGCGCAAATGGCGGCGCTTCATGCGCTTGAGAATCAGGTCGTTGCCGTGCTGCAGCGAAAGGTGGAGATGCGGCATCAGTCGGTCCTCGCTGGCGATCAGATCGAACAACAGCGGATCGATTTCTACCCCATCGACCGAGGACAGGCGCAGCCGGGGCAGGGAGGGGAACCGGGTCAGGATCGCTTTGACCAAGGTTCCAAGCCGGGGAGCACCGGGCAGGTCGTGGCCCCAGCTGGTCAGGTCCACCCCGGTCAGCACAACCTCGCGGGTGCCCAAATCAACGTGCACAGCAATGTCACTCAGCACGCCTTCAATCGGCACTGAACGGCTGGGTCCGCGTCCCTGAGGGATCACGCAAAAGGTGCAGGCATGATCGCAGCCGTTCTGTACGACAATGAAGGCGCGGGTGTGGGTGGCAGAGGCGGCGAGCGCGGCGGGCGCAACGTTCCAGGCGCGCGGATCGAGCTTGGCCGCATTGGCGATCAGGCCATCGACCTCATGCATCGAACCCAACGCTGACCGTTCGACCTCGGCGGCGCAGCCAGTGACCAGCAGGCGGGCATTGGGGCGGGCCTTGCGGGCGCGGCGGATCGCCTGGCGGGTCTGGCGGACGGCTTCGCTGGTGACCGCGCAGCTGTTGACCACCACCAGATCGTCCTCGCCCGCCAGCATGGCGCGCAGGCTCTCGCTTTCGGACAGGTTCATCCGGCAGCCGAGCGAAATGACCTCAGCCGCCAAAATCGGAGCTTTCAAAGGTGCCGCGGAAGCTTGCGGTGGCGGGGCCAGTCATGCGAATCCGGCCTTGCTCGGTCCACTCGATCATCAGTTCGCCGCCGGGCAGCGCAACGGTGACAGTGCGATCGACTAACCCGCGCCGCATCGCGCCAATCGCCGTGGCACAGGCTCCGGTGCCGCAAGCGCGGGTCTCGCCGACACCGCGTTCCCAGACCCGCAGGCGGATCCGCTGGCGGCTTTCGATGGTCGCGACGTTGACGTTGATCCGTTCGGGGAACAGCGAGTCATGCTCGATCTCAGGCCCAAGCCGGTTGAGATCGACCGCGCTGGTGTCTTCGGCGAAGAAGATCACATGCGGATTGCCGACGTTCACAGCGGTGGGGTTGTTCAGGCCTTCCCAAGCCACCGGCATGTGGTGCGTATCCATCGGGTAGGCCAGCGGCACTTGGTCCCATTCGAAGCGCGGCTCGCCCATATCGACTGCTACGCCGCCCTCGGCCGGATCGACCTGGAGCAGTCCGCCCAAAGTCTCGATGCTGGCGCTCCGGCCCAGCAGCAGCCCGACCGCGCGGCTGGCATTGCCGCAAGCCTCAACCTCGCCGCCATCGTGGTTGAAAATCCGCATCCTGAGATCGGCGCTGTCCGAATTTTCGAGCAGGATCAGTTGATCACAGCCGATCCCGGTCTTCCGGTCGGCTAGCGCCCTCGCCAATGCATTGGTCATCACCGGAACGTCACCCGCGCGCGCATCGAGAACAACGAAATCGTTGCCCAGGCCGTGCATCTTGATGAAGGCGGTGCGCATGGCCGCGCTCTAGGACGCGGCGGCGCTGGCGTCCAGTCTAGGCGGTGCGGCGCTGCGGTTCGGCACCTTGCTCAGCTGGGGCCGACTCGGGAGCTTCCAACAGCAGATCGAGCTGGGCCAGTTCGGCCACGGTGCATTCGGCCGGCAAGGGGAAGCCATAGAGATAGCCCTGGCCCTTGAAATTGCCGTATTTGCGCAGCTCGGTCAGCACTTCCTCGTTCTCGATCCCTTCCGCGGTGATCGGCAGGCCAAGCCCTTCGCCCAGCGCGATGATCGCTTGAACGATCGTGGCGCTGTCCTTGTCATCCAGCAGGTTCATTACAAAGCTGCGGTCGATCTTGATCCGGTCAAACGGCAGGCTGCGTAGCTGCGAGAGCGAGGAATAGCCCGTCCCGAAATCGTCGAGGCTGACGGTCACGCCCTGGTTCTTGAGGCTGGTGATCAGCGAATGGACCAGCGCAATATTCTCATGCAGGCAGCTTTCGGTCACTTCGATTTCCAACCGGCTCGGCGGGAAATTGGCTTCGACCAGGATCTTGAGCAGCTTTTGGGCAAACCAGGGATCACGCAGTTGCACCGGCGAGATATTGACCGACAGGGTCAGTTTCGGGTCCCAACCACGAGCATCGCGCAAGGCTTGGCGGATCAGCGATTCCGACATCTCTGCGATCAAGCCGATTTCTTCTGCCACCGGAATGAAGATGTCGGGACTGACCACCCCCAGCGTGGGCGAGTTCCACCGCGCCAGCATTTCGAACCCGGCGATCTGGCCACTGTCGAGGTCGATCTGCTTTTCATAATAGGGCACGAATTCGCCGGCCGGTACGCCGCGGCGGATCCCGGCTTCGAGTTCGGAGCGGAACCGCACTTCGCTTTCCATGCTCGGCTCGAACCAGGCGAGCCGGTTCCGGCCATTGCGCTTGGCGTGATACATCGCGATGTCGGCCTTGTGCAGCATGGCCTGGGCGGTGGCCTGATCACCCGGTTCGCTGCGGCAAATCCCGGCCGAGATCGTGGTTTCCAGCTCAAGCCCGTTGAACGCGACGGGCTTCGCAACCGCTTCAATCAGGCCTTCGACCAGCCGCTCAACCACTTCGGGCTGGCCGGGCGGATAGGGCAGGACCACCGCAAACTCATCGCCCCCCAGCCGCGCGACCAGACCGTCATGGCCCAGCACGGCGCGGATCCGCACCGCACTTTCGCGCAGCATGGCATCACCAGCGGCATGGCCATTGGCGTCGTTGACTTGCTTGAACTTGTCGAGGTCGAGCATCACGAAAGCCACCGCTTCGCCGCGCTCTGCGGCCTGCGCGGCCAGCTTGTCGGCTTCGGGTCCGACCGAGCGGCGGTTGAGGCAGGAGGTCAACGGATCGAGCTCGGCCAGGATCCGGGCCTGTTCCTCGGCCTTGCGGCGTTCGGCGACTTCGCTGGTCAGTTCGCGGTAGCGCCGCCAGCCGAAGATGATCAGCGCGATGTTGAGCAGCAGGGCATTGGTCAGCAGCCGATCGGGCCCAAGGCCCCGGCCTTCCATGGCGCGCACGATTTGCGGGAGGACTTGGCCGCCAGTGCCCACGAACAACAAGATCGCGGCCAGGGCGACGCCCAGCGTGATGACATCACGCCGGGTGTTCCCCAGTCGGTCATCGTTTCCAGACGACCATTTCAGCCACTTCGGCGCAAATGCCATTCCGCGAGCCCCCTGCAGGCGATCAGGGAAAACTCGCAAAATTCCTTGAAAATAGCGTTAAGACGCGTTCAGCTGGCAGTGGCTTTCTTCTTGAGCCCGATCTCGACCAGGCGTTGCTGCAGGAACTGGTCGGCAGTGATCGGTTCGGGATAGCGGTCCGGATTGTCGGCGCTGACGCATTGCGGCAGCGTCCGAATGACGAAATCGCTGCGAAAGTGCAGGAAGAACGGCATCGAAAACCGGCTGAAGCGCGCGCGTTCGGGGCTGGGATTGCGCACGCGGTGGATGGTTGAGGGCAGGTAGTGGTTGGTCAGCCGTTCCAGCATGTCACCGCAGTTGATCACCATCGCGCCTTCGGGCGGCGAGGCGGAGATCCATTCCTTGCCCTGGAACAGCAGCTCAAGCCCCGCTTCCTCGGCGCCCAGCAGCAGCGTGATCAGGTTGATATCGCCATGCGCCCCGGCGCGGATTGCCTCGCCTTCCAGGTTCTCGATCGGCGGGTAGTGGAGCAGGCGCATCACCGAATTGCCGTCCTCGATCCCTTCATCGAACCAGTGCTCATCGAGCCCCAGATAGAGCGCGATGGCCGACAGAATCTTGGCCCCGGTGGCGTCGTATTGGCGGTAAAGCTCGGTAAACAGCTCCTGGAAATGTTCGGGTCGTGCGGGCCAGACATTCGGCGGCATCGAGGCATCGGCCAGTGGGCTGCCAGGCGGCAGGTCGCGGCCGACGTGCCAGAATTCCTTGAGGTCATGCGCCTTGGCGTCCTTGGCGATCTCGGTCCCGAAGGGCGTGTAGCCGCGGGCGCCAGCGATGGCGGCGTCATGATACGTGCGCTTTTCGGCATCGGGCAGCGCGAAGAACTCTTTCGACATCGCCATCGCGCGGTCGATCAGGTCGCGGTCGATCGGGAAGTCCTTGACCATGGCGAAGCCAAAGGTGCGGAAACTCTCGCCAATCTGCTGGGCGAATTCCGCTTTGGGCAGGTTGAGCGAGAGGACGGGGATATGAGTGAGGGACATAGGTGGACGCCTTGGAATTTCTGATGCAATGCCGCGCCATACCCCGTTTGGCGAGTTATGGCATGACCAAAATCAAGAACTACTGGCTGATGAAAAGCGAACCCGACGTCTATAGCTGGGACGATCTGGTGGCCGAAGGCGAAGGCACCTGGGACGGCGTGCGCAACTACACCGCGCGGTTGCACCTCAGGGCGATGAAAAAGGGCGATCTGGTGTTCTTCTATCACTCCAACATCGGGGTGGAGATCGTTGGAATTGCTGAAATTACCGAAGAGGGCTTTCAGGATCCGACCGATGAGACCGGGCGCTGGACTTCGGTGAAGCTCAAGCCGGTACGCAAGCTGAAACGCACGGTGACGCTGAAGGAAATCAAGGCCGATCCGAAGCTGGCGGATATGGACTTGCTGACCAAGTTCCGGCTGTCGGTTTCGACGGTGAAGCCGGAAGAGTGGGACTACATTCTGAAGCTGGCTGAGGGTTGAAGTTCCTCTCCATTTTCCGCGAAGGCGGCAAATGGGGAGGTGGATCGGCCGTCAGGCCGAGACGGAGGGGAAATGGCGCAAGGGTAGAAGACCCCTCCGTCATTTGCTGCGCAAATGCCACCTCCCCTTTTGTGCTTCGCAAAAAAGGAGAGGACCTAAGCAGTCACCTAAGCTCCTTGCGGATCACCAGCTTTAGCCCCGACCACACCTCATCCACCGCGCAGACTTTGGTATCGACAAAGCCCAGCGGCAGGCACAGTTCGCGGATGGTGTCTTCAGTGATATCGGTGGGGACTTTCGAGGCCTGCTTGGGCCAGGAGACCCAGACCTGCCCATCGCTGGCGATCTGGTGACGGAGTGCCTTCAGCCGCGCATCCAGCACCGCGCGTTCGGTCACGAAGACATGCGCGGCGTCGATGCCCTTGGCGGGATCGTCAACGAATGTCAGCTCCAGCGCGTATTCGGCGATCTCGTCGAACACAGGCTCGGGCATGGCATCGAACCACACCCGCATCCCGTCGCGCAGGCTGAGCTTTTTGGCGAGGGGGGTGCCGGAGTAGGCTGTGGTCATGATCCGTCTCTCTGTTCGTCACCCTGAACTTGTTTCAGGGTCCATCGTGCCATCCGCCTGAAGCATGGCTATGTCCCCAAACCGCGCAGTCAGCTTATTCCGCGCACCAGCCGGGCCATCCGCGAAATGGACCCTGAAACAAGTTCAGGGTGACGGGGAAGGGCGGAGGCGTTGGTGACTAGCCTTCCATCCAGTCGCGGAAGAAGGCCTCGTTGGCCTGGCGCAAGTCCGTCAGCGACACAGACTGGCGCTGGCCACCATCGACCCATTCGAAAGTGCAGGCATCGCCGCCAGTCTTGCCGACCGGCACCGCGATCAGCCCGGCGGCGTCGGCCTTGGCCTTAATCGCGAGGAAGTCCTTGGCCGTCACGACATAACGGCCCTGATCTTCGCCAAAATAGAGTCCAGCGAGCGGTGGCAGGTTGGGGGCGATATGGCTGACGAAGCCGATGTTTCCGGCCAGCGCCATTTCGGCCATCGCGACTGCCGCGCCGCCGTCGGCGCAGTCATGCACCGCGCTGACCAGCCCATCGGCGATCAGTGCGCGTACCAGTTCGCCAGCGGCGCGTTCCTTGGCGAGATCGACCGACGGCGGCGCGCCGTCTTCGCGGCCGTGCAATTCGCGCAGCCACAGCGACTGGCCGAGGTGGCCTGAGGAATGGCAAATCAGGACGATCATTTCGCCCTCGGCCTTAAGCTTGATGGTCGCCATCTTCTCATGGTCAGCCATCAGCCCAACCCCGCCAATCGCCGGGGTCGGCAAAATCGCGGAGCCACCGCCCGTCGCCTTGCTCTCATTGTAGAGGCTGACATTCCCCGAAACGATCGGGTAATCCAGCGCCCTGCACGCATCGCCCATGCCGCGCAGGCACTCGACGATCTGGGCCATGATCTCAGGCCGCTGGGGGTTGGCGAAGTTAAGGCAGTTGGTGATGGCCAAAGGCTTGGCGCCCACTGCTGACAAGTTGCGGTAAGTTTCCGCGACCGCCTGCTTGCCGCCCTCGTAGGGATCGGCATAGCAATAGCGCGGGGTGCAGTCGGTGCTGATCGCCAGCGCCTTCTTGTGCCCGTGGATCCGCACCACTGCCGCATCGCCGCCGCTCTTTTGCAGCGTGTCTGCGCCGACCTGGCTGTCATACTGCTCCCAGATCCAGCGCCGGCTGGCCAGATCGGGGCAGGCCATCAGCTTGAGCAGATCGGCGGCCAGATCGGTGCTTTCGGGCACATCGCCCAGCGGCGCGACCCTGGCCCAAACCTTGTAGTCTTCAAGGCTGAGCGCCGGGCGATCATAGAGCGGCGCGTCCTCGGCCAGCGGCCCCAGCGGGATGTCGCAGACGGTCTCGCCCTGCCAGGTCAGCACCATATGGCCGGTATCGGTCACTTCGCCGATCACCGCGAAATCGAGCTCCCACTTCTTGAAGATTGCCTCGGCCATCGGCTCCTTGCCGGGCTTCAAGACCATCAGCATCCGCTCCTGGCTCTCGCTCAGCATCATTTCATAGGGCGTCATGCCAAGTTCGCGGCACGGCACCTTGTCCATGTCGAGAATGATCCCGGCCTTGCCGTTGGTCGCCATCTCGACCGAGCTGGAGGTCAGCCCCGCCGCGCCCATGTCCTGGATCGCGACGATCGCGTCGGTCGCCATCAGTTCGAGGCAGGCCTCGATCAGCAGCTTTTCGGTGAAGGGATCGCCGACCTGCACGGTCGGGCGCTTTTCATCCGCATCCTCGCCGAAATCGGCGCTGGCCATGGTCGCGCCATGGATCCCGTCGCGCCCGGTCTTGGAGCCGACATAGACGATCGGATTGCCGATCCCGGTGGCGGCGGAATAGAAGATCTTGTCCTGGTCGGCGATCCCGACGGTCATCGCGTTGACCAGGATGTTGCCGTCATAGGCCGGGTGGAAGTTGGTCTCGCCGCCCACGGTGGGTACGCCGACGCAGTTGCCATAGCCGCCGATGCCGGCGACCACGCCCTTGACCAGCGACTTCATCTTGGGATGGTTGGGATTGCCGAACCGCAGCGCATTCATGTTGGCAATCGGCCGCGCGCCCATGGTGAAGACATCGCGCAGAATCCCGCCCACGCCGGTCGCCGCGCCCTGGTAGGGTTCGATGTAGCTGGGGTGGTTGTGCGATTCCATCTTGAAGATCGCGGCCTGGCCATCGCCAATGTCGATCACGCCGGCGTTCTCACCTGGGCCGCAGATCACCCAGGGAGCCTCAGTGGGCAGTTTCTTGAGGTGCAGGCGGCTCGATTTGTAGCTGCAATGCTCGGACCACATGACCGAGAAGATGCCGAGCTCGACCATGTTCGGCTCGCGTCCCAGGGCGTGCAGCACGCGCGCGTATTCTTCTTCGGACAGCCCGTGCTGGGCGACGACTTCGGGAGTGATTTCGGACATGCCGCGCGCATAGCCGCGTGCGGCCTTGAGGGCTAGCCCGAACGCGCGGGTTTTCGGGCGCTTTTCCCCATCCACCACGCCGCCAGTGTGGCCAGGCCAAAGGCGACAAAGGCCAGCACACTGGTTCCGGCGGTGACTTCGCTCTCCACCGGGCCGAACCAGTTGACCGCCTGAAGCAGCAGCAGCACTCCGCCGAGCACCAGCGCGCGACCCGGCGCGGGGTTGCGCGCCTTCCAATACCACCACAGCGCACCGAATGTGATCGCCAGTTCCAGCGGCATTTCGATCCACGGATGGTTCCACAGGCCCAGGCCCAGCTTGGGCGGTGAACCGGCCAGCGTCAGGTCGGGGACGTGGACCAGCAGGTCGAGGAACCAGTGCGACAGCACCACGCCAGCCCCGATCAGCGCGCCGACTTTGTCGCGCAGCACCAGCGATCGGGCCAGCCAGACAGCTCCGGCAAAGGCGGCTGCACCCAGCAGGCTGTGGGTGTAGGGCATGTGATAGAGGTCCATCGGGTTCATCACGCTGATCCCGGGGGAAAAGCGCATCTGCTCCACCCCCAGCAGCAGCAGGGCGAAGAACGCCCAGTCGATCAACTGTGCGCCAATGAACAACACGGCCAGCGGGGGTGCCTTCTTGCTGGCAGCCGCAGCCGCTAGCGCCGGGGCCCAGTGGCCGATGAACATCCTAGCCGCCGAGGCCCGGCGAGAACTTGGAGACCACGAAAGTCGCCATGCCGGCCGCAAAGCCGCTGGCGACCGTGCCCCAGGCGAGGTCGATCAGGGTGATATGCACCGGCCAGACCTTCAGCGTGGCCTGGTTGGTCAGGTCATAAGTGGCATAGCAAACCAGCCCGATGAACATCCCGTGCATGATCGACAGCGGCACACCTGCAAAAATCGTGGTTGCGTTCGACCCGGCGCTCAGCAGGCCGGGCAGCACCGCGAAATAGGTCAGCGCGGCGATGAACAGCACATAGAAGGCGATCGCCGGTCCCCAGCGGAACTTCTCAGCCAGCAAGTCACCCAGCGCCGGGCGATAGAGCAACGGCGCGGCATTGCGCAGCCAGACAGCGTCCAGAATGCCAAAGGCCAGTGCGGCAACGGCATAGGCCATCAAAATCTTTACGAGCATAGTTCTCCCCAAAGCGGCCAATGCCGCAACGCCTTGCACCTTGACCGCTGCGCGCCGCGCGGTCAATGCTTGTGCCATGAGCGAGACCGATCCCGACATTGCCGCACTCAGTTTTGAAGAGGCGCTGCGCGCGCTGGAAGAGATCGTCCGCAAGCTGGAAAGCGGCGAAGTTCCGCTGGATGCCACGATCGACCTCTACGAACGTGGCGAGAAGCTGCGCGGGCACTGCCAGGCCCGGCTCGATGCCGCCCAGGCCCGGATCGAGCGCGTCGTGACCGGGGCCGCGGGCGAAGCGACCGGCACCCAGCCGTTCGACGCCTGACCCGTGCCCGGACCCGACCCGCTGCTGGCCGAATCGCTGGGGAAGATCGCGCGCGACATCGATTCGATGTTCGATGCCTTGCTGCCCAACGCCTCTGACAACCGCTCGGTCCTGGGCCAGGCCATGCGCCATGCCGCGATTGGCGGGGGCAAGCGGCTGCGCCCGCTGCTGCTGACCGCGACTGCCGCGATGTACGGCGCTGACCGCACCCATGCCCTGCGCGCCGCTGTCGCAATCGAGGCGGTGCACGTCTATTCACTGGTCCATGACGACCTGCCGTGCATGGACGATGACGATCTGCGTCACGGCAAACCCACGGTCCACAAGGCTTTCGGCGAGGCGATGGCGGTGCTGGTCGGCGATGCCTTGCAGGCTTTCGCGTTCGAATTGCTGGCCGATCCCGCAACCAGCGGCGATCCCTTCGTGCGCGCCGAACTGGTCCAGGTTCTGGCCACGGCGGCGGGCGGCGGAGGCATGGTCGGCGGGCAAGTGCTGGATATCATGGGCGAGGGGCAGGCGCTTTCGCTGCCCGAGATTACCCGGTTGCAACAGCTCAAGACCGGGGCGCTCTTGGGCGCGGCGGTGGAGATGGGCGCGGTGCTGGGCAAGGTTCCCTCCGAAGGGCGCACGCATCTGCGCGGCTATGCCCGCGACATTGGCCTGGCCTTCCAGATCGCCGACGACCTGCTCGATCACGAAGGCGACGCGGACAAGGCCGGAAAGGCGCTGCGCAAGGATGCCGAAGCCGGCAAGCAGACCTTTGTCGCGCTGCTCGGCCCCGAACGCGCGCGCGAACAGGCGCAGATGCTGATGGATCAGGCCATTGCGCATCTGGCCGCACACGGGCAGGAAGCCGATGTGCTGCGCGCACTGGCGCACTATGTGGTTGAGAGGGATCACTGATGAAACGGATCGGCGTCTATCCCGGCACTTTTGACCCGATCACGCTGGGTCATATGGATATCATCGAACGCGGCGCGAAGCTGGTTGATGAACTGATCATCGGCGTCACTACCAATATCGCCAAAAGCCCGATGTTTAATGACGACGAGCGGATTGCGATGGTTGAGCGCGAAGTGGCCGGGATCGGGAATGCCAAGATCCGGGTGGTCGGGTTCAACTCGCTGCTGATGGATTTCGCCGACGCGATGGGCGCGCAAGTGGTGATCCGCGGCATTCGCGGCGTGACCGACTTTGAATACGAATACCAGCTGACCGGCATGAACCGCCAGCTCAATCACGATGTCGAAACCGTGTTCCTGATGGCCGACGTTGCGCTGCAACCGATCGCCTCGCGGCTGGTCAAGGAAATCGCGATCTATGGCGGCGATATCGCCAAATTCGTCAGCCCGGCGGTGCGCGCCGACGTGATGGGGCGGATTCCCGCGCGCTGAGCCTGTTCATTCGCCCATCCTGTTCATTGCCCAATCCCGTTCATTGCCTTGTCAGGCGCGCGCGGCTATCCCGGCGCCGCAATTGCCCTTCGTGAGTCACATACTCCTATGAAAATCCGTCTGCTCGCCGCCGTTTTCCTGAGCCTTTCGCTGGCCGCCTGCGCCAGCAAGCCCAAGGCGCAGGTCACTGCTGCGCCGGTTCTGCTGAGCTCGTACGTCAATCCCGATCTTGCGTTTGAGCCGCAGAACATCCTGGTGCTCGACCTGTCGAACGGTGGGCGCGTGATGATCCGGTTGATGCCGGCCTGGGCACCGGGCCACGTCGAGCGGGTCAAGACGCTGACCGGGCAGGGCTTTTACAACGGGGTGGTATTCCACCGCGTTATCGAAGGCTTCATGGCCCAGGGCGGCGATCCGACCGGGACGGGAACCAGCGGCTCCTCGCTGCCTGACCTCAAGGCCGAATTCAACTCGGTCCCGCATGTCCGCGGATCGGTTTCGATGGCGCGGACCGAGCAGCCGGATTCGGCCAACAGCCAGTTCTTCATCGTCTTCTATCCGCGCTTTGCGCTCGACCGCCGCTATACCAACTTCGGTCGGGTGATTGCGGGGATGGATGTGGTCGATACGATTGTTCGGGGCGAGCCGCCGGCCAACCCGACCAAGATCGTCCAGGCCTCGCTGCTGTCCGAAGGCAAGGCACCGCCAGCTCGTTAAATGCGCGCCCTTCGACAGGCTCAGGGTTGTCGGAAGGTAGACAATGCGCGTTGATTTGTTCGATTTCGAACTACCGCCAGAACTGATCGCCCTGCGCCCCGCGCGGCCGCGCGATTCCGCGCGGCTGCTGTTGGTGCCTGGGGAGGGCGCGTTTGAGGACCTGACCGTCCGCGATCTGCCCGGCTTGCTGCGTGCGGGCGACGTGCTGGTGTTCAACGACACCCGGGTGATCCCCGCCCAGCTTGAAGGCCGCCGGGGCGAGGCCAGGATCGGCGTGACGCTGCACAAGCGGATCGATTTGCGGCGCTGGCAGGCCTTCGTGCGCAATGCCAAGCGGCTGCGGGCGGGCGATCTGGTGGAGTTCACCAATGGTGTCGCCGCCACTGCCGAAGAACGGCTGGACGACGGCAGCTGGGTGCTGGCCTTCCACGGTGATGAGCCGGTCGAAGTGCTGCTCGACCGCGCCGGACAGATGCCGCTGCCGCCCTACATCGCCGGCAAACGCCCAACCGACGAGGCCGACAAGGCCGACTACCAGACAATGTTCGCTGCGCAGGACGGCGCGGTCGCCGCACCCACCGCGGCGCTGCATTTCACGCCCGAACTGATGGCGGCGCTGGCCGAGGCGGGGGTGGGGCACGAGACCGTCACCCTCCACGTTGGCGCGGGCACATTCCTGCCGGTCAAAGTCGAAGACACCGCCGACCACCAGATGCACGCCGAATGGGGCACCATCCCGCCTGAAGTCGCCAAGCGGCTCAACGCCGCCCGCGCGAACGGGGGCAGGGTGATCGCGGTGGGCACCACCAGCCTGCGCCTGCTCGAAAGCGCAGCGGACGCGGCAGGCACGATCCAGCCGTTCAGCGGTGACACCGCGATCTTCATCACCCCCGGCTACCGCTTCAAAGGCATCGACGGCCTGATGACCAACTTCCACTTGCCCAAATCGACGCTGATGATGCTGGTCAGCGCACTGATGGGTCGCGAGCGGATGCAGGCGGCCTATGCCCATGCGATTACGCAGGGATACCGGTTCTACAGCTATGGGGATTCAAGCCTGCTGTTGCCCCAAGGCTGAGCAGCGATTGCCCTCCCACCCAAATCCCACCCCCAAACCCGACTATCCTGAGCTTGTCGAAGGACTGCCTTTCCTTCGTGCCGTCATGCGCGAGGTATGAAGAACAAGGACGATCCTTCGACAAGCTCAGGACGAACGGGGTAGGGGAGGCAGATGTTCGATTTGTAGGTCAGCGATGAGCGGCAAATGGTCACTTGCTGTCAGCCATTGCTCTGCCTGTCCGATCTCGAACGAAAAGCCGGATTGTAGCGTCAGGTCTTGATGGGCGAAGATGTAGTCGATGTGAAATGGCCGCTCGGCTTTGCGAGAGAGATAGAACGTCGGGACGGTCTCTGCCCCTTGCTCTTCCTCCAGCCGGTGGTGATAGAGACTCACCAGTCCAAGCTGTGCCAAGTCAGCTACTACATGGCTGTGATTACCGATCCGGCGCGGCCTGTCCCAAATCCGGTTGCTGTTGAAGTCCCCGCAAACAAGCGTGCATTCGCTCAGATTCTTGCGGTTGGCCTGGAGGTAGCCCCAGAGTTGGCCAATGTAGGCGGTGGACGCTGGCTTGGCATTCTGGGTCCAGGCCCCCAGCATATCGAATCTGCCGCCAATCCGGGCTGGAAGGAACAGCCGGAATTCGCTTCCTTGCCAATCCAGTGGTTCCAATTGCAGGCCGGAGCGCGCAAAAATTCCCAGGCCTTTGGAGCGCAAGTCTCCTATCCAAATGTGGTCCCCGGCCCAAGTGCGATAGTCTGCGCCGTAGGCGGCCGGGTCTTCGCACTCTTGGACAATCAGGATGTCGGCATTCAGGTCATCAAGCAGTGCGGTCTTGCGCCTCAGGCCGCCATTACAGTTCCAGGACACTATTCGCATCGCTTACGCCCTGAACAAGGTCCGCGCGTCGATCACCTGATCGATCAGCGCCTCATCGCGGGGCAGTTGCCCGTCCAAGATCAGCATGGCGAGGCCGTGGACCACTGCCCAAGCCTGAAGCATCAGGCGCTGGGTTTCGGCCTCGCTGCCGGTGAAGTCTTCAGCAAAGGCGCGGAGCATTTGGGCGGCTTCGTTCTGCCCGAACACGGTCTGGCTGATCTGGTCGCATTCGCCGAAGGCCAGACGGAATAGTGCAGGGTTGGCGAGCGCCCAGCGGACATAGGCGCGACCCGTGGCGGCGAAGGCGTCGGCCTTGTCCACGCCTTGCGCGGCGGCCTTCTGCCAGGCGGCCATTTGCTCGATTCCGGTTTCGGCCAGCGCTCGCATCAAGGCACTCTTGTCCGGAAAGTGGCGATAGACCGCAGTGGGTGATACCCCCACTTCGCGGGCCAGCTGGCGCAGCGAGATTTCGCCGATATCTTGCACTTCCAGCGCCTTGAGCCCCGCCTCAACCAGCGCCGAACGCAGATCGCCGTGGTGGTACGATTTCGATGTTGACACTGTTATCATGGCCTCTATGTTTACAGCAGAAACATTAAAGGGAGAGTCGTCTCATGGCAAGCGCAGTCGAAACAGCCATCCGCGGTGTAGTCACCAAAGGGATCACCGCCGTCGCCACCTTCAACCGCAAGCGGCAGGATGCCGAACAGGACCATCCGTTCCTGACCGGTATTCACACCCCGATCCAGGGTGAGCTGACCATCACCGACCTCAAGGTCACCGGCGCGATTCCCGCCGAGCTGGCGGGGCGTTATGTCCGGATCGGGCCGAACCCCTTCAAGCCCGATCCGCGCGGGCACCACTGGTTTATCGGTGATGGCATGGTTCACGGCATTCGCCTGAAGGACGGCAAGGCCGAATGGTACCGCAACCGCTATATCCGCAGCCAGGTGCTGGAAGCGGTGGGTGGTCCCAAGGCCGCGCCGGGGCCGCGCCGTAGCCAGCGTGATGGGGTCAACACCAACGTCATCAAGATCGCCGGCCAGATCACCGCGATTGTCGAGGCCGGGTCCACGCCCGCGCAGCTCGACGACAATCTCGAGACGGTCGCCTACACCGATTTCGGCGGCACGCTGACTGCACCGTTCACCGCGCACCCGCATGAAGATCCGCTGACCGGCGAATTCCACGCAATCACCTATGACGCGATGACCCCGGACCGGGTCTGGCATGTCGTGTTGTCGACCGAAGGCAAAGTGGTGCGCGAGCTGGAGGTCCCGGTCGAGCACGGACCGTCGATCCACGAATGCACGATCACCAGGAACTATGTCGTAATCTTCGACCTGCCGGTAACATTCTCGATGAAGTCGCTGATTGCCGGGCAGCAATTTCCCTATCGCTGGAATACCGAGCATAAGGCCCGCGTCGGCTTGCTGCCGCGCACGGGAACGGCGGATGACATCATCTGGTGCGATGTCGATCCCTGCTATGTTTTTCACGTCGCCAACTCGTACGAAGACGAGGCGGGCCGGGTGATCATCGACAGCGCGGTCTATGAAACGATGTTCTCGGGCGGACCTGAAGGCCCCAATGGCAAGCCGCTGGGGCTGGAACGCTGGATCGTCGATCCTGCAGCCCGCAAGGTTGAGCGGCAGACCCTCGATGCGAGCCCGCAGGAATTCCCGCGCCCCGACGAGCGTTTCTTCGGCCAGCCGTACCGCTATGCCTGGGCGATGGGCCTGCCTGACGATGGCGATGCGGCTTTCCTCGGCGCGCAGCCGCTCTATCGGCATGACCTTCAGACCGGCGAGCGCCAGGTCTGTGACTTCGGGCCGAACCGGGTGCCGGGCGAATTCGTCTTCGTGCCGCGCAGCAAGGATGCGGCGGAAGGCGATGGCTGGCTGATGGGCTATGTCATCGATGCCGCCAACGAGACCACCGATCTGGTGATCCTCGACGCCAGAAATATCGCCGCGCCGCCGGTCGCCTCGGTGCATATCCCGCACCGGATCCCGCCGGGCTTTCACGGAAACTGGCTGGCGGATTGATTGACAAATGTCATGACGAGCGCCTCTCCGGTGTCCTAACAGGGGCCGGGGAGGCGGCATGACACAGACCAAGCAGCAATTGATTGAGGCAGGCCTCACCCGCGCGGCCGAGGCGCTGGGCGATATCACCCAGCCGGTGATTGACCTGTTCTACGCCCGCTTTCCCGATAGCCAGGCCAGCTTCGCGCATCATTCGCCGCGCAACCCGGCCAGCCTGGAGGCCGAGATGGTCGGCAACACGCTCTATTATGTGATGATCTGGTTCGAGAGTCCGATCGAGACACGGATCGCCTTCGACGGATCGGTCCCGCACCACCGCGTTGCCTTGGCCGTGCCGCCCGACTGGTACCGTGGCTTTATCGAGGCCTTCCTCGATGTGGTTGAGCCCGCCGCCGCGCCGCAAGGCGCGGAGGCTGCGGCCTGGGCCGAACTGCGCGCCGGGCTGGTGGGGCTGGTCGAACGCAACCGAGACGCCTGAAATTCTTTCCCAACCTCCGTTGGCATCGAGCGGGCCGAAGGCGACCGAAGGTCAACTCGAGATGCCGCGCGCTGTGTCTCGACTTCGCTCGACACGAACGGGGGTAGGGGGCTAGAGGCGGGCGCGTTATGACCGCCCCGCGTTTCGAATTTTCTGTCCACGCCAAGGATGGCAAGGCCCGCACCGGCACGATCCGGATGCAGCGCGGCGAAATCCGCACGCCGGCTTTCATGCCGGTCGGCACCGCCGCCACGGTCAAGGCGATGAAGCCCGAGAGCGTGCGCGCGACCGGGGCCGACATTCTGCTCGGCAACACCTATCACCTGATGCTGCGCCCCGGCGCGGAACGCGTTGCGCGGTTGGGGGGCTTGCACAAGTTCATGAACTGGGATCGCCCGATCCTGACCGACAGCGGCGGCTATCAGGTGATGAGCCTGTCCGAACTGCGCAAGATCACCGAGGAAGGGGTGACTTTCAAAAGCCACCTCGACGGCTCGAAGCACCTGATTACTCCCGAACGCTCGATGGAAATCCAGCGGCTGCTGGGTAGCGACATCGTCATGGCCTTCGACGAATGCCCGCGCGCCGATGCGCCGCGCGATGTCATCGCGGAATCGATGCGGATGTCGATGCGCTGGGCCGCGCGCAGCCGGGCAGGGTTCGATTCTGGCGAAGAGCACGCCAGCCGCGCCGCGCTGTTCGGCATCCAGCAGGGCGCGCTGGACGAAGAGCTGCGCCGCGAAAGCGCCCAGGCGCTGCAAGAAATCGGCTTCGATGGCTATGCGATCGGCGGCCTGGCGGTGGGTGAGGGGCAACAGGCGATGTTCGCCACGCTCGATTTCGCACCCGGCATGCTGCCTGAAGACCGCCCGCGCTATCTGATGGGCGTCGGCAAGCCCGATGACCTGGTCGGCGCGGTCGAGCGCGGGGTCGACATGTTCGATTGCGTGCTGCCCAGCCGCTCAGGCCGCAACGGTCAGGGCTTCACCTGGAACGGCCCGGTCAACCTGCGCAACGCCAAGCATGCCGAAGACCCGGCCCCGCTCGACGAACGCTGCCCCGGCGATTGCTGCACCAAATACAGCCGCGCCTATCTCCACCACTTGCACAAGAGCGGCGAAATCCTGGGCGCGATGCTGCTGACCGAGCACAACCTGACTTTCTACCAGCAGCTGATGACGGCCATGCGTGAGGCAATTTCCGAAGGCCGGTTCGCGGAGTTCGCGGCGGAATTTCGCGCCGGCTATTTGGGGCGGCAAGTCTGACCTTTGATTTGCAGGCATGAAGCAGAAAAGTAATACTGCAAAACGTGCTGCCATGACTTGCGCAGTGCAATAACCGGTTTGAAAACATGTCAATTCATGACAATCTGCGGCAATCTTGAGCCGGGAGGATGAATGATGGGCAGGGTTTGGATCGGATTGGCTGCTGCGCTGCTCGCTACGTCCTCGGCGCATTCGGCCAGTCCCAGCACCGAAAGCCTCGCCCAGGCCCGCAAGTTCGGCGCGCTGGAATCGATTGCCCAGATCAGCATGGCCCCCGATGGCAACCGCGTGGCCTTTGTCGGCAACCACCCGCAAGGGCAGATGCTGTTTGTGGTTGGGCTCGCCAGCGGAGGGCTTCCCGCCTCGATCTTCACGCTGCCTTACAATGAGGGGCGACTGAACTGGTGCCGGTGGGCATCGTCCGAACGGCTGGTCTGCGAAATCTACTATACTGTCAGCGATAGTACAGGCGATGTGGTCGGTTTCAGTCGGCTGTTCGCAATCAATGCCGATGGTTCCAAACCGGTCAAATTGACGGCGCGCACTGCCGCCAAGGCGATAAGCCAGACCTATTATGGCGGGGATGTGATTGATTGGGACGTAGCCGATGCACCGGGCTCTGTGCTGATGACCCGTTACTATGTGCCTGAGAACAGGATCGGATCGAACATCCGTAATGAGGCCTATGGCCTGGGTGTTGAGCTGGTCGATACCTATTCGCTCAAGCGCCGCAAGGTCGAAACGCAGCACCGCGATGCGCAGGAATACATCACCGATGGCCACGGGTCAGTCCGGATCATGGGGACCTTTTCGATTACCCAGTCGGGCTTCAGCCAGTCGGAGATGCGCTATTTCTATCGCATGCCCGATTCGCGTGAGTGGCGGTCGCTTTCGACCGTCAACGTGGTCGATCCCACCAAGACCGAATTCAACCCTTACGCGGTCGATCGCACGCGCAATGTCGCTTACGGATTGGGACAGCACAACGGCACCAAGGCGTTGTTCAGTATGTCGCTGGGTGAAGTGCCCCGCAAGGAGCTGCTGCTCAGCCGCAGCGATGTCGATATCGACAGCCTGATCCGGATTGGCCGCGAAGGGCGTGTGGTCGGGGCCAGCTATGCCACCGAACGGCGCGTGAGCGAGTTCTTCGATCCCGAGCTGAAGAAGCTCAGCGCCGATCTCAGCAAGGCCTTGCCGGGCAAGCCGGCCGTGACATTCGTTGATTCCAGCCAGGATGAAAGCAAGCTGTTGCTGCTGGCATCGAGCGACACCAACCCCGGCATGTTCTATGTCTATGACAAGAAAGCCCGCCAGCTGGGTGAACTGCTGCCGGTCCGCAGCGAATTGCAAGGTGCCGCGCTGGCAACGGTCAAGCCGGTAACCTATCCCGCCGCCGACGGGACCCAGGTTCCCGCCTACCTGACCTTGCCGCCGGGCAGCACTGGCAAGGGCCTGCCGGCGATTGTCATGCCGCATGGCGGGCCGGGCGCGAGAGACGAATGGGGCTTTGACTGGCTGGCGCAATACTTCGCGGCGCGCGGCTACGCGGTCTTGCAGCCCAACTTCCGCGGATCGAGCGGCTATGGTGCCGCCTGGTACCAGAAGAACGGATTCCAGTCGTGGCGCGTGGCGATTGGCGATGTCAACGATGCCGGGCGCTGGCTGGTCAAGGAAGGGATCGCCAGTCCCGCGAAGCTGGGCATCGTCGGCTGGTCCTATGGCGGCTATGCCGCGCTGCAAAGCTCGGTGCTCGATCCGGGGCTGTTCAAGGCGATCGTCGCCATTGCGCCGGTAACCGATCTGGAAAAGCTGCGTTCGCAGTATTCGGGCTGGGCCAATTTCCCGATCATCAACAAGTTCATCGGCCAGGGCGCACACATCCGCGAAGGATCGCCCGCGCAAAACGTCGAGGCGATCCGCGCACCGGTGCTGCTGTTCCACGGGACCGTCGATGGCAACGTCAAGATTGATCAGTCGCGGTTGATGAACGATCGACTGCGCGGCGCAGGCAAGCAGGTGACCCTCGTCGAATTCCCGAACCTGGCCCACGGCCTGCACGATGCCGAAGCGCGAACCAGGCTGCTGTCGCAGTCGGATGCGTTCCTGCGCACCGCTTTCGGGATGACGCCCTGAACGGAGCGAAACCCCGGTTTGGTCTTGCCCGCCAACCCTGCTAGGGGCGCGGCGCAATGTTTACGATCAACTCACTTACCGTGCGGCTTGGCGGCCGGGTCATCCTCGATGGAGCGTCGGCAACGATTCCGCCAGGGGGCCGGATCGGGCTGATCGGGCGCAACGGCGCGGGCAAGTCCACCTTGATGAAAGTGCTGGTCGGCGAGCTCGATGCCGACGAAGGTTCGGTTGAAATGCCCAAGCGCACGCGGCTGGGCTATATCGCCCAGGAAGCGCCCAGCGGACAGACCACGCCGTTCGAAGCGGTGCTGGCCGCCGATGTGGAGCGCACCGCGCTGCTGGAGGAGGCCGAGCACTGCGTTGACCCGAACCGGCTTGGCGATGTGCACGAGCGATTGCTGGCGATCGACGCCTATTCGGCGCCCTCGCGCGCCGCGATCATCCTTACCGGACTGGGCTTTGACGAAGAGATGCAGGCCCAGCCGCTCGACAGCTTTTCGGGCGGATGGAAGATGCGCGTTGCCCTGGCCGCGCTGCTGTTTTCCGCGCCCGACGTGCTGCTGCTCGACGAACCGTCGAACCACCTCGATCTTGAATCGACGCTATGGCTGGAGAATTTCCTCAAGAGCTATCCCGGCACCCTGCTGGTAATCAGCCACGAGCGCGACCTGCTCAACAATGTGGTCGATACGATCCTGCACCTGCAGGGCGGCAAGCTGGCGCTCTATCCCGGCAACTACGATGCGTTCGAGGCCCAGCGCGCCGAACGGGCCGCGCAGCTGGCCGCGGCCAAAGCTTCGCAAGATGCCCAGCGGGCGCGGTTGCAGGACTATGTCGCGCGCAATTCGGCGCGCGCCTCGACCGCCAAGCAGGCCCAGTCGCGCGCCAAGATGCTGGCCAAGATGCAGCCGATCGCGGCCTTGATGGAAGATCCCAGCCTCAGCTTCGATTTTCCCAGCCCCAAGGAAATGCGCCCGCCGCTGATCACGCTCGATCTGGCCGCCGTAGGCTATAACGACAAGCCGATCCTCCAGCGGCTCAACCTGCGGATCGATCCCGATGACCGGATCGCGCTGTTGGGCCGCAACGGCAACGGCAAGACCACGCTGGCGCGATTGCTCGCGGCGCAGCTTCCCGCGCTCGATGGTTCGATGCGGGCCTCAGGCCAAATGACGGTCGGCTATTTCACCCAGTACCAGGTCGAGGAACTGGCCGGCGGCGATACCCCGCTGGAGCACATGACCCGCGCCATGCCAAACGCGACGCCCGGCGCGGTGCGCGGGCAGCTCGGCCGGTTCGGCTTTTCGGGGGGCCGCGCGACCACCAAGGTCGGATCGCTTTCGGGCGGCGAACGCGCGCGGCTCGCGCTGGCGCTGATCACGCGCGATGCGCCCAATCTGCTGATCCTCGACGAACCGACCAACCACCTTGACGTCGATGCGCGTGAGGCCTTGGTCCAGGCGCTCAACGAGTTTGACGGCGCGGTGATCCTGATCAGCCACGACCGGCACATGGTCGAGCTGACCGCCGACCGGCTGGTGCTGGTCGATAATGGCACGGCTGCGGACTACGCCGGGTCGATGGAGGACTACATCGACTTCGTGCTGGGCCGGAACCAGCCCAAGGCCGATGGCCGGCCCAAGGGCGAGAAGAAGGACAAGAAAGCCGCCGCCCAGGCGCGTGAGCTGGCGCGCCAGGTGGCCAAGGAGGTCAGCGAGGCCGAGGCGGTGGTTGCGCGCTTCCAGAAGCAACTATCGGCCATTGATCAGGCGATGTTCGCTCCGGCCAGTGCCGCTGCCGATCTGCGCGACCTGACCATGGGCGAACTGTCCCGTCGCCGCGGTGACGTGCTGCGCGAGCTGGAACGGGCCGAGGAGCTTTGGCTGACGGCGAGCGAGCGGCTGGAGGGCCAGGAGGCCTGAGTGCTTTGGAAGCCCCTCCCCAGTGGGGAGGGGTTGGGGTGGGGGTTCCACGCCAGTGTCGTACCCCCATCCCAACCCTTCCCCAACGGGGAAGGGCTAATGTCCTAGAACCCCACCCAGCGGGTTGCCTCGTCCACGCTTTTGCGTTCCGAAACCACCGCGTTGGCGGGGAAGCTGTCGTCGGGCCAGCCCATGGCCACGGCCTTCATGATCACCTGATCGTCGGGGATCCCGGCATGCTCGCGCACCACCGGGCTTTGCATGATCCCCTGGCTGTTGATCACGCAGCCAAGCCCGCGTGACCAGGCGGCGTTGACCAGGGCAGTGGTGACCGCGCCGCAATCGAAGGCGGTGTCGTCGCTGTCGGCCAGTTCCTTGTCGTATGTGACGATCACGCAGACCGGAGCGTCGAACTGGCGAAAGCCGCGCAGCACCCAGTCAAGCCGGGCGTCCTTGTCGTCGCGGGCAATGCCTTGCGCGGCGAACAGCTGCTTGGCGACGCCAATCTGGCGTTCGCGGTGTACGCCTGCAAAGGCATGCCCGGTGCGAAATTCGCGGCTGTGCGGTACGCCGGCCAGATTGCGTTCGGTGTTTCCGGCACGGATCCGGTCGAGCGGCTCGCCGGTAATCACGTGGAAATTCCAGGGCTGGGTATTCATTGAGCTGGGCGCGCGCATCGCCAGCCGCAGCACTTCCTCGATCAGCTCGCGCGGGACCGGTTTGTCCAGATAGCCGCGCGCCGAGCGGCGGCCCATGATCACATCGTCGAATTCCATGCTGCCGGATTCCCCAAGATTGCCTTCGGGGAAGGACTAGCAGCTTAATCGCGCGATTAAAGCCCCAAGTTGGGGAAGCTAGCGCGTTTCCAGCCGGGTTTCGCGGTAGGCCTGGAACAGGCCGTTGCGGCCATCGAGAAAGCCGGCACCGATTGCGGCGGCCTGGCGCTGGGCCAGGGTCAGTTCGGGATACCATTTGCCGCAGCGATGCGGCGTGACAAAGCGGAACTGGGGCATCGGCCACCTCCTGCCGCTACTATCGCAAGCAGGCGTGAAAGCCGCGCAAACAAACAGCCCCAACGAAAAAGGGCGGCCCGATAAGTGGACCGCCCTAATGCGTTTGAAACTCTGGCTAAGCGATCAGCGCGAGTAGAATTCGACCACCAGGTTCGGTTCCATCTTCACCGGGTAGGGCACTTCGTCGAGCGTCGGAACGCGCACGAAGGTTGCCTTGTCGGTCCCGTCGGGGGCGACATATTCGGGGATGTCACGCTCGGGCAGGCTCTGGGCTTCGGCGATCAGCGCCATTTCCTTGGCCTTCTTGCCCAGGCTGATGACGTCGCCCGGACGCACGCGGCGGCTGGCGATGTTGCACTTCACGCCGTTCACATAGATGTGGCCGTGCGAAACGATCTGGCGGGCCGAGAACACGGTCGGCGCGAACTTGCAGCGATAGATCACCATGTCGAGACGCTGTTCGAGCAGGCCGATCAGGTTCTGACCGGTATCGCCCTTCATCTTCGACGCTTCCTGGTAGGTGCGCTTGAACTGCTTTTCGGTGACGTCGCCATAGTAGCCCTTGAGCTTCTGCTTGGCGCGCAGCTGGATCCCGAAGTCGGAAACCTTGCTCTTGCGGCGCTGGCCGTGCTGGCCGGGGCCATACGAGCGGCGGTTGACCGAGCTCTTGGGACGGCCCCAGATGTTTTCACCCATCCGGCGGTCAATTTTATACTTCGATGACTTGCGCTTCGACATGGCGCGTCTGTCCTTCAATTTGCATACCCGGCGCTGTGCCAGGCTTCTGGTCCGGAACCGCACCATTCCGCCAACTTACGGAATGCGAGTCAGGCTTCACCGGAGTGCCCGCTCAATTGCGAAGGCGTGGCCTCTACTGCGACGCAGCGGAATGTCAAGCGTTTCGGGGCTTCCTGGCCAGTGTGGACAGCACCCCGCGCATGGTCCGCACTTCCAGGTGGTTCCAGCCCGGTTTGGTCAGCATGGTGCGCAGCGTCAGCCGGGTCGCGACCGCGCGGCTGTGCGGAAAGAAATAGCCAGCGGGCTCCAGCATTGCCTCAAGCTGGGCAATCATCCCTTCCAGCTCTTCCTGCGGGGCAGGGGGCAGCAGCTCCTCGACCGTGGGCTGTTCCAGCGCGGCATGTTTCGACCATTCATAGGCCAGCAGGATCACCGCCTGGGCCAGGTTGAGCGAACCGAATTCCGGGTTGATCGGCACAGTCACGATCGCGCGGGCGAGGGCGACGTCCTCGGTCTCCAGCCCCGACCGCTCAGGCCCAAAGACATAGGCCGAGCGCCCCGCTTCGCGCTGCACGGCTTGCGCGGCCTCTTCGGGGGTCAGCACCGGCTTGGTCACCCCGCGCTTGCGCACGGTGGTGGCATAGACGTGGGCGCAATCAGCCACGGCTTCGGCCAGGGTATCAAACACCTGGGCCTGTTCCAGCACCACATCGGCCCCGGCGGCGGCAGGCCCGGCACTGGGGTTGGGCCAGCCATCGCGCGGGGCAACCAGACGCAGTTCGGTCAGCCCGAAATTGAGCATTGCGCGGGCGGCCTTGCCGATATTCTCGCCCAATTGCGGGCGGACGAGGACGATGATGGGGCCCAAATTCCGTTCGCCCCGAGCGAAGTCGAAGGGCTGCGTATGGGGAGACCCCTCGACTTCGCTCGGGGCGCGCGGGGGTGGGGTGGATTTCACAGTGCGAGATGCGCGTTCTGCGGGCGGAATCGAGAGGTTGGACAAACTGTTCCAATCTGACTTGATCAGGGCTTCCTTCTTGGCCTTGGACCAGTTCTTGATCCTGCGTTCCGATTCCAGAGCCTCAATCCGGGTAGGAAAGTCACTGGCCCACATAAGTTCCAAGGGTCGGCGCGAGCGGGTGTAGCAATCGACGAAGTGGCCAGCGTGGTGCTGGGCTATCCGCAATTCAAGATCGTCGGTGTGACCGGTGTAATAGGTGCCATCAGCACACTTGAGGATATATGCCCAGAAAGCCATTTCAGCCCCTTACCCGTTCGTCCCGAGCGAAGTCGAGGGGCAGTGTGTGAGGCGGTCCCTCGACTACGCTCGGGACGAACGGATGTGGGGTGGTTGGGGAACGGAAAACCTGGCACCTCAACTCCAACCGTTCGCCCCGAGCGCAGTCGAGGGGTGGCGTTATGGGGCGGTCCTTCGACTTCGCTCAGGACGAACGGGATAGGGGTTGGCAAGTCAAGTAGATCACGCAGATCAACCCTTCCCAGCATCCCTAACCGTGCTGGCGAATTCCTCAAAGTCCCGCGCCTCGGTGAAATCGCGGTAGACGCTGGCGAAGCGGATGTAGGCTACCGTATCCAGCGCGCGCAGGCCTTCCATCACCATTTCGCCGATGGCCTTGGCCGGGACTTCGCTCTCGCCCATGGTTTCGATCTGGCGCTGTACGCCTGAAACCAGCTGGTCCATCCGTTCCTGCCCGATCCCGCGCTTGCGGCAGGCCAGCGCGACCGACTGGTCGATCTTGCTGCGGTCGAAGCTTTCGCGCGTGCCGTCGCTTTTCACCACGGTGACTTCGCGCAGTTGCACCCGTTCAAAGGTCGTGAACCGCGCGCCGCAGCTGTCGCACTGGCGGCGGCGGCGGATCGCGGTGTTGTCTTCAGTGGGGCGCGAATCCTTTACCTGACTGTCATCATGGGCGCAAAACGGACAGCGCATTCAGGGCCTGACGCGTTTGTAGAACATGATGCCAGCGCCGATCAGCGCTGCACCTACCACCGACAGCGGGGTCAGCGCGCCAACCACGGCTCCGGCGGCGGCCGCCACCAGCACCGGCTTGGTCGAAGGATGGCGCATGCCGCCCTTGGCCATGCCGCTGATCTCGGTCTTGGCGTCATCAACGAAATTACCGCTCATCTCACAACTCCGGGTAAATCGGGAACCGCGCGCACAGTTCCTCGACACGGGCGCGGACGCGGTCTTCAACCTGCCCGTCGCCCTCTTCGCCATTGCGCGACAAGCCTTCTACCACTTCCGCGATCAGAGCGCCAACAGTGCGGAACTCTTCTTCGCCAAACCCCCGTGTGGTGCCGGCCGGCGTCCCCAGGCGTACGCCCGAAGTGACAAAGGGCGAGCGGGTGTCATAAGGAATGCCGTTCTTGTTGCAGGTGAGATAGGCCCGGTCGAGGCCTTTCTCTGCGGCCTTGCCGGTGACGTTCTTGGCGGTGAGGTCAACCAGCATCAGGTGGTTGTCGGTTCCGCCCGAGACGATCCGCAGGCCGTTTTCGGTCAGCGAGGCTGCCAGTGCCTTGGCATTGGCGACCACTTGCGCGGCATAGGCCTTGAATTCGGGCTTGAGCGCTTCGCCGAACGCCACCGCCTTGGCGGCGATTACATGGACCAGCGGCCCGCCCTGCAGCCCCGGGAAAACCGCCATGTTGAGCTTCTTGGCCAGATCCTCGTCATTGGTCAGGATCACACCCGAGCGGGGGCCCCGCAGCGACTTGTGCGTGGTGGTGGTGACCACGTGCGCGTGCGGGAAGGGCGAGGGGTGGGCGCCGCCTGCAACCAGGCCAGAGAAGTGCGAGATATCGGCCAAGAGCCAGGCACCCACTTCATCGGCAATCGCGCGGAAGCGTGCGAAATCCCAGTGCCGCGAATAGGCCGTGCCGCCGCAGATGATCAGCTTGGGCTTGTGCTCGCGGGCCAATGCCGCGACTTCGTCCATGTCGATCTGTTCGTCTTCGGCGCGCACGCCATAGGGGATCGGCTTGAACCACTTGCCGCTCATGTTGACCGGTGAACCGTGGGTCAGGTGCCCGCCGGCGTTGAGGCTCAGCCCCATGAAGCTGTCACCTGGATTGAGCAGTGCCAGGAACACCGCCTGGTTCATCTGGCTGCCCGAATTGGGCTGGACGTTGGCGAACTGGCAGCCGAACAGCGCCTTGGCGCGTTCGATCGCCAGGTTCTCAACCACGTCGGCATATTCGCAGCCGCCATAGTAACGCTTGCCCGGATAGCCTTCGGCATACTTGTTGGTGAAGACCGAGCCGGTGGCTTCGAGCACCGCCAGGCTGGTGATGTTCTCGCTCGCGATAAGCTCGATCTTGCGCTGCTGGCGCCCCAGCTCATTCTGGATCGCGGCGTGAACTTCGGGATCGACTTCGGGCAGGTGCGCGGTGAAGAAGCCCGCCGATCGGACCGGGGCAGCGGCAAGGGTGGTGGTCACGGGTGAGAGGCTCCTCAGCAGGAAGGGTTGGTCAGTTTGGCAACGCGGCCAGTGTGGCGGCCGCCGCCGAAGGGCGTGGAAAGGAACGCGTCAAGGCAGGCCTTGGCCATGTCCACCCCGGTCAGCCGCGCGCCCATCGCGATGCAGTTGGCATCGTTGTGTTCGCGCGCGAGGGCGGCGGAATAGGGATCATCGACCCGTGCACAGCGGCAGGCTGGGTTGCGGTTGACTGCGATCGAGATGCCAATGCCCGACCCGCACAGCGCCACGCCATACTGGGCAGTGCCATCGGCGACCACACTGGCCAGCTTGTAGCCATAGTCGGGATAATCGACCCGGTCGGCCGTTTCTGGACCCAGATCGGCGACCTCATGGCCCAGGCCGATCAGGTATTCGCGCAAGGTCGCCTTGAGCTCGACAGCGGCATGGTCGGAAGCGATGGCGATGCGCATGGGTAGACGGCCTGCGGTGCGGGATTGAATCGATGCGCCCCTTTAATGGCGCACCTCTTTCAAGGCCAGCATGGTCAGGGTTATTTTTGCTTATCCTGTGGCAAACCGGGCTTGGCCCGCGCGATTTGACATTGCCGGGGCGGCGTCGCAGCTTGATCGTCAGGAGTTTGATGCCTTTAGATTGAGGCACAAGTCTCCCCTCCCCGTTGGGGAGGGGCCGGGGGTGGGGGGTCGACATC
>Ga0207952_1000250_pt1 | contig 52250 bp, 51 predicted proteins | sample SubbioR12Aug_8Ca_FD_184831 | JGI IMG/M metagenome (GOLD analysis project Ga0207952, IMG submission 184831) | Serpentinite rock and fluid subsurface biosphere microbial communities from McLaughlin Reserve, California, USA - CR12Aug_8Ca (SPAdes) | ecosystem: Environmental > Terrestrial > Deep...
CTGGTGGTGGCGTGAACAACACGACAACATCCAATGCAGTGACAGTGTCTGGTGGCGCAACTGTAACAACAGGTGTAGTTGGTACTAACCCAGTTAATGGTGGCGGTACAGCATTGTCCCCAACAGCACTGGTAGCTGGCCAAACATTCAATAGCACATTGAACGTGAACGACAACTTCACAGGCCTGGTTGCTACTCTGAATGGTACTACTGTCAACGGTAATGCTGCTGACACAGACGTCATCACTCTGACTGGTGCATCTGGTAACGTTGCAATTGGTAACGGTGCAGCTGGCGGTACTATCACCAACATCAAGACTCTGAACCTGGCTAACGTAGCTAACGCTACAGTTACTTTCGGTGCAACTACAACTGGTATCACTACAGTTAATGGCGGCACAAGCGATGATACAGTTGATGTAACAGGCGCTGGTACTTCTTTCGCAGCTGGTAACGTGAATCTGGGTACAGGTACTAACAGCTTGACACTGGGTGCATTCACTTACGCTGGTACTTTCAGTGCAGGTGCAGGTACAGACACTCTGGTATTGGCAGCTGGCGCGAATATCGCTGGTTCCAACATCACTGGCTTTGAAAACCTGACATTGGCAGCAACTGGTAACTACACCATGACTGCAGCGCAATACAATGGCTTCACAGGTGCAGTTTCTGCTGGTAACACAGAAACTATCACTCTGACTACAGCTGGTACTATCGTTGCTAACGCAGCGCTGGAACGCTTCACACTGGCTAACGGTACTAACACTTTCACTGCTGGTACTAACACAGTGAGCGTTGTTGGTGGCACAGGTAACGATACATTCAACTACACAGCTACACAAATCGCTGGCGCAACAACGCTGGACGCTGGCTTGGGTGCAGATACACTGAACATCGGTGCTATCGGTGCTAACTTGAACATCTCTGCTCTGGTTACTGGCGTTGAAACTCTGAACGTTACTGGCTCTGCAGCAACTGGCTACACTTTCACTAACGAAAACGGTGCTGGTGTTGTTCTGAACTACTCCAAAGGCGCAACTGGCGACGTAGTTGTTCTGGGTACAGGCGGCCAAACAGTTAATCTGTTGGGTACAGCAGCTACAGCAGTAACAGTAACCGGCGGTACTGGTGCTGATACGATCAACCTGTCTGCAACTGCAACTGGTGCTGAAACTATCACTACTGGTTCTGTTCTGGGCAATATCGATACAGTGGCAAACTTCAAAGTTGCTGGCGCTGACGTGTTCAAAACTGGCACAGCAGCAACAACATTGAACGCGCTGAACATCGCTACAGCAGACGTAGCTACTCTGGCAGCAGCAATCGCCACAGCAGCAACTGCAGCTGGCGCGACTCTGGCAGCTAATACTCAGGCTTACATTATCACTGTAGCCGCAGGTACAGCAGCTGGTACATATGCTTTCCAAAACATCGGTGGCACTGTAGGTACAGTTGACGCAACTGACTTTATCGTTAAAATCACTGGCGCAGGTTCCATCGTCGCTGGCGACTTCATCGCTTAATTCAGTAAGCTATGCAGGAAAATGGGTAGCTTGCTACCCATGCAGCAGGGAGAGAGCATCCTCCCTGTTGTTAGAAATAAAAAACCCACCTCTGCAAAGCGGTGGGTTTTTTTATAGGTTTTTATATCTGTCGATCATGGCTGCTTGTCACTAAAGATTTACTGTTAAATTCCTCATTTGTGGCCAGTCTTTGTTAGCATGGCTAGCGATAAATCCAATCTTCTTATTTTTTACCCACTTATGTAATGCCCATGAAAAAACTGAGTCGGAATGATCCCTGCACCTGTGGCAGTGGGAAAAAATACAAGCAATGCTGTATGGCTGCAGATGAAGCTGCACATGCAGACGCAGAAAAACAAAAGCAAACTAAGCAAAACCAGCTGGCAAGGTGGCTGGCGCAGGGGCTGGCGATGCATCAAGGTGGACAGCTGGACGCAGCCAGGAAATTGTATCAACAGATACTGGAATTGCAGCCTGATCACGCAGATGCCCTGCATTTATTCGGAGTGACAGCTCACCAGCAGGCAGATTACGCGCAGGCCATACAATTCATTCAACTCTCATTGAAGAATAACCCGCGGAATTTCTATGCATTGAATAATCTGGGTTCTGCCCTACGAGAATCCGGTTTGCTGAACGAGGCTTTGCAGTGTTTTCAGCAAGCCTGCGCTCTCAAATCCGATTATGCCGAGGCGCATAGCAATATAGGCAATGTGCATAAGGATATGAGCAGATCAGATGAGGCTATACTGGCCTATAGGCATGCGGCAAGTCTTAATCCTGCGCTGGCTGAGCCTTGGAATAATCTGGCGTTGATTTATCAAAAGCGCAAGGAGCTGGATGTTGCCATGCATTGTGCCGAGCGTGCTGCAGCCTTGCTCCCGAATATGGCCGAGATTCACAATACCCTGGGTAATATTTATAAAGATGCAGGTAGGACTGAGCAAGCCTTGAATAGTTATCGGCGTGCAGTTGCCCTGGATCCGCAACAGGGAAACGCCTTGCATTTCATGAGCGTGCTGAGTGGTCAAGTAAGTGCGCAAGCGCCTGTTAGTTATGTCAGCAAGGTGTTTGATGACTATGCAGAGCGTTTTGATCAACATTTGCAAGAGGTACTTGAATACCAGATACCAGCAGTCATTGGTAAACAGCTCAGGCAACTAAGTGTAGGAAATGCCGATGCGTGGCGCATACTGGATCTGGGTTGTGGTACGGGTCTGGTAGCAAAAGAACTTGCACCATTGGCCATACAGCTGGTTGGTGTGGATTTATCAGAAAAAATGTTATTGAAAGCCCAGGCCAGGCAGTTGTATCACAGGCTGATCAAGGCTGACTTACTCACTATGTGCAGTCAGGAAACGAATGCCAGTTATGACGTGGTCACGGCTGCCGATGTGTTTGTCTATGTGGGAAAGCTGGATCAAATTATTCCCCAAATCCAGCGCTTGATGATTGCAGATGGCCTATTTGCCTTTTCTGTCGAAGCAGCAGAGGAAGTATCAGCGTCAAACCCTGAGAGCCTTGGCTACACGTTGCGCGCTAGCGGCCGTTATGCACATCAATCAAACTATCTGGAGAAGCTGGCCCAGGAGCATGGTTTTACTATCTTGCAATGCTTGCCACAAACCATCAGGATGGAAAATTTGCAAGCCATACCGGGTTATTTGTATATCTGGAGGAAATCAGGAGAAGGCGTAGTTTTGTAAGCCCCTCTCGATAAGTAAATATCTGGTTTGATCAAGAGGAAGTTCATTTCTCGGTTTGTCTGCGTAAGGCAGAATAAAATAATAATGTGATGGTTTCATGCTGTCGTCTGGTGCTGAAAAAAGCGCCGTCTTTTAATCCTGCTGATACAATACTGCACTTGATTTTGATCGAAACGCCTATATTTCAGTTGGAGTGGTCGCGTAAAGATCAAAATAATGATGTGCGACTAAATGATATCTAAGCCTGGCGCTTAACCCATGCCATCAATGGAAATGGGCTTTTTCTAGTTATTGGAGTTTTACTATGTTTCAAAATGCTCAAACCCTGGACAAGAACCTGCATGGCTCTTTGCGCTTTCAACCAGCACCAGATTTTTCTTTTGCCCGTGGTCTGACCACTGCTCCTCTGGCTCCGACAGAAATTCCTGAAGCAGCAGAATGCTATCCTATTCTGTTCACAAAATCCGGCCCATTGAATGCGATCGCCGTACTGGGCTTGAGAGAGCGTAATGTATTCCTGAATGAAAAAAATGAATGGACTGACACCTACGTGCCAGTGCACGTACGTCGCTATCCTTTCATCCTGGGCCGTATTGGCGATACAGATGAATACCTGTTGGCAGCAGATATGGACGCGCCACAGTTCAACACTAAGGAAGGTGAACCTGTATTCACTGACAAGGCAGAATTCAATCCGCATTTCGCGAAAGTGCTGGAACTGTTGAACAGCTATGAAAAAAACCTGCGTGAAGGCCGTGTCGTCCTCAATGAGCTGGAAACTGCAGGCGTACTGGTAGCAAAAGACCTCAATTTCCGCGAAGGTAACGAAGTCCACCTGATTGGTGGCTTCCGCATTGTTGACCGTGAAAAAGTACTGGCCCTGGATGATGCTACATTGGCTCGCTGGGTACGCAGTGGCTTGATGACTTTGCTGGAATTGCACTGGGCTTCTTTCCGCCACCTGCCTAAAGTGGCACTGGCTTCTTCACGTCCAGACCAGGTTCAATAAATCTGTAATTGACGTGCATTAGCAAGTGAATGGAAAATGGGGCTGTTATGCCCCATTTTCTTTTGCATCAAACTAAAAGGTGAAACCTTGAAATTACTACACGTAGGCTGCGGCCCTCAAAGCAAGTCTGGAACGACACCTTTTTTCCAGTCAGATGACTGGCAAGAAATACGCTTTGATATTGATCCTTCAGTGAAGCCAGACATACAGGGCACCCTGACCGATATGAGTGCCGTAGAATCCGGTTCTATTGACGCCGTGTATTCTTCGCATAATATCGAGCATCTCTATCCGCATGAAGTACCAGTTGCACTAAAAGAAATTTTGCGTGTACTCAAGGATGACGGCATTTTTGTCGTCACCTGTCCTGACATGGTTTCTGTCTGCAAACTCGTTGCTGAAGATAAATTGCTGGAACCAGCATATATCTCGCCTGCAGGCCCGATTGCACCTTTGGACATTCTATATGGACACCGCGCAGCCATGGAAAAAGGCAATTTGTATATGGCGCATCGTTGTGGCTTTACACAAAAAGTCTTGATGAATACCTTGGCTGAAGCAGGGTTTCAAACAGTCGTTGCAGCGTCCCGGCCATCAGCTTTTGATTTATGGGCTGTCGGCAGTAAAAATAAGCGCTCTGCAGAAGAAGTACAAGGTTTGGTACTTGCGCAATTGAAATAATGCTGACTGGTACAGAATGCATAAAAAGAAGACGCAAGCCAGGTTGGCAACGGCAGGCAAGAGCATAAATCCTGACCAAGCTGCGCAAATACTGCAGCAGGCACTGGCCTTGCATCAAAGTGGCCAATTGCCTGAGGCAGAAGCAATTTATTTGCAAATACTGTCCGTCAATCCCAGGCACTTTGAAGCCTTGCAATTCTTGGGCATGATCAAGCGTAGTAAAGGTGAATTGCAGCAAGCACTGGATTTGCTGGCGTTGGCTGCTTCCATCAATCCAGCCCATACCATTATTCATGCCTCAATCGGCAATGTTTTGCTGGATCTGGAGCGTCATGCTGAAGCTATCTCCAGCTATGATCGCTTTTTATTGTCCATGCCAGATTTTGCAGAAGTGCTCAATAACAAGGGCAATGCTCTAAGCGCCTTGAGGCGAGAGGCAGAAGCCCTGGCTTGTTATACGCAGGCCTTGCAGAAGCAACCTGATTTTCCGGATGCTTATTTCAATCGCGGCAACCTGCATTTGGACATGGGCCAGTACCAGTTGGCCATCCATGATTATGAACAAGTGCTGAAGACTAGCGCCGGGCATTTCCAGGCGTGGAATAATCGTGGCAATGCATTATTGAAGCTGGAAAGATTGCCAGAAGCATTCCAAAGCTATCAGCAAGGCTTGAGCATCGCTCCAGACAATCCAGAATTACAGGGCTGCCTGGCCAATCTCTATAAAATCACAGGTCACTTGAACGAAGCTGTACAGCATTATTCTAAAGTGCTGGCATTGCCCACGACTGGTTTCCCCAGGCAAAATGCGGCTCTGCAACTGGCAATATTGCACTATGTCTTTGGCAACCCGGCACATGTTGAAGCGCTGCTGCATGAGGCAAAAGGCATGCTGACCAATGCACTGATCAAAGACAAGGGTTCTTTGATTTATTGTGTTTTCATGCTGAAAATACTGCAATGGTGGCAAACCTATCGGCAGCAGGCAGACATTCCGCAAGCGCAAGGTATGCTCTACGTTATAGGTGAAAGCCATATGTTATCGGCACATAATCTCGTGCTTGCTTATGGCGGGCAGTATCTGCAATGCAAAGGCTTGTGGATAGAGGGATGCACACAATGGCGTGCCGGCCATGCCAGTAGCAATCACTATCAGCAAGCATTGATCAAGTATTTACTCGCCTTGCCAGAAGCCTCCAGTGTCTTCATCACGATAGGTGAAATTGATTGTCGTATAGACGGTGGAATTTACAAGGCCAGTAAAAAATTGACAGATATCAGTCTGGAGCAATGTGTACACAATACCGTTGCAGCATATCTGAACGTGGTCGCCACTCAGGCGCGAGTACGCAAGCTGAAGATTATTGTCAGTGGCGTACCTGCCTATAATCTGGATGAAAGCGCACTGAACCAAGAAGAGTTACGGCAATTTGGGCAATTTTTGTCCCTGTTCAATACCAGCCTGAAGCAACAGGTATTGCAAATGGATATGGATTTTCTCGATGTGTTTGCTCTGACAGATGATGGAGCAGGTAAATCCAATCAACAATGGCATATCGATGCTCATCACTTACGCCCCGACGGTATCTTGCAGGCGTTTTCCCAACACCTGATCACATCCTAGATATTGAGGTCGGCAGATGCGCATATGCATGCATCGCCAGACCGGATTAACGTTTATACTGTAGCAATTCCATTTGTTCGTATTTCTAGCCAATTTGTTCTATGAAAATCCTGTTTGTTCACCAAAATTTTCCAGGCCAGTTTGTACATCTGGCACCAGCGCTGGCAGCAGATGCAGGTAATGAAGTCCTGGCATTGAGCATGCAAAAAAATCCGCCGGCGCTATGGAATGGAGTGAAAGTGTTTTCCTACCAGGTGGCGCGCGGCACCAGTGCTGAAACGCATCCCTGGCTGGCTGATAGCGAACCCAAGGTTATCCGTGGCGAAGCCGCCATGCGTGCCGCATTGCAATTGCGCGAACAGGGGTTTGTACCCGATGTCATCATTGCCCATCCCGGTTGGGGCGAAAGCCTGTTCCTGAAATCGGTCTGGCCCGAAGCCAAACTGGGTATCTACGCTGAATTTTTTTACCATGCGAGCGGGGCTGATGTCGGCTTTGATCCTGAATTTTCGTCTGATAACATAGAACAGGCTTGCAAGATACAACTGAAGAATATCAATAATCTCTTGCATATAGAAATGGCCGATGCCGCTATTTCTCCAACGCACTGGCAGGCCAGCACTTTTCCCGGTGCATTTCGCGAGCGCATCAGTGTCATCCATGATGGTATCAATACCGACATGATAGCTCCCAATCCAGGCGTTGCCCTGAACCTGGGCGGTGACCTTACACTGACGCGAGATGACGAAGTCATCACCTTTGTGAACCGCAATCTGGAACCCTATCGCGGTTACCATATTTTCATGCGTGCCCTGCCACAGATATTGGCGCAACGGCCAAATGCCCGGGTATTGATCGTAGGCGGCGATGATGTCAGCTATGGTGCCAAGTCAGCCACCGGCAAGTCATGGAAAGAAATTTTCCTTAGCGAAGTTATTACACAACTGCCAGAAAGCGCACTGAAGCGTATCCACTTCCTTGGCAATATTCCTTACCAGCACTTCATCCCCTTGCTGCAATTGTCGCGTGTTCATGTGTATCTGACTTACCCCTTTGTGCTTTCCTGGAGTTTGCTGGAAGCCATGAGTGCAGGATGCGCCATCGTTGCCTCAAATACCCAGCCCCTGCATGAAGCAATACGCCAGAATGAAACTGGCAGGCTGGTCGATTTTTTTGATGTTGCAGCCTTAACACAAGAGGTGTGTGATTTACTTGATCAGCCTGAAGAAAGGCAGCGCTTGGGGGAAAATGCCCGCCGTTTTGCCTGTGAATTTTATGACTTGCAAAGAGTTTGTTTGCCAGCGCAACTGGAATGGGTGCAGACACTTGCTGAAGAAACAAAAGTTAACATTCAAAATGAGATATCTACAGACTCGCTTGTAAACACAGTGGTAATTGAGTTAAAATGACATCGTAGCCAGCAAGACCATTAAGAACTCGGCGCCCCGCAACGGATATTGCGGGGCGTTTTTTTATGCCGTTTGCCCGGAGGGGGCTGGTGCATATAGACGTCCATCCCAATCAAAACAAGTCACGCCATCCTCATGGATGCTCTCAGACCGCAGTAAAGTCTCATTTCTGGCAGACGGTCCTTGGCTCACACGCTGATGATGTGAGCATCTTTCTTTCTAAGCGCGTATTTGATATTTACTTTGCAAGTAAATAATTGCCAATTGCATAAATCCAGCATTTGCCAAAATTTCAAATTGCCATTCAGATGGGGGAGTATCGAATAATTTTCAATAGCTGCGCCGCTCAAAAGACGTATTTTTTTACATACAGGTGGGAGTATGCAAAATCAGCAGGAACTGATACACGAAACACGTTTTAAAAGCGTAAAACTTGTGTTACGCTTTCGAAAAATGTGATGTACGTCACATTTAATTGAGTTGTGAACAGGGATAATGCCGCCTTGCCCTAAAAATGCAAATGAATTTCACGTTCAACTGCATTCATCAAGCGGCCACCTTTTATATTGCGATGTTTTTAGCACTTCAGTGTGCAAAGAATACAAATGATCTCGAAATTAAAACTTCCACAAACTGAAATTGCACAGGTCTTGATGACCTTTAAAAGTGCCTTCAGAACCGTTGGCATTTTCAGTGCCATCATCAATCTGTTGATGTTAGCACCTTCCCTGTACATGTTACAGGTTTACGATCGTGTTTTGCAAAGCCGCAACGAAATCACCTTGTTGATGTTGACATTGTTGATGCTGGGCGCGTATGCCTTGATGAGTGCGCTTGAATACATCCGTAGTTTTGTCCTGATACGTCTGGGCGCCAAGCTCGATATGCAAATGAACAAGCGTATTTACACCGCTGCGTTCGAACAAAACCTGAAGCTTGGTGGCGGCAATGCTGGCCAGGCCTTGCAGGATTTGACCCAGATTCGCCAGTTCCTGACGGGCGCTGGTTTGTTTGCCTTTTTTGATGCGCCATGGTTCCCGTTTTACCTGGCTGTCATTTTCATGTTTGATACTTACTTGGGCCTGTTTGCGCTGGCTGCGGTGATCGTCATGGTGATTTTGGCTTACGCCAATGAAGTGGTTTCCAAAAAACCGCTGACTGAAGCTAATACCATGGCTATCGTTTCCAGCAATCTGGCGACCAATAATCTGCGCAATGCGGAAGTCATTGAAGCCATGGGCATGCTGCCTAATTTGATGTCGCGCTGGTTCAAACTGCATGGCCGTTTCCTGCAATTGCAGGCAGAAGCCAGCGAGAAGTCCGGTATTATTACCGCATTGAGTAAATTTGTCCGTGTTTCGGTACAGTCCCTGGTGTTGGGTTTTGGTGCTTTGCTGGTGATTGAAGGCAAAATGTCGCCAGGTATGATGATTGCTGGTTCTATCCTGCTGGGTAAGGCGACTGGTCCTATCGATCAACTGATTGGCGTCTGGAAGCAATGGAGTACAGTAAAAGGTGCCTATGGTCGCCTGAATGAACTGCTGGCGAATAATCCGCCGCGTCAAGCTGGTATGGATTTGCCAAAACCGTTGGGTGCCCTGACTGTTGAAGGTGTGACTGCAGCGCCTCCTGGTTCCACCGTTGTGGTTGTCAAAGGACTGTCCATGGCTTTGCAACCAGGTGATGTGCTTGGTGTGATTGGCCCTTCAGGTTCGGGTAAGTCTACCCTGGCACGTTTGCTGGTTGGCGTCTGGCCCGCCGCAGTTGGCAAAGTGCGTCTGGATGGTGCAGATATCTACCAATGGAATAAAGACCAGCTCGGACCCAGTATCGGTTATCTGCCACAAGACATAGAATTGTTTGGTGGCACAGTGGCAGAAAACATTGCCCGTTTTGGTGAAGTTGATTCTGAAAAAGTCATCCTGGCTGCCAAGCGCGCTGGTGTACATGAATTGATTTTGCATTTCCCGCAAGGCTATGACACGCGTCTGGGTGATGGTGGTGCTGGTTTGTCTGGTGGTCAGAAGCAACGTATCGGCCTGGCACGTGCCATGTATGACGATCCATCCCTGCTGGTGCTGGATGAACCAAATTCAAATCTGGATGATGCTGGCGAGCAAGCCCTGGTGCTGGCTGTCAATGATTTGCGTCAACGCGGCAAAACCATCGTCCTGATCACTCACCGCACTACTATTCTGGGTGCGACTACCAAGCTCTTGTTGTTACGAGATGGTGTAGCTCAGGCTTTCGGCCCGCGTGACCAGGTATTGGCTGCATTGAATCAGGCAAATCAACAGCAAATGCAGCAAGCCCAACAAGCGCAACAGGCTGCTGCGGCACAACAGGCGGCCCAGCAAGCGCCACAAGGCGGTTTGCAATCGGCAGCTTCAGAGCCACCAGCAGATACACAGGCAAGAATTAATGCCGCAGCTGCAGAAGAGGAATAATCATGAAAAATGCATTAGTCAAAAAAGGTGATGTCACGGATGTGACAACCCACAATGTAGAAATACTGGAAGTCAACACGGACGCACGTAGTTATTCCCGTCTCGGCTGGATCATCATTCTGGTTGGTGTGTTTGGTTTCTTGCTGTGGGCATTTACTGCCCAGCTGGACAAAGGCGTGCCTATGAGTGGCAACGTTGCTGTTGCCTCCAGTCGCAAAGTCATACAGCATCAGACCGGTGGTACGGTAGATGAAATCCTGGTCAAGGATGGTGATGTCGTCAAGGCTGGCCAAGTTCTGCTGAAAATGAACAATGTCAATGCCAAGTCTGCGGCTGAAATCACCAGGGTGCAATTATTCACTTCCCAGGCCGTGGAAGCCCGCTTGATGGCAGAACGCGTCAATGCCAAATCCATCAGCTTTCCTAAAGAACTGGAAGCAGCGAAAAGTGACAGTCGCGTCGCCAACACGATTTTGTTGCAACAGCAATTGTTCACAACGCGCCAGATTTCCATACAAAGTGAACTAGGTGCTGTGGATGAAAATATCGCCGGTTTGAAGTCGCAATTGAAGGGCCTGGAAGAATCCATGGTTAGCAAGAAGCAGCAACAGGTGTTCCTCAAGGAGCAGCTGGATGGCATGCGCGACCTGGCCAAGGAAGGTTATATCGCCCGCAATCGCCTGCTGGATCTGGAACGCACTTATGCGCAGGTAAATGGTAGTGTCTCTGAAGACCTGGGCAACATGGGCCGCGTTTCACGCCAGATCATGGAACTGGGCTTGCGTAAATCCCAGCGCCAGCAAGACTATCAAAAAGAAATACGCTCGCAGTTGTCTGACACACAAAAAGAAGCAGAAGCCTTGCAAAATCGCCTGACAGCACTGGATTTTGATTTGAATAATGTTATGGTCAAAGCGCCAGTGGCAGGTACTATCGTTGGCCTGAATGTATTTACCAAAGGCGCAGTTGTGCCCAGCGGTTTCAAATTGATGGAACTGGTTCCTCAGGATGATGCCCTGATCGTGGAAGCCATGCTGCCAGTAAATCTGGTCGACAAAGTACATCCAGGTTTGAAAACCGAGCTGATCTTCTCTGCATTCAACACCAATACCACGCCACATATACCAGGTGTCATAACCCAGGTATCGGCTGACCGTACTCTGGATGAAAGAACTGGTCAGGCATTTTATAAAGTCCGTGCAGAAGTAGCGCCGGAAGGCAAGAAACTGCTCGCCAACCTGCAAGTACGTCCGGGCATGCCAGTTGAATTATTTGTCAGCACGGGTGGCCGCACCATGATGAACTACTTGCTCAAGCCAATTATTGACCGTGCCCACTCCGCAATGACTGAGGATTAATCATGAAAAAATCATGGAAACGCCTTAGCCTGATCGCCTCTGCGGCCAGCATCTTGCTGGCTTCCGCAGGGCAGGCTTCGGCCATAGGTTTATTGCAGGCTTATGAAGCTGCTTTGTTGAATGATCCGACTTACCGATCTGCAGTTTCGGAAAATATTGCCGGACAAGAATTTCGGAAAATAGGTCGTGCAGGTTTGCTGCCCAGCATACAGTTCAATTATGGAACAGGTAAAAACAAGGCGGATACATATATTCCACCTCCTATCGTAGGCCTCCCTCCTACGATCAGGGAATACGACTACACCAGTCTGACCAACACACTGTCGTTACGCCAGGTTTTGTTTAATCTGGATACGACAGCACGTTACAAACAGGGTATAGCGCAAACCAATTATAGCGATGCGATCTTTTCTGCGCGTAGCAAGGATTTGATGATACGTCTGGTAACTGCTTACGCTGATACCAAATTTGCAGAAGACCAGCTGGATTTGTACCGTGCCCAGCGCGATGCCCTGGCAGAGCAAAAGCGCATCAATGAGCGCATGTTTGAAAAAGGCGAAGGCACTAAAACAGATATGCTGGAGACCCAGGCCAAGCTGGACGTGGCCGAAGCGCAAGTCTTGGAAGCTGGCGATAACGTGACCAATTTGCGTAATACTTTAGCAGCAATTACTGGTCTGGAATCCAATCAGCTTGATAGCTTGCGCGTTGACTTTCAGCTGGCCCCAGCTGCCTTGAATACCTTCGAAGAATGGATGACGGTCGCGACTGAAAATAATCCAGAGATCACTGCAGCCAAGTATTCGCTGGAAGTGGCTGAGCATGAAATCAGTAAAAGCAAGGCTGGCCATGCGCCAAGGCTGGAGCTGAATGCCAGTTATAACCGTTCAGTCTCGGATAGCGTCACCAATTACAGCCAGGATCAAACGGTAAAAAGCATAGGTGTGCAACTGGTGATACCTATTTATTCTGGTGGCTACGTCAATGCCATCACGAATCAATCGGTAGCCAATCGCGATAAGGCCAGGGCTGAGCTGGATGCGACACGCAGCCGCATAGGAATAGAATTGCGCAGGCAGCATAATGCCTTGCAAAGTAGTGCGACCAAGATAGCTGCTTTGCAAAAGTCAGTTAATTCTTCCAGCTTGCTGGTAGAAGCGACCAAGCAGAGTGTCAAGGGTGGCGTGCGTATCAATCTGGATGTACTCAGTGCAGAGCAACAACTGGTTGCTACAAGACGTGATCTGGCGCAGGCAAAATATAATTACCTGATCAGCTTTTTGAAATTACGTGTAGCTGCTGGTACTGTCAATGTTGAAGATTTACAAACTGTGGCGGGATACTTCTCCCCCATCAATTAAATCTTGTACATATAAAAAAACGGCACAGGCTTAAAGCCTGTGCCGTTTTTGTTTGAGCGAGAGAAAATTAGCCCGCCAGTTTTTTCTTCAGCAATTCATTGACCTGTGCAGGGTTACCCTTGCCCTTGGTGGCTTTCATGGCCTGCCCCACCAGAGAGTTGAATGCCTTCTCTTTGCCAGCACGGTATTCATCGACAGACTGCTGATTTGCAGCCATGACTTCATCGATGATTTTTCCGAGAACATTCACGTCGGAGATTTGAGCACCGCCTTTGGATTCGATCATCTTGTCGACAGCACCTACGTCCGCAGATGGTGCTTGCCAAAGAGCTGAAAACACTTCCTTGGCAATCTTGTTGGAAATCGTGCCATCAGCAATACGCTGCAACAACACTGCCAACTGGGCAGATGTGACCGGGATAGCATTGATATCCAGGCCTTCACGGTTCAGTGTTGCTGCCACATCGCCCATCATCCAGTTTGCCGCAGGTTTGGCTTGTGCGGAACCTGCCGCAGTTACCACGGCTTCAAAATAAGTAGCCATGCCTTTGGATTGCGTCAGGACAGTCGCATCATATTCAGGCAAGCCCAGTTGTTCAATGAAACGCTGGCGCATGGCAGATGGCAGTTCAGGCATAGTGGCGCGTACTTGCTCTACCCATTCACGGCTGATTTTCAATGGTGGCAGATCAGGATCGGGGAAGTAACGATAATCCATCGAATCTTCCTTGTCGCGCATTTTTACCGTAATTTTTTTGTCCGGGTCATACAGGCGTGTTTGTTGAATGACGACACCGCCATCTTCTATCAATTCAATTTGACGGCGCACTTCAAAATTGATCGCTTCTTCCAGGAAGCGGAAAGAGTTCAGATTCTTGATTTCGCAACGCGTGCCAAATTCTTTTTGACCAACCGGACGTACAGAAACGTTGGCATCGCAACGGAAAGAACCTTCCTGCATATTGCCGTCACAAATGTCCAGCCAGGTCACCAGCGAGTGCAGGGCCTTGGCATAAGCGACTGCTTCGGCAGCGCTGCGCATGACTGGCTCAGTAACGATTTCCAGCAAAGGCGTGCCTGCACGGTTCAGGTCTATACCTGTCATGCCCTGGGCTGCACCATGCGTGGATTTACCTGCATCTTCTTCCAGATGAGCGCGTGTCAGTTCTATGTTCCTGAATTCGGTTTTACCATCTTTTTCAAACACGCAAGGCACGAAGCCGCCTTGTACTACCGGGATTTCAAACTGGCTGATCTGATAGCCTTTGGGCAGATCAGGGTAGAAATAATTTTTGCGGGCAAAGATGGATTCAGGTGCGACCAGCGCACCAACGGCCAGTCCAAACTGTATGGCTTTTTCTACTGCGCCTTTATTCATGACTGGCAACACGCCAGGCAGGGCCAGGTCAACCGGGCTGGCCTGGGTATTGGGTTCGGCACCAAACTGGATTGAAGAGCCGCTGAAAATTTTTGAGTTGGTCTTGAGTTGCGCATGCGTCTCAAAACCGATAACGACTTCCCATTGCATAATATTTCCTCGTCTTATCTTTAACTTATTGCGCCTGCTCGTCAGTAGAGCAGGCAGCACATCAATTCATGTCATTACTCGTAGGTACAAAGCCCGGTTTTGGTATTCACCGTCAGCTCTGAAAAATTCCTGCGTGAGCCACATAACGCAGGGCAAGTGGGCTTGATATGCAGGGCATCGCCTTCTCGTTCCAGGCGTATGCTGCATTGGGAGCCACGCTCTACATCATAGCCACGCTTCTGTCTTGCTGACTGTGCATTCTTGAGTCGTATGCGCCAGCCTTTTTCTGTCAATTCTGCTTCCAGGCCATCTTCAGTATCTATACTGCATTCATGTCCGCGATTGCTGCGAAATACCGAAGATTCCCATTGAAACTCTTTGATCTGGCTGCCATTCAACTGCATGCGTGCCTGATCACTGTAGATCAGGCGCTCACCATCTGCATCTTCCTGCAGCGTTTGTGTGCAGGCTATACGTGTGTCCAGTGTCTGTGCCGACAAAGTCCCGCATATCACCCACATGGCTGCGCTCAGGAAGATTTTCAAGCTCATACAGGGCTGCGCGTATGCCAGTCAGTCGCCTGCTGAAATTGGTGTGCCACATTCAGCAGTTTCGCTTCATCATAATAATTGCCGATGATTTGCAAACCTACCGGGCGCTTGGCATTCTTTTCACCCTGACCAAAACCGCAAGGGATGGACATGCCAGGCAAGCCAGCCAGGCTGGTTGATAAAGTGAAAATATCCGCCAGGTAATTGGCGACCGGATCATCTGCCTTGGAACCCAGATCCCAGGCCACGGTCGGCGCTACCGGTCCCATGATGACATCACATTTTTCAAATGCAGCAGCAAAGTCCTGTGCAATCAGACGACGGATTCTTTGTGCCTGCAAATAGTAGGCATCATAGTAACCATGTGACAGTACATAGGCACCGACCAGGATACGGCGCTTGACTTCAGCACCAAAACCTTCAGCGCGTGACTTCTTGTACATCTCTTCAAGAGTTGTATAGTCCGCCGCGCGATGACCATAGCGTACACCGTCAAAACGACTCAAATTCGAAGAAGCTTCTGCCGGTGCAATCACATAATACACAGGGATGGAGAGCTCGGTTTTTGGCAGCGAGATTTCTACCAGTGTTGCGCCCAGCTTTTCATATTCAGCCAGCGCTGCGCTTACTGCCTGTTCCACATCAGCAGCCAGGCCGTCAGAGAAAAATTCTTTTGGTACACCGATACGCAGGCCTTGCAAAGACTTGTTCAGGTCGCGGTTGAAATCTTCTTTCTTGCGTTCCAGCGAAGTCGAATCTTTTTCATCAAAACCTGTCATCGCATTCAGCAAGATGCCGCAGTCTTCTGCAGTCTGTGCAATAGGACCACCCTGGTCCAGCGAAGAAGCAAAAGCGATCATGCCGTAACGCGATACGCTGCCATAAGTAGGTTTGATACCCGTGACACCGCAAAACGATGCCGGTTGACGGATGGAGCCGCCAGTATCAGTTGCAGTCACTGCCGGTGCCAGACGGGCAGCAATCGCGGCTGCTGAGCCGCCAGAAGAACCACCTGGAACGGCAGTCTTGTCCCAGGGGTTTTTCACTGCACCAAAGTAAGAATTTTCATTTGATGAACCCATGGCGAATTCATCGCAATTCAATTTGCCCAGGGTGACGGTACCAGCCTTGTTGAATAGCTCAACCACGGTGGCGTCAAAGGGACTGACATAATTTTCCAGCATGCGTGAACCGGCAGTTGAGCGCCAGTCGCGCGTCACGAAAATATCTTTGTGAGCGATAGGTACGCCCGTCAAAACACCGGCATCACCACTGGCCAGACGTGCATCGGCGGCGGCTGCCTGTTGCAAAGTCCATTCAGGATTCACATGCAGGAAGGCATTCAGGTCGCTGGCCGCAATACGGTTCAAATAATGCTGGGCAAGTTCAGTGGCGGAAACCTGCTTGCTTTGCAACAGGGCGGATAATTGCGAAATTGTCTTGGTATGCATAAGTGAAATATGACTTATTCAGTCTCAATAACCTGAGGTACGAGGTAAAGGCCATCTTGTGTCGCTGGCGCTGGCTTTTGATAATCTTCGCGATGATTGCTTTCGGTAACCACGTCTTCACGCAGACGCAAAGCCATTTCTGGCAGCAGGGCGGCGATAGGGTGGCTCAGAGGGGCTACACCCGTGGTATCGACGGCTTTTAACTGCTCCACCAGAGAGAAAATACCGTTCAGTTTCTCCAGGGTGGAAATTTCTTCCTCTGTAGAAGTTTCTATATTTGCTAAATTAGCAATTCTTTTCACATCTTCAAGTGTCAGTGACATAGTTCAGGGGCGCATTTTTGCGCGAAAAAGAGTGTCAAAAAATACATAGTCCGACATCCCACCAAAAGCTTAATTTAGGTGTTGGTATCGAATAAATTTAAACAGATTATAAGGTAGAATGGCGGGTTAATGCCCTAATTGGCTTGCTAAATCCCCTAACATGCTCAGTTATGGTTTGGATAGCGAGATAGCTGGCTGGTTTCCCGTGGAAACGGTCAGGGTTAAAAATTCGGTAGCGCAGCCCTTAAAGTGGGTTGAGCCCACAATCAGTTAAATACAGGACAATATACATGTTTGGTTTTTTACGTAGTTATTTTTCAAATGATCTGGCGATCGATCTGGGAACAGCCAATACGCTGATTTATGTACGTGGACAGGGTATCGTTCTTGATGAACCATCTGTAGTCGCGATCCGCCAGGAAGGCGGCCCCAACGGTAAGAAAACAATTCAGGCAGTAGGTAAAGAAGCCAAGCAAATGCTGGGCAAGGTACCAGGTAATATCGAAGCCATTCGCCCTATGAAAGATGGCGTGATTGCCGACTTTACCGTCACCGAGCAAATGCTCAAGCAATTCATTCGCATGGTGCATGACACCAAGTTCTTCAAACCATCTCCACGTATCATCATTTGTGTGCCTTGCGGTTCTACCCAGGTAGAACGCCGTGCGATCCGTGAATCTGCCCTGGGTGCCGGTGCTTCCCAGGTTTACCTGATTGAAGAACCGATGGCCGCAGCGATAGGTGCCGGCTTGCCAGTGTCTGAAGCCACTGGTTCCATGGTGGTTGATATTGGTGGTGGTACGACTGAAGTTGGTATCATTTCCCTGGGCGGCATGGTCTACAAGGGTTCTGTCCGCGTCGGTGGTGACAAGTTCGATGAAGCCATTGTCAACTACATACGCCGCAATTACGGCATGCTGATTGGTGAGCAAACTGCTGAAGCCATCAAAAAGGCGATCGGCTCTGCTTTCCCCGGTTCCGAAGTCAAGGAAATGGAAGTCAAGGGACGCAATCTGTCTGAAGGCATCCCGCGCTCATTCACGATTTCCAGCAATGAAATCCTGGAAGCGCTGACAGATCCGTTGAACAACATCGTTTCTGCCGTTAAAAACGCGCTGGAACAAACACCACCAGAACTGGGTGCTGACATTGCCGAAAAAGGCATGATGCTGACTGGTGGCGGCGCACTCTTGCGTGATCTCGACCGTCTGCTGATGGAAGAAACAGGCTTGCCAGTCATCGTTGCCGAAGACCCGCTGACATGCGTAGTCCGTGGCTCTGGCATGGCACTGGAACGCATGGATAAGCTGGGTTCGATCTTTTCTTACGAATAATAAGAAAGACCACCGGACCATCGTGGGATATGGCAACCAGCGCTGATGTTGGCTGTACCTCCCGTATTTGATGAGGCATGCATCAGTCCTGGCTACTGAAGCGCAGCTGATTTGATTGCAATTTATATGCTTGTTGCGCTGTTCATAGAGAAACACCGGTAAAGTATGGATTACAGCCCGCCTCCACTCTTCAAACAAGGCGCCTCTGCGCGCGTGAGAGTGGTTTTCTTTGCCGTTCTGGCGATCTTTCTACTAGTTGTTGATGCCCGCCTGAAATCCCTGACCCTGGTCAGGCAAATACTGGGCAGTGTCTTGTATCCGGTACAAATGGTGGCTGTCATGCCGCGTGATACGATCAAGCGCGCCTCTGATTATTTTGTTTCGGTGACTGCGCTGGAAAACGAAAATACCCAGCTAAAGCGCCAGCAAACCCAGAATGCCAATACCCTGCAGCAGACCGGGCAACTGATGGCTGAAAATACCCACTTGCGCAAGTTGCTGGATGCCCGTGAGCGTGTGCAGGTCAAGTCTGTCATGGCAGAGATCATTTACGATGCGCGTGACCCCGCCAGCCGCAAGGTCATCATAGACCGCGGCATAAAGCATGGGATCGCACTGTCCCAACCCGTGATTGATGACAAAGGCGTGGTCGGCCAGGTTACCAGGGTATTTCCGCTGACGGCAGAAGTGACTTTGCTAACAGATAAAAACCAGGCGATACCGGTACAAATTCTGCGTAATGGCTTGCGCAGCGTAGCGTATGGGCGCGGCCAGTCCAGCTATCTGGATATGCGCCTGACCACGAATGCTGACATCCAGAATGGCGATCAACTGGTGACTTCTGGCATAGATGGCATTTATCCCCCTGGCCTGGCAGTCGCCAAGGTAGTACAGGTAGAAAACAAGGCCAACACTACCTTTGAAAATATACTCTGCATGCCGACAGCAGGCATAGACCGAAATAAACAATTACTGGTCTTGCTGGTGTCCACTGATAATTTGCCACGTCCGGATACTGAGGATGTGCGTGCCAAGAAAGAAAAGCTCAATCGCAAGGTGACCCGTGACGCGGCAGCGCCAGCATCTGAAGTCAAACCTGTGGACCAGCCCATGAAAGATTTGCCGGCCAGGGATAATCCAGTAAAAGAAACGCAGCCAAAAGAAGTACCGGCAGCAACTGGTAAGGAGCCTAACAAATGAATAGCCCGCATTACATATTATTACCAGTCAATCCGGTATTTATCGCCTTCAGTTTTGCCATCGCCTTTTTCTTCAACTTTTTGCCCTGGGGTGGCTGGATAGGTGTGCCAGATTTCGTCGCCCTGGTGCTGGTTTTCTGGACCATACACCAGCCGCGCAAGGTTGGTATAGGTGTGGCGTTTGCCATGGGCTTGCTGATGGATGTGCATGACTCCATCTACATGGGGGAAAACGCCCTGGCCTACACGCTGCTATCGTACTTCGCCATCATGATACACAGGCGCGTGCTGTGGTTTCATCCATTGACACAGTCTTTGCATGTATTCCCCTTGTTCATGTTTGCTCAACTGGTGCAGCTTGCGGTACGCATGCTGGTGGCGCCGGATGCGCATTTCCCCGGCTGGGCATATTTTACGGTCAGCCTGGTGACCACCGTATTGTGGCCAGTCGCCACCCTGTTGCTGCTGGCACCACAAAGGCGGGCCAAAGATAAAGACCATACCCGTCCTATCTGACCTGTTGCCCCGATTGCTGCCTGTTTCAAGCTTTTCACTATGACAGAATTAAAGAATACAGAACGCGAACTGCATTACTTCCGCATGCGCCTGATTTTTATCGGCGTATTCGTGTTCCTGTGTTTTTCCGCACTGATTTCACGCTTCGTCTGGCTGCAAATCATCAAGCACAATGACTATGCCTTGCTGGCTGATGAAAACCGCATCGACATAGTCCCGGTGGTTCCCAATCGCGGCCTTATCACTGACAGGAACGGCATTATCCTGGCGCGCAATTATTCTGCCTTTACACTGGAAATCACACCTTCAAAAATCCGCAAGGACATGGATGTCCTGATTGATGAGCTGGCGGTGCTGGTGGACATACAACCCAAGCACCGCAAGCGTTTTCGCAAATTGCTGGAAGATTCCAAGAGTTTCGAGAGCCTGCCCATACGCACCCGCCTGACGGATGAGGAAGTTGCCAGATTTACTGCGCAACGCTTTCGCTTTCCTGGTGTTGATATTCAGGCTCGCTTGTTCCGCCAATATCCCCAGGGTGATTCGGCTTCGCATGTCATCGGTTACATAGGTCGTATCAGTCCCAAGGATGCCGAGGCCATTGATGAAATGGAAGACGCTGCCAATTACAATGGCACTGATTACATAGGCAAGGAAGGCCTGGAAAAAAGTTATGAAAAGGTCTTGCACGGCAACACCGGCTTTGAAGAAGTCGAAGTTGCCGCTGGTGGCCGGGCAGTGCGCGTGTTGTCGCGTTCAGCACCAACCTCGGGCAAGAACCTCATTTTGTCGGTCGACATAGAGTTGCAAAAAGTCATAGAAGAAGCCTTTGGTGACAGGCGTGGTGCATTGGTGGCGATAGAACCTGAGACTGGTGACGTACTGGCTTTTGTTTCCAAGCCTACCTATGATCCCAATCTGTTTGTCGAGGGCATAGACCAGCAAAGCTGGAATGAACTCAATACCTCTGAAGACAAACCCTTGCTGAACCGTCCATTGACAGGCGCTTACCCACCCGGATCAACTTATAAACCCTTCATGGCCCTGGCCGCACTTGAACTGGGCAAGCGTACCACTTCGCAGGCCATTGCTGATCCTGGTTACTTTACTTTTGGTAACCATACCTTCAAGGACGATAAAGTCGGCGGGCATGGCATGGTTGATATGTATCGTTCCATCGTGCAATCCTGCGATACTTACTATTACATGCTGGCCAATGAACTGACTGTGGATGTCATGCATGATTTCATGAAACCCTTTGGTTTCGGGCAAATCACCGGTATCGACCTGGACCATGAACGCTCTGGCTTATTACCTTCTAGCGCCTGGAAACGGGAGGCCTTCAAGAAGAAACCGGCACAACAACGCTGGGTATTGGGTGACACGATATCCCTGGGCATTGGTCAGGGACAAAATACTTTCACGCCTTTGCAAATGGCGCATGCCATGGCAACACTGGCAAATAACGGCATCATCATGAAGCCGCATCTGGTCAAGATGACCGAAGATCCGCAAACCAGGGCAAGGGTGCTGACCGTTCCCAAGGAGACTGCCCGCATTCCTCTTAAACAGGAAAATATAGACTTCATCAAAAATGCCATGGTCGGCGTCACCAAGGAAGGTACCTCCGCCAAAGTGTTTCAGGGCACTGAATATATTTCTGGTGGCAAGACCGGCACAGCACAGGTAGTGGGTATCAAAAAGGGTGAGAAATATAATGCCAAAACCATGGCGGCGCGGCATATTGATCACTCCCTGTACACCGCTTTTGCGCCAGCAGACAAACCCAAGATAGCGATTGCCATCATTGTAGAAAACGGCGGCTTTGGTTCCGAGGCGGCTGCACCAATCGTGCGCAAGGCACTCGACTATTATTTGCTGGGCAAGCGTCCGCAAGACAAGGGTAGCAAGGACCAGGTACCGCCACAGCCCAAACCGCAGAGCGACATGGCCTTGTACCGTTCAGACGCAGAAATCAAGGCACCAGCTGAGCCTGAACCTGGTCCCAAGCCAGGTGGCGAGACAACAGGCAACAAGGATTGAATATGCAAAAAAATGGTATTAACTGGCATTTCATCCGTTCGCATATTTTTGTCTTTGATGCGACCCTGGCGATCCTGGTTTTCCTGATCATGTCGATAGGCATCATGACCCTGTACTCTGCAGGCATGGATTTTCCTGGACGCGTCGAAGGCCAGATCCGGAATATCCTGGTGTCTTTCTTCATCATGTGGGTGATGGCGAATATCCCGCCGCAGACCTTGATGCGCTTTGCCATACCAATTTACACCTTTGGTGTGGCCTTGCTGATCGCTGTGGCTGTATTTGGCCTGGTCAAAAAAGGATCACGCCGCTGGCTGCATGTGGGTATAGACATGCAACCTTCGGAGATGATGAAAATTGCCACGCCGCTCATGCTGGCCTGGTATTTCCAGAAACGTGAAGGTGCCTTGCGCTGGCGTGACTTTGTCATCGGTGCCGTGATCCTGGGCATACCTGCGGCGCTGATCGCCAAGCAGCCGGATCTGGGCACCGCCATGCTGGTTACTGCTGCCGGTTTTACCGTCGTCTTCCTCGCTGGCTTATCCTGGAAATTTCTGATTTCTTTGATCACAGCGGCAGTCATTATTATTCCTACCGTAGTCTGGCCGTACATGTTGCATGACTACCAGCGTGACAGGGTATTGACCATGCTGGACCCCGGCCGTGATCCCTTGGGCAAGGGTTTTCACATCATCCAGTCCACCATCGCGGTTGGTTCTGGCGGCTTGCATGGCAAGGGTTACCTGAAAGGCACGCAGGCCCATCTGGAATTCATCCCCGAACATACGACGGATTTTATCTTTGCCGTGTTCTCTGAGGAATTTGGTTTTGTCGGCAATGTCATCCTGGTCAGCCTGTACTTTTTGCTGATCCTGCGCTGCCTGATGATCGCTGCCAATGCACCCACCCTGTTCGCCCGTTTGATGGCCGGTTCTATAACTATGATATTCTTTACCTATGCTTTCGTGAATATGGGCATGGTGATAGGCATAGTGCCGGTAGTCGGCGTGCCCCTGCCATTCATGAGTTATGGCGGCACCGCACTGGTGACACTGGGTATGGGATTGGGAATCATGATGAGCGTACAGCGTAATCGTAAACTGGTACAGACATGAGATTGCGCATGCCTGCGGGGACTGTCACGTCTATTATTCTTGCCAAGTCTGCCAAGGCCATTAATTACTGGCGCTTACCCCTGCTTGTGACCAGTGGTATTTTACTGGCAGCCTGCGGCAGTGCACCCAAGCAAAATACCGCTACTGCAGACCATCCCCGCCCTGCATCCGGCACTAAATCTACTACTGGTGGCCAGACAGCATCCCTGCCCAAGGCAAATTCTGGCAAAGGCGCTTATTACAAAGATGATGGTCCCGGTGAGAATATCCCAGAAGGCTTGGAGAACACGGTAGACCCCATCCCTACGCTGGAAAATTATTCGCGTTCGGGTAACAAGCCTTATGTCATCTTTGGCAAAACCTATACACCCATAGCAGATAGCACCACGCCATTCATACAGCGCGGCGTTGGTAGCTGGTACGGCAAGAAATTCCATGGACAAAAGACTTCATCCGGTGAACTGTACGATATGTATAAGATTACCGCAGCCCATCCTACCTTGCCGATTCCCTCTTATGCGCGGGTCACAAATCTCAATAATGGCAAGCAAATCATTGTGCGTATCAATGACCGCGGACCGTTTCACGCCAGTCGCATCATCGATTTGTCTTATACGGCAGCCTTGAAACTGGATGTCATCGGTAAGGGTAGCAGTCAGATTGAAGTTGAACGTCTATTGCCAGCCGATATAGAAAGAATGGCAGAGAACCGCAAAAATCAGCCGGTTCAGCCAGTGCGCCAGGAAACACCAGTGACTGCAGTAGCAGCCACCAGCATTCCGATACCCGCCAGGGAGGTGCCAGTTGTGCGTAGTAATCCAACGGCTACCATGAGCATGGAAGAATTGCTGGCAGCCCAGGAAAATAAACCAGTAGAAAAATTTACCCAGCCCACAACGACAGCGGCTACTACGGCCGCAGCAAATAACGCGGCAAATACAGCATCAGCAGCAACCCCCGGTTATTACATACAATTTGGTGCCTATGCGATACGCGCCAATGCCGAAGCCATCATGAATCATCTCAAGGGCCGGGCTACCAGCAAACTACCGGGTTTCGATATCGTGCAGCAAGGTAGCCTGTATCGCCTTGTCAGCGGGCCCTTTGCCAACCGTACTGAAGCTACCGCAGCGATTGTCCAGGCCAGTGAGCTTGGTGTCGGCAAACCGCTGGTCGTGCAGCGCTAAGCTTTATTCTTCTTCTGCCTGTTTCATTTCCAGCGCCATCTGATACAGGGCATTTTTCTTTTGTCCTGTCAGTTGCGCTGCCAGCCCTGCTGCCTGCTTGACTGAGCATTCTTCCAGCAAGATCTGCAAGACCCGGCGCGCTTCGAGTTCCTGCTCGTCGGCAGCAGCAGGTGCAGCTTCGATGAGGATCACGTATTCGCCTTTTTCCCTGTGACTGTCTGCTGCCAGCCAGCTTTCTGCTTCTGCCAGGGTACAGCGATGAATTTCTTCAAACAGTTTGCTGACTTCACGCGCCAGCACGATACGCCGTGCATCACCAAATATCGCACGCATGGCGGCTACTGCTTCAATAATACGGTGAGGCGCCTCATAAAAAATCAGGCTGGCGGGTATGGCTTGCACTTCCCGCAAGATACTGTCGCGCTGTCCCGCTTTGGCAGGCAGGAAACCAACAAAATAAAAACGGTCATGTATCAGGCCGCTGGCTGACAGGGCGCTGATGGCAGCCGAGGCACCCGGCAAGGGCGTGACGGGTAAGCCCGCCAGCTTGACGGCATCGACGATCTTGGCACCAGGGTCGGACACGCCTGGTGTACCAGCATCAGACACCAGCGCAATACGCTCGCCAGCTTGCAGGCGGGCCAGTATCTTTTCAGCCACTTCGCGCTCATTATGCTGATGGGCAGCGATCAGGGGTTTGCTGATACCATAGCGCGATAGCAACTGTGCAGTATTGCGGGTATCTTCGCAGGCAATCGCATCTGCCAGTGACAGCAAGTGCAGGGCGCGCAGTGAAATATCGGCAATATTCCCTATGGGGGTGGCGACTACATATAATGTCGCAGCCGGATAATTTTGCCGGGTTACTGCCTCAATTACAGTGGCACTCGTGAACAGTGCGTTGTCGGTGGCGCTCATGCCTGTTCCTTTATGTAGTATGCATATTTAGCAAATGAATTAGCCGAGATTGTACGCCAATGAGACTCGCAAAGACTTCGGAAACGACAGATAGCAAATCAGCGACCGACCAGCGCACGAGCCGGCGCCGTAGCGGCGACGAGGCAGAAAGCCTGGCGCTGCTGTATTTGCAAAAAGCAGGCTTGAAACTGATACAACAGAATTTTCTGTGTAAAGGCGGAGAAATCGACCTCATCATGCAAGATGGGGCTGTTCTGGTCTTTGTGGAAGTCAGAAAACGCAGTTCCATGCAATTTGGCGGCGCCATTGCCAGCGTCACACCAACCAAGCAAAGACGCATGGTGCACGCCGCCCAGGTTTATCTGTTAACAAAAAAGACCCAGCCAGCTTGTCGTTTCGACCTGGTGGCCATAGATGGTGAAGTGATCAACTGGCTAAAGAATGTGATCGTCGCTTGAGGAATTTATAAGCTAAAGGCCAGCCTGCCGTATAATCTGACGCAATCAGACTAAGTAAGCATTATGACAAATCAACGCATATTGGCGCACTTCCAGGAAAGTGCAGAATTAAAGATGCGGGCTGGCACCGAGCTGGCCCAGCCTATTTCAGACGCCGTGGAACTCATGTTCTCGGCGCTGTCTAATGGCAACAAGATACTCGCCTGCGGTAATGGCGGTTCTGCTGCTGACTGCCAGCATTTTGCTGCCGAGCTGGTGGGACGCTTCGAACGTGAGCGCCTGCCTTTACCGGCAATGGCATTGACGACAGACACCTCGATTTTGACTGCAATAGCGAATGACTATAGTTTCAATGAAGTGTTTTCCAAGCAAGTGCAGGCATTTGGCCAGTCCGGCGATATCTTGCTGGCTTTATCCACGTCCGGCAATTCGCTGAGTGTGGTAAATGCCATCAATGCTGCGCTGGAGCGGGATATGCGTGTCGTGGCCCTGACTGGCAAGGGTGGTGGAGAAATCACGAATATCCTGACTGAAGCTGATGTCCATATCTGCGTACCGCATGACAGGACAGCGCGCATACAGGAAGTTCATTTATTGACCATACATTGTTTGTGTGACGGCATAGATGCCGCATTATTCGGAGGTGACGCTGATGATTAAGAAGTCCTGGAGCAAAATGACCAGACCCGTGGCTGCCATCAGCCTGTGCTGTGCTGCTGCCCTGAGCCTGCAAGGCTGTGTTGAGATGGTGGTAGGTAGTGCCGTGATCGGTACATTTGCGGCCACTGATCGTCGTACTTTTGGTGCACAAACTGACGACAAGGCCATCGTCATCAAGGGCGAGGCACGTCTGCCTGGCCTGCTGGGAAAACATGGTCATGTCGATGTCAATTCCTTTAACCGCCGTGTCTTGTTGACTGGCGAAGTAGTCGATGACAATGCCAAGGCACTTGCGGAGCGTGAAATACGCGCAATTGATGGCGTAGTTTCAGTCGCCAATGAACTCATCATAGCCCCCGTGTCCAACTATACTTCGCGCTCGAATGATGCGCTGATCACCACCAAGGTCAAGGCTACCTTTGTTGATGCCAAAGACGTTTCTGCCACTGCCTTTAAAGTGGTGACTGAAGGTGCTGTCGTCTACCTGATGGGCCGGGTAACCCAGGCCGAAGGTAACCGCGCCGCTGATCTTGCCAGCAGCATCAATGGCGTACGCAAGGTCGTCAAAGTCTTCGAATACATCAGCGAAGAAGAATTAAAGGCTTTCCAGTCTACGCCTAACAAAAATCCTCCCAGCGACAATTAAACCAGCATGACCGGCAATAGTTTGCCGGTTTTGTTTTTTCTGGAGACATCATGATTGCCATGATCGTTTTAGCGGTCATCTTTGCAATACTGGCATTCTGGGTGCTGGGCATACAAAAACGCCTGCTCAATTCACGCAGGCGCATTAAATATGCATTTTCGCAAATGGATATACAGTTCAAGCGTCGTTATGAACTGATACCCAATATGGTCGAAGTTGCCAAGGGCTACATGACGCATGAACGGGAGGTGCTGGAAGCAATAATTGCAGCGCTGAATGAAGCTGTCACGGCAAATTCCATGGCTTCCATGCACCCACTTGTCGGCATCGCTATACTGCACCTGGCAGCGGCAGAAGACAGACTGACTGTAACTTTAGGCAGGATGTTTGCAATTGCTGATGTATGCCCCGATCTGCAAGCCAATCAAAGTATGCAAAAGTTGACTAATGAATTGAATGATGCTGAAAACAAGATCACATTTGCCCGGCAGGCTTACAACGACTGCGTAGTGCAATACAACGAGAGTATGCAACATTTCCCTGGGCCAGTCATAGCCAATATGTTCGGTTTCCATGTGGCTGAATTAATGCAGGTGGCAGAATTCGATAGCAGCCTTGTAGCGCAGGCCGCTGTTGCATAATGCGGTGACGAAGGAGATTTGTGTCTATGGATAGTATTTTGCATGCACTCTTCAGTTACAAGGCTTGGGCCAATGTAGAAATGCATGCTGCCCTTGCCAGCTTTGATGCCTAACGATATCCCGATAAATTTCAGGCCATGCTGCACACGCTGGATCATGTCAACGTCGTGGACCGGATATTCAAGGGGCATCTGAGCGGAACGGGGGCTGCTGGTTTTACATCGACTAATTCCGAAAAAATACCGGACTTATCTGCATTGCGTGAGATCGTCAGTGCAACAGATAATTGGTACCTCGATTTTGTATCCGGGCTTAGCACCGAGCGTCTGAAAGAGCGCCTGCAGTTTAACTTTACTGACGGCGACAAGGGCACGATGACTCGTGAAGAAATGTTGCTGCACGTGGTTACCCATGGCGGCTATCACCGGGGTTGCGTGGGGCAGATTCTTGAGGACATGAGCATCGATTCCCGCCCGATTCACTGACCAAATTTTTGCACAGGCATGAGCCTAAGCGGTGCATCCACCAGCAATAAACCGGGGCAGGGGCACACCCGTCTCAGGTTCGCCCCACGATAGACGCAGTCGCCATCAATTCATCAATCAGGGCCAGCAATATCTTGCCTGACATGCGGTGCGGGTCGAGTACAGGCAGGGGTGAATACTTCAGCAAAATCGAAGGATTGATCTTGCTCATATTGGCCTGGCCCATGGTCCAGCCTGCGTAGCGGCGCTCCAGGATTTCTTCGTAATCCAGCAATATCACATCAGTATGGCGCTCGTCGCGCAGGATGTGGCTGTACAAGGTATTGACGGCTTCGCGGCCACCTTCCAGCACCTGCATGAATACCTGGTCGCTATGGCAAAGCACGCCCGTGATGCCGTGTTGCGGATTATGCTGACGTGACTGGCTGACGATGGATTGCACGATATCGCACATTTTTTCATCCACGACGCGGCTGGCGTAAAGTAAGCGTACTAGCATGACAAGTCCTGGTTAGCGTTTGATCAGGGATAAAAATTCACGGCGCAGGTTCGCATCCTTCAGAAAGGAACCGTGCATCACACTATTAATCATGGCAGCACCCATGTCTTTCACGCCGCGCCAATGCATGCAAAAATGATCTGCTTCCATGACCACGGCCAAACCATCGGGCTGCATTTTTTCTTGCAGGGTATCGGCCAGTTGTACGACCGCTTCTTCCTGTATCTGTGGCCTGCTCATGACCCATTCTGCAATGCGCGCATATTTCGACAGGCCGATCAGGTTCGAATGTTCATTCGGCATGACACCTATCCACACCTTGCCTATGATCGGGCACAAATGATGTGAGCAGGCACTGCGTACAGTGATGGGGCCAATGATCATCAGTTCATTGAGGTGCGAGGCATTCGGGAATTCAGTCACCGCAGGCATGGGCACATAACGGCCCTTGAACACTTCCTGTATGAACATCTTGGCGACACGGCGGCCTGTATCCTGGGTGTTGTGGTCGCTCTCGGTATCTATCACCAGGCTTTCCAGCACAGCACGCAGCTTTTCTTCAACTTCCGCCTGCAACTCATCCATCTCACCAGCTTCGATGAAACGGGCGATATTGTCATTCGCGTGAAAACGCGTCTTGCTGGCTGTGATGCGTTCACGTATGCGCTGCGAGACGGGGATATTGACAGCTTTGTAAGCTAAGGGCGTATCGTTGGACATGCTGAAAACCGGGATGTAAAAAGCCTATGGTAACTGAATTGTCAAATTGGCGTTGCGGCCCTTGCTGAGCCTGTTAGCTAAGCAGCGGGCTTCGAACTCTTGCTAAGCTGGTATTCTGCTTCACGTTCTGCCTTCCACTGTGGCAGGCAATGCGGGCAAAAGCAACTGGCATCAAGCTTTAACTCACCATCGGGCAATTTTTTAAATGCAATCGGTGGCAAGGCAGTGCACCAGCATGCCTGGCCAGTATTATCTGCCATTGCGCAAGTGAATACACTATGGCAACGCGGGCAAACGCTCATTTTGCACGCCCTTCAATGCCAGTATTATCTGCTTCAGAGGGCAAACCTTCACTCGCTGTCTTCTTCATTGCCTTGCGCAAGAATGACATTTGTCCGTCAAAGCCAGTGCAGGCGCGGCAAATTGCCAGGTGCATTTTCAATTGGGTGCGCTCAGGCAAGCTGAGCGGACGGTCCAAACCCTCAGAAATGAGCTGATGTGCTTGTTTGCAAACGATAAAAACACTCATATTTTTTCTCCTGATGACACCTTGCCAAACCAGTTCAGGTCCAGGCATTCACGCAGGCGTAATCGTGCACGATAGAGCACCACCCACAGATTAGACGTACTCAAGTCCAATTCCTTACAAATTTCTTCTGTCTCCAGCTCCAGCCACTCGCGCATCATGAATACTCTTGCAGTTTTGGCAGGCAGGTTTTCCAGGCAGACTTCTAGTACGCGAAAAAAATCTTTTTCTTGTAATGTTGCTTCAGGTGCGCCCCAGACAGTTGGCGTCCCTATCACGTGGCCGTTGGCATTAAATAAACTGTCTATCAAATCATCTTCAGATTCATCATCCTTGATTTCCAGTGGTTTCTCTTTTTTCAGCGAGCGCAGGTGGTCGATGATCTTGAATTTTAGTATGCCTGTTACATAAGTGCGCAAAGATGAATTGCCTGCGAAGCTGTCCGGCTTTTCCAGTACAGCCAGCAAGGTTTCTTGCACGGCATCTTCCGCAGCGCACTCATTGCGCAGTTGCAATTGTGCAAAGCGATACAGCCCGGGACGCAGGTTTTCTAGCTGTTGATGCAAATCTGTGATCGATGTCATAAGTCTGGTGACGGAATTGGAAAAGCTTTGGGCTCAAATCCTGTAAAATTCGGATAAGTTGAAATAACCCCCTATGATACCTTCAGGATACCCCGTCATTATGAGCGATTTGAACGCAAACACGACAGAAGAACTTGCACCGGAAGACCGGTTGGCTGGTGTGGAACCAGCCATCAAGGCTGAAATTCTGGCGGAAGCCCTGCCTTATATCCGTAAATTCCATGGCAAAACCATCGTCGTCAAATACGGCGGCAATGCCATGACTGAAGAGCGCCTGAAGCACGGCTTTGCCCGTGATGTCATTTTGCTCAAACTGGTTGGCATGAACCCGGTTGTGGTCCATGGTGGTGGCCCGCAAATTGATAATGCGCTCAAGAAAATGGGCAAGCAGGGTACTTTCATCCAGGGTATGCGTATTACCGATGAAGAAACCATGGAAGTCGTTGAATGGGTACTCGGTGGTGAAGTCCAGCAAGATATCGTCATGCTCATCAATCACTACGGTGGCCAGGCAGTAGGCCTGACCGGTAAAGACGGCGGCCTGATCCGTGCCCGCAAGATGATGATGCCAGACCGTGAAAACCCGGGTGCCATGCTCGACATCGGTTTTGTTGGCGAGATCGATGCCATCAACCCGGCGGTTGTCAAAGCCCTGCAGGATGATGCCTTTATCCCTATCATTTCCCCTATCGGTTTTGGCTCAGATGGCCAGGCTTACAACATCAATGCCGATCTGGTCGCAGGCAAGATTGCAGAAATCCTGAAAGCCGAAAAACTCATCATGATGACCAATATCCCTGGCGTACTCGACAAACAGGGCAATCTGGTGACTGACTTGTCGGCCCGTGAAATTGATGAAATGTTTGCTGACGGTACAATTTCTGGCGGCATGTTGCCAAAAATTTCATCGGCACTCGATGCTGCCAAATCCGGTGTGAACACCGTGCATATCATTGATGGCCGTATTGAGCATTCATTGTTGCTGGAAGTGCTGACCGAACAAGCCTTCGGTACCATGATACGCAGCCATTGATGAATCAATATCAGTTGGGGGAGCGCCTGCCTCATGCGTAGGCGCTCCGAGCCCTTGTGGCTGTTTGACCTGGACAATACACTGCACAATGCTTCACATGCGATTTTCCCTGTCATCAGCCAGAACATGAATGCCTTCCTGGCGCGTGTGCTGGGGCGAGATGGTAAACCGGCAGATGCTGAGAGCGTGAATGCCATACGCCAACAATACTATGCCCGCTATGGTGTCACCATGCTGGGCATGGTCAGGCATCATGGCGTCAGGGCAGATGAGTTTTTGCATGAGGTTCATCATTTTGATGACCTCAGCGCGATGATCAGATATGAGCGTGGTTTGAAAAAACTCTTGCGCCGCTTACCAGGTAAAAAGATTTTGTTGACCAATGCGCCGCGCGTGTATTCAGGTCGCGTACTCAGGCACATGGGTTTGCACAAGCATTTTGATGCGCATATCCCGGTTGAGGCCATGCGTGTGCATGGGCAATTGCAACCCAAGCCTTCGCGCCCTTATCTGCGCAAGCTGCTGGCAACTTATGGCAAACAGGCAAGAGACTGTATTTTGGTAGAAGATAGTGTGGAGAATTTGCTTGCTGCAAAGCAAGAAGGTCTGCGCACAGCCTGGGTCACAGGGTATACTCCTGCCCATCAGCGTAAAAGAGCTGCTGCCTGTGCCGACGTCAAAGTAAAATCCGTCATACAACTCGCCCGCCACATCCATCGTCTGCGCGCTTGAGCTCAGGCAGTGTAGCAAAATGTGAAGGGGGATTGCGTACTGGGCGGCTGGTCTTTAGAATCTCGCCCCGGCGCGGCTGAATTGCGTGCTCTCCTTTTTTGAATTCACTTATTTGACACCTATGGCCAGCACCAAACCCGGCGAACGTAAATTACAAATACTCCAGACGCTGGCGGCGATGCTTGAGCATCCCAAAGGTGAAAAGGTCACGACCGCTGCCCTGGCTGCCAAGGTAGCAGTGTCTGAGGCCGCGTTGTACCGCCATTTCGCCAGCAAGGCGCAAATGTTTGAAGGCCTGATTGAATTCATCGAAGCTTCGATCTTTGGCCTCATTAACCAGATCAATGAAAGCCAGGAAGATGGCATGGTGCAAGCCCAGTCCATCATTATGATGTTGCTCAATTTTGCCGAGCGCAATCCCGGTATGACCCGTGTTCTCATCGGTGACGCTCTGGTCAATGAAGATGAGCGCCTGCAATTACGCATGAACCAGCTGGCAGAACGCATGGAAATGGCTTTCCGTCAGTCTTTGCGTCTGGCCGCCAGCCAGGGCCATTTTGCTGAAGAAGAAGCACAGGCACGTGCCAGCCTCTTGTGCAGTTTTGTCATGGGCCGCTGGTTGCGCTTTGCCAAGACAGGTTTCAAATTACTGCCGACTGAGCAGGCGACCATGCATATCGCCTTGCTGTTGCGCTAATCAATCAGACCCGATTGCACTTCATCGCTGGCTGACGCATCATAGTCCGTGTTTTGTTCGCACAGGATTTTGAAGCCACTGATGAAGCTGCCTCAGCAACCCGGACGTTTATTTCTATGGCGTGGAGCCGCCCTGGTGATTTCACCGGGCATAGATTCGTCCCTGCATACCCATTTTGCGTTGCAACTCACTTACGGGTTGGAGCGTCCGTTTCGTGCGCGTCTGCAGGCAGATCATGACTGGACAGAAACCAGCAGCGCCAGTTTTTCACCGCATGATGCACACCAGATAGACAGCGATGGCGGCATGCTGGCCCATCTGTTCCTGGAGATGCCGGAGGCAGTAAAGTTGAATGGGACGGACTTGCAGGCGGTTTTTGGTGCTCATCCTGAATTTCAGGCGCTGGCAAGCAGCCTGGTTGACAACCGCCACCAGTCCCTGGATATGGCCGCTGCACTGCATATACGGCAAACCTGGCAAACCTGTGCCCTGCCGCAAAGCGAGACAGTCGCGCCACTTGATCACCGTATCGCCAGTGCGCTGGATGCCATTGCCAGCAGTCATGGTGCAGATTGCGATGGCGAGAGTCTGGCGAGACTGGTGCATTTATCCGAAAGCCGCTTCACCCATTTATTCCGCCAGCAAACCGGTATGTCATTGTCGCGCTACCTGCTATGGTCACGTATGGTGGAGGCGGTGGCGGCGGTTGCCCAGGGCAATAATATGACTGCGGCTGCCCATGCCTCCGGCTTTGCCGATCTGGCGCATATGAGTCGTACCTTCCGCAGCATGATGGGGGTAGCGCCCTCAGAATTGCACAGAATGGCGATTGCGTTCAAGCAGGAAGCCACTTGATGGATTACTCTGGGTATATAACAATACTCAGGAGACTCTCATGCAACAAAGCAATTCCAGACAGATAGAGCAACTGCTGGCGAAATACAGCGAAAGCCATCTGAACCCTACCAATGAACTGATCCACTTTGTCTGTGTGCCCGTCATCGTGTTGTCTTTTTTAGGACTGATCTGGGCGGTGCACCCGCTGGCAGCACTGGCTGCCACGGTGTTGTCGCTGATTTACTACATGACACTCTCGGTGCCGTTTGCTTTTGGCATGCTGGCCATGTCGGGCACGATGCTGTGGATACTCTCACAACTGCCCCAACACCTGATGTGGCAGATATCCCTGGGCATTTTCGTGATTGCCTGGATAGGTCAGTTCATCGGCCACAAGATAGAAGGCAAGAAACCATCTTTCTTTGAAGACCTACGTTTCCTGCTGGTAGGCCCGCTGTTTGTACTGAGCTTTTTATATCGTCGTCTGCATATCGCGTATTGATTTCTTAAATGCTGAGCTGCACTGCCTGTGAAGTTTTTGGCAGGTCATTGCTATATAAACGCCAGGTATTGCGGCCGCTGGTTTTAGCGGCTTTCAGGGCGATATCAGCATGATGCAGGAATAGCCGCTGTTCTTTCGCATGCAGAGGACAGCAGGCTATGCCTATGCTGGCGCTCAGCAGGATTTGCTGGCCGCGCAGGGTCATGGGCTGATTGATGGCTTGTACCAGTCTTTCTGCCAGGTGCTCCACCACTTCCACACTGCCAACATTCGGCATGATGGCAGCGAATTCATCACCATCGACACGGCACAGGGTATCGGTGCTGCGCAAGACACCGCACAGGCGGTTGGCCATGGTCGCCAGGATCAGGTCACCGGCATCATAGCCAAAGCTTTCGCTGAGTCGCTTGAAATGGTCCAGATCGATGAACATCAACGCTGCCATCTCATTGTTGGCGACGGCATCTTCGAGGCAATTGCTGAGCAATCTGTGGAAGTAATGGCGGTTGGGCAGTTTGGTCAGGCTGTCGTGATTGTTCAGGATGGCCAGGCGGCTGTCTGCTTCGCGCCTTTCCTTGGCTTCGCTCTGCATATCGTTTTCCCAGGCTTCCATGCGGGCCAGCATGAGATTGAAATGCATGTTCAGACTACCCAGTTCATGTTCCGGGTCTTGCGGTGCGCGCAGGCTGTAATCGCCCAGGGTCGCGACTTTTTCTGCCATCACGCTCAATTCCATGATGGGTTGCATGGAGCGCAATTGCTTGTTGGTCAGCCAGTAAGCTGCCAGCGCGGTAAAAAAGATGGACAGAAAACCGGCGATCAATAAAAACAAGAGTATGTGCTGATACCAGGGCCAGGTACTGAGTTGCAGTTGCACCTGTCCGATCAGCGTAGTGCCACTCAGCACCGGGCTGTTGGCTGTGAAATTGCCTGCATGGAAATTCACGTCATGATGCCTGAGCAAAGTAGCCGCTGGCACGCCACTGGTCTTGATCAATTGCCCCTGGGCAGTCCAGGCCAGCAGTGGCTGGCCATTTTTGTCGTAGACATTGGCGGTCTGCATATCCGGGGTATTGGTGGCATTCAGCAGGAGGCTTTGTAATTGCCGCATGTCATTGGCGATCATCGCATCGGCGATATTGCTGGCCAGGATGTCGGCCTTGTACAAGGCTTCTGCACGAAGGTTTTTTTGCAACAGGCTGGCAGACAAGGTCAGGCCCAGTAACAAGGCCGCCAGTAATGCCCCGGCCATGCCCAGCAAATTCTGGCGGAAAATGCGCTTTGCCATCGGTAGCCTGAAATAAGTGTTTTGCATGAGAAATATTGCGAATTACCTTGTGAAAACTACTGCTGAATATAAATGTCAGCGGCTAGCTGTATGAATATAAGCGACTATACCTATCTGCCAGTATGATGTCATAAAAAAAAGTGCCTGAATTCAATGCCTGCATACTTTATGCAGAATCTTGCATCTGCGAGTAAACTGCCGCACATCTCTATGTTAGCCTGAATCCGCGTGTCAGATTTTTCCAACAGCCCTGTTTTGCCATTTCCCCTGCCTCAGCCCGGGGAGTGTTTTGCCCTGCTTGATGATGCTCATGCACAAGAGGCGCAATCGCGTTTTTACTGCGATTTGCACAGCGTGCTGGTTTGCAGCACCGCACAGGAATGGCCAGCTTTGTGGCGCGATGCAGAAGCAGCTCTGCAGCAAGGCAGCTTTGCCCTGGCCATGTTGTCCTATGAAACCGGGGCGCAATTACAGGGTATTGCTGACCATACTACGCCAGCCGTGTCGCGCATACTTTTGTTTAGACAATGCCATATCCTGGATAGCCAGCAAGTCACTGCATTTTTGCAGTCACAAACCACAGCTGACGAAGTTTCAGGAATAGCTGGTATAGCGGGCATACAGGCCAGTGTTGATGCCAGCCAGTTCGAGGCAGGTATAGCCAGTGTCAGAGAATACATTGCCGCAGGAGATACCTACCAGGTCAATTACACCTATCGTCTGCACTTCGACAGCTATGGCACGCCGCTCGCGCTCTACAGCCGCTTGCGCCAGCGTCAGCCCGTGCCTTATGGTGCACTGATCTGCCTGCCCGGTGGCGAGGCCATCGTCTCGCTTTCACCAGAATTATTCGTGCGTCAGCAGCAGGGTAAATTACTGGCCCGCCCCATGAAGGGCACGGCTGCTGCGACCGGTGACGCTGAGCAGGATAAGCGCCTGGCAGCCGAACTCGCTGCCGACACAAAAAACCGCGCCGAAAATCTGATGATCGTTGATCTGCTGCGCAATGACCTCGGACGCATTGCCAGGACAGGCACAGTCAGGGTTCCCAAACTCTTTGAAGTCAACCGCTTTTCCAGTGTGCTGCAAATGACTTCGACAGTAGAAGCTGACTTGCAGGACGGCCTGGACCTGGGGCAGATACTGACAGCGCTGTTCCCTTGTGGCTCGATTACTGGTGCACCCAAACACCGCACCATGCAGATCATCCGTGAGCTGGAGGCCGAGCCGCGTGGCCTCTACACCGGTGCCATAGGCTGGTTTGATCCGCCAGCACATGGGGGAGCACCAGGAGATTTTTGCCTGTCGGTCCCGATACGTACCCTGCAATTGCAGGCGCCTGAGCATGATGCGCAGCCAGCCTTGCGCCGCGGTGTGCTGGGCGTAGGTGCAGGCATAGTCTATGACAGCGTGGCGCAGGAAGAATATGCAGAATGCCATTTGAAAGCGCGCTTCCTGACAGGCTTGTTACCGCAGTTTGAATTGTTTGAAACCATGTATGCAACGCTGGAGGAAGGCTGCCGCCATCAATCACGACATTTGCAGCGCCTGCATGCATCGGCGCAGTATTTCGGCTTTGCCTGGAATCATGAGCAAATCAGATTGACATTGCAACAAGCCTGCGATGCCTTGCCTTCCGCCATACCACACAGGCTGCGCCTGGAATTAAAGCCAGATGGTGAACTGGATGTGCGTACCGCAGTGCTAAGCCCCATGCCAGAGCATCCCAAAGTCATGCTGGCAAGCATCGCCAGCGATAGTCGAAATTTGTTCCTACACCACAAAAGCAGCTTGCGTCAGCAATACGACGCTGCCTGGCATGCTGCTGAGCAGCAGGGCGCATTTGACATGTTGTTTTTTAACGAACGTGGGCATTTGACCGAGGGCGGGCGCAGTACGGTCTTGCTGAAACTGAACGGCAGATGGCTGACACCACCGCTGGAAGACGGCGTGCTACCCGGCATCATGCGGGCGATTTTGCTGGAAGACAGACGTTACCAGCTGGCAGAACAAGTCCTGACGCTGGCAGATGTACAGGCAGCGGAGCAAATCATGTTGTGTAATTCTTTGCGTGGTGCATTTGTTGTTGATCTGTTGTGCTGAACCGTGTTGTTGAATTGTGTTGTTGATTTGTTCAATCAGATGCAAGCAAAGCTGACTAAACTTGCCTATCTGAAGTATAAAGATGGATTCCACCTTGGGCGAGAAAATTGATCTTGCTTAAATATTGTGCCTGCACGTAGGAAAGGTTACACTGGGAAAAAATTAACCGACCGCTCGGTTGGTAAATTGCATGTTTATTAATATCGATAGAATTAGTGTTGATTAATAGAGCAAATATAAATAACAGATAATTGCAAAACAGGAGATTACCCATGAAGAAACGGTTTTTACTGGCGGCCTTGCCTGCCATGTTATCGCTGGTATTGGCAGGCAACGCCCATGCCCAGATCAAGGTTGGCGTCAACGTATCCGCTACCGGCCCCGCAGCTTCTTTGGGCATCCCTGAAAAAAATACCTTTGCCCTGTTGCCAAAAGAAATCGCTGGCAAAAAGATTGAATACATCGTTCTCGATGATGCATCCGATACAACCACAGCGGTAAAAAATGCCCGCAAACTGATCGCTGAAGACAAGGTCGATATTCTCATCGGTTCTACCATCACGCCTAATTCCCTGGCCATGATAGACGTGGCAGCTGAAAGCGAAACACCGATGATATCCATGGCGGCTTCTTCTGCCATTATTTCTCCTATCGACTCCAAGCGCTACTGGGTATTCAAGACGCCGCAAAATGATTCACATATGTCGACTGCGATTACCGGTCACATGAATGATGTAGGCGTCAAGACAGTCGCCTTCATCGGTTTTGCTGATGCCTATGGTGAAGGCTGGTACAAGGAATTCTCCAAGATTGCTGAATTGCGCAAACTCAAGGTCGTTGCCAATGAACGTTTTGCCCGCAGCGACACTTCTGTCACTGGTCAGATCCTGAAAATCCTGGCGACCAATCCTGATGCGGTCCTGATCGCCGGAGCTGGTACGCCAGCGGCCCTGCCACAAAAAACGCTGAAAGAGCGCGGTTACAAGGGCAAGATTTATCAAACCCATGGTGTCGCCAATAATGACTTCCTGCGCGTTTGCGGCAAGGATTGTGAAGGCACCTGGTTGCCAGCTGGCCCATTGTTGGTGGCAGAACAATTGCCTAACGATAATCCAGTCAAGAAATCTGCCATGCGCTATGTCAAGGCTTATGAAAAAGAATATGGCGTGGGTTCTGTTTCCACCTTTGGTGGTCATGCCTGGGACGCCAGCCTGTTGCTGGAATCTGCAGCGACAGTGGCTTTGAAAAAGGCCCAGCCAGGCAGCAAGGAATTCCGTGCGGCCTTGCGTACTGCACTGGAAAATACTGTCAACCTGCCAGTCTCGCATGGCATCGTCAATATGACAGACACTGACCATCTGGGCTTCGACCAGCGTTCCCGTGTCATGGTGCAAATCGTCAATGGCAAGTGGAAGTTGATCGGTCAGGCTAACTGATGTGTTGATGAAGTGATCAAGGGAGCTGCGGCTCCCTTTTTGTTCGGCCCATAATTCGGGGCCATGCTAGAACGAGTAAGCAAGAAAGTCAGGTTTACATGGATTTTTCAATTGCCGCCATCCTCGCCCAGGATGGTATTACCAGTGGTGCCATCTATGCCTTGCTGGCATTGGCGCTGGTGCTGGTGTTTTCCGTCACGCGGATTATTTTTATACCACAAGGTGAATTCGTCGCCTTTGGCGCGCTCAGCCTGGCTGCAATACAGTCTGGCAAGTTCCCGCATTCTGCCAGTCTGCTGCTGGCCTTTGGCTTGCTGTGCCTGGGCAAGGAAGTGTATTTACAGGTACGCAGCAAGCAGCCTGTAAATAACAAGGCGCTGGCTTTGTCCGCTGGCAAGCTCTTGCTGTTTCCTGTAGCTGTCTGGCTGCTGGCGCGCAATGTCGCTGTCCAGGAATGGTCCTTGTTTGCACAAGTCTTATTGGCGCTGGCGATAGTCGTGCCCATGGGGCCTATGATTTACCGCCTGGCTTATCAACCACTGGCAGAAGCCAGCACCCTGGTCTTGCTCATCGTTTCTGTTGGTGTGCACTTTGCCCTGACTGGCATGGGCCTGGTGATGTTTGGCGCCGAGGGTTCGCGCACCACAGCTTTCAGCGATGCGCGCTTTGAACTGGGTGCCATGCAAATCTCTGGTCAAAGCCTGGTGGTAATCGCAGTCTCGGCCTTGTTGATAGGCGCACTGTATTTCTATTTTGAACGCAGCCTGTCTGGCAAGGCTTTGCGGGCTACCGCAGTCAATCGTTTGGGTGCGCAACTGGTGGGTATCGGTACTATACAGGCGGGTCGTCTGGCATTCACCCTGGCCGCAGCCATGGGGGCATTGTGCGGCGTATTGATCGCTCCGATGACGACCGTGTATTACGACGGCGGTTTTTTGATAGGTCTCAAAGGCTTTGTCGGTGCCATCGTCGGTGGACTGGTCTCTTACCCGGTAGCAGCAGCAGGTGCCTTGCTGGTGGGTTTGCTGGAATCATATTCATCTTACTGGGCCAGTGCCTATAAGGAGGTCATTGTATTTACCCTGATTATCCCGGTCTTGCTGTGGCGCTCACTCTCCAGCAAACATAATGATGAGGATGAAGAATAATGAAGACACTCATCACCAACGGTATCAAACACGGTAAATGGGTATTGCTTGCACTGGTGCTGTTGTTCCCCGTGCTGCCTGTGCCTGAATTCTGGATCACCCTGGCCAATTATATAGGCCTGTATGCGATAGTCGCACTCGGCCTGGTTTTGCTGACCGGGGTAGGGGGCATGACCTCTTTTGGTCAGGCAGCTTTCGTTGGTCTGGGGGCTTACTCCACCGCCTATCTGAGTACGGCCCTCGGCTATTCACCCTGGCTGGGTTTGCTGGCAGGTCTGGTGCTGACCATGGCAGCGGCGCTTGCGATCGGCCTGATCACCATGCGCCTGTCGGGTCACTACCTGCCACTGGGTACTATTGCCTGGGGTCTGTCACTGTTTTTCCTGTTCGGTAATCTGGAATTCCTCGGCAAATACGATGGCCTCAATGGCATACCAGCCATACAAATCGCTGGCTACAAACTCGATAGCGGACGCAGCATGTTTGCGCTGATTTGGATCATTCTGCTGCTATCCATCGTCGCTATCCAGAATCTGCTGCAATCACGCCCTGGCCGCGCCATCCGTGCACTCAAGGGTGGCGGTGTCATGGCAGAAGCCATGGGTGTCAATACGGCGCGCATGAAGGTCATTATCTTCGTCATCGCAGCCATGCTGGCCAGTGTCTCCGGCTGGCTGTATGCGCATATGCAACGTGCGGTCAACCCTACACCTTTTGGTTTGAATCAAGGTATTGAATATCTGTTCATGGCCGTGGTGGGTGGTGCGGGCCATGTCTGGGGCGCCTTGCTGGGTTCAGCCCTGCTGACGCTGCTGAAAGACAAATTGCAAAGCATCCTGCCTGCATTGCTGGGCGCGAATGGCAATTTTGAAGTCATTGTGTTTGGCGTACTGCTGGTCTTGCTGTTGCAACGCGCCCGCGATGGCGTCTGGCCTTACCTGGCCAGCTGGAGCAAGCGCCTGTTTGTCAAATGGCTGCCAGAAGACAAAGGCATACAGGTCGCTGCAGATGCGGCGGTATTGCCAGTGCGTGCCAAACCAGCAGTTGATACTGTTATCCTCGAAATCGACAAGGCGCGCAAGCAATTCGGTGGCCTGGTTGCTGTCAATGACATGCAGTTCACCGTCAGCGCAGGCCAGATAGTCGGCCTGATAGGCCCTAATGGCGCAGGCAAATCAACCATGTTCAATCTGGTCACTGGTGTGCTGCCTCTGACCAGCGGTGCCGTGCGTTTTTATAAGGATGGCAAATTGCAGGATATCGCCAACCTGCCATCGCGTGAAATCGTCAAGCTGGGCATAGGCCGCAGCTTCCAGCATGTGCGCTTGCTGGCCAGCATGACGGTATTGGAAAACGTTGCGATAGGCGCGCATCTGCGTACCAAGGGTGGTGATGTCATGGAAGTCATCGCCAGCATTTTGCGTCGTGATGGCAAGGTAGAAAATTCCCTGCTGGCCGAGGCAAAAAGGCAGTTGGAGCGGGTGGGCTTGGCACATCTGATCAATGAAGAAGCGGGTAGCCTGGCCCTGGGCCAGCAACGCATCTTGGAAATCGCCAGGGCACTATGTTGCGATCCTAGTTTGCTGTTACTCGATGAACCAGCCGCTGGTTTGCGTTATAAGGAAAAACAGGAACTGGCAGAACTCTTGCGAAAACTGCGTGCAGAAGGCATGAGCATCTTGCTGGTCGAACATGACATGGACTTCGTCATGAATCTGACAGATCAACTGGTGGTCATGGAATTCGGCACCAAGATTGCCGAAGGCTTGCCACAAGAAGTACAACAAAATCCGGCAGTGCTGGAAGCTTATCTGGGTGGGATAGACTGATGACGGTAGATATTCAAAAAAATACACCAGCGGTTTTGGCAAACACATCCCTGTCCGAACCGGCCCTGTTGTACACCAAAGACCTGCAAGTGTTTTACGGCAAGGTAGAGGCTTTGCAGCCAGCCAATATACGTGTAGGTGCCGGGCAAATCGTGACCGTCATTGGTCCAAATGGGGCGGGCAAATCCACCATGCTCAATGCCATCGCCGGTGCCTTGCCTGCGACGGGCAGCATGCGCGGACAGATATTATTGGCCGACAAAAACCTCGCCAGTGTCAGCATAGAAAACCGCGTCGCACAGGGCATGTCACTGGTGCCAGAAAAACGCGAACTGTTTGCCAGCATGAAGGTGGAAGACAATCTCTTGCTGGGCAGTTATCGCCGTTACCAGGCCGGTGAAAAAAATTATGCTGACCAGCTCGACGTGGTGTTTGATCTGTTCCCGCGCCTCAGGGAAAGACGTACTCAAGAAGCAGGGACCTTGTCCGGTGGTGAACGCCAGATGCTGGCTGTAGGTCGCGCCCTCATGGCCAAGCCACAATTGCTGATGCTGGATGAACCCAGCCTGGGCCTGGCGCCGCTGATCGTCAAGGAAATTTTCCACATCATCCAGCGCCTCAAACAAACCGGGGTTGCCATCTTGCTGGTAGAACAAAACGCCCGCGCTGCTTTGCAGGTTGCTGATTATGCCTATGTGCTGGAAACCGGGCAAATTGCGCTCGAAGGTGATGCCGCAGAACTGGCGAATGACCAGCGCGTGATCGATACCTACCTGGGGCTGGCCAAGAAGAATCACTGATGTCAGCAGGATGCAGAAATGAGAGTATTGCTTACAGGGGCTACAAGTTGGGAAAGCCAGACGGCAATACGCCGGGAACTGGCTAAGCTACCACCAGATACTGTCATCATTACAGGCGATACGTCCGGCATAGATGCTCATGCCAAGGTAGTTGCACTGGAATTTGGATTTGCTGTCGAGGCCATGAAAAAGATCAATGCTGATTACCGCGCTTTTCCTGGTGAGGGATGGAAGGGTTTGAATGTCAGGATGCTGGCGACAGGTATAGATATGGTGCTGGCATTTCATGCTGACTATGGCAAGCCCAGTTGCGCCCGCGGCACGCAACATGCGGTAACACTTGCTGAGCAAGCGCAGATACCGGTCAGGATTTTTACACAATAAGCATCCTATATAAATTCAACTGCCACAATAAGTGCGGAGGAAAAACCATGATTTCCCATGTCTCCATAGGCATACACGATTTCGACAAATCTTATGTGTTTTATTCTGCACTGATGAATGAACTGGGCCTGGTCCTGAAATTCAAGGACGCCGATGAACCCTGGGCAGGCTGGATGGCTGCCGACCAGCCACGACCGCTGTTTGTTATTGGCAAGCCTTTCAATGGTGAACCAGCACAACATGGCAATGGCCAGATGGTGGCTTTGCTGGCGGCATCACGCGCAACAGTAAGGCGTGCCTATGAAGCGGCGCTGGCAAACGGTGGCACCTGCGAAGGCCCACCTGGCCTGCGTTTGAACTACCATCCCAATTATTATGGCGCGTATTTCCGCGACCCCGATGGCAACAAGCTGTGTGTATGCTGCCACCATCAGGAAGATTGAATGCGGCAGATGAGATTCAAGATTCAGGCTTGTTCAGCCATCCATGCTTTCAGGCCATTCACCCATTTCGCCGCAGGTAATTTGTAGCCCAGTCGTATCGCCGTTGCACGATCATACAAGTCTTCAAAGTCCACGGCGGGGGCTTGTTTGAAAGCGATCGCGACGGTATTGGCATCGTGTACCAGTGGCAGCCAGACGACGGCATCAAATGCTTCTTGCAAGGCGGCCAGGTTGGCGTTGCAGTTGGCGCGGTAATTCTGTGGGTTGCCAAACAGATTGACGGTCAGCATGCCGTCATCATTGAGGGTGTCGGCGCAGGCTTGATAAAAGGCTGTGCTGCTCAGTGCCGGTGCTTCGGCAGCGGCATCATATAAATCAATTTGCAAGACATCTGCCTGGCCGTGGTTGGCGCTGTCATTGACGTAATCCAGCGCATTCATGCACAGCACTTGCAGACGCCCGTCATTCACTGGCAGTTTGAAATGCTGATGGCAGGTGGCGATGACCCTGGGGTTGAGTTCGACGGCGGTGACCCTGGCATCTGCAAAATTGCGGTAGCAAAACTTGGTCAGAGATGCAGCACCGAGGCCCAGCTGGACTATGTGTTGCGGCGTTGTCTTGAATAACATCCACATCATCATTTGCTGTACATATTCCAGCTCTATCTGGTCGGGCATGGCCATGCGCATGGCACCCTGTATGGCATCCGAGGACAGATGCAGGGTGCGCACACCCAGGTGCTCGGCAATGGTGACTTCAGGCAGTTCTGTGCTGGCTGCCTGCGTTGCCTTGTATAAATTTAGCCCCATTTTTTGCATGAGCTTCTCGAACATTTAATTCCTGGCTTTCGGCCATACATCCAGAGCTTCGATTTCCATCATTTTTTGCCAGCTGGGTCGGGCAATGACCAGTTGTGCCAGTTTGTTCAGTGCTGGCCATTCAGTCGCCGGGCGCGGCATATTGCGTGACCAGCGCATCAGCATGGTCAGTTGCAGATCGGCTGCAGAAAATGTCTCTCCCAGCAGATAAGGGCCGTTCTTGCTCAGATGCTGGTCCAGTTGGTCCCAGATCGCAGCGATACGTTGTTGCAGGGCCGCACGGGTGGCTTCACTATGCTCTTCAAAGCCCAGCTCCGCCGGATAAAACCAGGCGCGGAAAGCCGATTGCAGGCTGCCGCTGATGAAGATGATCCATTGCCGCCATTGATCGCGCTCTACCGTGCCTGCGGCTGGTATCAGGCCAGCTGCAGGATGGCGTTCGGACAAAAGCATCAGCAAGGCCGCTGATTCCAGGTAAGGGCGGCCATCTATGACCAGGGTAGGCACGACACCATTCGGGTTCAGGCGCAGGTACTCAGGATCTTTTTGCTGCTTCTTTTCTACATCGACCAGTTTCAATTCATGCTTGGCACCAATTTCCAATAAAGCCAGGTGTATGACCATGCTGGCTGTGCCCGGGCAGTAATACAGGGTGTACATGTTTTGTCCTTGATGAGTTTTATCGCGATAGTGCTTAGTTTTAGTGCTTGGTTCTGGTGCTTAATTCTGGTGCTGTTGTCCGCAAACCAGGCATTGCTGGTTTTTGCTGATGCCTATGCTGGTCCAGTCCATGCGCAAGGCATCCAGCAAGAGCAGGCGGCCGCTCAGTGCCTGGCCTATGCCCATGATGACTTTCAGGGCTTCGGCGGCCTGCATGCTGCCTATGATGCCCACCAGTGGCGAAAACACGCCCATGCTGGAGCACAGCACTTCTTCAAAGGGCTGGTCCGGTGGGAACAGGCAGGCATAGCAGGGTGATGCGGCATCACGGCTGTCAAACACACTGATCTGGCCATCAAAGCTGATGGCCGCACCAGATACCAGTGGTACACCAAATTTGACGCAGGCGGCATTGACTGCATGGCGGGTGGCAAAATTGTCACAACAATCGAGGATGATGCTGGCCTGGCTGACCAGTTCTTCCAGGCGCGCATCAGCAGCCCGCTCTTGCAGGGCAATGATAGTTATTTCGGGGTTGATGGCTTCCAGCGTGTGCTTGCCCGAGTTGACCTTGGCCATGCCCACGGCTGCCGTGGTATGCATGATCTGCCTTTGCAGATTAGTCAGGTCTACGCTGTCATTGTCGACCAGGGTGATATGGCCGACCCCGGCACTGGCCAGATACAGCGCCGCCGGTGAACCCAGGCCACCGGCACCGATGATGAGGGCGCGCGCCTCGGTGATTTTTTGCTGGCCTTCTATTCCTATCTGGTCGAGCAGGATATGACGGGAATAGCGTAAGAGTTGCTGATCGTTCATCGTCGTAAAAAAGGCCGCTATTGATGTGAGCGGCCTTTTCTTTTTATCAAAGTTTATTCAGGGTTTTACTTCTTTTTGCTGTCGGTTTTGTGTTCAGTCTTGTCAGCTTTACCGGCTTTGTCAGCATCCTTGCCGTTTTTGACTTCTTTATCGACGACCTTCGCTTCAGTGACTTTTACTGGCAAGCCTTTCAGGTGATTCAGGGCCTGGGCCAGCTGGAAGTCTTCTGCACCACCATATTCCAGTGGCTTGCTCTTCTTCGCCAGGGCGATCAGACGCTGCTCTTCTTCGACTTCATCGATTTTAGGACGGGCAACTTCTTTTTCCTTGTCGTTGCTCAGATGCTTTTGCAAATCAGCTTCACGTGCACGCAAGCCATTGAAGCCATCGCCATCGGCGGTTTCTTCTACGTTCAGGTCAGGGACTATGCCCTTGGCCTGGATAGAACGACCATTTGGCGTGTAGTAACGGGCGGTAGTCAGCTTGACTGCGGTATCAGCAGAAATCTGGCGTATGGTTTGTACTGAACCCTTGCCAAAGCTCTGTGTACCGAGGATGGTGGCGCGTTTGTAATCCTGCAGGGCACCCGCGACGATTTCAGAAGCAGAAGCCGACCCAGTGTTGATGAGAACCACCATGGGCACGTTCTTGATCGCTTCTGGCAATTTCGCCAATGGGTCACTCAAAGTGCGGCCAGAATAATATTCACGGCGGGCATAGAAAGTGGCCTTGGAATCAGGTAACTGGCCATTGGTAGACACTACCGGTACGTCTTTCGGCAAGAAAGCGGCGGAAACGCCGATAGCACCAGGCAAGACGCCGCCCGGGTCATTGCGCAAGTCCAGTACCAGGCCCTTGATGGCAGGGTCCTGGGCATACAGGGTCTGGATTTTCTTGGCCATGTCTTCGACTGTTGGTTCCTGGAACTGGGCGATTCTCACCCAGGCATAACCAGGTTCAACGATCTTGGCCTTCACGCTTTGCTGTTTGATCAGTTCGCGCGTGATCGTGACGACGATGGGCTTGTCTTCACTTTTACGGGCGATAGTCAGGGTGATCTTGGTATTTGGTTCACCGCGCATGCGCTTGACGGCTTCATCCAGCGTCAGGCCTTTGACTGGCTGGGAGTCAAGACGGGTGATCAGATCACCAGGCTTCAAGCCAGCGCGATAGGCGGGAGAATCTTCGATAGGGGAGATGATCTTGACATAGCCATCTTCCATGCCGACTTCTATACCCAGGCCTACAAACTTGCCTTGTGTGCCTTCTTTCAATTCTTTAAATGACTTCTTGTCCAGATAGGCAGAATGCGGGTCCAGTGAAGCGACCATGCCGGAAATTGCTTCCGTCAGCAGCTTGTTGTCTTCCACCGGCTCGACGTAATCAGATTTGATAAGGCCGAAGACATCGGCGAGCTGTCGCAATTCCTCTACCGGCAGGGAACTACCCATCGTGGCTTTTTGCGCTACCGCGGAAAACTGCATGGAAACTGCCACGCCGGCAACCATACCGAGGCCGATTAAGCCAAAATTCTTGAATTTGCTGCCCATGTGATTCACCTAAAACCTATTTAACGATCCAGTTGAGGGGATCAAATACACGCCCCTGATGACGTACTTCAAAGTATAAACCTGATTCTTCATTACCGCCGCTGTTTCCGGCACTGGCAATGACATCTCCGGTTTTTACCACATCGCCGACATGCTTCAATACTGCCTGATTATTGCCATACAAGCTCCAGTAACTGCCGCCATGATCAACAATCACCATATTTCCATAACCCTTCCACCAGTCGGCAAAAATTACTTTGCCGGGGGCGATGGTCTTGATTTCTGCACCTTCATTGGCCTTGATGAACATGCCTTTCCAGCTAGGTCCATCAGTACGCTTGCTACCAAATCTGGCGAGGATTTCTCCTTTTACCGGCAAGCGCAATTGCCCTTTAAGCTTGTCAAACTCACCTGCAGGCGGGGTTGCAGCCCTGGCCTGTTTTGGTGGTTCGTCATCATCAATCGCATTGGGATTGGTGATTTTCGCTGGCTTTTTGCCTTGCGCTGCCTGTTTGGCTCTTTCTTTCTGTGCTGCTGCAATTCTTTCCTGGCGTTGTTTTTCTTCCAGTGCCGCCCTGGCTGCATCTGCCCTGGCCTGCTCTTCAATTAGTTTATTTAATTGTGAGACCAGATTTGCGAGTCTTTGTTCATCTTTTTCAAGACTATCAGCCTGTTTTTTTTGTACATATAATTTTTCCGCCAACTGACTTACTAATGTGGCATGACGTTTTTTCTCTTTTTCCAGTGCCAGCTTATGACTTTTTTCTTCATCGGCTATTTCATCGAGTTCGGCTTTGGCTTCTTTGGCATCTTCGGCATTTTTTTCTACAGCTTGAAGGCTGACACGCAAACCATCGATCAGTTTGGCCTGGGTTTGTGAGACATAGCCCATGTACTGCAACTCTCGGTTGATGCGGTTAGGGTTATCACCGGACAAGAGCAATTTGATACGGTCGCTGTCACCGCGCATATACTGGCGGCGTAAAAAATTCGATAACTGGTTTTTTTGCTTTTCAACTTTTTCTGTCATGGCTTGTTGCTGCTCTGTCAGTTTCTTTACCTTTGCTTCAGTCTGCGCCTGTTCTGACTGTAAGTCACGCAAAGAACGGTTGGCTTCAGAAATGGATTTTTCAGATTCGGCCAGGGCATCGCTGGCATTGTCCTTGGCCGTTTCGGTTTTATTGATATCGGTCTTGAGTGCTTTCAGGCGATTTTGCAACTCGGCCCGGTCAGCTTCTGCTTTGGTTTTTTGCTGGGCGCGGGCATTGCTGGCGGCCATGGCAGGCGTTGCTGTACCTGCCAGTGACAGGCCCAGCAAGGCCGCGATGAAAAACCCTGAAGACTTGGTTTTGTTAAATGGCATTCAATACTTATTATTTGGACTTACCCTGGCTGGCGACAGCTTGCAGGGCTGCGGCAATCGCCTCCTGGTCACCCAGATAATAATGTTTGATCGGCTTCAGGTCGGCATCGAGTTCATATACCAGTGGCTGGCCATTCGGGATATTCAGGTTGACGATGTCGTCGTCGCTGATACCGTCAAGCATCTTGATCAGGGCACGCAGGCTATTGCCATGGGCAGAAATCAGGATGCGTTTGCCCGAGCGTATTGCCGGGGCAATGCTGTCATCCCAGGCTGGCATGACACGGGCAACCGTGTCTTTCAGACATTCAGTCAGCGGGATCTGGCTGCGTTCCAGGCCTGCATAGCGAGGGTCATTGAAAGAAGTGCGCTCATCATCTTCGGCCAGTGGCAGAGGTGGCGTGTCATAGCTACGACGCCATACCAGCACTTGTTCGTCACCATATTTTGCTGCTGTCTCTGCCTTGTTCAAGCCTTGCAGGGCACCGTAATGACGTTCATTCAGACGCCAGTCATGGATCACTGGCAGCCACATCAAATCCATTTCATCGAGGGTGCCCCACAATGTACGAACTGCACGTTTCAGTACCGAGGTATAGGCCAGGTCAAAAGTCAGACCGGCTTCTTTAAGCAGCTTGCCCGCCTGGGTAGCTTCAGCCACACCTTTTGCAGTCAGGTCAACATCTGTCCAGCCGGTAAAGCGGTTGTCCAGGTTCCAGGTAGATTCGCCGTGGCGCATTAAAACGATTTTGTACATAGTGGGCTAGAGGGAGAGATAAAGTGAGATAAGTGAATTAGTATGCGATTGCGCCATCTATTTTATAATGACGCGCTTCTGATAACCATTCTTACTACTGGAATCCTGTGAAATTCATTCTTGACAATATATTCTGGATAGGTCTAGCCATTATTTCTGGCGGCGCGTTGCTGATACCTGCTTTACAAAGACGTGGTGCCAAAGTATCGCATTTTCAAGCTACACAATACATGAATCAGGGCAAAACCCTGGTGCTGGACGTGCGTAATGCAGACGAATTTGCTGCCGGACACTTGCCAAATGCCAAACATATCCCCCTGCCAGAGCTGAACGACCGCCTGAAAGAGATAGAAAAGTCAAAGAACAATGTTGTCATTACTGTCTGCGCTTCTGGCGTACGTTCTTCCAGCGCTGCCGCTTTGCTCAGCAAAGCCGGCTTCGCTCAGGTTTTTAGTCTCGATGGTGGTATAGATTCCTGGAAGTCGCAAGGCTTGCCAACAGTAAAGTGAAGCAGGAGAACACCATGAAAGCCCATGTAATCATGTATACCACAGCCGTTTGCCCGTATTGCACGATGGCTGAACGCCTGTTGAAGTCCAAGGGTGTGGACGAGATAGAAAAGATCCGGGTTGATCTCGAACCGGGTGTACGCGAAGCGATGATGAAGAAAACCGGTCGCCGTACCGTGCCCCAAATCTATATAGGCGACACCCATGTAGGTGGTTTCGATGATATTTCAGTCCTCGACAGGGCGGGTAAACTCGATCCTTTACTAAATCCAGTTGATTAAAACCGGGGTTTTGCCGGATTTTCTACGGCTTTGCGAGGTAAATTGCTGTTTTTGCAGACTACTTGCTACAATAGCGCGCTGCGATCTTGAAATGGCTGGAAACGGCCTTATCTGCCAGTCTCGCTGTTCATTATTAATCTTTTAGAATTTTAGAAAGTTTCACATGTCTGACGAAAATCTGCAGCCCGTATTTCAAATTCAACGCGTTTATCTGAAAGATTTGTCGCTTGAACAGCCTAACTCTCCAGCTATTTTCCTGGAACAAGAAGCGCCTGGCATAGAAGTGTCCGTTGATGTCGGCTCTGAAAAGCTGGCAGATGGCATCTACGAAGCCACAGTGACAGTGACTGTTACTGCAAAAGTCGGCGAAAAAGTGGCTTTCCTGGTTGAAGGCAAACAAGCCGGTATCTTCGAAGCGCGCAATATCCCTGAAGATCAACTTGATCCTCTGCTCGGTATCGGCTGCCCGAACATCGTTTATCCTTACCTGCGTTCCAACGTAGCTGATGCGATCACACGTGCTGGTTTCCCTCCTATTCACCTGTCGGAAATCAATTTCGAAGCTTTCTACGCACAACGTTTGACAATTGCTGCTGAACAGGCAAATGCCAACACTGAAGCGCCTACCACAATTCAGTAATTAATTGATACTGATCCGGCTACGGCCGGATTGGCATGAGAAGGATATCCATGCGACGCCTGCTGACGCCCTTGTCTCTGCTGTTATTGACGCTGCTCGCGAGTAGTGCTGCACAGGCTCTGGAGTTTCGCGCTATCGGTGCTTCACCGGTGATACTGTACGATGCGCCGTCCGTCAAAGGCGGTAAATTGGCGGTGGCGCCACGTGGCATGCCGGTGGAAGTAGTGTTTACTTCCGGCGCATGGAGTAAAGTCCGTGATGTCAGCGGCGACATGAGCTGGGTTGAGTCAAAAGACTTGATCACCCGTCGCAGCCTCATCGTTCGTGCCGCCAATGCCAAAATCAGGGCAGCTGCAGACGAATCTTCGGCCCTGGTGTTCAGTGCCGACAAGCATGTCTTGTTGGAAATGGCCGAGCCTGCAGTAGCCGGCTGGGTCAAAGTGAAACACCGTGATGGCCAGCTTGGTTTCGTCAAAGTCAATGAAGTCTGGGGTTTGTAGTGCCTGGACTGAATGTATAGGCAGATGACAGTTTGCAAAAAAGGACAGCCTGCTGTCCTTTTTTTACATCCATCCGATTATTAAAATGAGCAGGAGTCAGGGATAAGCATGAATATCAGCATATTGGGTGCAGGTGCCTGGGGCACGGCAATGGCAATTGCCTTTGCAGCAAAAAATAATGTCTTGCTTTGGGGGCGCAATCAGGCAGCCATGTCCGCCATGCAGACAGCAAGGCAAAATAATGATTATTTAAGTGGCTTCCCGTTCCCTGACAGCCTGCAAGTCACGGCTGATTTTGCTGCCGCCATGGCACATGCCGCTGGTCCTGATGGCTTGCTGGTAATTGCCACCTCAGTTTCGGGTTTGCGCCCCACGCTGGAAGCCTGCCGTGCCTTCCAGCCGAATAACATCATCTGGCTGTGCAAGGGTTTTGAAGAGTCCACGCAATTATTACCACATCAGGTGGCAGCAGAGGTGCTGGGCGATGGTGTGGCTTTCGGCGCTCTGTCTGGTCCCTCGTTTGCGCAGGAAGTTGCCAGGGGCTTGCCATGTGCACTGACGATAGCTTCGACATCGAAAGACCTCAGTCAACTGGTGGTGCAAGCCCTGCATGTGAATG
>Ga0207952_1000251_pt1 | contig 52220 bp, 47 predicted proteins | sample SubbioR12Aug_8Ca_FD_184831 | JGI IMG/M metagenome (GOLD analysis project Ga0207952, IMG submission 184831) | Serpentinite rock and fluid subsurface biosphere microbial communities from McLaughlin Reserve, California, USA - CR12Aug_8Ca (SPAdes) | ecosystem: Environmental > Terrestrial > Deep...
ACATTAACAACTTTACTGCAAGTATTGGTTTAACTGCTGGTCAGTTATCTAGTGGTGGTACAGGTACACAATCTTTCACTGTTGGTGCTACACTTGATGTAAGTGCTAACCAAGCTGCTGGATTGTACACTACTGCTACTCCTTTTAATGTAACAGTTAACTACAACTAATTTTTAAAACATTCACACAAATAAAAACGCCTCACATTTGTGAGGCGTTTTTTATTAAAACTATTTCAATAAATTAAAATCTTTCTAATTCAGAGAAGAAGAAATTGCCTTCAATTGCAGCATTCTCATCACTATCACTTCCATGAACTGCATTTTCACCCATTGAAGTTGCATATTTTTTTCTTATAGTACCTTCTTCAGCTTGTGCAGGATTAGTAGCTCCAATTAATTTTCTAAAATCAGCTACAGCATTTTCTTTTTCTAATATAGCAGCAACAATTGGTCCACTACTCATAAAATCTACTAATTCGCCATAAAAAGGTCTTTCTTTATGCACAGCATAAAAAGCACCAGCTTGTTCTTTAGTTAATTTGGTCCATTTCATGGCTTTAATTGTAAATCCGCCAGCAATAATATCGTTAATGATAGCACCCGTGTGACCCTTACTTGTTGCATCGGGCTTAACCATGGTAAATGTTCTGTTTGTCATATAAAAAATTTTGGTCGCGAAGATAAGGGAAGCATATTATTAGAATTAAATACATCATACTTAATAAGACATCATTAACTTTATTTTAATTATGGCTGTTAATCATTCAAATCAAATTCTTCTTACAGAAAATAATTCTACAATTGTTCTAGATATTATTAAAAATAAAAAAGCTCTATATATTTTAAGGGCTATTAATCATCCTTTAAGATTATCAATCATTGAATTATTAGATAAGAAACACACTTTAACTGTAACTGAAATATATACTCAATTAAATATACAACAGGCGGTAATATCTCAAAATCTTGCAGTTTTACGAAGAGCTGGTTTTGTGACAACAAAAAAAGAGAGCAAATATGTTTATTATATGCTCTCTTATAAATATTTAAGTCATTTTACTAAAAATGTATCCCAATTATTGAATACAGATTAATTACATTTTTTTAGCATCTTCTAAAAACTTAGCAAGTCCAATATCTGTTAATGGATGTTTTAATAAACCTAATATTGAATCTAAAGGACAAGTACAAACATCTGCACCAGCTTCGGCACATCTTATAATATGATTTGGATTTCTGATTGAAGCTGCTAATATTTCTGTTTCGAAACCTTGTACAGAATAAATATGTGCAATTTGTTCAATAAGTTGAACACCATCCCAACCACCATCATCAATTCTACCCAAAAAAGGAGATAAGTAAGTGGCACCAGCTTTTGCAGCCAAAATAGCCTGACCTGCACTAAATACTAAAGTGCAATTGGTTCTAATTCCATTATCAGAAAACCATTTGATAGCTTTAATGCCATCTTTTATCATAGGAACTTTTACTACAATGTTTGGATGTATAGCAGCAAGTTTTTTACCTTCTTCAATAATTTCATTAGTTGTAGTGGATAAAACTTCTGCACTAATATCACCATCTACCATTTCGCAAATGGTTTTATAATGTTTTATGATGGCTTCTTCTCCTTTAATGCCTTCTTTAGCCATTAAAGATGGATTTGTAGTAACACCATCTAAAATGCCTAATTCATTAGCTTCTTTAATCTGTTCGAGATTTGCTGTATCGATAAAAAACTTCATGTTATTGATAATTTATTGATTGTTGATTTATTGATTGATTATTTTTTGATTGAGCTTTGTTTGAGCTGTTTTTCTTGAAGTACTAAGAATTTTTGTGAGTTCCTCTGCTTCAACTAAAATTTCTTTTAATTTATTAGGATCTATGATTGTTAAATCTGAAATTACTTCTAACCAAAAATGCGTTTCATCAATTTCTTCTACAACTATACTAAGTTTTGAAATAAAAGCTTTTTTAGATTGGGCTCTGCATGCAGCTCGGTAATTTGCTGCTACTGAAAATGCAGAACGAATAATTTGTCTAATAATAATCTCAGAGATGAGTTCTTTTGGTAGTACTCTTGAAAGATTTACAATTCTGTAAGCAAAAGATTTTAATCTTTTTTGTAATTCTTGAGCATTCATATAACAAATAAATCATCAATGAACAAATCAACCAATCAAAAATAAAAAAGGCAGGCTTATTACATCGCACCGCTCAACCACTTATCCTTGCTGTATTCCTACCCTGGGGAGTTTCTGCAGGAGCTGGTCGTGTAAGACCTGCCAACTGCAAATGTAAGGGAACATTTTTTTTTACCAAATGAGATTTCATATAAAGTTTATCATTCTCTAACAGAGGTTAAGAGATTTACTTTTATATTTGTGTCAAATTAAACGACATGAAAAAATATTTACTCTTTGTTTTATTTATTGGCTTAAGTATTAATGCACAATCACAAATTAAATTTCTCGAAGATTTTAATTATACATCCACAGGTGTTCCAGCAGATGACAGTTTAACTCATGCTTCACTTGGAGGTGCTGTTTGGACAAAACATAGTGGAACTGGTAACAACATATTATGGAGTTCAGCTGGTTTAACTTATACTGGTTATGCTGGTTCAAATATTGGAGGTTCAGTAAGTTTAGCACATGGTTCTGGTTCAAGAATTGATGTAAATGCAACAGTTGATAGTATTGAAACAGGATCTGCTTATGCCTCTTTTATGTTAAACGTAACTACTGCAGGCGGAGCAACAGGTGATTATTTTGCTCATTTTTTAGCTGGTTCAGGTGCTGCACCTGGTAGCGATTTTAAAGCCAGATTATTTACAAAAGATGGTGGAGTAGCCGGTACTTTTAAATTAGGAATTTCAAAAGGATCATCTAATTCAGGGGCTGTATATACAACTGCTGATTATAATTTAAATCAAACTTATTTAGTTGTATTAAAATACACTTTTAATGCATCAACTTTAGATGATGTTTGTAGTGCTTACATTTTTGCATCAGGCGTACCAAGTACAGAACCTTCAACTGCTGATATTACAGCAACTGATATGACTATTTCAGACATTGCAAAAATCAAAGGATTTGCTCTTCGTCAAGGTTCAACTGGTACCGGTGCTATTATATTTGATGGTTTAAGAGTTGGTACAGATTGGATCTATGCTCCACTACCTATCAAACTCAACTCATTTAACGCTGTTGGTTTACAAAACCAAGTAAACCTAAGTTGGTTAACTTTTTCTGATCAAACAGGTGGAAGTTTTGAAGTTCAAAGAAGTATTGATGGTTCTAGTTTTGAAAATATTTCAACTGTTGCTGCTAATAACCTAGGAAATTCATCTTATGAAATAACAGACAGAAACCTGCCTTCAGTTAAAACTTTATACTATCGTTTAAAAGTTGTAAATGCTGATGGAAAATTTGAATATTCAACCATTCAAAAAGTTACATTAAAAGATGTTAAATTAACAGTTTCTCCTAATCCTGCATCAAACGAAATATTAATCAATGCTTCAGAAAACATTAAATCTGTTGAAATATTTGATATTCGTGGAAGAAGAATTATGTTGAAGGACAATATTAACTTAAATCAAACCCGAATTAATGTTACAAGTTTTGGAGAAGGGTCGTATATTGTAAAAACGCTTATTGGTTCTGAGGTTTCTACACAACAAATCATGGTTAAACATTAATTAAATAATTTATATTATTAAAAAACCGATTCATTTGAATCGGTTTTTTAATGCCCTTTAATGATTAATTTTTTAATATAAATCATCCAATTTCATCTTTAAATATTTCATTACACTTCTATGTGTACTTATTAAACTAATTAATACTCCCAAAATAATCATTCCACTAAATAAATAAATTAAATAAGTAATATCTCTTAGTTGAACTAAATAATAAACAAAGTGTTCAGATAAATAAATCAACCCACAAACAAATACAATGGCTATACCAGATGCAATTAATGCATTTATAATTGCTTGCTTATTTATAGGTTTTACAATAAAATCTCGTTGAGCACCCACCATTTGCATAGTCTTAATTAAAAAACGATTGCTATACATAGAAAGTTTAATGGTATTGTCAATTAAAACAATGGCTAGCAATGTAAATATGATAGCCAAAATGGCTAAACTAATTAATACCCATTTTAAAATGGGGCCCATTTTTTCAACCACACCAGCAGGGTATAAAATACTTTCAATAATGGTACCATGTGTATTTTCAATTGCAGCCTTAATGTTTAATAAAGAGTCTTTTTCAACATAATCACTTTTAACATGAAAGTTAAAAGAAGCAAATAATGGATTTTCTCCACCTAATAATTCTTCATCATACCTGTCTTCAGAAGCTTGTAATCTTTGTTTGGCAGTTTCTTTATCAACAAATTCAACATCTTTTACATAGGGTTGATTTTCTAAGTATGACTTTAATTCTGCTGTTTTTTGATCTGTTGCAGAGTAGTGCAAATACACTTGCACTAAAACATCTTCTTTTAGAAGTTCAGCATATTTTGTTGCACTTGAGAAAATCCAACCAAAAATTCCAATAATAAATAAAACTGCAGTTATGCCTAAAATAGCCATGAACTGAGATGGTTTAGATTTAGTACTGGCATTTTTATGTTTACTCATTCTAATTACTTTTAAAACTGATTACAAAAAACAAATGTACTGCAAACACTTACATTTGCAGCACTTATAACGTATGTAAATGTTATAAATTATAACAATTTTAGTATTTATTTATATATGTATTTTTATTTTGAAGTCAGCTGTAACAAATCTAATCAACTTTAGTTGTTCCAAAATTTCGGAACACTCTTCAATAATAAAAATTCATTCAACAAAATAAAGAGTAGAAAAAGCAATGGAATACAATTTTAGAAACATCGAAAAAAAGTGGCAAGAGCAATGGAAAGCCGATAAAGTGTATCAGGTTTCAAGTGAAAGTGAAAAGCCAAAGTATTATGTATTGGATATGTTTCCTTATCCAAGTGGTGCAGGTTTACACGTTGGTCATCCTCTTGGTTATATTGCGAGTGATATTTATAGTAGATACAAACGTTTGAAAGGATTTAATGTATTGCATCCTATGGGTTTCGATAGTTTTGGTTTACCAGCTGAACAATATGCTATTGAAACGGGTCAGCATCCTGCAGAAACTACAAAAAAAAATATTGCAACTTTTAAAAGTCAGTTAGATAAAATTGGTTTTTGCTACGATTGGAGTCGTGAGGTTCAAACCTCTGATCCTAATTATTATAAATGGACTCAAAAATTATTCTTAGAATTATTCAACAGCTATTTCTGTAATACTTGTAAACAAGCAAAACCAATTACTGAGTTAGTTGCAAAATATGAAGCTCGAGGTGGAAGTAATTTTACTGCAGAACAATGGAAAGGTTTTTCGAAAGCTGAACAAGAAGAAATTTTAATGAAACGCCGATTGGCTTTTAGTAAATATGGGGAAGTAAATTGGTGTGAAGCGTTAGGAACAGTTTTAGCTAATGATGAGGTAGTGAATGGTGTAAGTGAACGTGGTGGGCATCCTGTGGTGAAGAAGAAAATGCGACAATGGTATTTACGCATCACAGCTTATGCTGATAGATTGTTAGAAGGTTTAGAAACAGTAGATTTCAGCGAAAGCATGAAAGAAATGCAACGCAATTGGATTGGTCGTTCTGAAGGAGCAGAGATAGAATTCAAAATTCAAAATTCAAAATTCAAAATTGACGTTTACACCACAAGACCAGATACTATTTTTGGTGTTGATTTTATGGTGCTAGCACCTGAGTTAGATTTAGTAAAAGAAATTACTAGCAATGAACAAAAAACTGCTGTTGATGAATATATTAATTATGTAAAAAGCAGAAGCGATAGAGAACGTCAAGCAGAAGTAAAACAAATTACTGGTTGCTTTACAGGTGCTTATGCTATCAATCCTTTCAATCAAAGAAAAATACCTATTTGGATTTCAGAATATGTATTGGCTGGTTATGGCACAGGAGCTATAATGGCTGTGCCTTGTGGCGATGAACGTGATTTTAAATTTGCTCAACATTTCAATATTCCAATTACAAATATTATTGGTGAATATTTCACAGGCAAAGAAGCTAATCCAACAAAAGAAGCCATTTTAGAAAATAGTGATTTTTTAAATGGATTAGTTATGAAAGATGCTATTGCCATAGCCATTAATAAAATTGAAGAACTTGGCATTGGCAAAAGAAAAGTAAATTATAAAATGCGTGATGCAGGTTTTAGCAGACAACGTTATTGGGGCGAACCTTTTCCTATTATTTGGAATCAGGGCGTAGCTATTCCAATTGCTGAAACTGAATTACCACTTGAATTGCCACATGTTGAAATATATGGTCCTGGCCCTGAAGGTGAAGGTCCTTTAGCTAATATTGAAGATTGGGTAAATACACCTGAAGGAAGAAGAGAAACATCTACCATGCCAGGTTATGCAGGAAGTAGTTGGTATTTTTTACGTTACATGGATCCTCACAATACCAAAGAGTTTGTAAGCAAAAAAGCTGCTGAATATTGGAATAGTGTTGATTTATATGTTGGAGGAACAGAACATGCAGTTGGGCATTTATTGTATAGCAGAATGTGGACTAAAGTCTTATTCGATTTAGGTTATATCAACTTCGATGAGCCTTTTAAGAAATTGTTGAATCAAGGGATGATACAGGGTAGCAGTAGGTTTGTTTATAGAGTAAGAGGAACTCAAAAGTTCGTAAGTCAAAACTTTAAATTACAATACGAAGTTGATTCTATTCATGTTGATGTAAATATTGTTGATGGAGTAGAATTAGATATTGAAGCATTTAAAAAATGGAAGAATGGAGAATATGCAAATGCTGAATTTATTTTAGAAGATGGAAAATATATCTGTGGTGTTGAAACAGAAAAAATGTCCAAATCAAAATACAACACTGTTAACCCAGATGAATTGTGTGAAAAATATGGTGCAGATACTTTTAGAATGTACGAAATGTTTTTAGGTCCAATAGATCAAAGCAAACCTTGGGATACCAAAGGCATTGAAGGTGTTCATCGGTTCATTAAAAAATTATGGCGTTTGTTTTTTGATGAACTCAAAGGCAAAGTTTGGAATACTGAAACTCCAACAGCAGAAGAATTAAAAGTGTTGCATAAAACCATAAAGAAAATTGAAGAAGATACCGAACGATTTTCTTTCAATACTGCAGTAAGTGCATTCATGGTTGCGGTAAATGAATTGTCAGACTTAAAATGCCACAAAAAAGAAATTCTAGAACAAATATTAATTCTTTTAACCCCTTATGCACCTCATATTGCAGAAGAATTATGGCATGCTTTAGGTAACGAAACAACTATTTTAGATGCAAGTTTCCCCATTCTTAATGCTCAATTCTTAATTGAAAGTTCAAAAGAATATCCTATTAGTATTAATGGAAAACTAAGAACAACATTGAGTTTCCCAATCGATGCCAATCAACAAGATGTTGAGCCAATTGTTTTATCAAATGAAATTGTACAAAAATGGTTAGAGGGTAAGGCCCCTAAAAAAATAATTTTTGTAAAAGGAAAGATGATTAATGTAGTAATTTAAGATTTTGGTTTCATTAAACTATCCATAGGATATACAGCTTTCATAGAGTCCATAACATTGCTTGCCCAATTAGTTAAAGTTACTCTTTCAGCAATACTTAAATTAGCATCGTTATGAATTAATACGTATGATTTTAAAGGCATTTCTTTTCCTTTAACTTCATCTATTATTTCTTCTAGCTTGTGATATTGTTTTCTTAATCTATAAGTTGCAAATTCATCGAAATTCAAGTGTTTTTTTCCATCGTTAATATGACTGTTTAGCCATAAGCCCACTGGCTGAACATAGCTGTACCAAGGGTAAGTTGTATTATTACTATGGCAATCGTAGCAAGCTTTTTTAAAAATAGTATTTACATTTTCTGGTACAAGAGCAACCGAAGAAATAGTATGTGATACAATAACAGGATTCGAATTACTTGCTGGCCTATAAAATTGAATGGCTATAAAAATAGCTATTATAATTATGTATAATTTTTTCATAAACTAAGCTTTATTTTCAATAATATCTATTAGAGATTGTTGATGATGTGTTACATGATGTATTGTGAAAAATAGCATTTCTCTTAAAGTTAATTTGCCTAATAATGGATGTGGTAAAATATAAAGATCTAAGTCTTTTTCATCCAACTTTAAAGTTAAAGCACAAAGTCTTTCAACCGTATTTTTTATTTTGCCTAAAACAATTGCTTTATGTTCAAAGGGAATAGGTTTAGGTATAAATCTTTTAGTTGCTTTTCCACCTAAAGCCAATTTCTGGTTGTATTTACTTACCAATTCCTCAAAAGATTTACTTTTTCTATTATTGGTACTAAAGAACAATTTCAATAAAAACTTTGGGAGTTTTAATGCCAGAACAACTGGGTTTACACTTTTAAAAATATGTTCAGCTTGTTGACCTGCTGTCCATTTTTCACCAATAGTTTTTTCAAAATCTTCTTTACTAAAACCCTCAATTAACTGAATAAAATTTTGGTGGTTTTGCTGTAATAATGCTACAATTTCTTGCTTATTCATCTACTAATATTTTTCCTGTCATTTCTTTTGGTATTGCTAAGTTCATGATTTTAAGAATAGTTGGAGCAATATCGCCCAACTTTCCTTCTTTTAAACTTCCTTTATAGTCATTACTAATCATAAATAACGGCACTAAATTTAAAGAGTGTTGAGTATTCGGACTTCCATCTTCATTAATCATATTATCTGCATTGCCATGATCTGCAGTTAATAAAATGGTATAATCTTTTTCTAAACCAGCAGTTACCACTCTTTCTACACATTGATCAACTGTTTCAACAGCTTTTACTACAGCCTCAAAAACACCAGTATGGCCAACCATATCTGCATTAGCGTAATTTAAACAAATAAAATCGGTGTTTCCTTTTTTAATCTCAGGAATTAATTTGTCTGTAATTTCAAAAGCACTCATTTCAGGTTGTAAATCGTAAGTGGCTACTTTCGGTGAAGGAACAATCATTCTTGTTTCACCATCAAAAACAGTTTCTCTTCCTCCACTAAAAAAGAAAGTAACGTGAGGATATTTTTCTGTTTCTGCAATTCTAATTTGAGTTTTATTGTTAGCTGCTAAAACTTCTCCTAATGTGTTATTCAAATTATCATTATCGAACATCACGTGTACGTTGTTATAAGTAGCATCATACTCAGTTACTGTTGTATAATGTAAATTTAGTTTGTGCAAATTATATTCGTGAAAGTCTTGCTGTGTAAGAACTTGAGTAATTTCTCGGCATCGATCTGTTCTAAAGTTAAAGCAAATTACAGCATCATTTTCATTGATGATTGATGATTGATGATTGATGATTTGAGAATCATCTTTTTGGTTTTGAATTTTAAATTTTGAATTTATAATAGGCTTTATAAACTCGTCAGTAACTCCATTAGCATATGATGCTTCAATCGATTTTAAAATATCATCACTTTCTTCACCTATTCCATGCACCATTGCATCGTAAGCAAGTTTAATTCTTTCCCAACGTTGATCTCTATCCATAGCATAATATCTGCCTGTAATAGTTGCAATAGTTCCAACATTTTTATTTAAATGTTCTTGTAATTCTTTTAAAAACCCTAATCCACTTTTGGGGTCACAATCTCTACCATCTGTAAAAGCATGAATAAATACATCTTTTAAATCATGTGCTTTACAAACATCTATAATAGCTTTTAGATGATTGATGTGAGAATGGACACCACCATCACTCACCAAACCCAATAAATGCAATGATTTGTTATTAATTTTTGCATATTGAATGGATGCTAACAAAGCTTTATTTTGTGCAAACTCACCAGATTTAATGGCTACATTAATACGTTGCAATTCTTGATACACAATTCTTCCAGCACCTAAATTTAAATGACCCACTTCACTGTTGCCCATTTGTCCATCAGGTAAACCAACTGCTTCTCCACATGTAACTAAAGTGCTGTTAGGATATTTATTGTATAAAGAATGAACAAAAGGAACATTGGCTTGTTGTATAGCATCTGACTGTTTATTTTTTCCCAAACCCCATCCATCCATGATGATTAAAATAACTTTCTTACTCATGCTGTAAAATTAGCAGATTGTGTTGTGATTGTAAAAATCGCTCAACTCTTTTATAATAATTATATTTTTGCAACCCAAATTAGAAAACATGAGTAAAGTGCAAATAGGATTGGTTCAGATGAGTTGTGTTGCAGATGTAAACACTAATGTTCAAAAAGCAATTGAACAAATTAAAGTAGCTGCCGATAAAGGAGCTCAAATTGTTTGTCTGCAAGAACTTTTTACTTCACTATATTTCTGCGATGTTGAAGCATACGAAAACTTTGAGTTAGCAGAAAGTATTCCTGGCAATACAACCAATATTTTGTGTGATGTTGCCAAAGAAAAAGGAGTGGTGATTATTGCTTCTTTATTTGAAAAAAGAACTTCAGGCATTTATCATAATACAACAGCAGTAATTGATGCAGATGGAACTTATTTAGGGAAGTACAGAAAAATGCATATTCCTGATGATCCTGCATATTACGAAAAATTTTATTTTACTCCAGGCGATTTGGGATATAAAAATTTTGATACCAAATTTGGAAGAATTGGTGTGTTGATTTGTTGGGATCAATGGTATCCTGAAGCTTCTAGAATTACAGCTTTAATGGGTGCCGAAATTTTATTTTATCCAACTGCAATTGGTTGGGCAACTTCGCAAGACGAAGCCACCAATACAGAACAGTATAATGCATGGCAAACGATTCAAAGAAGTCATGCAGTTGCTAATGGAGTGCATGTAGTAAGTGTGAATAGAGTTGGGTTTGAACAAGAAGGAAGAATGAAGTTTTGGGGTGGAAGTTTTGTAGCAAATCCTTTTGGAACTATTTTGTACAAAGCATCTCATGAGGAAGAAGAAACAGCTGTTGTAGAAGTAGATACTGAAAAAACTGATAGCTATAGAACACATTGGCCTTTTATGAGAGATAGAAGAATTGATAGTTATGGGGAAATTACTAAGAGGTTTATAGATTAATGTTAAATGTTTAATGTTTAATGTTGAATGTTTAATGTTTAGTGTTTAATGTTTAGTGTTTAATGTTTAGTGTTTAATGTTTAATGTTTAGTGTTTAGTGTTTAATGTTTAATGTTTAATGTTTAATGTTTAGTGTTTAATGTTTAATGTTTAGTGTTTAGTGTTTAGTGTTTAATGTTTAATGTTTAATGTTTAATGTTTAATGTTTAATGTTTAAAAAATAAACTTTTAAAGTTAGTAATTTTCTAATCTTTCAATAATCAATAATCAATAATCAATAATCAATAACTACTCTGAAAAAAATAATGAATAATAACGAAATTATCTCTCCAAAACAACAAGGATTCTTCTTTCCGGCAGAATGGCATCAACATACTGCAACCTGGTTAAGTTGGCCTCATAAGGTTGAAAGTTGGCCTGGTAAAATTGATACCATTTATAAACCCTATTCACAATTTATTAAAGCTATTAGCCAAGGCGAAATAGTTTGTATTAATGTGAAAGATGCAAAAATGGAAAACTTTGCAACTCGTTATTTGAACGATGAAGGTGTTGACTTAAGTAAAATTAAATTTTATCACCACCCAACAAATGATGCTTGGTGTAGAGATCATGGTCCTGCTTTTCTTATTAATCCAAAAGAAAATAAAAAAGCTATTGTAGACTGGGGTTATAATGCATGGGGAAATAAATATCCTCCCTACGATTTAGATGATATTATTCCAACTTTAATTGGAGAAAAACTTGGCCTAAAAGTTTTTAATCCTGAAATTGTAATGGAAGGTGGATCAGTTGAGTTTAATGGTGCTGGAACTATTTTAACTTCTACATGTTGTTTATTAAATGAAAATAGAAATCCACATTTAAATCAAGAACAAATAGAAAACTATTTAATTCAATATTATGGTGTTGAACATATACTTTGGGTAGATGAAGGCATTGTGGGTGATGATACTGATGGACATATTGACGATACTGTTCGTTTTGTAAATGCAGATACAGTTGTAACTGTAGTTGAGCATGATAAAAAAGATGAAAACTATCAGCTCTTACAAGACAATTTAAAAGCCTTACATAAAATGCGTTTGCAAAATGGTAAACAAATGAACATTATTGAGTTGCCTATGCCAAAAGCTGTAATCTGGGAAGATCAACGTTTGCCAGCATCTTATGCCAATTTCTACATTTCAAATCATGCAGTTATTGTACCAACTTTTAGAGATGAGAATGATGAAAAAGCTTTAGAAATAATTAGCAACTGTTTCTCAGATAGAAAAACCATAGGCATAGATAGTAAAGATGTAATTTGGGGCTTAGGTAGTTGGCATTGTTTAAGTCAACAAGAACCCTCACTTTAATTATTATTAATAATATCTGTTAAATATTCTTCAATAGCTTTTTTTACTTCTGCAGTTTTTAGCATATGATTATTTACCATGATAGAAAAGGTAAATTCTTTGCCAGAATTGGCAATTAAATAACCTGATAAAGAATAATTATTACTTAAGGTTCCTGATTTTGCAAAAATGTTATTGCTGTAATTAGTAAACATTCCTTTCAAAGTTCCTTCATTACTTTTTGGAAAAATATTTTTGATTCTTTCCCAATCGATTTCTTTTTTCAATGTATTTAAAATAAATACAAAATCTTCAGGTGTAATTAAATTATACCTGCTTAAACCGCTACCATCAACCCATTTTGGTATTTGTGGTAAACTGTTTAAATCGTTGTTTAATACAAATTGAATGAGTTTGTTTTCGTTCATTTCATTGAAGAGTTTATCACTCATCATTAGTAATAATTGTTCTGCAATAAAATTATCACTGTTGGTCATCATTTCTTTTAATACATCATCTAACCTTTGTGAATAAAGGGTTTTAAGATTATTTTTTATATAAATTGGTTTGCTGTAAACAGATTGTTGTAATGTATCAGTTAACAATTGAGCAGTAAGTCTGTTGCTTAATATTTCATTTTCTGCGTAGGTTGTAAAACTTATTTTCTTCGTGTTGTTTTTTCCAGGAGAAAGTAAAAAATTATTAGTTCCTATTTCTCTTTTTACTTTAAACTTATCATCTCCATTACTAGCTTCAAATGATTGAGAAATTAGTTTTTGAAAATATTTAGGTTCGGTTTGAATTCCATTCTTATTATTAAATATAACTATGTTTTCATAGATTGGAAAACCATTTCTTTCAGCCATATAGGGTTCTAAATAATCGTCTACCGACCATCCATTCGCATATGCAGATGTTTTGAAATTAGTATTTAGTAAATATATTTTTTTACTCGATTTAGATTTTAGCCATTGAAAAACTTGTTGGTTAGCAAATTTTGGATTAAGAAAACTGGGGTCACCAGTACCTTGAATTTGAATAGTGCTATCATCTTCTAAATAATTCAACCCTGCTAAACTATCTCCTAAATATTTTAATGCTGCATAGCATGTTGCAATTTTTAAATTACTTGCTGGTATAAAATATTTATCAGCTTGATATGAATTCAAATATTTATTATTTGCAACATCAAATACAGAAATACCTACATGAGCGTTTTTAAGTAAGCTATCTATTAAATTAGATTTAGGGGTAACTATCTGGTCAGTAACATTTGTAAATTTATTTTCTAGTACTTTTTTTGGAGTTCTACAAGCTATAAAAAGAAAAAAAAGTGTGCAACCCTTTATAAAAGTTAAAAAACTCTGTAAATTATTATTTTTCATCAGCTATTTTTAAATTTTGTGCAAAATCATTTGTAATTATAGGCTAATATAATTCTAGAAAAACGATTTATTTTCAAAATTATATCAGCTGCATTTACCTATTTTTGAACTATGGTAGAACAAAAATTGAGCATTGCCTCCTTGCAAGATCAACAATCTTCCCATATCAACTCTAAACTAATAGTTGAAGTGAGTAATCAGCATATTGCTATTATTGAAAAAAATGCTCAATCTACTCAAGCATTTGAGTACTACGAAATTAATGCAACACCAACAGAATGGGAAAGAATTTTTAATGCCATAAAAAATATGAGTAAAATCTTGAGTAAAACTTATAGTGATACTACTGTCTATATAAATAATTCTGAAACATTAATTGTACCTGCAAAAAAGTATAATAGAGAAAGCACTGAAACGTATTTGATTGCTATTTATGGAGATAATAATCAAGTCATCACCAATGCAGATTTAGTGAATATTGAGGATAACCCTGTTACAGTTTATCGTTGTGCTGCAAGTTTAAATCATACCATAAAAAATCATTTTGTTTCATTCACTTATAAAAATGTTTACACAAAAATTTTAGAAAATTTATTTGGTAAAGAAAGAATGTTAATGGAAATGATTAAGGTTCAGTTTTACCAAAAAACAATGTTAGTTGTTGTTATTTATGATAATAAGTTAATGCTCATTCAAACTTATAATTATTCTAGTCCTGAAGATATTATTTACTACTTATTAAATATTGTACAAGAGTTTAATTTGAGTGTTAAAAGCACTCCTGTAGAAGTTTCTGGATTAATTGATGTTAGCTCTCGTCATTTTGAATTATTAGAAAATATTTTTGGTAGGTTATCGCTCGAAGTGATTGCCAATGATCATTTATTTACAGAACACTTTAATGGTAATCAAGCTCATTGGTATACGCCATTTTATAATCTTTCAGTATGAGAATTATTTCAGGTAGGCTAGGGGGTAGACGAATTCAGCCTCCCTCAAATATGCCTTACACAAGGCCAACAACAGATATAGCAAAAGAAGGTTTATTTAATATTTTACAACATCGATTAGATTTTGAAGGCATTAAAACTTTAGATTTATTTGGTGGTACAGGTTGTATAAGTTATGAGCTGGCTTCTCGTGGTGCAACAGATTTAACTATTGTTGAGAAAGATGTTACTATGCATGCATTTATAAAAAAAAACATAGATGCTTTAAACATTATAGGAGCTAAGGTTTTTAAAATGGATGTATTTAGTTATTTAAAAACTTGTGCAGAACAGTTCGATTTTATTTTTGCTGGTCCACCTTATGCATTAGGAACTATAGATGAATTGCCTAAAATAATAATTAGTCAGAATTTAATTGCAAATGATGGTTACTTTGTTTTAGAACATACACCTAGAAATAATTACGAAAAGTTTGAAGGATTTAGTTTTGTTAGAAATTACGGAACAACATTGTTTAGTTTTTTTGTTTCTGGTGAATCTTAAATATTAATATTATGGCACGACCAAATCAAAATGATTATCCTCCTTTTTATCATAATTATATTTTAAAAGTAGAAGGTGAATCAATTCAAGAAATTATTTCAAACTATTCTAAGCAGTTTGAAGATTTTATTCAAAGCATCCCTTCAAATAAACAATATTTTGCTTATGCTGAAGGCAAATGGACAGTTAAAGATGTTTTGCAACATTTAGTAGATGCAGAACGTGTATTCGTTTATAGGGCAACTCGTTTCTCTAGAAAAGATAAAACTGAATTGCCAGGTTTTGATGAAAATATGTATGCCCAAAATGCAAATGCAAGCTCAAGAGATTTCAATAATTTAATAAATGAAATTCTTGCATTAAGAATTAGTACAGATGTTTTTTTGCAAAGTTTAACTAAAGAACAACTACCGCTAACTGGATCTGCAAATGGAAATGAAATATCAGTAAATGCTATAGCTTTTATCATTTTTGGTCATTTTCTTCATCATGTCAATGTTTTAAAAGAACGATATTTATTATAATGTTTTTGCTAAATTTAGAAGAACTTAAAAATATATTATGGCACATTTAATTGCTGATAGCGGTTCTACAAGTTGCGATTGGTGTTATGTTAATGGTAATAAAAAACAAAAATTTAGTACTATTGGCATTAGTCCCTATTTTTTATCAGAAAATGAAATAGTAGAAATTTTTAGTTCTGTTCGTTCTAAAATAAAAAATCAGCAGGTAGATAAAATTTATTTTTATGGAACTGGGTTAGGTAATATAAATAATGTAGCCATTATTAAAACTGCACTTAAGAGAATTTTTAGCAAAGTTAAAATTGAAGTTAATACAGATTTAAATGGAGCAGCCCGTGCTTTATTACAACACAATAAGGGCATTGCTTGTATTTTAGGTACAGGTTCTAATGTTGGATTTTATAATGGAAAAAAAATTACAAAAACGAGTCCTGCATTAGGTTATGTTTTAGGTGACGAAGGAAGTGGAGCATACTTAGGGAAAAAAGTGCTACAATATTATTTGTATAACACTTTCGATGATGAACTAAAACTGAATTTTGAAAAAAAATATAATACTACATCAATTGAAATTTTAGATAAAACATACAAACAAAAATTACCTAATAGGTATTTGGCCAGTTTTGCAAATTTTTTATCTGAAAATAGAGGTCATTTTATGATAGAAAATATTATTGAAGATGGCCTTCATGAATTTATCTATCAACATTTGTACAAGTTTGCTGAAAGCTGGACCTATCCAATATGTTTTACTGGTAGTATTGCATATAGTTTTAAAGATGCAATAAAAGAAATGTTTCAATTATATGAACTCAAGTTAGGAAAGATTGTAAAAAAACCAATTGATGGTTTAGTAACTTATCACGATCAATAATTTTGTACTATTGACTTCAACCATTAATCAACTTATATTATTATTAGGTTCTAATTTAGGAAACAGAATTTTGAATCTTGAGAAATCAAAACTTCAACTTGAAGAAGTTTTTCAAAAACCCATTGCCATTTCTTCTGTATATGAAACTGAAGCATGGGGCAAAACAGATCAACCCAATTTTTTAAATCAAGTCATTATATTTAATGTACAAATTGCTGCTCACGATTGTTTAAAAAATATACTTCAAATAGAAAAAAAACTTGGTAGAGAGCGGTTAGAAAAAATGGGTCCTAGAACAATAGATATTGATATTTTGTTTTTTAATGATTTAATTGTAAGAAGTAATCATCTTACCATTCCACATCCTCATTTACAAGATAGGAGGTTTGTTTTAGAACCATTGAACGAATTAATACCAAACTTTGTTCATCCAATTTTAAACAAATCTGTACAAGTAATGTTACAAGATTGTAGAGATACTTTAAATGTGAAAAAGTTTTAGATTGCCAATACAGTTCAAACTCTATTTTTGACCCCAAGGTATGAAGTATTCATTTATTACAGTAGAAGGAAATATTGGTGCAGGAAAAACTACACTTACTAATTTATTAGCACAGCATTATAATGCCAGAACTGTACTAGAAGAATTTGCAGATAATCCTTTTTTGTCTAAGTTCTATGAGAATCAACAGCAATATGCTTTTCCGGTTGAGTTGTTTTTTATGGCTGAAAGATATAAACAGTTAAAAGAAATGATTCATACCAAGGAATTGTTTCAAAGTTTAACTATTTCAGATTATTTGTTTACAAAGTGTTTACTTTTTGCAAAAGTTACTTTACCTGAAGAAGAATTTAGACTATATCAAAAATTATTCGATATTATTTCTTCTCAACTACCATTTCCTGAAATTTTAATTTATTTACATGCACCTGTAAGTAAACTTCAAGCAAATATTAAAAAGAGAAATAGAACATTTGAACAAAATATTCCAGATGAATATTTGTTTAACTTACAAGAAACTTACACTAATTATATAAAACAGCATAATATAAAAACAATTTTTATTGATGCCAGTAATGCCGATTTTGTAAATAATCCCAAGCATTTAGATGTAGTTTTAAATGCTTTGGAAAAAGATATAGAAAGTGGCCAACACTATTATTCTTTGCCTTAATTAAGAAATATAAAAAAACTCATAGTTATTATCTATGAGTTTTTTTAAAACTATTTAATAGTTCTATTAAAAACTAAGCGAATAAACTAATATTTAATGCAGATTTTATAACAAGCTTTCCCTTGCTTTGTTTTGCTGTTTCAATAATTTCTGTAAGCTTTTCAACTGATTTATTAAGATCTTCAATTCTTTTTATGGCAACTTCATCTGATACTCCATTTCTAACAGTTGAGCTTAAATTTTTAATTTTATGAAATTGAATTTTGCTTTTATATATTCCTAATAATATTTCATTTGCTTCATCTGCAGAAAAATGGTCGTCTAATAAACTAATTTCATGTTGCATAAAAATTTTGATTAATTGGTTAAATTATAAAAACTAAAACAAACTAAGATTATATTGTTTGTTCAGCAAAAATGCTGTATAATCTGCATTAACAATATTTATATTTGTAATATATACCATAAATATAATTAATGAATTACACACTTAACCAGTTACAGATATTTCTAAAAATTGTTGAAACCAAATCAATAACAAAAGCATCTGAGGAATTACATTTAACCCAACCAGCTGTATCTATTCAATTAAAAAACTTTCAACAACAATTTGATATTCCCCTTACTGAAGTTATTGGTAGAAAAATTTACATTACAAAATTTGGGAAAGAAATAGCTCAAGCTGCCCAAGAAATTATCAATCAAGTAAATGCAATTAATTTTAAAACAATGGCTTATAAGGGGCAATTGACTGGTAAGTTAAAAATTGAAGTGGTTTCTACCGGTAAATATGTAATGCCTTATTTTCTTTCAGATTTTTTACAATTAAATAAAGGTATTGAATTGAATATGGATGTAACTAATATGAAAAGTGTTACTGAAAGTTTAGAAGATAACACTATCGATTTTGCATTAGTCTCTCAATTGCCTAATTCTATAAATATTGATAAGTTAGATTTATTACAGAATAAACTTTATTTAATTGGTAACGCTTCTCTAAAAGTAAAAGAAGGTGATTTAAAAGATCAACTATTCAAAGAGCTACCATTTATTTTCAGAGAAAAGGGTTCTGGAACAAGGCAAATAATGGAAACATATATTAATAAAAAAAAGGTTTTCGGCTTTAAAGAAAATTGAACTTACCTCTAATGAAGCAGTAAAGCAAGCAATTATTGCAGGTATAGGATATTCTGTAATGCCATTAATTGGAATTAAAAATGAGCTACAAAATAAAGAGCTACAAATTATTCCTATTAAAGGGTTACCTATAAAAACAACCTGGAGTTTAATTTGGATGAAAAGAAAAAAACATTCACAAATTGCAAATGCTTTTTTAGAATATATGAAAAAAGAAAAAACTAATATTATAAAAAATAAATTTTCATGGAACGAAAATTATTAAGTTGCGTTTATTTTTTTACTTGAATGATATACTTTTCCTTAAAATATTCTTCAGAAAAAATATCATAAATACTCATCATTTTTGGGCGAGTTTTACTTTCAGAAATTTCGTTATGTAAATCTCCACCTTTTAAACAAATTAATCCATTAGCAACTTCATTTATGCCTGCAGGTTTTATTAAAGGTTTTGCCCAAGTCCATAATTCCTTTAAAGGAGCCACAGCTCTGCTGATTGCAAAATCAAATTTTCTATTTTTTATATCTTCAGCTCTTGTATGTTGAGTTGAAACATTTTGTAAACCAATTGCATTGGCAACTTCTTCAACAACTTTTAGTTTCTTACCAATACTATCCACCAAATGAAATTTTACCTCTGGGAAAAAAATAGCCAAAGGTATTCCTGGAAAACCGCCTCCACAACCAATATCTATAATATTTGTTCCTTTTTTAAAGTCAACTATGGCAGCAATGCTTAAAGAATGTAATACATGATGTAAATATAATTGGTCAATATCCTTTCTTGAGATTACATTAATTTTTTCGTTCCATTCTTTATATAATGGTAATAACTGTTCAAATTGTTTTTGTTGTGTTTCTGAAAAATCTGAAAAATATTTTAATAAGGTTTGCATAATGATTATGAACAGAATTTTTGTTACTTAATTCCACCTCCTGGTTTTGGTAAAGTAGCTTTTGGTTTAGGTTTATCTGCAGGGTTTTTTAATAAGTCAATTTTACTTTTATCTTCTTGAGGTTTAGGAATGGGTCCTGCAGGATTTTGTTCTTCTGGTTTTTTGGGAGGATTGTTTAAATCAAAATTACTTTCTGCTTTAATATCGTTATTTTCTTTAAACTGATTTGGTACGCCATAGTCTTGAGCAGTTCCATTTCCTACGTCTTCTAAAACTGTTCCTGTAGTGGGTTGAATACCCATAATATTATCATAGTTAATATCATTTATTGAAACATCGGGCCTTGAAAATTCTGCAGATGGATCAATGCTTTGAATATTTGGGTCGTGACTTACTTTTTCATAAAAATATGCCCAAATAGGCATGGCTGCTCTTGCACCTTGCCCATCATAATTTGATGAATTAAAATGTATAAATTGATCATCGCAACCCACCCAAGATCCTGCTAGTAATTGAGGTGTATAGCCCATAAACCATGCATCTGTATTGCTATTGGTGGTACCAGTTTTTCCTGCAATTTCTCCACTAATATCATAACTTAATTTTAAATTTCTGGCTGTGCCATAATCAACTACTCCTTTCATCATATTCACAACATGATAGCTAGTTAATTCACTAATGACTTCTCTACGTTGTGGACTAAAAGTTTCTAAAGTATTTCCATTTTTATCTACAATGCGAGTCATGAAAATTGGTTTCACATTAAAACCTCTACCTGGTAACATACTATAGGCTTGCATCATTTCATACAAAGAAATTTCACAGGCACCCAATGCCATAGAAGGATTGGCTCCTATATTAGTTTGTAAACCACATTTGTTATTTAAAAAATCAACAAAAAGTTTTGCTGCATTATTACCAGTAGGATCTAAGTTTTTTAATATATATGCACTTGCACAGTTTCTTGATTTTGCTAGTGCATCTGCCATAGTAACTGTGCCACCTGAACAACTTTTTGGTGTTGCAGGAACACTACCAAATGCACCAAAATGTTGTTGAACATCTTGAACCATGCTATTAGGTGTTAAACCACTATGTTCTATTGCAAGACTATATAATAAGGGTTTAATAGTACTACCTACTTGTCGTTTAGTATTAAAATTTACGTGATCGTATTTAAACGTTTTAAAATCTATTCCTCCCACCCAAGCTCTAACTTCACCACTAATTGGATCCATAGCCATGAAACCTGCTTGTAACATTTGTTTACAATAAACAATAGAATCATAGGGGCTCATGATGGTATCTTTTTCTCTCTTGCTATTCCAAGAAAATATTTTCATAGGAATTTTTTCATCAAAAGATTTTCTAATTTCTGAATCACCCATTCCTTCATTTTTAGAGTTGTACCATCTATCGCTATGTTTAATAGCTGCTTCAATTACATTTTCGTAACCTTTCCAAACACTTCTGTCTTTTATATTTTGTTGTTGATTTAATAATTTTTGCATGTAGCTCATATGCTTTGCTACTGCTTCTTCTGCATATAGTTGCATACGAGGGTTTATGGTTGTATAAATCCTCAATCCATCTTTATACAAATTATAATTTTCACCATTAGATTTTTGATGTTCCTCGCACCATTTTTTTAATTCTTCTCCTAGAACCATTCTAAAATATGGTCCCAAGCCATTGGTTTCATCAAGCTTTTTGTAATTACTCATATCAATGGGTAATTGCTTTAATGAATCAATAACATTGGGTTGTAAATATTTGTTTCGGGCCATTTGGTCTAAAACAATATTTCTTCTTTCAATAGAGTTTTTAGGATTTCTTCTTGGATTATATAACGATGGGGCATTCACCATACCAACTAATAGAGCAGCCTCTTCAACAGAAACTCTATCGGGTTCTTTTTGAAAAAAAGTTTTAGCAGCATTTCGTATGCCATATACATGATCGCTGTATTCTACACTATTTAAATAAAGTGCAACAATTTCATCTTTAGTAAAATTAATTTCAAGTTTTACCGCAATTATGGATTCTTTTATTTTTTGTATAAAGCGAAGTAAGAAATTTCGTGTTGCCCAGTTTTCTGTAAATAAATTTTTAGCAGTTTGCATGGTAATGGTACTTGCACCTCCATCTCTACCTAAACCTCTTACAGCTCTACCTATTGCTCTTAAATCTATTCCACTGTGTTTATAAAATCTTTCATCTTCAGTAGCAATTAATGCTTTAACGATATTTGGTGAAATATCTTTGTAATCTACATTTACTCTATCTTCTAAATAATATTTACCCATTAAACTTCCATCCTGAGCATATACTTGAGAAGAAAGTGATGCAGATGGATTTTGTATGTCATCAATTGAAGGCATTTTACCAAAAACACCCCAATTACATAGTAATAAGAAAATGATAAAAGCTGCAAAGCTTCCAAAGAAAAATTTCCAAAATATTTTCACCGATTTTTTCATACCAAACCCTTTTAAAATTTATCAGGAAAAATACTTTTCAAAAACACTTTGTATTTTTCCATATTATTATTTGCTTTTAATATTTCTAAGTTATTTAAACTAATTAAACTAAAAGAATATTTACTGAGTGGCATCCATGGAAGAATAGTATTCATTTTTGGTTGCACATACTCTATATAATACATGCTCATTGTAGCATTAGATAATGGTCCTATAAGCATTAATGTATATTGTCTATTTAGTTTTAAAGACTGAATAAGGATATCCTTTGTTGTAGGATGACCTACATTAAAACTGTCTAACGATTTTTTTGTTTCATTAATAAATGCATTTTCAACATCGGTTAAAAGTAAAACTGCATAATGAGGTGCATTTAAATCTTTTGAAAATGGTTTTCCAATCAAACTTGAGTCAATAGTGTAAGCATCTTTAGCAGCTTGTGCAATTGAGTCTTGAATAAACCTTCTTCTATAAATTGCAGAGCTATCAAATTTACCTAAAGTATCTAAAGTGTTTAAATGAGTAATGATTTGTTGTTTTCTGTTCAACACATCAATCATTGTGGCAGCTTTTTCTTTTAATGCTTTATCTGCATTGCTTTTGATTATAGTATTTAAAATATCAATAGCTGTGCTATCTGCATGTTGTTTAATATAATAAATTGATTCTATTAATGATAGTTGGGGATTCCAATATTTGCCTTTGTATAAACTATCTGCATGTTTTTTATTGATTACAGCTTGCTGATAATTTTCTTGTAAAAACAATTTATAAATATCACTATATGTTTTTGTAGCATTAGTCTTTTCAGGATCTGCAGTTTTCTCTTTAATTATTTTATTTAATGTACCATCACCATAATCAAGATTTAAAGCTTCAATAATTACATTGCTTTTAAATATTCTATTGGTGTTTTTGTAGCAATAAGCCAAATTAAATAATGCTTTTTCTGTATGTGTGTTTTCTGGAAAGCGATTCAATAAATCTTCATAAGTAAGAATAGCAGTTTCACAATCATCTAAAACATCGCTAAAGGTTTTGCCATTCTCGTATAAAGCATCAATTATTATTTTATTTGATGCTTCTAACTTTTCTTCTGTTAAAGGAATAGCATTGTATAAATATTCTGGTGTTATTTCAACTGCTGGCTCATTTTCATTTTCTGATATTGCAGAAATATTTCGATTGGTTTTATCTGGAATATTTGAAGGATCTCCCATATCTAAAGCTACATCAACAACATCAGCTTTATTTGCATTCAATTTAGATGCATTTCTGCTTTTAGATTCTTTTGCTTCAACTGAATTTTCAGATTCTATTTTTCCAGAAACAGCCGCTGCTCTGTTCCAATTGTCAACATTGGGTCTATTGCCCCATCTAGATTTAAACTCTTTAATGCCTTGAGATTTTAGTGCAGCATTATCGAAGTAAAATTCACCAGGATTAGTAGAAATTGAATTAAATATAGATGATGAAGTGGTTACATTATCATTGCCAAAATCAAAACTGTTAAGATCATCTTTTAAACCTTTTTCTTTTTTATATTTTGAATAAATCTTTTTTAATACTTCATTTAAATCTTTTGGAGAAAGTTTTGCAAGTACTTGTAAACTATCTTGTAAATGAATGGCATCAATATTTTTGGCAATTATTCTTAATGCTGGTTTTCTTGCATTTACTCTAAATAATGCAGAGCTATCAATAAATTTAATGTCAATACTATCATAATAAATATAAGCTGGCTTATATTTTTTTAATGTGTAGTTTAAATCTGCTAATGCTAAAAAACTTTTATTTTTTTGTGTTGGATTATCTATGCTAGTTGTAGCACTTTTATAATAATATGCTGTGGCCAGTTCTTTATTATTTAAAGCAACACTTAAATTACCTGCAGCATAATATATAATGTCTTTATAACTTGAAAATTTTTCTTTATTAGCCATTTTATTCAACTGATCTAAGTTGCTATTATTAACTAGATGATTTATTGCAGTATCTGAAAATTGTTGAAGCATATACAATCTGGCATAAACTTCTACCATTGGATTTGAAGTGTGTTTTATTGCTTTTTCGAACCATTTTTCGGCTTCTGAAAACTTTCCTGAACGTTGATACATTTGACCACATAAAAACTCCCATCTAGCTTTTTCTGCTCTAGTCTTAGCATTTCCTAAACTTTTTTCTAAATATTTTGCTGAACTATCGTAACTTTTTTGGTTATAATAGCAGTAAGAAAGCAATTCATATAAATCAGTTTTTAAGCGTTTCGGAAACTTAGGATCTTCTTTTAGAATTGCTAATAATGCATTGGCTTGGCCAGGTTCATTTTGTTCAAGATAATTTCTACAAATCCAAAGTAAGGCTTCGTTTCTTTCTAAAGGGCTACGAATAATTTTTTGAAGAAAAGGTCTTTTCTTTTCATCTGTGGCAATAGAAAAAATACCCTCATCATTGCTACTATTACTTCCAATAGGAATATCATAACCATCATCTTTTGGAGCGTATACATAATTTAAATACTGAAACACATGATAAGCAGAGTCGAAATCTTTTCTCAGTACATAGGCTTTTCCTAAAAGCATGTATAAGTCATCTACCCAATCAGATCTTAAATCGTGTAATAAAATACCAGCATTACATTTATAAATAACTGAATCTATGTTTTTATCAGTAGCTGTTGTATTTAAAGAATAATTGTAAAATGGTAAAAGCTGAGTATAATCATCTGTAAAAGTTTCTTTAGCTTTCTCAATTATTTCATTCAACTTCACATTAGCATTAAAATAGTAATTGTAATGTGTAAATGTGTTGTTAAAAAATCGTTTCACACCTTTAATCTTGGTGTCTTCTGTTTTTTCAGCATTTAATAATTTGTCTTTGTATTTTTCTGGTTTTTGTTTTTCTAAATCAATAGATGTGTTAGGTTGTGTACAAACCCTATTCGAAATTAAAAAAAATACTAAATAAACTAACGAAACTTTAAAAGATAATTTCATACTTAATGTGTAAATAAACCGATATTTAAAAGTAGAGTTATTTTTACATAATCAAAGTTTTTAGCAAAACGATAGATATCTTTAATTTTGTTTTAACAGATGACAAAGCTAACAGAAAATACAACAATAAAAAGACTAAGAAATAAGTATCGTTTAGTTGTAATGAACGATGATACCTTTGAAGAGATTGTAACCTTCAAATTAACTCGTATTTCTGTGTATGTAGCTTTAAGCACAACATTTATATTATTGGTTGGTTTAACTACTGTTTTATTAGTTTTAACACCCCTAAAATATTATATTCCTGGATATGGAAATAAACAAACATTAACTCAATTACAATTATTAAAATATAGAACCGATTCGTTAGAACAGGCCATAACTTTAAAAGATAAATATTTAGAAGGTATAACCACAGCAATTTCTGGTGGACAAACACTTGAACTGGATACTACAAGTTTAAATATTCAAAAAAATGAGGCATATGATGACCGATTTACACCTGTTGCACCTACTAAAAAGTCTAAGAAAAGGAGAAAGCGATAACTTATGAACTCAACAAAACAACCTTATAAATATGTTGGTTTAGCATTGGAAATATTGGTTAGTATTTTTTTTGCTTTTTTTGCTGGAAAATGGCTAGATGCAAAGTTTAATTTTTCCTTTCCCTTTGTAACTATTGGTTTATCAATTCTGGTTATTATCAATATTGTTTTAAATCTTATTAAAGAAGTATCTTCCAAAAAATAATTATGAAAGAACAAGAATCTTATTTTAAACAAACTATCCCTTTATTTCTTTTTTTTATTTTAATCAATTGTGCAATCATACCATTAAAAAGCTGGTTGTATAAGCATCAAATTAATACAGATGTAGTGGTTGCAGCTAATTTTTTATTGTTTCTTTTAAGTGCTATTAATATTGCTTTACATAAAAAAGCCCTTCAAAATAAAAATCCTAATGTAGCAATCAGAAGCATAATGGGTGGAACATTGATTAAGCTGATGTTAATTTCAATTGCAATTTTTATTTATTTAATGGTTGCTGGAGAGAAAAGAAATTCTTATGGAATTTTTACTGGAATGGTTTTATATCTGGTTTATACCATTATAGAAGTAAGAATTGCAACAAAAATGAAGAGTAATAATGGCAAAAACTGAGCATCCAATGAATGCTTTGGCTGCCTATTTACCTGAAGGCAGTTTTGAAGATGTAGTTTACTATATTAACCTTTACAGCGTTCATTTAACTGTTACTAAAAAAAGAAAATCTGTATTAGGAGATTATAGGCATAATTTAATAAATAAAAACCATAGAATAAGTATTAATGGTAATTTAAATAAGTTTGAATTTCTGATTACACTTTTACATGAAATAGCACACTTGCTTACATTTGAACAGTTTGGCAATAGGGTAGATGCACATGGAAAAGAATGGAAAATGCATTACAAAAATTTGTTGCTACACTTTATTCAAAAAAAAATATTTCCAACTGATATAACTAACGAGCTGTTAAAGACTATTCATAATCCAGCAGCAACAGCAAATGGCGAAACTGCATTACTAAGTGTTTTAAGAAATTATAATCTTATAAAAAAAGAAAATGTATTAACTATAGAAGAATTAACAGAAGGTATTTTATTTGAGACTGAACAAGGAAAAGTTTTTAGAAGAGGTGCAAAAAGAAGAAAGCGTTATGAATGTGTTGAGATAAATTCGGGCAAGTTATATTCTTTTAGTGCCATTGCTGAAGTTAGATTAATTAAAAAATAAACTACTTCATTATATGTTGTATTTCTAAATTTAATGTCACCAATTCTTTATTTCTAATTACTACAACTTTTACAGTATTTCCTGCATTTTGTAATAAGTTTTTATAGGTTTGCAAATTATTTGTAAAATTATTTTCTACAGCAAAAATAATGTCGTTAGGTTTAAAACCACTTTTATCTGCTGGGCTGTTTTCAACAACATCTTCAATAACAATATATCCATTAACTTGATACAATCCTAAGCCGGTATAAGAATAATCAAAATCATCAAAAAAATGTGTATTGGGCTTTATAAATATTTCTTGATTTGGATAGTTCAGAATCAAATTAAATCTTCTTAAAATATCATTTCCTAATACACCACCCATTTTAGGGTAACTAGTAATATTAAAGTCATCTCTAAAAATATAAATGGGCACCCATCTAAATTTATATGGGCCAACTTCAACACTTTTAACTACAGTTGTTTTCATGATTTTTTTCCCACCCAAACCTTCAGCCTGAGTGATAAAAAGGTTTCTTTTCTTTTTTAGTATGGTACTGTCTTTTACATAATCTTCACTTAACAACATATTTAAACCAGCCCCTGTATCAAAAATAAAATCAGTTGTAGAAAGTACATTATCTTTTATTGTAGTTGGAATTATTGGTAATGAATAAAATTGAGGATGCAACAGATGGCCACCCCTTGGATAATTTACTTTACCCGGAGTGTAAATTTCAATTAATTTATTGTCGTAATTGATGGTAACAATAAATCTGCGTAAAAAACTTAATCCAATTACACCATCAACTTTAATTCCATACGAGCTACTCAATATGTCATAATTGTTAATATGAAAATCTAAACTATCAACTTGTAATCCTGGAAATTTTAAAGATTTTTTGTAAACAAAATCAACTTTTTTAGTGCCGGCAATTCCTCTAATAGTTCTATTAGTTTTAGTACTTTCTATACCTATTAATTCAATAGTTGATGAGTCTAATGAAATGCCACCACTGCCTGTATCAAATACAAAATTTAATGAGTCTTTAATATCTTCAAATTGTGCTTTTACTATTACTGTTCCACCAGAAAGCATGATAAATGGGAACTGTGTAATTTTTTGAGATGCTGTGAAATTGGTTTTATGAAGGTTAATACAACTGCTACATAAAATTAAAATATAAATTAGGTTAAAACGTTTCATAAACTGTTCTAATATAGACAATTTTTATCTGAAGCTCGTTGTATAACAATTAAATTATTTAAGTGGAGATTTATTTGCCCCAGCCCCAAATTAAAAAAGGAACAAAGGCTTTAGCCCAAGTGGGTACATCATGTTTGCCATCATTCATTTGAAGGTATTCAATGCTATCATTAGCATAACCTTTACTTTTTAGTTCTGCTATAAGATCTAAGGCATCATCTATACTATCAATAATGCCATTATTGTTTCTATCAGCCTTTTCATCTAAAACACCTGTTTGAATAAAGAATTTTAGCCAAGGAAACATTGTTCCATGTTTAACTTGCAAGTGCATCAATCTATCATGGTTATCATCATAACCTTCATCATAAGCTTTTCTTCTCCACCATAAACTTCCACTAAAAACACCCACTCTTTCAAATTCTGCAGCATGATTCCAAACAATATCTAAAGCACTTAATCCACCTAAAGAAAAACCTGCAAAAGATTTTTCTTTGAATGATGAAATTTTGAATTGAGTTCTTAAAGACGGCAATAATTCATCTAAAATGAATTTGGTATACAAGCCTGCTTTACTGCCTCTGCCCTTATAATCTGCAGCATAACTTGTACCATATTCTTTTTTTCTTTCTTCTGAAGCATGTATGCCTACACAAAAAACTGGATGTATTTGTTGAGAACTAATTAAGTTGTTTAACAGTTTATCGAAGGGCATTTTGCTGAGATCCTGACCATCGTTTATTAATAATAAACTTGGATTATTTTTTAATGATTCTGGGGTGTAAAAAACTTCGTAAATAACTTCACGATCTAAATAATTAGAAAATAAATTATGTTCTTCAACAACAACACTTGATGCTATTTCAATATCTTTCGCTAATACCATACAATTATTTAACCTCTTGTTCAAAAATAGGGGAATCGTATTCGTATTTAATTATTTGTAAAATAAAAATGACAAATTATTTTGAATCTATTTTTATTTGATTTATTATTGTTCCATACACCATAACACCATAATTATGAAAAAAATAGGTATCCTACACGGTAAAGAAAGAAGTTTTCCTGAAGCTATTGTTGAAAGAATTAATCAAAAAAAAGTTGCAGGAATTTCAGCCGAATCTGTTGTAATTGATAAAGTAATGCAAGGAGAACCTAGTGATTATGCTGTTATTATAGACAGAATTAGTCAGGATGTTCCATTCTATAGAGCGTATTTAAAAAATGCAGCTTTATGTGGAACTGCAGTTATAAATAATCCATTTTGGTGGAGTGCCGATGAAAAATTTTTCAATAATTGTTTAGCTACTAAAATTGCAGTTCCAGTTCCTAAAACTGTAATACTGCCATCAAGAGATTTACCAGATGATACTAGTGATGAAAGTTTTTCTAACCTAAAATATCCATTAGATTGGCGAGGTATTTTTGATTATGTTGGTTTTCCTGCCTACATGAAACCCTTTGCTGGTGGCGGTTGGAAGAATGTTTATAAACTTGAAAGTATGGATGATTTTTTTGAAAAGCATAGCGAAACTGGTCAGCTAGTGATGATGCTTCAAGAAGAAATTATTTTTGAAGAGTATTATAGATGTTACTGTATAGGAGGTAAATATGTAAGAATTATGCCTTATGAACCTCGTAACCCTCATCACTTACGTTATGTAGCAGATTTTAAACCTGATGCAGAACGATTAGCTTATATGGAAGAACTTGTTTTACGAATTAATAAGTTTTTGGGGTACGATTTTAATACTGTTGAATTAGCTGTTCGTGATGGAGTGCCTTATGCTATTGACTTTTGTAACCCTGCTCCAGATGCAGAAAGAACTAGTGTTGGAGAAGAGAACTTTGAATGGGTGGTTGAAAATGCAGCAAATTATGCCATTGAAAAAGCTCAAGCTCAAGTTCCAAACGAAGACAATTTAACTTGGGGAGAATACATTAAACGAAGTAGTAATAAACAAAAACTGTTTTTCATTTAGTATAATTACTCCAAACTATTTTCTAATAAAAATTATTTATGGCTAGTATTAATTATCGTCATTTTACTATTGGTGTAGAGGAGGAGTATTTTGTTATAGATCCTAAAACAAGAGAACTAACTAGTCATGATCAAAAAATAGTTCATGAAGGACATAAAATAATTAAAGATAAGGTTAAGGCCGAAATGCATCAAGCTGTTGTAGAGGTTGGAACAGATATTTGTAAAGACATTGAGGAAGCGTATAAAGATGTAGCCACTTTAAGAGGAACTATTGCACAAATAGCAGGCGACTTAGGCTTTGCTATGGGAGCTTCTGGAACACACCCTTTTAGCCATTGGAATAATCAGTTGATAACAGACCATGTAAGATATCATCAAATTGTTAATGAATTACAAGAAGCTGCAAGAAGTAATTTAATTTTTGGCTTACATGTACATGTTGGTATGGAAGATAGAAATATAGCTCTACATATTGCCAATAGTGCCAGATATTTTTTACCTCACATTTTTGCACTAAGTACAAATTCTCCTTTTTGGGAAGGAAGAATAACAGGATATAAATCTTTTAGAACTAAAGTTTTTGATAAGTTTCCAAGAACAGGCATACCAGATTATTTTGAAAGTATTGAAGCTTACGATAATTATGTAAATCTATTAATTAAGACTAATTGTATTGATAATGCTAAAAAAATTTGGTGGGATTTAAGAGTACATCCATTTTTTAATACTGTTGAGTTTAGAATTTGTGATGTACCCATGACAGTTGCTGAAACCATTACCATTGCTGCATTATTTCAGGCTTTATGTGCAAAACTTTATAAATTAAGAATGCAAAACTTAAATTTTATTATTTATCAAAGAGCATTAGTTAATGAAAATAAATGGCGTGCTGGCAGATATGGAATTGATGGAAGTTTAATAGACTTTGGTAAAGAAACTGAAGTTAATACTAGATTATTAATTTATGAATTGTTAGATTTTGTAGATGATGTTGTTGATGAATTAGCCAGCCGATATATGATTAATAATGTTCATAAAATGCTTGAGAATGGTACCGGTGCAGACAGACAAATAAAGGTTTTTGAAGAAACTAATAGTTTAGTAAGTGTTGTTGATTATATTAATAGTCAGTTTTTAGTTCCATAATATTTTATAGAGCTTTTTGTGCAATGGTTTTTGCTGCAATATGTGCTGTTGTCCATGCTGCTTGAAAATTAAAACCTCCTGTAATTCCATCAATATTTAAAACTTCTCCAGCAAAAAATAAATTATTTATTTTCTTGCTTTGCATGGTATTTACCTCAACCTCATTTAAATCAATTCCACCACAGGTAACAAATTCTTCTTTAAAAGTAGTTTTACCAGAAACTATAAATTGTTGATTAGTTAATAAATTAATTAAATTATTTTCTTGTTTAGCGGTTAATTCTGCCCATATTATTTCAGTTTTAATTTGTGCTAAATCAAGAAAATATTGCCACAATCTGCTTGGTAAATTAAAAGAGTTTGCATTAATGATTTTTTGTTTTGGTTTATTATTTCTTAAGTCATCAAAAAAAAGCTTCACAGTATCAAAATTTTTATTGACCCAATTTATTTGTATGTTAAATTGATAGTTTAATGCAGCAAGATTAATTGCAGCAAAAGCAGAAAGTTTTAAAACTGCTGGTCCGCTAAACCCCCAATGAGTAATTAATAATGGTCCATTATTTTGAAACTTTGTTCCTGAAATTTTAATGTTAACTTCTGGTATACTAATACCCATTAAAGACGTAATTGCATTTTTGGGCAAGTTGAAAGTGAATAATGAAGGTACAGGTGAAATAATGTTATGTCCTAGTTGTTGAAGCCAACTAAATTGATTGAGTTTAGGGTAACCACCAGCAGCAACACATATAAAATCGGCAGTTATATTGCTATTATTAGAAAGTGTAATGGTAAACTCTTCATCTTTTTTTGTAATGTTTTGTACTTCCTGATTTAGATTAATTTCTATGTTATGTTGATCTGCTAATTGTAAAAAGCAATCTATAATTGTTTGAGAAGAATTAGTTGCCGGAAACATTCTTCCATCACTTTCAGTTTTCAAGAGTACATTTTGAGCTTTAAACCAATTAATGGTGTCGTTAACATTAAACCAATGAAAAGCCTTCTTCAAAAATTTTTCACCTCTTGGATATTTTTTAGATAATTCATTACTATCAAAACAATGATGTGTAACATTACATCTACCACCACCGCTAATCCTCACTTTACTTAAAACCTTATTGCTTTTTTCAAGAATTATAATCTTTAATTCAGGATTTTGTTTTGCTGCTTGAATGGCACAAAAAAAGCCAGCCGCACCTGCACCAATAATTACTAATTTATTTTTTGAATCAGAATTCATGAATAGCCATTTGTAACAAATTTGATTGTTTTAGAAATAGAATAATACATTTGCCTTCAATTTTGATTAAACTTTTTACTTAATTAATCATCTCAGTGCTTATTTGATTTACAATATGAAGTATTTTAAACGTTTCATCTATTTTTTTACTCATTTATATTTTCTATTTTTCTTATGTGGCCTTTTAATTGCTTCAATAGGATATTTTAAGTCAGAATCTACTTATGAACGTGAAGTTTATGGTGCTATAGCACAACATATAACCAAGGATAGTATAGGCAAACACAATAAAGATACTTTTTTTATTAGAGCATTAAATTTGGCAAATAGTTTTGAACATAACCGACTTGAGGTTTTTGGTGGACACCAATTTAAAGGCATAAAAGCAAATTTCTTTAGACCAAGCACAATGGATTTACTTGTAGGTAATGGTGCTTGTGGTAGTGCATCTGTAATATTATCTAGAATATTAAAATCTTATGGATACAATATAAGATTTGCTCAAATGAAAGTAAATGGAAAATTTGGTGGCCATATTATTATTGAGGTAAAAAAAGATAAAAACTGGATTGTTCTTGATCCTCTTTATAACTTATATTTCAAAAAGCCTAATGGTGAGATGGCGAGTTTTGATGATGTTTCAAAAAATATTAATTACTACAAAAATCAATTCCCAAAAGGTTATAATATGAATTATCTTTTTGAAGATGTTCAATATACCAATTGGAATAAAATTAAATATATTAGTCCATTAGTTAAATCAAGCTTAGATTTTTTCTTAGGGAAAGAAAAAGCCGATCAAATTTCAATACGAGCCTATATTGTTAGAATTTATGAGGTTTTTTATAAATTAGCTTTGTTTGCATTTATTCCAATATTTCTATTTACACTCTGGAAATTCTGGAATGTAGAATTAAAACGTAAGTAAGATTTGATTTTTTAACTTCTCCCATTACATTTGTGCCCAATTATTAATTATGGAGTATAGTAAATTAATTTCTGTTACCAAATTATCTGGTTTGTTTGAATTAGTCAGCAGTAAATCTGATGGAGCTATTATTAAATCATTAGAAGATAAATCAACAAAATTTGCCAGCAACAGAATTCACAATTTTTCACATTTAGAAAGTATAGAAATTTATACAACAAGAGAAAATGTGAACTTAGTAGATGTATTTAAAGCAATGGAATCATCCACTGAATTATTGCCAAATGAAAAAGATGCCTCTGCCATGAAAGAATACTTTAAAAAAGTGTTTCCTTCTATGGACTTTGAAAGGGTTTATGATAGCGATAGAAAGAAAATGGTTAAATGGTTTAAAATATTAAAAGATAATAATATTGAAATAAAGTTGTCTGAACCTACCGAGACTGAAGAATAATTTTTTAATATGCAAAGCCATCTGCAGAGATGGCTTTTCTTTTTTTACTAACTTCACGAAATGCCAAAGATTTTTCTAATTTTTTGTTTATTGTTTTTTCAAATTACACAAGCCCAACAATTTTTGCAACCTTCAAAACCTGCAAATCGTTGGGTAGATAGTGTTTTTAATGAACTTACACAAGAACAAAAAATTGCCCAATTAATGATTATTAGGGCTCATAGCAATTTAGGCAATGAACATGTAAATCGTGTTACAGAATTAATTAAAAAATACAATGTAGGTGGACTGTGCTTTTTTCAAGGGGGGCCTGTTCGACAAGCAAAACTCACCAATTATTATCAGCAATTAGCAATAACACCCATGTTAATTTGTATTGATGCAGAATGGGGTTTAGGTATGCGTTTAGATAGTGTTATAGCTTTTCCTAAAAATTTTGCATTAGGTGCTGTTCAAAATGCAGCAACAATTTATAAGGTTGGAAATGCAATAGGTAATCAATGTAAAAGATTAGGCATTCATGTAAATTTTGCACCAGTTATTGATGTTAATAATAATCCTAATAATCCAGTGATTAATGATAGATCTTTTGGAGAAAATCCAGAACATGTGAGTACTCATGCAACTCAGTTTATGAAAGGATTACAAGATGCGGGTGTAATGGCATGTGCTAAACATTTTCCTGGTCATGGAGATGTGGCAGTAGATAGTCATTTAGACTTGCCCATTATTAATAAAACCGTTAGCCAATTAGATTCTGTTGAGTTATACCCCTTTAAACAATTAATAAAAGAAAATGTGTCTAGTGTTATGATGGCCCATCTTTATGTACCATCAATTGATTCAACAAAAAACCTTGCTACATCATTATCTAAAAAAGCTGTCAATGATTTATTGAAAAAAGATTTGAAGTTTAAAGGATTAAGTTTTACAGATGGGTTAGAAATGAAAGGAGTAACTAAATATTTCCCTAATGCTGAAATCTCAGTACAGTCGTTGATTGCTGGTAATGATGTTTTGTTATTACCAGAAGATATTGAATTAAGTATTAAGAAAATTGATAGTGCAATTGCAGATGGAAGAATTTGTAAAAAAGATTTTGAAAAAAGCGTTAAGAAAGTTTTGTTGGCTAAATATAACTTAGGACTCAATACTACAAAGACAATAGACACACTAAATATTGTTAGTGAATTAAATGCAACAACTAATAGTCTAATTAAAGAAATTGCTGAAAATGGAATTACTGCTTTGAATAGCAATCTTTCAAATTTGGCAGTTAATGATAATGTTAGAAAAATTATTCATATTAGTTTGGGTAATGGGTTTGAAAATTATTTTTCTAATATTTTGCAAAAAGAGTTTAATGCAACTACTTTTTATTTTGCCATTAATCAACCTGTTAATCCTAAAATTGTTGATTCTATAGAACCTAAGCCAGGTGTATATATAAAGGATGAAGTTTCAAAATATGGTTATGCTAAAAGTATTTTAGATTCTATTTCCAAAAGAGATGATTACGATGCTATTATAGTTAGCATTCAGAGTTATAATCGTAGGCCAGCAAACAATTTTGGCTTAGGTGAAGCTGATATATTTTTATTGCAAAACTTAATGAAAAATCCTAAAGCAAATGCTTTCTTTTTTGGAAATCCTTATGCCATTAAAAATGTTTGTGGGTATAAAAATATTGTTGCCTGCTACGATGAGAATGAAGCTACACAGCAACTTTCAGTTGATATAATTCTAAATAAATTTAAACCTAAAGGTAAATTACCTGTAACAGTTTGTGATTAATTGTATTCGTAACGATAGCTCATTTCACCAATTTTTTCACCTTGTTTATTAAAACCAACTTCCATTTCTTTAAGTTGTTTATTGTTATAAGTGTATTTCCAAACAAAATAATTACTACTTCCAAAAGGTATTTGAGTGAATTGAACCAATTTGTTTTGTTCATTATATTCGAATAAAAACTCTGGCAACATTCTATTTGCTTTTAAATTAAACTTTACTATATCGGTTAGTTGGTTTTTGTTGTTATAATAGTAATAATAAGTTTCAATTGTTTTATTTTTTCTTATCCACCTTTCTTCAATAACATTATTATTTTCATCTGAAATAAAAATAACTTTTGTTGTGTCAGTAGCATTTTTAACTTTAAGCATTGATGATAAATTACCATTTGAAGAATAGAAAAATTGATGGCTTTCTTCAAATCCTTTATTTAGTGAAGTATCAGTGCTAGTTGAAATAATCTCTTTAAGCTTGCCTTGCTCATTATAGTTATAGTAAATAATTGAATTAACATTTTTAATCTCCTCTTCTTTTCTGGTTATTTTATTATTACTATAATGTTGTTTAGAAGTGTTAGTAGATCCAATAGATAGCTCAGCTTCTGTTATTGCGATAGCCCAATTATCTTTAAAAGTTTGTTTAATTTTTACACCTTCTTCGTCGCCAGAATTTGAAGTAATTACTTTTTTTACACCTGCATTTTTTAATAATGTATAATTGCTATTAGCTAATTCATTCAATATAATATCGCTATAATAAAACTGACTAAAAATTGGGTTATAAAATAAAACTCCAACAATTAAGATTAATAAATTCTTGTTCATGGGGTAAAAATAGCAACTTAAGTTTCATCATTGAGTCAAAAAGTGCATTTTTACTTAAACAATTGTTAACTAATGGTGTTTAAAATTTGTGATATCATTCAGCTTAAATCATGAGCAATACTTCAAATTTGTAACATGAATACAACCGCAGTAAAGTTTTTAGAACTTAAGAAAATAATGGATGAATTAAGGTCTAAATGTCCTTGGGATCAAAAACAAACCATCCAATCTTTAAGAACAATGACAATTGAAGAAACTTACGAACTTTCTGATGCAGTTTTATCTGAAAGTTGGGAGGATATAAAAGAAGAGTTAGGAGATTTAATTTTACATGTATTATTCTATTCAAAAATAGCAGAAGAACAAAACAAATTTACAATTGAAGAAGTGCTAGAAACAATAGCAAAAAAGCTTATAAATCGTCACCCACACATTTATGGCAATATTATTGTTAATGATGAAGATGATGTTAAAAAAAATTGGGAGAAAATAAAACAACAAGAGGGTAAAAAAAGTGTTTTAAGTGGAGTGCCAAGCTCAATGAATGCGTTGCCAAAAGCATTATGTATTCAAGAAAAAGTAAAAAAAGTTGGATTCGAATGGAAACATATTGATGATGTTTGGATGAAAGTTGAAGAAGAAATGCAAGAACTAAAGCAAGCCATTAAAGAACAAAGTCAAATTGAAATTGAAGAAGAGTTTGGAGATGTTTTGTTTAGTTTAGTAAACTATGCACGATTTTTAAAAGTAGATCCAGAAGTTGCTCTCGATAAAGTAAATAAAAAATTTATAGATCGTTTTGCAAAAATGGAAGCAATGGCTTTGGTTGATAATAAGCACTTAGCTGATTTAAGTTTGGAAGAAATGGATAGTCTATGGAATTCTATAAAAAAACAACAACGTGATTAAGGAGTTAAAGCAGATTTTATTTTTAAAAAAGCGTTATTTACTTCTGGTAGGTATAGCTTTTTGTTTTGCTTCTTACATTTTACAAAGAATAGTAACTGAAAGTTTTTCACCACAAAATGTTGCTAAAAAAATAGAACATAGTATTCAGGAAAAAGAGAAGTCATTTTACAGTATTATAAACGATACTACTTTTCTGAAGCAACTTAACTGTAAGCAAAATAATAATTTTCTTTATAGATATAATAATGAACCATATGGAATTTTCGTATATACCATTCAGTCTGATTCCTTACTAAAATTAAAAGCTTGGAGTACGAATAAATTTAATTTAAATGATGCAGATAAATGCATTATAGATAGTGTTTATGTTACAGAATATGAGAATGGATGTTTTGAAATTATTCGAAAGAAAGTTTTAACTCAACAAAACAATTTTGTAGTAATTGCTGTAATTCCTATTAAGTGGCAATATTTTATTACCAATAAATATTTAACACCCAAATTTGATGGCTTTGGTCAGTATTATAAATATTATCAATTAGAAAAAAAGGTAAACCCTAATCCCATTAAAAGTAATAATGGAAATGTATTGGCTTATTTAAAAAAAACACAGCAAGGGCCAATTATTTACTATACTTGGTACATTATTTTATTACGTCTTTTAGGATTAACTGCATTCTTAATTTTTATCAATAATTTTTGTAACGATGTTGTCAAGAAAGTTAATTTCAAAATTGGTTTTGGAATTTTAATTGGTGTTATAGGCATGCTAAGACTGTTGAGTTATTGCATTCAAGGATTTTGCTTCAATTTCAAAAAGCTTTCATTATTTGATCCATCAATTTATGCTTCTAATTTTTTGCACAGATCTCTTGGTGATTTATTAGTGAATTTATTATTGATTTTTTGGGTTGTTTCTTTTTATAAAAACAATTCAATGCTCACTAATAAAGTTCGATTATGGAACCGAATACTCCGACTTGGAGTAGTATCTTTTTTAACATTTGGTGTAGTAAGTGTGTTAAAAAGTTTAGTGATTGATTCTAAAATTTCATTCAATGTAAGCAATTTTTTTAGTCTAGATATTTATACTGGCGTTGCTTTAATATGTATTTGCTTATTATTTATTAATTTTTATAAGATTGCTCAATTGCTATTACAACCAATTGAGATGAATAAGCAAAATATTATAATCATCATTTTTAGTTTAGTCATTTTTGCATTTCCTAGTGGAGCATTATTATTGAATTATAAAAATGATTTTCCTTGGTTATTCTTAATAATTATTTTAATTGGATTTGTTTTTGTTTTACTAGAAAAAAATGTATTTGTTCGACAAAAAACAAGTTCTGATAATAGTGTAACCCTATCATTAAAATGGATCTTATTTTTTACCTTTTTAGCATCTTCATTAATTATCTACTTCACTAAAAACCTAGAATTAGAACAAAGGAAAAAAGTTGCTGAGAAAGTTTATCTACAATCAGATGCTACAGTTGAGAATTTATTGAATATTGCTGCTACAGGATTTAGTAATGCCTTTTTTGTTTTTAATATGGATCGATTTAAAAATGAAAAAGAAACTAAATTTTTACGTGATAGTTTAGTCGCTGAAAATTTTTCTGGCTACCTCAATAAATTTAATACTCATATTTATATGTTCGATAGTATTCATAAACCTATCAACAATATTGATACATTAAGTTATAATACACTGAGCTATTATATTTCAAATGCAAAGCAAATTATTCCGGATAAAAATCTATACAGTTTTCAAGGCACATCAAATGCAAAAACATACTTATATAAGAAAGAACTTTATAATGTTAACGACAAAATAGCACATACTTTATTCATATTATTTGAAGAAAAAAAAGAAAAAAATAATAGCGTTTTTCCTGTACTGTTTAAACAATGGCAGGTAGATGATCTGTTAACAAATTATGCTTATGCTATATACAATAATGGCAAACTTATAGATCAAGATGGTAATTACAATTTTGGTTTATTGCATCAAAACAAAAGTGAAAAATATCAGTTTAGAAAAGAGCGTTCTAAAAGCATATTGGTATATCAGCCAAATTCTGAAAAGACAATTATACTTGTTAAAACTGATAGAGATTTACTTGATTTTATTACTTTTTTTGCTTACCTATTCTTATCATTTTTATTTATCATTTTCATTTTCTTAGTCATTAATAGAATTGTGCTTTCAAAATTTAATTTGAAAGTTTTATTGAATTCAATACAATTAAACATTCGTGCACAAATAAGAGCAGTAATTATTTTTGTTTCATTATTTTCTTTCTTAATTATTGGGGTTGTTACAATTTTATTCTTTATTGATAAGTTCAATCAAACAAGTCAGGATAGATTAGTAAAGTCATTAAATAATATTTCAACTCAGATTGTAGATCTATATAAAGCCGATACCAATTATTTAAAAGCCAAACATGAGCCTGAGCTAACCGCCTATGCAAAGCAGCTTGGTGTAGATTTTAATTTATTTGATTCAACGGGAAATTTACTTTTCTCTACACAGCCTTATATCTATAACAAAAAGCTAGTTGATGCTAGAATGAATCCAATAGCATATCAAAAAATATTTTTTAATCATGAATCTTTATTTAGAAAAGATGAACAAATAAGTGAATTAAATTATAGCAGCTTATATAAGCCATTGGTCAATCATGAAGGTAAAATTGTTGCTTGCATAAATGTGCCATTTTTAAATGCAGAGGAAGAATTAGAAAATGAAATTTCGAGTTTTATTTTAACCTTAATGAATTTAAATGCATTTATATTTTTAATTGCTGCAGCCATTGCTTATTTCATAGCAAATAGAATAACAAGTTCGTTCAAGCTCATTGCTAATAAAATGAAAGAAGTTAACTGGAAAGAGCAAAGTGAAGAAATTGTTTGGACTAAAAAAGATGAAATAGGCATGTTGGTTGATGAGTATAATGTTATGGTTCGAAAGCTGCATGAAACTGCACAAGCATTTGCATTAAGTCAGAAGGAAATGGCCTGGAAAGAAATGGCACAGCAAGTTGCACATGAGATAAAAAATCCTCTTACTCCAATGAAATTAAGTTTACAATACTTACAAAAAAGTATAGATAATGCTGATCCAAATGTTAAACTACTTTCAAAGAAAGTTTCTAAAACATTAATTGAACAAATAGATCAACTTAGTAAAATTGCTGAAGATTTTTCTCAATTTGCTAATATTGGTAACAACAAATTAGAACAATTAAATTTAACTGATGTTATTAATAATGTAATTCAACTGTTTAATATAGACGATAAAGTTCATATAGAACATCATCAATTGCAACTACCAATTTTAATTTATAACGATAAAATTCAAATGGTTAGATTGTTTACAAATATTATTAAAAATGCTGTTGAAGCAGTAACGGGTAATGAACTGGCACAAATAAGCATCAGTTATGAATTACTTGGAAAACACGTTAATATTGCTATACAAGATAATGGAGCTGGAATCTCTGATGATATTGCTTCTAAAATGTTTACTCCAAATTTTACAACAAAATCTTCTGGAACAGGATTGGGGTTAGCTATTTGTAAAGGAATTGTTGATCACTCTAATGGTAAAATTTGGTTTGAAACTTCGGGTAATGGAACAATTTTTTATGTTCAACTGCCTTTAATGTGAGTTTCTTTTTAAGTGTTGTTGCACAATAAAATTTTCAAATTGTTCTAATGAGAAACTACTCAAATTTTTCTCAGGGGTTAACAAAGTTTTTTGAGCCACCAACACACCATATTTGCAATCATCAAATCCTTCAATATTATGTGCATCTGGATTGATAGAAATTAAAACACCTTTATCTAATGCTTTATCAATCCATTTCCAATCTATGTCTAATCTTCTAGGATGTGCATTCAGTTCAATAACAACATTATTGTAGGCACAAGCATCAATTATTTTTTCATGATCAATTGGATAACCGTTTCTGCTTAATAAAAGTCTGCCTGTTAAATGTCCCAAAATTGAAGTGTATGGGTTTTCAATGGCATTTATTAAACGCATCATGGCTTTATCTTCTGGCATAGATAAATTTGAGTGAACTGAAGCAATAACAATATCAAAAGTCTGTAAAATCTCATTTTCATAATCAAGACTTCCATCATTCAAAATATCACTTTCAATGCTTTTAAAAATTTTAAACGGGGCAAGTTTTTTATTTAATTCTTCAATTTCTTGCTGTTGTGCAATAACTCTTTCTACTTGCAAACCTTGAGCATAAAAAGCAGTTTTACTATGGTCGCTGATTACTAAGTATTCTAAACCTTTTTCTTTTGCAGCATAAGCCATTTCTGCTAAAGAATTGCTACCATCACTCCATCTACTATGGCAATGAATGATGCCTTTAATATCATTTGTATTTATTGATTTGGGTAGTAAATTATTTTTTGCAAGTTCAATAGTATTAATAGTTTCTCTTTTATAAATAGGAATGAAATCAACTTGATTTATTGCAAATATTTCTTCTTCATTTTGATAATTCTTATTAATGTCAAGTATCAAATTATTTTGCCAATAACTTAAAAATTCTTTTGAACCATTTTTTAAGAATTGTTGATATGCTAATTTGGTTTTGTTGGTTAAATAAAATTGTAATAACACATTCTCAGCTCCTTTAAACGAAATATGCATTTCATCTTCAGTTTGAATTTTGTAATGATTAGTTACAAAAAAATCAACTAATGTTTTTTTAGTTGATGTGGTTACCCATTCAATTTTATCTATAATGTTTAACTGTCTTTTAAAATCACCAACCATTACAAATTGCTCGTTTTTAAATTGAGCTTGTAACATTTTATCGAAGCTCATGGCATAAGTCTCAATTTGTGCATATAGATAATTTCCAAATGTGCTAAAATAAAATTCAATTGAGTTTTTTATACTGAGTTGTGTTTTTTCTCCAAAACCTTTGAAAAGTGTTAACCTGTTTTCATTACAAGCATAGAGCAGTTCTCCAACAGTTTCAATTTCCATTTCTTTCCAAACTGTAGCAATTTTCTTTGGACCTAAACCTTTTATATTTTGCAACATTTCAATAATTCCAGGCGGAGTTTTAGAAATATATTCATCTAATATTGAAAGTGATTCAGTATCTAATTGTTCTACAATTTTATTTGCCACACTATCACCAATACCTTTGATGGCAGCAATTTTATTTCTATCAACACTTGATAATTCTTGTGGAAGATTTTCAATAGTAAATGCAGCTATGGAGTATGATTTTGATTTGAAGCTATTTTCTCCATGTATATCCATAAGTTTAGATAGCAAGGAGAAATTATCGGCGATGGCACTATTTGTCATGCACCAAAAATAATCAAATCAAAAAAGTAGAAGAGAAATAAATTAGCGTAATAAATCACATGGTTTTAAGCCAGTATGTTTTTTAAACGCTGCTGAGAAATGCGAAATTGAAGAATATCCCAATAATGCAGATACATCTGTAACACTCAATCCTTTTTCGTATAACAAATATTTTGCATGCTCCATTCTTTGTTGTTGAAAAAAGTCGAATATAGTTGTACCAAAAACTTCTTTAAAGCCTTTTTTCAAATAGCATTCATTAATGGCTACCATTCTACTTAAATCTTTTATGGTTATTGGGTTGCCAATATTTTGCAATAAAATTTCTCTGCTATTATAAATGGCTTGTAAACTGTGTTCATCTTGTAGAAACTTACAGCTAAAGCCTTCTTGTTTTTCATCAACTAAACAATCTAAGCTATACAATAACAACTCATGAATTTTTGCATTTAAGAAAATATTTTCAAGAGCACCGGTATAACTATGATTTAATAAAGCATCTAGTACATTTCTTTTTTTAGCACAAAGAGGAAATAATTTTGTAAAAGCTGCGGGATGTTTAAATGCTAATACTTCATCTTTTCTATTACTCAATTTTACATTATGCGTAAATTGGTGTAAGAATGTTGAAGAGAAGTGAAAAACAAAAACATCAACCGTATTTAGTTTGCCATTGCAATTTTCAGTTGGTTTTTGTTCACAATGACCACATCCTTTTTCTTCGCAATATCTATTACCCGAGATACAAAAACGTAATTCTAAATAATTATCATTTGGTTTTTGTTCGTTGTAATGATACACCATCATACCTGTATCATCAGCTACCCAAGGATGTTGAGCATAATAACGATTCATATTAAAAACTAATGAACCTGGAATATTTTGTTCTTTATGATACAATAAATCCATTGTAGGTTCAATACCACTTCTGTAAGCTGTTTTAAGTATGTCGAGTGTTTTTTGCATTGTTGTTGGCAAATTTAGTGTATATACATGTAAATTACAAGTTTTTCTTGTTATGCTTAATTAAAATGTGGATTTTTTATTGATAAAATATTGTTGTAATCTTGTAACACTATGATTTTCAATATAAGAGTATATGGTATTTTATTAAACAATCATAACCAAATTTTATTAAGCAACGAGTTTATTAAAGGCAAACATTATACCAAATTTCCTGGAGGTGGATTAGAATTTGGTGAAGGTATTAAAGATTGTTTGATTAGAGAGTTTAAAGAAGAGACTGAATTAGATATTCAAATTGTTGAGCATTTGTATACTACAGATTTTTTTCAGGTTTCTGCTTTTAACCCTAATCATCAAATTATTTCTATTTATTATAAGGTTAAGGTTAGTGAAATTTTTGATATAAAAAAACACATTGAAACTATTAATCAAAAAACACAATTAGAAAAAGATAATAATAATGCTGAAGTATTTAAATGGATTGATTTAAACAATTTGAGTGAAAATGACGTTTCTCTACCAATAGATAAAATTGTAGTTAAGCTACTAAAAGAATTTAATTAATCATTTATCAATAAAAAATTAATAATTAGAACTAACCCCTGTATAATTATATGGCGTTATTTTTTTAAGTTCATCTTTCACTTTTTTCGAAACTTTTAATCCATTAATAAATTCATGTAAAGAAGTTTTATTGATTTGATCTTTTCCTCTGGTTAATTGCTTTAAAGCTTCGTAAGGGTTTGGATAATTCTCTCTTCTTAAAATAGTTTGAATAGCTTCTGCTACAACAGCCCAATTATTATCTAAATCTTTTTGAATAGCCACTTCGTTCACAATTAATTTATCAATCCCTTTTTTAATAGAGAAGATGGCTAAAACACTATGAGCAAAAGGAACACCTATGTTTCTTAAAACGGTACTATCGGTTAAATCTCGTTGTAAACGAGATATAGGAAGCTTAGCTGCCAAGTGTTCAAACAATGCATTAGCAATTCCTAAATTGCCCTCTGCATTTTCAAAGTCAATCGGGTTTACTTTGTGTGGCATTGCAGACGAGCCTACTTCATTAGCTTTTGTTTTTTGTTTAAAGTAATCCATACTTACATAAGTCCAGATATCTCTACAAAAATCTATGAGGATAGTATTGATTCTAACAATAGCATGACATTGAGCTGCTAAGTAATCGTAATGTTCAATTTGTGTTGTGAATTGCAGACGTTGTAATTCCAAATCTTTTTCAACAAAGTCGTTGGCCAATTGAATCCATTTTTTTTCTGGAAATGCAACATGATGTGCATTAAAATTTCCGGTTGCACCACCAAATTTTGCAGTAAATGGAATATGGGCTAATAAATGAATTTGGTGTTGTAATCTTTCAACAAAAACCATCATTTCTTTACCCAAAATTGTTGGAGAAGCAGGCTGTCCATGTGTTTTTGCTAGAATGGTTACATGCTTTAAACTTTTAGCTAATTGATTTATCTGGTTTTGTAAGTTTAAAATAGTAGGTAAATATTCATACTCAAAAAAATGTTTTAGAAGTTTAGGTATAGCTGTGTTATTAATGTCTTGAGAGGTTAATCCAAAATGAACCCATTCCACTAAATTTCCTTCACCATTTTTTTTAATGATATTTTTTACAAAATATTCAACAGCTTTAACATCATGATTAGTGATGGCTTCAGTCTCTTTTATTTCTAATGCATCTTGTAAACTAAACTGATCACATGCCTCCAATAAATTTTGTTTGGTTTTGTTAGAAAGCTTAAAGAATTTTTTATTAGACAGAAAAATAAAATATAAAACCTCAACTTTTACTCTATACTTCATTAAAGCATATTCAGAAAAATACTGATCTAAGAATGCTAATTGCTTTCTATACCTTCCATCAATAGGTGATATAGCTGTAAGAGAGTTTAATTCCATGAGTTGATGTTTTTTAAGTATGTATTTTAAAATACATTTGCAACAAAATTAGCAGAATTGAATAAGATTAAGGTAGGAGCAGTTAGTTATTTAAACACAAAGCCTTTACTATACGGATTTAAACAGAGTAACATTTTACAGCAAATTGACTTGATTGAAGACTACCCTTCAAAAATTGCTGCAATGTTGTTGAATAATGAGATTGATTTGGGATTAGTACCTGTGGCTATAATTAATCATTTAAACGAATACCATATTGTTAGTGATTATTGTATTGGTTCAATTAATGAGGTTGTTAGTGTAGCTTTATTTTCGGAGCAACCCATTGAAAAAATTACACATGTTTATTTAGACTATCAAAGTAGAACTTCAGTAAATCTTACTAGAATATTGTTGAAACATTTTTGGAAACAAGAGGTTGAGTTTATACATGCAACAGAAAATTATATAGAACAAATAAATGGTACAACAGCAGGATTAATTATTGGTGATAGAGCTTTAGAATCTTTATCTAAATTTCAATATCAATACGATTTGTCAAAGGCATGGAAAGAACATACTGGCTTACCTTTTGTTTTTGCAGCATGGGTTGCCAATAAAAAAATGTCCAGTGAGTTTATTCATTCTTTTAATAATGCAAACTCTATGGGTATTGAAAAAATTGATGATGTTATTGCTTCACTTGATTTTCATTCTTACGACTTAAAGAAATATTTCACTCAAAACATTTCTTATACAATGGATGATGAAAAAAGAAAAGGGTTAGCATTATTTTTAAAAATGATGCAGGATTTATAATATTAGTTTTGCAATTCTACCCTTGCTTCCTGCCAAGAAAATTGCATTGCCCTTTTTTGCTTTTTGTACCACATGAAAACCCTCAGAACTAATTTTTTTCCAATTCATTCCCTCGTCTTCACTTAGGTCAATTCCATTTAATCCGCATGCTATGACTTTATTTTTATGAATAAACGTTACACACGATCTATATCCAGATGGTGGTGTTTTAGGTGTGGTAACTTTTAAAGTTTTTAAATTAACCAATACACAATTCTGAGTAGTGGTACTGTCTTTTGTAAAATCTCCTCCAACAATAATGGCTTTATTTTTAATAATTGAGATTGAATTTGCTCCAGTTGATTGAATGCCTTGAATAATTGGCAATTCTAGTTGTTGCTCATTTAAATATAAATTGCTACTAGTTCCACCAGAAACATAAATTGTATTATTCTTAAAAAGTTGAATATTTGTTCCACTCGAAGCAAAAAATGCTTCACCTTCTTTAAGAGAATTAGAATTAAAATTTAAAGATGTTGTCCAAGTTTCTCCAGCATCTTGAGTAGTTGCAATGAAGGGTTTATTGTTTATAGGATCTCCAATTACAACTCCATTTTTTTCATCCTTAAAATACATAGCATCTAAAAACATTCCTTTCGTAGAATCAAAAAAAACAGTCCTCCAATTTTTACCTCCATCAATTGTTTTTAAAATGAAAGCAGGTTCTGTAATACACATAATGATGGCTGTATTACTATCAAACGCTTCAATATCTCTAAAATCTTTTTTTTCAAAATTCGGAACTTGAATCCAATTAAAGTTTTTACCAGCATCAACACTTCTAGCCACCATTCCATTACTTCCACTTGCCCAAACAATATTATTATCTACCACAGATAGGCCTCTAATTGAGGTTTTATTTCCACTAGTTAATACTTGCAATTCTTGAGCATTCAATTGAAAGTGAGAGCATATTAGTGCCCAAATAAATAATATTTTATAAAGATGCTTCATAGATGTTTTATTGAAAGAAATGAGTTAACAAATATCCTTCCATTTGTTTTGAATTGGAGTGATATTTAGGATTATATGAAATAAAATCTATTAAAAGTCTTTTTTCAAATCATATTTTGTGAAAAAAACACCTGAAAATGCCAAAAAACTGCTGAATTTCTTATATGCTCAACCCCTATCTTTGCCAACCTAAAATTAAAAAATAATAGTTATGCAACTGAAAGGCTTAGTGCGATTTTTTGCCGTTCTACTCACCATTATCTGCTTATACCAACTTTCATTTACATTTTTTGTTCGTAGTCACGAGTCTGAAATGCAAAAAAAAGCTGAGACTTGGGTTAAAAGAAATTTTGTTTCTCCAGAAGAAAGATATCCTAGTGCAACCGATGCAGCATTAAAAGCTGTTTATGCTGATAGTTTAAAATTAGTAACTGAAAACAGATTACAAGTTTTATTAGATAGTACTAAATCATCAAAAATTGGATGGTTTGGTTTTACAACATACAGAAATGCTAAAGACAAAGAACTTGCTTTGGGTTTAGATTTACAAGGTGGTATGAGTGTAACTATGGAAGTGAGCATGGATGGTTTAATTAAATCATTAGCTGATTATCCAAAAGATGCCAATTTCAATAAAGCTTTAGAAAGTGCTGTAGCTAAAAAAGCAAATACAGGTGCTGATTTAATTAGCCTATTTGTTGAAGAATATAAAAGCTTAGGTTCGAGTAACAATCTTGCCAATTTCTTCATTAATAAAAGTAATGGAAAAATTAAGTTTTCATCTAACAATAATGATGTTGTAAGTTATTTAAGAGATAAGTCTGTAGAAGCCTTCAAAAACACCACTAACATTATTCGTAATCGTATAGATAAGTTTGGTGTAGCTTCTCCAAACATTAATCCAGATGAACAAAAAGGAACTATTAATATTGAATTAGCAGGTGCAAAAGACCCTGAAAGAGTAAGAAACTTTTTACAATCTACTGCAAACCTTCAATTCTTTGAATGTTATAGAGTAATTGATATTGCCGATAATATTCGTGCTGCTGATAAATCTTTAGAAGATTATTTAGTAGGTACCAAAACTAACACAGATTCAACTAAGAAAGATACTACTACTACTGCAAAAGTAGATAGTAGTAAACTTAATCCTTTATTACGTTTGGTACAATTTGTACAACCTTATGATGATAAAGGAGTGCAAAAATGGCCATCTAATTTAGGTTATGTTTTAATAAAAGATACTGCTACGGTTAATCAATATTTAGCTCTAGAAACCGTAAAAACTAAATTTCCACCAAATGCAAAATTTGTATATGGAAAATTAGAAAGAGATAGAGATGATAAAGATTTAAATTTCTTATCACTTTATGCCATTAAAACTTTAGATAATGACCAAGCTGAGTTAGAAGGTGATCATATTACTGGTGCAAGACCAGATTATGGTCAAAGTGGTGAAGTTGTTGTTTCTATGGAAATGGATGCAGTTGGTACTAATATATGGGGTAAAATGACTGAGAGAAATATAGGAAAACCCATTGCAATTGTTTTAGATAATACAGTGTACTCTGCACCAAATATTATAAGTGCAATTAAAGAAGGTCGTTCTCAAATTACAGGTAGTTTTTCTGTACAAGATGCTACTGACTTATCTCAAATTTTAGAAAGTGGTACTTTACCTGCACCAGCAAAAATTGTTCACCAATACATTATTGGGCCAACTTTAGGAGCTGAAGCAGTTAAAGGGGGTGCTTTAAGTTTTGCAATTGCATTTGGTGTCATCTTCATCTTAATGTTATTATATTATAACACTGCTGGTTGGATTGCCAACATTGCTTTAATCTTAAACTTATTATTTACAGTTGGTGTATTAGCATCATTAGGATTTACTTTAACAGCTGCAGGTATAGCAGGTTTAGTACTTACTATTGGTATGGCTGTTGATACTAACGTAATTATTTTTGAACGTATTAAAGAAGAACTCATACGAGGTAAGAAATATGATGTTGCAGTTAATGAAGGTTATAAACGTTCTTTAGCACCAGTATTAGATGCCCACGTTACTGTATTTTTAACTGCTGCAATTTTATTCATTTTTGGTTTAGGACCTATCTTGGGTTTTGCAACTACTCAAATGTTAGGTATTACATTGAGTTTATTCTGTGGAATCTTGGTGTCTAGATTAATTACAGATATGTATGCAGATGAAAAGAAAGATCGTCGTTTCCAATACTTCACTGCAGTTTCAAAAAGAATTTTCAAACATGCATCTTATAAATTTATTGAGTACAGAAAATATGCCTATGGCTTATCTTTCGTTGTATTAGCATTTGGTATTGCTTCTTTATTTAATGGTTTTGATCAAGGTGTTGAATTTGCAGGTGGTAGAAGTTATACCATTAAGTTCGATACTAAAATAGATCCAGATGCTTTAAGAGAAGATTTAAAAACCACTTTTGCTGGAGAGATGCCTATTGTTAAAACAATTGGAACTGATGGTAAAAAATTAAATATCACCACAGCTTATAAAATTAAAGAAGCAGGGTTAAAAGTTGATGCTGAAGTTGAACAAACCTTGTTTAATGGTTTATCTGGCAAATACTTACCAGAAAATACCACTTTTGCTAAATTCTCAACTTATCATAAAGAAAGTTCACAAACTGTATTGCCAAGTATTTCATCTGATTTAAAAAGAGGTGCAGTTAAAGCGGGGATTATTGCTATATTTTTAATTTGTTTCTACATCTTCATCAGATTTAGAGACTGGCGTTATAGCTTAGGAACAATTGTAGCCTTGTTACATGATATTTGTGTAACCTTAGCAGTGTTTTCTTTCTGCAGAGAGTTTGTTTCTTTCCCATTAGAAATAGATCAACATTTTATTGCTGCATTATTAACAGTAATTGGATTCTCTATGAATGATACAGTGATTGTTTATGATAGAATTAGAGAAGACTCTAGATTATATCCAACAATGCCTAAAGAACAAGTTATAAATACTGCAATTAATCAAACCTTGAGTCGTACTATTATGACTTCATTAACTGTTTTCTTAACCATTTTAATTTTATTCTTATTTGGTGGTGAAGTAACAAAAGGTTTCTCATTTGCAATGTTAGTTGGGGTTATTACAGGTACATATTCTTCAATTTTTGTGGCTGCTCCAATCTTGGTTGACTTTGCAAAAAGTAAGCCTTTAGGTAAGGTTGAAAAGAAAAAATAATTTCTAAAATATAACAAACTATAAAAAGGTTTTGCGTAAGCAAAGCCTTTTTTATTTCAAATTAGAATGTTATTAGAATTAAATTAGAATGCAATTTGAATTGTGTTAAGCTCATGGTATTAAGGATGTGATTGGCTATTTTGCCAAAGGTCAGAAGCTAAAAAGCTTATTTATTCACCTTAATTTTTACCATGAGAAAAATCTATTCATTACTAATTCTACTATTTTTCAACTTCACTGTACAGTCTCAAACTGACTTTTATATTGGAGCAAATTCTGGTACAAATACTGGCTCAATTTATCCAGCACCTTTGCAAGATTATTGGGAAGGCAGTAGAGCACAGTATTTATACACAGCTTCTGAACTTCAAACAGCAGGTATGGCTGTAGGTAATATTTTTGGTATTAAAATTAATGTTACTAATTTAAATGGTGTAGCAATAATTGAAAATTATACCATCAGTATTGGTACAACAACTACAACATCTTTATCTGCTTCTACTTGGGAAACATTAAATGGTAGTTCAGGCCCTGTTTTTGGTCCAGTAAATTATACTCCTGTATTAGGTATTAATGAGTTTAGTTTTCCTTCTCCTTTTTATTGGAATGGTTCAGATAATATAGTTGTAGAAATTTGTAATGGAGATGCAAATACAACTAGTGGTACTTTTTGGTCAGATAATGCTTTATCTCCTTGGACAACTGGACTTAGCTTTAATGGCTCTCATACATATGCTGCTGATAATTTAGATAATCTTTGTGGTTCTGCAACAACTACCAATAGAGGTGATCAAACCACAAGACCAGATATTACATTTACTTGGAATTCTGCTAATGTTTGTACAGCACCACCAACTGCAGGTATTGCTAATGCATCAGTAACTACTGCATGTTCGGGTGTACCTTTTACCCTTAGTTTAAGTGGCTCAAGTATTGGAACTGGTTTAACCTATCAATGGGATTCATCTGCTAATGGGACAACTTGGTTTCCAATGCCAGGTGATACTACTTCTACTGTTAGTCAAGCCCAAATCTCTAGTTCATACTATAGATGTAGAGTAACATGTAGTGGAAATACTCAAAATTCTAGTCCTACTTTATTAATTGAAACCCCACCGTTAGTAAAGGGCTCCTTTACTATTAATGCAGGACAGCCTTCAGGTGGTGGTAATTTTCAATCTATAACAGAAGCTATTAATTCTATAAGTTGTGGAATAGATAGTACAGTAGTATTTAATATATTACCAGGTAGTGGTCC
>Ga0207952_1000252_pt1 | contig 52195 bp, 57 predicted proteins | sample SubbioR12Aug_8Ca_FD_184831 | JGI IMG/M metagenome (GOLD analysis project Ga0207952, IMG submission 184831) | Serpentinite rock and fluid subsurface biosphere microbial communities from McLaughlin Reserve, California, USA - CR12Aug_8Ca (SPAdes) | ecosystem: Environmental > Terrestrial > Deep...
CATACCGTGCATCTAAATCCGGATCATGCCGAAACCCAAAACAAACCGACCCAGGAGATGGCTAACCAGGAGAAAATAGCTGCATAAGATTTTCACCTTGAGGCGACAACTCGCTTGAAATTTTCCGATCCAGATCGGACACTTTAATCCCTGTACAGACAGGACTTTCAGGTGTACCAAAATCCATCCCCAATTGTGGTTTGATTTGCTCGTTGAGGATGCGGGCCAGCGGTGAGTTGTAGCAGCAGTAACTTTCCTTACGAACCAGACAAAGCCCTGCCACCTTGCTTTCACAAACTGCCCCCAAGTCGGTACAGACCTTAAGCTGCTTTTTCGCCGCCAGTTCGTACTCCGATTGCTCGCAGGAGTAGACGATCTGGATAATCATGATGATGATCATCACCACGGTATAAGCCGTCATCAAGGTACTGAGCATTTCGCCGGCGACTGCCGCGCCGCCACCGAGTTCGACACCACCCGATTCAGCCGCCGGCGTCAGGTTTCCCGCCGAATCGAAAGCGGCTTGCCCGCCGGCGCTGAATAGCGCATTACCCGCCGCTTCGCCAAAGGTATTGCCGATCCATTCCGCCACCGATTTCATCAGTTCGCCTTTCAGCGAGTCCAGCAAACCTTGTTCGGCCACTTCGCTGACCGACAATACATCCGATCCGACCAGATTATTAACCCCTGAGGCAAAATCCGCCTGAAAACTGTTCCAGGCATCACCGGCTACCGAAAACGGCGTGCGCATGGTTTCCCAGGCACCCCGAACCGCAGAGGTGGCATCCATGGTCATAATCGCATTATCCATTTGACTGGTTGCCATTAATAAATCGATATATTTGCCTAGCCCCATGGCCCCCGCTGGAGTTTCACAGCAATCCACCAAGCTGAGCGCACCCCCGACCATTTTGCAACTGGCAGGTTTTCCTTGGAACACCTGGCAAGTGGTCGGATCCTTTTGCTGAAGATCGGCGTTGGCGTAGTCGCAATGCAAATCCATCGCCATTTGTTGCGCGCTATTCAATAACGCTACCGCCTTGCTGAAATCCTGGCTCTGGGTGCGATTTACCGTGATGCAATCTTCGCCCATACAGCGCACCGGTCCGGCGCATTGCTGCTGGGTGTTGCTTTGAATGCCGGGAATACCCACCGATTGGCCGCAGTCGTAAGTATCGATGCTGTCCCAACAGGTCCCCGACGCCAGCACGTCCAGACACTGACTTTTGATGAACGAACAGCCTTGAGTCTCTAAAGATGAACAACTCTTCGTGGGCGTGCTGCCATTGGCCGGTGGCTGCAAACAATGGGTGCCCGCAGTATCGGTCCAGCACTGACCGTATTGATTGAGATCGCATTGCCCCGCCGCATCAATACGCATGCAGGTATTGCGAATCCCGGTTGAACTCGCCACTGGTGCTTGTGCCAAATCGGAGCCACAGACCATGATTTGTGACGTCGGGTCGACATAGCAACCCGAAGCATTGGCGGGATCATTGCTGCAACTGAGATGACTGCCGGCCTGGCAGATTCCGTCAGTGATTGCATTGGCCAGGTTTTGGCAATTCGGCCCGCTCCAGCTCCATTGGTCCTGGGTGATCAGTTTCGACAAATCATAACGTAGCCGAATCCTGGAATAACCTTCGCCATTACCACCAACCATGGTTTCCTGTTTGAAGACTTTGTTGCCCGTGCTGTTGAAGGCATAGGTGACATCACGATTGGGATGATCGACCCAGCTATTACTCAGTTCGCAAGAACCGCCCCAGCCGGTCGAACCGGTGTAAATCAGATTGCCGCCGTAATAGACGCGAGCATGGTCATCGAACTCGACATCCTCCAATGTGGCACTGATGATGGCTTCCGGATGCAGGACGTTATAAGTGACTTCCCAGTTGAATATGCCGCAGCCAGACGACCAGTAGTTATCGCCGACACGGCCCACGTACAAATCCATGCAGCCAGATCCGCAACTGGACATGCCACCGTTACCGGAGACAAAGCTGAGTAGGGTCTCTACGTTGACTTGATGCGTCGCCGTACAACTTTGCGGCACCGTCGGTTGGCGCAGACACAATTGATAATCCGGCACTTGCACCGAATGGCTGGTCTCGGTTTGAGTCGTCACCGTGGTACAGTCCGAAAACGACTGCGCCCATGGCGTGAAATTGGCAAACACCTGATCGCCGGCGTTCCAGACGCTATCGTTGTGTAAATCCGGATGCGACTGGTGGGCATTGTCAATCAGAGTGCGGTAGGCTTCGCCCGTGAAGCTGGTTTCGCCGTTCAAAGTGGTTTGGGCATTCAAGCCTGCGGCGATGGTACCGGGATTGTTGCCATAGAGATTGGCCAAGTCACTGGTTGTCGTGGTTGCATTGTTGGTATCCGGAAACAGCGTGCCGATCCAAATCGCGCTTTCCTGCGAAGTACCTGGATTCAACGACAGAGAACCGCTGCCGGTATCGATCGGAAATTGAAAACCGCCAACAATCTGTTGCCCGGTCTGCTGGCCCTCGCTGGCCGAAGCTTGCATGGCATCAGCCCAAGACACCCCAAATGGCGTCCAGGCCATCGTAACGTACAAAATCGCAGATAGTGATTGCGTAAGCAGACGATGCGGCTCGAATAATGCCCAGACGCCCATCACAACCCCACGCAGCAATCCTGCCAGCGCCACAGCAGATATAGATGATCCTCGCCTGGTCCTGGGAAGGTACGTCCCGCACCCCATTTAAAGGTGGTCTCGCCAATGACATGATTGGACTCGGTTTCCGCGACCGGATAAAACATGCTCAGCCGGTACTGCGACTTGGGTATGAAGGGATAAATTGTTCCACCGCACAAGGCGTCGTTGCCTGAGGTTTTCCAGGCCAGCCCCCGGCGATGCAAAGCCGCAGTGGCACGGGTGGCCAGCAAACTGGTAATCCGCGGGTCGGTACCGTAGCTGGTAGGAGAAATACCTGAGAGTGGATACATATGGCCCCAGGCACCGGCACACCAGAACAAGGCATCCAGGGGATTTCCTGTCGCGGCGGCTGCGGCATCGGCTACACAGGCGGAAATGGCAACTGGATTGGCAAACAACGCCGTTTCCGGACTGGTAAAAAACGCCAATAAATCGTTGTTCCAGGTCGGATCGAGTTCCGAGACATACAGCAAATCGAAATCCCGATAGCCATCACTGTTGCAGCGGCCATCCCAAAACAGGTCCAGCAGAATGGTCAACGGAAAGGCGAAATAGTGGTAATTGAAAAACGACATTTCGCTAGCATCGAAGTCCGCCTTGCCGGTGGTAGCGATCAGGCGCACATTGGATGCACTCAATTTATGACCACCCAAAGCCGGTGAGCACCAGGGATTGCGCACGATTTCAATCAGCCGCGCCGGATTCCATAAACCCACCGTCATACCCAATTGTGGTATGCCCATCGGATCGGTACAGAAGCAAAATTTCTCATCGGTGGCGATACTGGGCACATTGCCGCCGCCCAATGAGGCACCGGCCGCGCGAATCGGAAACAGACAACTCCAGCAAATATCGGTGACCAGCTTGCCTGACCAAAGCTCGGCATCGGCACAAAGCGGATCGGTGGCGTTGGTTGTTGTGTCGGCATGCAGGTTGCTCACCAGGGATATGAGTAGCCAAAAAGCCCAAGGGAAAATTAGGCAATTCATGACCGCTCTCCCGCCGAAGCCGGCAGTTTTCGTTCGCGAACTACTAGACGATTGCCAGTCTGCTCGACCAGACTCGGTACATGCTGTAATTGAAATCGGCTACGCACGTCTGGCGTCAACAAGTACACCGATGAATTCAGCGATGTTTCCAATGCTTTCAAGCCATCCCAGCCATCCTGACGCGACACCGACGTGGCCAGATACATCACGCGGGCTTTTTTGTCCTGGCATGACAATTGGCGAACCCATTGGACTTGAGCGGTTTCGGTAGCGTCAAACACAATCAGGCATAAGCCGAGCGGCATTTTGTCCAAGGGATTGACGGTTTGTCCGGCCCGGATGATGAGTTGACCATTTGGTGCAGTCAGATTGCGCGGTGCGGTGATAGTCATATCGATTACTCGCTCACGATCTTCCAACGCGACTGGCAACATTTCGAATTTTTGCTGATCCCAGAAACGGGCAATGGCCTGTCGCTGCTTTTGTCGCCAATCGATAGCAGCCATCCGATGTTTGATTTCTTCGAGCAGATCGATTTCGGCAATGTCGAAGATCTCGCCCAAGCGGCCTAAATCGCCGGTAGCACCGGCTTTGAATTTGTCGTTCAGCCAGGTCAAACTGCTGACGCCTTTCGCCTGCAGCAATGCCTTGTCATTAGATTCGATGACCATTGCCGGCACCGACGACACCGCCCATTTCTGAAAACGAGTCGGATCAATGACAATGTTGGGCAAGGGATCGACGTCTTTCAGAAGTCGTTTCAGATCGGCAAACAGAGCAGGCAGTTTTTGACCGGATTTTGGGCCGCGAAACACCAACAACACATCGTCCTGTCCCGATGCTTCTTCGAATATGCTTTTCAATGCGGAATCGCCGAGCGAGAACGAGACGAACACCACTTTGAGCGGTTTGCCAGGATGAGGTATTACTGTTTTGTCGAGTGGGTTTGAGGATGCTGAAATTGATTGCATAGCATTCGAGTTCCGCATCATCTCCAGGGCTTGCCGGTTTGCTTCCGACTGATAGGGATTGCCTTCCAGCCAAGCAGGCTTAGCTTGGCCATCCAAGGTATTAAGAATCCGCTGCGATCTGGATAACCATTCCTCCTCAGCATTCACCGAGGTCACAAGTAATACATTTGCCAAGCAAAAGAACACGACTTTACGCGGGCGATTGGACAGGAATTCAAAATAGCGCATACGCCCGCCCAATCACTTGGTGGTCATAGACATAGCCCCAATACCGCGAGTCAAAACTCTTATCCGTTTTGCCGGTCAACCAATAGGCTGCGGGTGGGATGGTTTCGTCACGTTTGAAACTGGACGCGGGTTTCTTGAGTTTTTCCGCTAATGGCAAACCTTCGATGATCAATGAGCCGTTGACTGTGGTCTGCAAATTGTCGACCTGGATATGATCGCCGGTAATACCTGCGGCAATTTTGACGATGATCTGACCGTCCTTGAAATACGGTGCCATGCGTTCGGCACGAAAAGCCATCAGATCGCCCCGCCAGATGTCCTTGTTGTAGGTGTCGATCAGATAAATCCATTTGTCCGGCAAACAACGATCCATCTGGTCGTCGCCACCGATTAAAAAGCGCTGACCGATGTAGCGTTCCACTGCCAGGACTAGGATCAAGATCGGCAAGGCCTTGAGCAGGAATGTGCCAAGCTTCGGTTTGCGTACAGTCTTTGGGTGCAGCATGTAATTTCGCATGGCATCACCTATTGGTTTGATCGACATAAACATCGTCAGGTGCCGTAACCACCGCCGTGGAATCGATCACCAGATAGCCCGCGTCACTGAGCTTTTTGGCCTGGCGTTGCCAGTCATTGACGATCTTGGCCATTTGGTCTTGGCCGGCGTTGGGCGGAATGGATTGAATCAATTTGGCTCGATCCAGTACGAATACCGGAGTGACCAGATTCAATCGTGCCAGTGGCTGCTGAAGTTGTTGATAAGCTGCAAACCAACCGCCCACTGTGCCTAAACTGGCTGCGATCAAGACCATACTCAGCCATTGCGATTTAGCGTCCATGGGTAAACTCCCGCGATTTGGATTGGCGGCTATCGATGAGTTTTTGAATGGCATCGCCCAGACTTAAACCTTGTTGGCGCAGTTGTTTCAGCGCCTGCACATCTTCCGGTTTGGTCGAGAACAGAATACGTTTGAAAGGATCCACAATCAGACGGCCAATGCCGGAACCCATCTCGGTGATGAAGAAAATTTCCGAATACGCGCCAGGTAAGGTGTGGACGGTTTTCAGGAGTTCATAGCCGCCATCGGATAACGGCAAGCGTCGATCCTGTTTCATGCCTTCGATGACTTCGGCCTTTTGACCGAGTAGATACATATTGGCCGAGTTCTCGACAATAGCCCGGCCAGCAGCATTGCGATACAAATCATTCACCGACTGGGTGATGGTGACTGCCGCGCCGCCGTATTTGCGAAAGCGCCGATAGCCGTGTTCCATGAACTTGGCGACATCGCCTTCGGTCAGCAAATCCCAGGCTTCGTCGATGATCACAATCTTGGGACGGTTGCGTTCGCCCAGATACATTTCCTGCTGTATTTGGTAGATCAGTTGCAGCAAGACCACCTGTTGTAGATGCTTGCGACCTTTGAGTTCTTCCAGTTCCAACACGGTAAAGTCACTGGCAAATTTGGCGTTGTTTTGGCCATTGAAGTAACGGCCGTATTCGCCTCTGGTGGTGAACGGAAACAACTGCTCTCCGACGTCCTTCAAGCGCTGATCGGTTTCGGAACACAGTTGCTTGGCAATGTCATCGACCGACATGAACTGGGCTTTTTCGGTCCAGAGTTGCTTCAAAATCCGTTTTAGGCCGGCGGTTTGAAAATCGGTCAATTTCTCGGTTGGTGCCGCCATCTGGCTGACCAATCCCGCTAACATATCCGCTTCTTCCTCGAAATTCTGCACGATCTCGAACGGGTTCATGCAGATGCCAGAGCCGTGGGTAAATTTAACGAAATCGCCTTCCAGCACCTCACAGAGGTTTTCATAGGAGCGGCCGACATCGATGGCCCAGATTTGCGCGCCTTCGGTCAGATAGCTGACAATGATCTCGTTGGTCAGGAAGGATTTGCCTTTACCGGATTCGGCGGCGATGCAGAGGTTGTAATTGCCAGTGGTATCGAACAGCGACACAGCCATGTGCTCGCCGTTGCGCGAAACAAAATTCAAGGTCGGTGTGCCGGTGCCGGCCCAATCTCCAAAGAGCGGCAATAAAGGAATGGCGTGGCGCGTGGCCAAGGTGCGATAACGTTTCAGGTCGGCAATCGCTGAACGTTCCGGCCCAAAGGGTAAACAGTTCAGGAAAAACGGCAGGCAGAAATACTTGTCTTCCAAAAGCTGAAAGCCCAATTCCCGAAAATACACCCGAGCATTGGACACCGCTGCGGCTTCTTCCTGTTCGTCGCAAAACAGCAGTACACCGAAATACGCCCGGATCGGCCGATCACCGTCACGGTAGGCGTCAAACAACACGTCGAAATGGTGTTTGCGTTGCACCAGCACCGGTAGAAAGCGAGCAATTGGCGTGTTGACCTGGTTGGTGATGAATTGCCGAACGCCTTCCTGTCGGCTACGCGTCGATTCGGCATCGGGGTAATGCAGGGTCAGACTGAGCAAGGCATTCTGCCGAATGCCGCGGGTGCCGGACAAAATGTCGCCCAGATAACTCTTGGCGCTACCAAAGTAAAAATGATCGGGTGTGCGTTTGGCGGATAGCGTCTTTACTCGCTTGTTACCAAGCCAGACGCCTTTTTCGTCTGTCTGTAAGGCATTGTCGTAATCCAGTAGCTGATCGCGAATCAGTTGCGTGAGATCACATTCAGGCACTACCCGGTCTTTCCAACCGGCATCCGGGTGCCAGTTGAGGATGGTATTCAATACCCGCACATATTGGTCGGAGTCCAAAATCGAGGGATATAAGCCAATCGTCGATAAGGACTGTTGAGTGGCGAGCTGCAATTCGGTGGCGCGGCGGATTTCCGCTTCACTCGGTCTGGGATCGGCCATCGGCAGCTTGACCGTCACGATGACATGGCTGCGTCTAAGCCGAGCGCCAGAAATGGATTCCGGCGGTTTGGTGGTGCCTTGCCTTAGGAAGTCGATGCTGGCACCGGTCATGGTTTTATAGGTTTGCTTTTGCTGCTTCAGACGCCGGGTTTGCATCACGGCCAACGTTTCTTCAATATCCGGTGAAGTCCAAAGACTGACTTGCAGCAGCGTTTCGGTGGGCCAGTCTTGATTCAGCAGGACGTTGACGCGCGCGGAAACGCTGGGATCGGCACCGGTCAGCGGGCGACAAATGAAACCAAAACCGATACTCGAGTCTGCCAGCAAAAACAGATGATGTTCGTGGTCATAAGCGAGGGTTGAAAACAGCGTGTCAGCGGTATGTGTTCTGGACTGTTTCATGCCGACTCTTCCTCGGCGTACAACAAAATCATGGTTTCGGCCTGATTTTGCAGCAACAACCTAATGGTGTAAGGATGGCGACTGACGCGCACCGCACGCTTCTTGCGTAGCAGTTCCCGCGCCCGAGCCGGATGACAGGGATTAAGCGGTTTGCCATCGGCGGCCTGAACCAGGACAGTGCGATGATCGCTGTGTTTGCTCGTGATACGACGGTTGCCCGCCGTCATCTCGGTTCTGACAGGTGTTCCGGTAAGTTCACTCATGGCAACCCTAGAGCGTCGCGGTGACGATATTGGTGATGATGGTCGGTGCGGCGAATAAGCCGACACCACTGGCCACGCCCAGGACAAAGCCCATGATGCTGCCGCGTACCACACCGGCCACCAAGCCGACGATCACAAACACGATGGCGATGATCCGGCCCAACAAGCCTTCGACCCAGCCGGTCAGCAAGGTCCAGACGTTGTTGAACTCGGTGCCGCCGGCACCGGCCATGGCGTCGGGCGCCAACAACACAAAAAACAAGGAAGCCAGGGCGACTAGAACCCCGGTTCGATAGGAGACTTTCATACAAGACGACCTCATAGTTGAATAACGACGGTTGCCCGTTCGATCTCGGAGTCATGCTCCGGCTCAACAGCAGCGGTGGCCCGCTAAGACTCGCCGATCCCGAAGGTACCGGCGGTGAAATAAATTAGTGATGGCCTATGTCTGTTACATCTTTGGGAAATGCTTGATTCTCTGAATCAAACTGTTCTCGATCAAAATGTTTTTCAGGTGGTCGTTGTTCGACTTGCAGCGGAATGAGTGATGGACTCAATGTCGGTGCCGACTTACCGATCATCCAGCGCCGTGGCTCCAGTTCGGTGTAGACGTAGTTGGAGACCATCAAATCGCCTTCGTCATCTTCCCAAGGGGCGATCCAGATGCGCATGACTTGCGACGGTGTGCGAATCGGTGTGTGGTCGTCAATCTTCGGTACAGGTTGTTGTATGGGGGGACTGAGCTGAATTTGAGGTTCTACATGCGTGTCCTGATCGACTGAGGTTTCCGTTATGGCTGGGTTAGTGACTTGATAGGCTTGTGTGGTGGACAAACACTGCGGTTCGTCCGGCATGCCTTTACAGCCGTATTGGGTCGCGCAACCGTTCAATAGTAACGAGAGACCCAATAACAGCATTGGTTTCATGGTTGTTAGCTTCATGGCTTTTTCTCCGCTTTTTGACTATCCGTGGCAGACGAGACGTTGGCTGGTTTTGCTGGATTGTTTGACAGCCAATCGACTAACACCTCCGGTGCACCGTTATGAGTACGACCATCTGGGGCAATCAAAAAGGGCACGCCTTGCAAACCAAACAACTTGGCGGTAACCACGGCTTTTTGCAGCGGCTCTTTATTACATTGTGCGGGTGGTTCGGTGGCTAATCCGGCGTAGTCTTGTTTTAACAGTCGTTCGCGTACTGCATCTTTGGTTTTGTTATCTTTCGATCCTAATTGGCAGGCCAGTTGCACTACGATGTTTTGCGATTCCGTACCCAGGATCGGCACCATCACCAGCTTGAAGGTGTATTTGTCCTGCAAGGCTTGCAGATCTTTCATCACCTTGCCGCAATAGGGGCAACGCGGATCGATGAAGATCAGTACAGATTCCTTGCCGTAACCGATGGTGACTGGGCCTAAATCATCGACGTTGAGTTTCATGCGTGACAGATCAATGCGATTGGCAATCTTGTCGATGTCCGGCAGATCCTTGATTTCCTGCTGGGTCCAGACATCCATCAGTTTGCCGCCGTAAAAGGCAAAGCGGCCGTTACTCGAAATGAACACCGTTTGCTCGCCGGTCTTGATCATCTTCAATCCGCTGATCGGCAAGTCCTGCATGCCGTCGATCTTCACCGACAGCAAGCTGGCTGCGATCTCCGAGACGGCTGGTTTTGGTGGGTTGGCAGCAAGCGCCGACGCTCCCGACAAGACTAGCGGGATCAGCCATAGTGGGTTGGTTGGACGTATCTTCATGGAATCAGTATCCGAATCGAGTGTGATTGAATGGGTGTCGGTATAATTGGCATCGTGCTCATGACTCTGTTACGAAGGTGACTTCAATTTCAACGCAGTGCCTTTTTGCACGATGAAATTGACCTGGCGGGTGGCATCGACTTCGATGACCGGATAAATCTCTTCGGCCATATCCATGTAAAAGAGCGACAGTCGTTCCATGGCGTAGCCGGCACCTTTCAAGGCGCCGCCTTCCATGGACTGTGAGGAAAAGGCATTTTGGAATGGGGTGGTACCGGCGAGACTGCCTAGTCCACCCGTCATCAGCACCGGAATTTGATTGCGGCCAAAGGCATCTGAAAATCCGCGCAGAAAACCCGCCATCATCGATTGCGCGAGCAGCGCACCTTGTTTGGACACCACCCGGCCGCGGACACCGTTTTTGCCGTCCTCGCCGGTAGCGTAGGCATTCATCGGCACTTCGATCACTCCACCGTCTTCACGAACACAGGAAAATGTCTCGCCGCGAAAATAGGCGCGCTCGGCACTCAAGTCGCCAAATCCAGCGGCCAACAGAAAGCATTCGCGGACATCGGCATGAAAGTGGTTGGGTAAAATGGCTTCCTTCTTGATGCGGAACAGTACCGGCATCGGTTCTTTTTTAGCTTTCTTGCCGGTAGGCGCATCCAGACCGTTCAACAAGACGCCAGTCAGAATGCTGCCAGCTGGAATGAAGACGTCATTATGAGCAGAATTAGTGGCACTGTTCTCGCCGTTTGCTTTGGTGTCTGTGGTCGATTTCGACGATTTATCTTCCTGGATCACACGAATCTGCATCGTCGCAGGCACTTGCGAATTCGCCCCGGATCGTCCGCCCGATACACCGGCATTACCAGTCGTCGGTGACGGTATCGCCGCCTGTTCAAACACGTTGTTGAGATCCTCTTGAGCGGTATTTGGCCTAACTGAGTCGTAACGGCGGCCAGCATAAGTGGGCAGTGCTGTGTTGTTGCCAGGCAATGCATTAGGATCAACACTCTCTGTGGCCGGCGTTACTGTGGTTTTGTTTTTTAACGACTCGACTTCACCGCTAACAGCTAGGAGTTTGGCTTCATAGGCTTCCCGTTCGGCGCTGGTCCATTGCTTGAAACGCAGTTCGTCGGATTGCTGCTCGCGTTTCTGCTGTTCCTCAATCGCAGCTAACCGCCGTCCTTGCTCTTCGTTCTTTTGCAGCAGATCGCGAAGCTGGGAGGAGATGCCGTCGATGCCTAAAGAACGAGGGTCGCTGTCGGTCAGGATATGCTGAATCGTCGCCTGTTTACTGGTCGGCTTGGCGATCTCCGGTGACACCGAGGCCAGCGCAATGATGGTTGCCAATAGCACGGTGCCGATGCTGCCCACCGTTAAATTGCGCTTGGCGGTAGGACTCAAGCGTGACCACCAGTTGTCCATGCCGGCCATCAGGGTTGACTCCCATTGAGCAATGAAGGTCTGAGCGTCGATGAGACTTCTGGTGCATGTCTGACCGCAACATAAAGTTCGGTAGATTCGTTCTGTCCCAGTACGACTTTGGGCCAAGTGGCAACGGCCAATACCTCGTCTTGGGTGGTCGCACATGAGCGCTCGTCGAACTCCAGTGGCTCCATGCCGATGTTACGAGCCAGACCGACCAGGATCAACATGTCGTGACCTTCCAATACCTGACCGGTCTTAATCTGCACCCGATCTTGCAAGCATTGAATATGTTCGTTCTTGCTCGGATCGCGCAGGGAAAAGCCTAGGGGTGTTTTTTGCAGACCCAGGTCGCGGAACAACTTTTTAATTTGGGCGATGTAAGCTTGTTCCTGAGCGCTGGTTTTGCCGGAAGTCGGATTGGACGATTGCAGTTTGCTCAACAGTTTGTAGCTGTCTTTATCCAGACTTAGATGTATTTCCCGTGCCGGAATGCGTTTGGGAATCAAGGTCAACGACAAGGCAATGTCCTGGTTGTCGCCGGGCGTGATGTATAGCGTGACCGGCGTTTCGTCGGCGGTGGCGACGTAGACGATTTTGCCTTTGGTACTGGTGGTCGCTTGGCTGGTAGTAGTTACCACGGGATGTTCGAAGGGTGTGACCAGGCGATTTAAGTGGCCGACCGCAATTGGCATCAGTTCGTTGATGCCGGGTTTGACTTGAATGTGCTGCGGGGCGACCGACGTTGTCGATGTAGCAACAGCCTGTTGCTTGGCAGCCTCTAATACGCTGGCATCTACGGGTGGCAACTCGATACCTAAGTCTTGATTCTGGATGGCAACTGATGGCGACGACGGTGATTGATCGGCTACTGTGGCCACTGGTGGCAGCACGGTGATCGGTAATTCCTCGGCAGACAAGGGTGCGCTAATCGTCAGCAATAATGCAAAATGGCGACATGTTTTATTCATGGCTTGGTTTCTCTCGGTTGAGATTGCATCGCTTTCAATCGATCCAGGGTTCGGGGCGAATCTGGATAGACGTCGATAAATTCCAGACGTGGCCGGTAGTTCTTGATGGCGATGATGAATTCGTAGGTGCGCGGTTTGATGTCGGGTTTGGAGCTTGGACCCTGGCTTTTGAGTTCGCCGCTGACGAAGACTTTGTTGGTCTCCGCTTCGTAATCGACGTGACGCGGGGTGAAGCTGATCGCGACCCGATCCATTTTGATGGCCTTGATTTGATCGCTCATGGCATCCAGGACACTGCGGTAGATATCTGGCGCCAATAACGGCTCGACCGCGGTTTTCAAAAAGTCGGCATTGGCCGGCGTGGTGTTGCCGAGTAGTTCTGCAAGGAACAAGCCCCATGACTCTTTGAACTCGCTGGAAGCTTGGCTGCGCGTGACTTCGACTTCCTGCGTCAAGCTCGGTGGCACCAGAATGATGCTGCGTTCGGTGCGCCAGGCAGCCAGCGAGGTGATCACGCAAATGACCAGCAGGCCGATGATGACGACGCGGCTAAACCGGTTCTCGGTCTCATGTCCGTCCCAGGTTTGCAGAAAATCCGACCATCTCATGGTAGAAACCTGCGGATGTAGGGATTGGGGATGGTCTGCGCGCGACTGGGCAACAGGCCCAGCCAGTACAGCGCATGCAAGGTGTAGCCGTCAGGCCGGTTGTCGCGAAAACGCCGGTAAAACTTGACCGCGATGAAACCGAGCACCAAGCCAGGAATGAATTGATCGATCAACATGCCAGTGAGCATGCTGACCATGAAGGGTACGATCTCGTCTGCACTCCACAGCAGAATGTGGATCGGATCGTCTATCGATTGGGGAATGGCAACGGGTTCCATAATGACCTCCGGTTGGGATGGTCATTATTGTGAAGGCTAATTTGAGAAGGGCTTTTGCAGCTGATGACGAATTTGCACTCAGCTGTAAAAATTGACGGCCGGTTGAGAGTTCTAAACTTTAACGCCCCTTAGTTTGATCTCGGATGCAATCCTCTAGGAGGCTAAAGATGGCTCAACCGCACCGTCATCGGCCATTTACAACCCCAGATCGCTCAAACTAGCATGGTCATCGGGACGCCGGCCCAGCGGCCAGTGAAACAAACGCTGCTCTTCCTTGATCGGCAAATCGTTGATGCTGGCAAAGCGCCGTTGCATGAAACCTTGCGGATTGAATTCCCAGTTCTCGTTGCAGTAACTGCGGAACCACTGGCCGGAATCATCGCGCCATTCGTAGGCAAAACGCACGGCAATGCGGTTGTCGGTAAACGCCCACAATTCCTTGATCAAACGATAATCCAGTTCCTTGGCCCATTTGCGCTGCAAAAACTGCCGGACCTGGTCGCGGCCCTGCGGAAATTCGGCGCGGTTGCGCCAGAGGGTGTCTTCGGTATAGACCAGGGCGACGCGGTCCGGATCGCGCGAGTTCCAGGCGTCTTCAGCCATGCGCACTTTTTGCGCGGCTGTTTCAGCGGTAAAGGGTGGGACTGGGGCTTTGATTTCTTGAGTCATGCTTTTTCTCCGTAATGAAAGGGTAATTGAGTTACGCTTGCCACATGCCGGGCATGGCCACGTAACCGGGCAAAGCGCAAATGCGTTGGAACCAGGCGATGATGTTAGCGTAGGCGCCGATGTCTAAACCGCCTTCCGGTGCCAATGCCAGATAGGGATAGACAGCGATGTCGGCGATGGATACCGTGTCGCCGACCAGCCAATCGCGGCTTTGCAGATGGCGGTCGATAATGCCCAGCACTTTTTCGGCGGTTTGTTGCGCCGCTGCCGTATCGATAGTACTGCCGAATTTGTGGTGTACCCGCAGTTTGGCCGGACCGTGGAAGATTTCATTGGAGGCGGTCGATAGCCAGGCGGCGATCTGCGCCAGTCGATAGGCATCATCCGGCCACCACTGTTCTTCGCCGTAGCGTTTGGCCAGATACACCAAAATCGCCTGGCTGTCGCGGATGATCAGGCCGTCGTCATCCAACACCGGCACCTGGCCGAACGGGTTGCGTTGCAAATGGTTTGGGCCGCGCTGCTCTCCGCCGCGCAAATCTACTGGCTGGGTTTGATAGGGCAAGCCCAGTAAACTGAGCAATAAGCGAACTTTGTGGCAGTTGCCGGATAGCGCCATGTCGTAAAGGGTGATCATGCTGGACTCCTTCGGTTAAATGAAACTTTCAAATTGCACCCGTTCGTCGGCGATGCCGAGCTGGCGGGCGGCTTGGCGCACGCTTTCGATCAAGCGAGTCGGGCCGCAGACGTAAATGACGGTATCGGCCGTTGCATTACCCAGTAAGCCTGGAACGTCCAACCGGGTGGGGTTTGGCGCCTGGCTGAAATAAAACCGACATCGATCTGAAAACCGCCGTTGCAAGTCTTTAACAAAAGCCATGTCTTGTGGCGCTCGGCCGGTGTAATGCAGTTGAAATGCCGTACCCCGTGCGGCCAATGCCTCGGCCATTGCCTTGATCGGGGTTATGCCGATGCCGCCGGCGATCAATACTGCCGGACGGTCGTTATCATGCAGCGGGAAATAGTTGTCCGGCGCATCGACGTTTAGGCGGGTGCCGATTTGCCAGCCGTTGTGCAATGCCAACGAGCCGCCTTCGCCATCGTCCACCCGCAGCACCGTGATGTGGTAGCAATCCTGATCGTCCGGCGCGCCGGTTAGTGAATACGTGCGGCTGGTAATACTACCGTCGGCTAGCGCGATCGGCACACGGATATGCGCCCCAGCTCGGTACATCGGCAGCGGCTCGCCATCGGCATGGCGCAGTTCATAACCGCGAATGCGCGGGGTCAGTTGCCGAATCCCGCTGATGGTCAACGGCAATGCGCCGTTTCCCAGAATTGCTGGCGCTTGCCGTGCCACCGCCACCGGTTGTTGCTGACGAGCCTGAACCAGCAGCGCTTCGACTTCGCGTTGGCTATAGCGCGGCGTAATGTATTTCGGACAATTCCAATCGAAGGCTTCGACCCGGATAAGGATGCCGCGCTCCACCGGCGCGCGCGAGTCGGGCAATTCCAGTCTTGCCAGCAAGGCCGGTTCGCTGCGTGCATCCACCACCCGCGCCCTACCCCAGATTTTCAAGCGCCGCCGTTGCGGATAATCCATTAAAATCAAACTGACCCGATCGTCGCCGCGCAAATTGCCCACCGAAAGGTATTGCCGGTTGCCGCTAAAATCGGCGTAACCGATAGTCTGTTCATCCAACACTTTCAAAAATCCCACCGGCCCACCGCGATGCTGTACGTAAGGCCAGCCGCTTTGACTCACCGTGGCTTGATAAAAGCTGTCGCGCTCGGCGATAAAAGCTTGCTCGGCAACGCTCAACGCCACCTGTTCGGCCTCGCCGAGTTCCGCTGACCGATACGCGGCGCGGCTACCCATTTCGGCTTGTACCGTTTGTACATCGGGGGTGAAACTGATTTTGGCAAATGCACGGGCCATGACTTTACTCCTGCTTGGATTTGAAACATCGGCGTTTGCTGTGAGACAGCCGCCAACCGCGTTGAATGACCATACCGCCTTCCATTCAACGTTAAAATCCGGGCGCAAGTCCGCGCGCTTGGACTTGCGCCGGAGACGAGGCTAGGCCGCCTGTTTTAGCGCTACTTTTGGGAAGTCGATATCGACCCGGCTGGCCTTGCCCAGGATATTGGTCAGCACGTTCATCCCGACGTGGGTAATCACTTCGACGATGTCGGCCTCGTTGAAACCCGCGTCGCGCATGGATTGCAACTCGGCATTGGTGACCTCGCCCTTGTGCTCAACCAGGGCGCGGGCGAATTTGACCGCCACCGCCGCTTTGGCATCCTGGCTGGTCCCGGCCCGGTTGGCTTCGATTTCCGCCCCGTTCAAACCGGCTTTACGGCCGATGGCAGTGTGCGCGGACAGGCAGTATTCGCATTGGTTTTGCTGCGCCAGCGCCAATGCGATACGCTCGCGGGTCGCGGCATCCAGCGAACCGTGGTTGGCAATGTGATGCAAACCCAGAAAGGCTTTTAAGGCATCCGGCGAGTGGGCAAACACCCGCAGGAAGTTGGGCACCATGCCCAATTGGCTTTGGATCGCATCCAACAGATTGCGTTGTTCGATGTTGGCGGTTTCGTTGCTGACGGTAGTAATACGGCTCATGAGTGTTCTCCAAATTATGAAAGGGTTTGTGTTATGCCTAAGAGAAATTCAGCAGGCGGGTACAGTGTGCCTAATTGCATAAAAATAAAGAATATCTATAATTTTCAATTAACTATTCCGATAACTGGAATTATCAATGGCTAGATTGCATTTAATGAGCGTGTATGTCGCGGTGGTTGAAGCGGAAGGCTTTGCCGGCGGCGCTCGTAAGCTACACATGTCGCCGCCGGCCGTGACGCGGGCGGTGGCGGCCTTGGAGGAGCGTTTGGGGGTTAAATTGCTGAACCGCACCACCCGCTATGTAAGGATGACCGAGGCCGGCCAGAAATATTACGAGGATGTCAAGCGCATCATCGCCCTAGCCGATGAAGCCGACGACGCAGTACTGGGCATCAACGCCGAACCGCGCGGCCAACTCACCGTCACCGCCTCGGTGTTGTTCGGGCGCTTGTATGTAATGCCGGGTATCGTCGACTATTTGCGCCGCTATCCGGCGGTGGAAATCAACGCGCTATTCGTCGACCGGGTGATCAACATGCTGGAAGAAGGCGTGGACGTGGCGATTCGCATTGCCGAATTGCCCGATTCGTCCTACCGGGCGCTGCGAGTCGGCTCGGTAAGGCGGGTGCTGTGCGCGGCGCCGGATTATTTAGACTCTCACGGCATTCCGCAAACGCCGGACGATTTGCCGAACCACAACATCATCTTGGCGCGCGGCTTAAACCCTGCCAATGAAATGCGCTTTGGGAGCGACGGCCAGCCGTTGACGGTGAAACTACAGCCGATGTTAAGCGTCAGCGACAACGACTGTAGTTTCACATCCTGCACCGGGAGGGCCGCCATTCCTCGGCCAAGATTCGCTCGTTCGTCGATTTGATGGCGGAACGGTTGAGGGCGGAGTTGGCGTTGAACTGACGAACGCCTTTTAACTTTTGCGGAACGTTCCGGGCGATATGCCAAAGTGACGCTTAAAGGCTTTGCTAAAGGCCGGCACCGACTCGTAACCGCTTCTTTCCGCTACGCGCTCCACGGTCATGTTCGGCTCCATCAACCAGTGTGCGGCGATTTGCAAGCGCCATAGCGTTAGATATTCGATAGGCGAGTGGCCGATCAAGGCGGCAAATTTTTCCGACAACACTGACTTGGAAACACCGGCCTGGGCGCATAATGTGTTGAGTGTCCATGTTTGCCAAGGCCGCTCGTGAATCAAGCTCAGCGCTTTGGCCAAGCGCTTGTCCTGCATGGCAGCAAACACGCCCTCGCGCACCCAGTCTTGCTCGATGCAATGACGAATCGCCAATACGAACAAACTATCGCACAAGCGTTCGATGACCGATTCGCTGCCGAAACGCGGCGTTGACGCTTCAGTTATCACCAGTTCGAGCAATCGCGTCAGGATCATTCCCGCTTGGCGTTGCCGGATGACTATTTCGGCCGGTAGCGCCTGCCATAACAGGGATTTTGGGGCCGCCAGTTGAATTTCGCCGCAAACGAAACCAGCCTCGCCCTCCAGCCAGGGAGTCATTTGGGTATCGTTATCGTCGTTTGGCAAATCCTCGGCGCTATACGACAAAAAATGCCGGTCTGCATGCGGCAAAAACAGAATCAAATCGCCGGTATCCAGCGGCAGCGGCTCAGGCCAACGTCGCGAGTGGACAAAACCGCGTCCCTTGCTGACCAAGTGAAACCAGACAGAGGTTTCCGAGTTGTGATCCATCAACCAACGCCCGCACACCCCACCCGAGTAAACCAATTTGGCGTGCAGATTCAAACCATTGATCAACGGGGTCAAGGCATCCATCGTTTACTCCCGGAATATCGGACAAGCACGCCGGAAGCGCGCGCATGGGAGGACGAACGTGTTTTTCTTAAGCTATCAGCGTCGAAACGATTTCGCATCGGCATTACACCTCATGTTTTTAAATTAAAGGAGAGACAGCATGTCCCAATTTCAAATTCATTCCATCCTGACCGCCAATGCCACGGCAAAACCTTTATTGGAAGGCTCGCTGAAAAAATACGGCTTCGTGCCCAATTTGCACGGCGGTTTGGCCGAAGCGCCGGCGGCTCTGAAAGCTTACATCGAGTTGACGGCCTTGTTCGATCAAACGTCGTTTAGCCCGACCGAACAGCAAGTCATTTTGCTGGCCATTAGCGCCGAAAATCATTGCAGGTACTGTGTCGCCGCGCATTCGATGATCGCCAAAAACATGGTCAAAGCCGATCCGGCGATTGTCGAAGCCCTGCGAAACGGTAAACCGCTGCCTGACGGCAAATTGGATGCATTGGCCGAATTTGCCCGTGCAGTGGTGAAAAACCGCGGCGTAGCGGGCGGTCAAACCTTGGACAAATTTATTACGGCCGGCTATAGCCGGGCACAGGTTTTGGAAGTGGTGTTGGGCGTGGCATTCAAAACCCTCAGTAACTACACCAACCATATCCTTCATGTGCCGCTGGATCCCGCTTTTCAGGCCGAAGCCTGGGATGAACCGGCGCAATGCAACAGTCGGCAGTGTGCTTGATCGTTTGACTCATCAATAGGTAAACACCATGAAAGCAAAACAAACCGCAGTGGTTTTATTGGAACTGCAAAACGAATTCCTGAACGAAGGCGGCAAACTATATCAGCTATTGAAGCCGGTATTGGAAACCTACGATGTCAAAGCCCACCAAAACGCGTTGATTCGGGCGGCACGGGCTATCGGTATGCTGATCGTGCATGTGCCTATCGGCTTCTCGGCCGATTACCGGGAAATGGGCGATTCGCCATATGGCATTCTGCAAGCGGTAAAAAATGCCGGTGCGTTAATCAAAGATACCTGGGGCAGTGCCATAGCCGACGGCGTCGATGTTCAAGCCGGCGATATTGTTGTTGAGGGTAAATCAGGCATCGATGCCTTCGCCGGCACGCATCTGGATTTCGTTTTGCGATCGCACGGCATTACCTCCATTGCCCTGGCGGGACAACTAACCAACATTTGTATCGAATCCACGATGCGCGCCGCTTACGACAAAGGCTATCGCGTGATAGGAATAACCGATGCCACTGCCACTATCGGCTTGGAGCAGTACGACGCTTCAATCGAACACAACTGGCCGATGTTCAGCGAGCCGATGACCCATAACGTATTCCTGGATCGAGCGGCAGCATAAGGGGATACCAGGGAATGCGTCATTTCTTTCGAGTTGGCGCATCGTTATTTTTTATACTCAATCACTAAATCAGGAGTAACACCATGCCACTTGTACAGATCAAAGGCATCAGCGGATATTTGTCGCTAGAACAAAAGCAGGCCATCATCAGCAAAGTAACCGATGCTATCGTGTCGGTGGAAGGCGAAGGCCTGCGCCCGGTCACCTGGGTATTGATCGAAGATGTCGCGTCAGGCGAATGGGGCGTTGGCGGACAACCCGTGACCACCGACGCCCTAAGGTCAATGAGTCAAGGTAACCCTTAAACTCAGGGTTTTGAGCGCGGCGGAGTCTTCTGCCGCCTCAGCCATTTACCAACATTAAGTAGCGTTGCCAATCTTGGTAAGTATCCACGTCCCATTGACTGTCCAGTTCGCACAGGTTCAAACCGATGTCCTGAGCTCGGCGGCGTGTCGTTGTCATGACCTGGTCATGACCCCAGGTCATGTCACAAAACAGTCTCGGTTGCACTTGGTTTAAGCCGATCATGACGTAACCGCCATTGTCGGCCGGTGTAATGACCGCATCGTGTCCTTCGTTTAACGCCGTCAGTGCCCAACGCAGGTCGTCACCGGAAAGATTGGGACAATCGCATCCCCTCGGCAATGCATGCCGGTATCGGCCCAATGCCTCTTCGAAGGCGCGATGCATGCGTTCGCCCAGGTCGTCGCTGTGTTGGATCTGCAGTGTCAGCGGGTAACGGTGCGCGCAATCCTGAAAAAAATCATGACCGGCGTCCGGCGCGCAGTGCAGTTCAACCGCGCATAAAGGCTGCAGAAAGGCTCGGTCCAGGGTCATATAGGTCCAATTGCCGGTGTGCCGCGGTAGCTTGTTCGGCGCTTAAGGCCGGTTGTAATCGGGTTTTGACTTGGCCGGGAATCGGCGCTTTGCAAAAAATCAACAGCACGCTGTCGGGAAAAAGCTTTTGCATGGCTTAAGCCTTCCGCCGCCAGACATGATAACGCACCAACCATTCCAGCATACGCTTGGGAGCATGATTACGCTTCCAGATGCCTGCCACATATTTATTGGCTTCCGCCAGGGTTGGATAGATGTGAATGGTGCCTAAAATCTTGTTCAGACCAATACCGTGTTTCATCGCCAGCACGAACTCGGCGATCAAGTCGCCGGCATGTTCGCCGACGATGGTAACGCCCAGAATTTTGTCCTTGCCCGGCACGGTCAGCACTTTGACAAAGCCATGCGCCTCGCCGTCGGCAATCGCCCGGTCCAGATCATCTATGCCATAGGTCGATACTTCATAAGCAATGTTTTGCGCTTGCGCATCCAGTTCGTTCAAACCAACGCGAGCCACTTCCGGGTCGGTAAAGGTCGACCAGGGGATCACCGAGTAATCGGTACGGAATTGCTTGAAGTGGCCAAACAAGGCATTGACCGCCGCATACCAGGCCTGATGCGCGGCGGTGTGGGTAAATTGATAGGGCCCCGCCACGTCGCCGACGGCGAAAATATTCGGATAGTTGGTTTGCTGGAACGGGTTGGTTTCCAGGGTAAGGCGCGGCGACAAGGCAATGCCCAGTTCCTCGACACCATAACCTTGCACATTGGCGGCGCGACCAATGGCAACCAGGACCTTATCGAAGGCAATTTTGACGATTTGCCCGTCATGCTCGGCCAGCAGAATGTGTTCGCCGTTTTCGATGATGAATTCCTTGGCGGTATGATTGACGCGGACATCCACCCCCTCGGCTTGAAAGCGGGCCTGAACCAGTGTCGACACATCCTCATCTTCTCTTACCATAATGCGTGGCGCCATTTCCACTTGGGTGACTTGGCTGCCCAACCGTTTAAACGTTTGCGTCAACTCCGAGCCTATCGGCCCGCCGCCCAACACCAGCAAGCGCTTGGGTAATTCGCGCAAGTTCCAGATGTTATCCGAAGTCAGGTAATCGACTTTGTCCAAGCCCGGAATCGGCGGCACGAAAGGCCGGGCACCGGCGGCAATCACAATCGAACGCGTGGTGATGGTTTTGACACCTTCGACAGTGGTCACTTCCACTGCCCAGGGCGAAACGATTTTGGCGCTGCCTTCGATCACTTCCACGCCCAGCTCGCTATAACGTTCCACCGAGTCGTGCGGCTCTACTGTTTTAATGACCTGCTGCACCCGCTCCATCACTTCGGCGAAATCAAAATCGGCTTCCGCTTTGGAGATGCCGAATTCCTTGGCGCGCTTGATATGCGACAGCAACTTGGCCGAGCGAATCAGCGCCTTGGACGGCACGCAACCGGTGTTCAGGCAATCGCCGCCCATTTTATGTTTTTCGATTAGGGTGACCTTGGCTTTGACGGCAGCGGCAATGTAGGCGCTGACCAAGCCGCCGGCACCGGCGCCGATCACCACCAGGTTATTGTCGAAACGAGCCGGTTTGCTCCAGTTTTGGTAGATTTTGCGTTGCTTGATGAATGCGATCATTTTCTTCGCCAGTAGTGGAAACAGGCCGAGCAAGGCAAACGAACCCAGCAAGGCTGGAGACAGGATGCCTGAGAGCGAATCGATTTTTGCCAACTGGGTGCCGGCGTTGACGTAAACCAGCGTGCCGGCCAGCATCCCGACCTGACTGATCCAGTAAAAGGTTCGAGTCTTGATGGGTGTCAAACCCATGGCCAGATTGATCATAAAAAACGGGAACACCGGCACCAGACGCAAGGTAAATAAATAAAAGGCGCCGTCGCGATTCACGCCGTCATCGATGGCCTGTAAACGGGCACTAAATCGAGATTTGACCCAGTCGCGCAATAAAAATCGTGCCGCCAAAAACGCCAGTGTCGCCCCGATGCTGGAGGCGAACGAGACGATCAGCGTACCCCACAACAGCCCAAATACCGCGCCGCCCGCCAGGGTCAAAATGGCCGCGCCGGGCAAAGATAAAGCGGTGACTGCAATATACAAGGCGGCATACAGCGCCACCGCCAGAGCCGGGTGAGTTTGCCGATAGGCATCGATACCGGCCTGCTGGCTTTTTAAGCTGTCCAGGGTTAAATAATGCTGCAGATCAAAGGCAAAAAAGGCCGAGATCAGCGCGGCGATGAGCAGCAATAAAAAGACTTTCGAGGTGTTCATAACGGCCTCCCGCCGCGGGGTAAATAGGGAAAAACGCTGGAATGGGCCGATTTTGGTAAGCCCATCCTTACAGGCGACTTGCAGACTCTTTTCGATTTACTCCGAGGGCTTAATATCGCAAGGGATGTCGGGATACGCATTGACGATGGCATTGAAACTCGAGAACAGCTCAATTACCTGTTTGGCATGGTTGATTTCCGCTTTCGAGGCACCCAGGCGGCCCGCCATGGCTTCATGCGCCTGCGTGCAGTAGTCGCAGTGATTGACGATGGAAACCGTCATGGCGATCAATTCCCGGGTTTTTCTGTCCAGCGGCCCGGCTTCCAGCATGATGGATTTTTCCCGTTGCCAGTTGGCCGCCAACCATTCCGGATCCGCCGCCGCCATGGCTTTGAACAGATTGGGCACCATGCCGAAGTTTTTTTTGATGTCGTCATAGACGGCACGGGCCGTACCGGTTGCTTGTTCTTCCGAAAGCAATTTTGTCATGTGTTGTACCAAGTTATTAAGGTGAATTTATTTATGCAGCGTCAAATAGATATCGTCATCGCGTAACAGATAGAGCAGCAGACAACCGGCCAACATCGGCCAAGCCGCGAAAAATAACAAATGCGGGCCTTCGAAAGGCGTCAAATATTGCTTGTAGGACGACAGGGTAGAGACGGTATGAAACGCCAGCACCGCGCCGTAACAAAAGCGTTTGTACGCGCCCAGCAAAAAGCCCAGCAGGATGATCATTTCCAAAGCCGCCAGACCGGCCAGCACCGTACTTTCCAGACCGGCGATGAAATAAAACGTCTCGAATATCTTGCCGGCGTGGCCCGGATTGATGAATTTATCCAGCGTCCACATCAGCATCACTATAAATATTGCCAGCCGCATCGCCAATAAAGATCCGCGCAATGCGGTTTGACGCTTCATGATTTTTCCAGCCTGCTTGCCAACGCCCTCAACAAGGCTACGTAAATTTGATGGCAAAAATCGCGCGCCTCCTCGCTTTGCGACTCCCAGGTCGAACGCCATTCCACAAAGGTGGCATTGCTCAAGGTGATGGGGCGTAGCTGCAGGGTACCGACGTAGTTTTTGACTTCTTGCGCCGACACCGGCGACGGGCCGTCGTCGATGGAATAGCGAATACGATGTGCCGCCTTGTTGCATTCCAGCAGGGTTTCGTGAAACGCGCCATTCAAAATCCGTTTGGCGCCAATTTCCGTGCCGGCAATGTCGCCAACGGCGTCGCAGCTGTCTATGACCCCGGCCGCCCAGGAAAAATCATGAAAGTTTTTCACGGTTTCCCACACGTCTTCGATGGGCGCGCCGATAAGGATGGATTGATAGCATTGGGGCATAAACTGTCTCCTGAAAAATGACAACATGGGCGTAAAATCTAACGACTGCTGTTGACAGACCAGTCGTAATCGATAGAGGTCTTGATTTTAAGTTCGGGTAGTTCGGGGCGGTAATGCTTGAGGAACGCGCCAACGCCGCCACCCGCGGCAAAGTCTTTCTCGAACCAGTCGAATATTTGCGAGACCCTGATTTTATCCTGATCCACGATCAGTCCCTTGCCGGTATTTTCCAGAAACCGTTTGGCCTGCTCATCCAGTTGCGCCGACAGTTTTGCCGCCGTGTAAGGCTCGTCGCGTAAATCCGGGCAACTCACCGAAGCGCAAACAATGGCCAGATGAATGCGCGGTTCGCCCATGGGCCGCAAAATCTTGTGTTCTACTTCACCCAGGCTGACCGTTCTACCGCCTAACTCACCGGCAGGTTTGTCCCAAACAGGGTTAAACAAACTGCCGACATCCTTGATGCTGCCGACCGGCCAATGATCGGCCACGGTTTTCAAGGCCAGGATGTTGTAGGCATTGATATAAAACGCCAATTGCTCGTCGCGGCCGTTCAAGCGTTTGGGGTCGAAAGCGGTTAAAGCTTGATAAGCCTTATCCAGACTGCCATCGGCCTTGACGGCCGGATAGTCGACCAGCGCCAGTTTAACCCCGTTTTTCGTGCCGGGTTTGACATGGCTCAACACCGCCCGGAAATCGCTCCAATCAGGCTCTTCCGCCAGCGCGCTTCCCGCCCAAAGCAACAGACTGGCGGCCAAGACTAAAATTTTACTATTAAACATATCTACTGCTCCGAAAAGAAAAATTCATGGTTTAGTCGCACTCGGGCGCCATTCCTTTCACCCCGGCGCGAAAATCAAGCACTATTTGTTTGTCGAATGGTTTAGAGGCGTGAAAATTTTCCGCGACTGCCCTGGCTTGACATTTCTGGCATGGGCAGTATAGTCTTTACGCACCCTATCAGTAGAGAAAGCCATGTCTTCGCAAAAATCCGTTATCTGGCCCAACCGGGAGGGTTTGGGGAAATTCCTCGGCGATTTGGAGCTGTTTTTGATGACCATTATCTGGAATTGGCCGGGGTCTTATCCCCTGACGGTCAAGGAGGTCTGCGAAGCGGCTTGCCGGCAACGCCCGCTGGCTTACACCAGCGTGCTGTCCACCATGACCAATCTGGTGAAAAAAGACCTGTTGCGGGTTGAAAAAAATCAGTTCGCGCACCGCTATCAGCCCACCTCAACCCAGGCCGAATTTGAACAGCGCATGGTCGGCGGTTTGATGGGGCAATTGTTGAAAGAGTGTTCCTCGCCATTGATCAGCCATCTGGTCGGATCGCTGGAGGCGGAAGACCCCGAATTGCTCGACGCGCTGTATGCCGAAATTCAACGCCGCAGGGAGTCTAAAAATGCATAAACCGCGGCAAGACCGTGCTTTAAAACATATCGCCCTCATCGTCATTGCCTTGATCTGGCCGACGCTGTTGCTGCTGACGATGTTTGTCATCGGCCTGAACGGTTGGTTGCGGGATTGCCCGATGTGGCTCGAACCCGCCGGTGCTCTGGCACTGTCATTGCTGCTGTGCGCCACGGCGGTGATAGTCATGGGTCTTTTGCGTAATATCCGGAATAACCAACAGATCAGTTGGCGCATCGATGGCTTGCCACGGTTGGAGCAAGCGACAGCCGCCCAATTACATTCGGCGTTACCGGGTTTAAAAGCGGTCGGTTTACGGGTTTGGGTGTGTGATGCACCCTTGGCGTTTACCACCGGCCGGCGTTCGCCGGTGATTGTGCTGTCAAACTGGCTGCTGGAAAACCTCGATCACGAGGAACTGATTGCAACTGTCGCCCATGAGCTGGCGCACATCCAAGGCCGGGATTCATTGTTGCTGTTTTGGCTGCACAGCCTGTGCCCGCACGGCTGGTGGTTGCGGCCATTGCGGCACCAATTGCAACAACTCAATCTGTTGCTCGAAAAACGCGCCGACTCGACCAGCATCGCCCTGACCGGACAACCGATGGCGCTGGCGAGCGCATTGGTCAAAGCGGGACGCCATTTGACGGTGCCGCCGGTCGCGCCGATGTTGTCCTTGACCGGGAATAGCAACACCACGTTGCTACGCCAGCGGGTTTCCTTGTTGTTAAACGGGCATGAAGCAGGTGGGGGGGCTGACTGGAGCCTGGGTTTGTTGTTGGCCGGTTTTCTGAGCGTTACGCTCTTGCTTACCGCCTATGCGCAGGCCAAGCCCTGCCTGGGCTGGCAATGCGATTTGCCAACGGCAACGAGCCGGCACTCGACAGCGCCGCACTTCCCGTCCATTACTCAATAGTCTGTTATCTGATGCTGGAACTTGCCTTTAAAAATAAACACCTGATTATCGTCCTGGCTTTGCTGGTCGCGGTCATCAGCGGGGTGGCGGTGCAGCGGCTGCCGGTCGATATTCTGCCGAACTACAACACCTCCGCCGTGCAGGTGCTGACCCTGTATCCCGGCATGCCCGCCGAAGTGATGGAAAAAGACATCACCAGCCGCCTGGAACGCTGGACGGGGCAATCCAACGGCATCGAGCGGCAGGAAAGCAAAAGCATGATTGGGGTCAGTATCGTCAAGGATTTTTTTACCGAAGACGTTGATCCCAACACCGCGCTGTCGCAGGTCACTTCCTTGGCCATGTCGGATTTGTATTACCTGCCGCCCGGCACCGTCCCGCCGATGGTGATGCCCTATGATCCGACCGCTTCGATGCCGTTGGCGTTGCTTGCGGTCAGCAGCGACAGCCTGTCCGAAAAGGAACTGTACGACATTGCCTATTTTGAGTTGCGCAATTTATTGGGCGCGGTGCCCGGCGTGATCGCCCCTGCCGTGTATGGCGGCAAGCTGCGGCGGATTTTTATGTACGTTTATCCCGATAAACTGCAAGCCTACAACCTGGCGCAAACCGATGTCATCGAGGCGGTACAGAAAAACAATGTGATGATTCCGACCGGCGACGTGAATATCGGCAACCTGAATTACAGCGTCAACGCCAACGGCATGCTGCCGGAAGTCAAGGACTTCAACGACATTGTGATTAAAATGAACCCGGACGGCGCGCCGATTTTTCTGAAAGACATTGGTTATGCCAAGGACTCCAGCGCCATCCAGACCAATATCGTGCATATCAACGGCAAACGCCAAGTGTATATTCCTGTTTACAAACGCACCGGCGCCAACACCATTGCCGCCGTGGACGGCATCAAGGGCAAACTGGCTGAGTTGAAGCAGCGCCTGCCCAAGGCGGTCAATCTCGACGTGGTGCTGGACCAGTCCATTTATGTGCGCCATTCGATCAACGGTCTGGTCAAGGAAGGTGTCATCGGCTTGCTGCTGGTGTCGCTGGCCTTGCTGCTGTTTCTCGGCAATGCCCGCGCGACGCTCATTGTGGTCATCAGTATTCCGCTGGCGGTGATGTTCGCCTTTATCGGCCTGTATTTTACCGGCGACACCATCAACAGCATGACCCTGGGCGGTATTGCTTTGGCTATCGGCTTGCTGGTGGATGACAGCATCGTGGTGATTGAAAACATCGAAAAACACCTGAAATCGGGAAAATCGCCCTCGGTAGCGGCCTATGAGGGAACCAAGGAAGTCGCCATGCCGGTGCTGGTGACCACGCTGACCATTATCATCGTGTTCTTTCCCATTTTGTTCCTGACCGGCATTACCAAATACCTGTTCGCCCCGCTGGCGATTGTGGTGTCCTTGGCGATGATCGGCTCGCGCTTTATTTCCATGACCTTGGTGCCGATCATGGCGGCGGCCTTGTTTAAACACTCTGGTAGGGTGGGCAACGCTGTTCTGCCCACCGTTCAAAACACTCAAACGATGGAATCATCAATGTGGTGGGCAAAAAAGCCTGCCCAGCCTACTGGTTTATTATTTCAAGGCTTTCAAAATTGGTTTCATCGCCTGACTGAAGCCTATGCCGCTTCGATACCTGCCGTGTTGCGGCTGCGCTGGTGGCTATTGACAGCCGTCACCCTCCTGTTCGCGGTTTCTTTATGGGGTTTTAGCCTGCTCGGCACGGAATTGTTCCCGAAAATGGATGTCGGGCAAATTTCCATCGACGTGCGCATGGAAAGCGGCACCCGCATCGAAAAAACCGAAGCCACGATCACCCAAATCGAGGCGTTCATCAAGCAGGAAATCGGCAAAGACGTGAACCTCATCATCGCCAACATGGGCGTGCTGAACGACTGGCCGGCCGCTTATACGCCCAATTCCGGCACTCAGGATGCCACTATCGCCATTCAGCTCAAAGAAGGCTACCAAACCTCGACCGCCGAATATGTCAAACGCCTGCGGGTCCAATTGAAACAGCAATTCCCCGGTGTGCAGTTCATTTTCAATACCGGTGGTATCGTGACGGCGGCGTTGAATTTCGGTCTGCCATCACCGCTGGATATTCAAGTTATCGGCAATAATTTGTATAAATCCCGCGAACTGGCAGAGCGGGTGCGGGATATTGTCAGGCAAGTGCAAGGCACGCAGGATGTGCGTATTCATCAACGCTACGACCATCCCGAAATCAAAGTGGAGATTGACCGCACCAAGGCGGCGCAGTTGGGTATCGATGCCGATGCCGTGGTCAAGAACACCGTCAGCGCCTTGAATTCATCGGTCAATTTCAAACCTTCATTCTGGATCGACGAGAAAAACGGCAACCATTATTTCGTCGGTGTGACTTACCCGGAAATGGAACTGGACAATCCGCAAGCGGTAGACAATATCGCCCTGACAGGCACCAACGGACAAATCACGCTGCTGAAAAACATCGCAAAAACCTCGCTGACATCCGCGCCGATTGAAGTCAATCACCTGAATCTGCAGCGCGTCACCGACGTATTTGCCAATGTCGAAGACAGGGACATCGGCTCGGCGGCGGCGGAAATCGAGGCCAAATTGGTCGAACTGCGGAAAGACTTGCCCGAAGGCTACAAAATCACCATGCGCGGCGAAGTCAAAAGCATGCACGACAGTTTCGGCAACCTGGGTTTTGGTCTGGCGCTGGCGATTTTGCTGGTTTATCTGGTAATTGTACCGTTATTGCGTTCCTTCAAACTGCCGTTGATCATCATCGCCGTCATCCCCTTGGGCTTGATAGGCGTCACCGCCATGCTGCTGGCCACCGACACTTATCTGAACATTCAGTCGATGATGGGCATCATCATGATGGTGGGCATTACGGTTGCCTACAGCAACTTGCTGGTCGATAAAATGAATAACCTTTACAACCAAGGAATGCCGTTGCTCGAGGCGATTCAAGAAGCTGTCCGCAACCGTTTTCGCCCCATTATCATGACCGCCACGGTCGCCACCTTCGCCTTGCTGCCGATGGCGCTGGGTCTTGAAACCGGCGGCGAGGCCAATGTGCCGCTGGCGCGCGCCATTATCGGCGGGGTGCTGGCGGCAACCGGGCTGTCGCTGTTCGTGGTGCCGGTGCTGTTTTTTACTTTCAACAACAAATCACTCCGTCATGAGAATTAATCGAGCTCCGCTGTTTCTGCCTGTTTTATTGATCTTACTGAGCGCCTGCGAAGAGACCAATCAGGAGAAAACGCCGACAGCCTCCGCCAATGCGCCAACGGTACTGGTCAGCCACCCACAGCCGCATTCATTCAATACCGCCCTGCAACTGACCGGAACAGCCAGACCCAATCAAACCGTCAAACTGTATGCGATGACCAGCGGTTTTTTGCAAACTCTGCACGGCGATATAGGCGACTTTGTCCAGCAGGGACAAACCCTTGCCGTGCTGGACAATCCCGAGCTGCATAGCAGCAAGGCCAGACTTGGCGCCGAACTGCAAGGCAAAAAATCCATTTACACAAGACTGAACGACATTTATCAAAAAACCCCGCAACTGACGACGATCACCGATGTGGAAAAAGCCAGGGCGGAATACCAAAGCCTCAAGGCGCAACTCGACGGCGTGTTGTCGCAAATCGGGTTTTTAACGGTCAAGGCGCCTTTTGCCGGCGTGATTACCCGGCGTTATGCCGACCGGGGCGCGCTTATCCAGAGCGGAATGAGCGCAACCGACGCCCAGCCCCTGTTTGAATTGCAGGATTTACGAACCATCCGGGTGCAGGTTGATGTGCCGGAAACCAATGTGGCGCTGATTGACAAACAGTCCCAGGCCGACATCAGCTTCCCGGAATTGCCGGAAGCGCATTATGCAGCCGCCATTTCCCGCCTGGCTTACGGCTTGAACGAAACGACCAAAACCATGAAAGTGGAAATCGATTTACCCAACCCCGAACTTAAACTGCGCTCCGGCCTGTATGCCAAGGTGGAGGTGCAAAACAGCCAGCGCAAAACGGTATTGGCCGTCCCCAATGAAGCCATCGGCAATATCAAAGGCCAGGCGTTTATTTATGTCGTCAACAATGGCATTGTAAAAAAAGTGGCAGTAACAACCGGCCTGCGCGATGAGCACGCCACCGAACTGCTGAAGCCGTCGCTAAAAGCAACGGATACCATCATCGTCAAAGGCAAGGAACTGGTCAGCGACGGCGCGAGTGTACAGGTTGAGGCGTTATGAAAGCCGTCACGCGCATTTTGATCAAACTGGCCGCCCTGATACTGCTGCCGGTTCTGGCGCATGCCGGGGAAAGCTATCAGGTCGATCTCGAAACCGTGCTGAAACTGGCCGGTGCAGGCAATTTGACCATCGAGGAAACCCGCCTGCATTATCAACAAGCCCTGGCCGATCAAAGCAAAGCCAAGGAATGGTGGTTGCCGACGCTGCAGACCGGCATCACCACGCATTATCTGAATGGCGCGGCGATGAATTCCGACGGCCGGATATTTACCGATGTCGATAGAAACAACTTATGGGCAGGCCTTGGCATCAGCGCGGAAATCGATTTCAATCACGGCCTGTTTGGCGTCCTGGCCGCCCGGCAAAAAACCGAAGCCGCCCTGCAATTCAGTATCGCCGAAAAAAATCAGACCTTGCTCAAGGCCGTCCAGGCCTATTTCGACTTACAGACCGAACAATTGAAAGCCAGCTTCCTGCAAGCCCTGGTCAATCAGGCGGACACCCTGGCGCAACAACTCAAGCTTCAGGTCGATGTGGGCTTACGTTATCAATCCGAATCCTTACTGGCGCAAAGCAATGTCGGCCATTTGAAAATTGCCCTGCTGCAAGCCAAAGCGGAATGGCAAAAAAAATCCGCCTTGCTGGTCAATTTGTTGAATCTGAACCCCGATGTCAAGCTGGTCGGCGCCGATACCGCACTCGTCCCCTTAGCGCTGACAAGCCCGGCAACCGAGACAGAAGGCTACGCCAACCGGCCCGAATTCAAAGGCTTGACTGCCGAACTGGAAGCCCTGCAAACCTCGCGTAAAACCGCTAATGAAGGTTTATTGCTGCCGAAATTGAGCGTGGGCGTACAAAACGGCGTATTCGGCGCCTACCAGGGCCCCACGCGAAACACCGCCGATGTCAATGCCGCGCTGCTCTGGAATATCCCGTTGGGACGTTTTACCTACCAGGGCGACCTGAAGCAATGGGACAGCAAGATTTCGCTGCAACGCAACAAGCTGGCGCAATTCAAAAACCGCTATCAACAGGAAACGGCCACCGCCAACGCGCAATTGACCGCCGCCGGCGAGCAAGTCGCGGTTGGCGAAAAAGCCTTGCAACAAAGCGCCGAAGCCTTAAGCCAAAGCATCGAACGGCAAAAACTCGGCACGGTGCTGCCGTTTGAAGTGTTCCAATCGCAACAGTTTTACCTGCAGGCGCAAATCGACTACTTGCAGGCGGTAGCGGATTACAACAAGGCGCAGTTTGGCTTAAAGGTCGCCCAGGGTGAGATCCTGGTAGCGGATTGATTGTTGCCTATATCCGTTGTAATTGAAATAATGCCAATAATATAGGACGCTTTAATCGGTCGTTTTCCGAAACAACACATGCAAATACAAAGATGAAACTGACGATTGGCAATCTAGCCAAACAAGCCGAAGTGACTGTTGAAACCATCCGCTATTACCAGCGTATCGGTTTGTTGGATGAGCCCGGCAAACCCCATAACGGTTATCGGCACTATCCACCCCATGCCATCGCCAGAATTCGCTTTATCAAACGCGCGCAACAAGCAGGTTTTACCTTAAAAGAAATTGCCCAACTGTTATCGTTCGACGGCGCTCATTGCGCCGAAGTGCAAAAAATTGCCGAACAGAAATGCCGGCAAATCGATGCACAAATAAAGGATTTATCGGCTCTTCGTAATGTTTTGGATAACCTGGTTAAACGCTGCCAGACCGATTCACCCACCGAACATTGTTCCCTCATCGATGCTCTTTCGAAAACGTAGAGACGCAATATTTTGCGTCTCTACACCGACAAAAATAATGTAAATTCTGCTTGACTCTGTTCTATAGAACAGGATTTAAACTTTTATCCGAAGTTTATTAAAACATCACATTCTTTGCATTCATCATGCCCTTGTCGGTCGCAGCGGTTCCCTCGGCAACTGCTCCATGCAGTCTACCGATTGCAATACTTCTGACCTCCATCCATGGCAGTCGGCGGCGCTGGTTCCCTACCTGCTTGCCGCACTCCCGCCATCCATGGCAGTCGAATGCAGAGGATTGGACGCTTAGTTTTTATTTAGGAGATTTTTATGACAACCGAACATGAACAACATGAAATACCACCTACAGAAAATCCATCCTGGTTAGGGATCGGTGCTGTATTAGCCGCCATTGGCGCATCGGTCTGCTGTGTCGGCCCCTTACTGCTCGTATCGTTAGGGATTGGCGGCGCGTGGATGAGTGCCTTCACTTCAATGGAAACGGTCAGACCTTATTTTATTATCCTGACCCTGATTTTTATTGGTCTGGGCTATCGCAAACTCTATTTGCTACCGGCTAACTGTAAAGAGGGCGAGGCCTGTGCATTACCCGAAGTCAAACACAAACAGCGGATGATCTTCTGGATTGGCTCGGCGTTGATCTTGCTGCTGTTGACCTTTCCCTGGTATGCCCCGATTTTTATGAACTGAGGAGAATATGATGACTATTAAAACTTTATTGTTAACGTTGAGCTTGTTGGCCGCACCTTTATTCATGCAGACAGTTCATGCTGAATTGCCTAATTCAGCTCAAACCAGCAGCCAATCGGTCACGCTCGATGTGCGGAACATGACCTGTGCGATGTGCCCCATCACCATTAGAAAGGCACTGCAGGGCGTCGAGGGTGTTAACGAGGCCAAGGTTGATTTTGCCAGCAAAACGGCTGCTGTTAGCTTCGATCCGCAAAAAACCGGCATAGAAGCCTTGATCAAAGCCACTACCAATGCAGGTTACCCAGCAACAGTTCGTCAACCCGAATAACACAAGGAAACCTTATGTGGACCAAAAAACTGAAAATTGACGGCATGACCTGCCCAAGCTGTGCCGATGGCATCGAGAAAAAACTCAATGCGCTTGACGGTGTTGAAATTAGAGTTTCTTACTCGGAAGGCATCGGCACCCTCACGGTTACCGGTGAAACCCCGCTTGAATCATTGCTTGAACAGATTGCGCAAAAAGGTTATCGGGTTAAAGAGATCGACGATAACAGCGCCAAAGCCGATAAACAAACAGCGGCCGTAAACCAAGACAAGCCGCTGCATGTGGCGATCATCGGCAGCGGCTCGGGCGCTTTCGCCTGCGCACTGAAAGCGGTGGAAAACGGCGCCAAAGTCACGATGATCGAACGCAAGCCCATCATTGGCGGCACTTGCGTCAATATCGGCTGTGTCCCTTCCAAAATCATGATCCGCGCGGCGCATATCGCCCATTTACAAAAAGATCACGCTTTTGCCGGCATTAAAAAACAACAACCGGTGATAAACCGCAAGCAACTGGTTGCCCAGCAGCAAGCGAGAGTCGATGAACTCAGAGCGGCCAAATATGAAAATATTCTGGCAACCCATCCGGAGATCAATTTGATCAAAGGCCAGGCGCGGTTCAAAAACGCCAATACGCTCATTGTCGACCTGGAACATGGCGAATTCACCGAAATCACCGCGGACCGCTTTCTTATTGCCACCGGATCGTCTCCGGGCATACCGCCCATTCCGGGTTTGGCGAATACGCCTTACTGGACATCCACCGAGGCGTTGATTGCAGAACAACTGCCGGAACATTTGATCGTCATTGGTTCGGGGATAGTCGCTCTGGAACTGGCGCAAGCCTTTTTGCGGCTGGGGTCGAAAGTGACGTTGCTGGCTCGCCATACGCTGATGTATCGGGAAGATCCCGCCATAGGCTCGGTATTGCAAGCCGTCATGGAAGACGAAGGCATGACCATCCTGACCAATACCCAAGCAGAAGCCGTGAGCTATGAAAAGAGCCTATCCGGTTCAGGAAAATTTACCCTGAAAACCCGGTCAGGCCAAATGCTTATCGGAGACCAATTACTGATTGCCACAGGACGCCCGCCTAATACGGAAAGTCTGGGGCTGGACAAAGCGGGGGTTAAAATCAACAAGGATGGCGCTATCAGTATTGACGATCACATGCGCACCAACGTCGAATATATCTATGCCGCCGGCGATTGCACCGACCAGCCGCAGTTCGTCTATGTCGCGGCAGCGGCCGGAACCCGCGCCGCCGTCAACATGACCGGCGGCGATGCCGCCATTGATCTGTCGGCGATGCCGGCGGTGATGTTTACCGAGCCGCAAATGGCCACCGTGGGTTTGACTGAACGCGACGCCCACCTGAAGAATATCGAAACCGACAGCCGTCTGCTGCCGTTGGAGAATGTGCCGCGCTCGCTCGCCAATTTTGAAACCCGCGGCTTTGTCAAACTGGTCATGGAAGCAGGCAGCCGCCGCTTGATTGGCGCGCAAATCCTGGCACCGGAAGCGGGCGAGATGATCCAGACGGCGGTGTTAGCCATCCATAACCGGATGACGATAGAAGACCTGGCCGGGCAATTGTTTCCGTACTTGACGATGGTGGAAGGCATCAAACTGTGCGCGCAAACCTTTAGCAAGGATGTGAAAGAGCTTTCTTGCTGTGCGGGCTAAAGCCGCCTGCCTATTTTGCGGAGCATTAAAATGAATGAAAAATTAAGTCAATATGGCGGTTTGTCTGGCGCCGCGCTTGCCGCGGCCTGTTGTCTGGGCATCCCTGTTGTGCTCAGCGCCGTGGCTGCCGTCGGGCTTGGTTTTCTGATAAACGATACCTTTTTGTTGCCGCTGTTTGCAGTATTCGCCGGTTTAAACTTATGGGCGCTATATCGTGCCGCCAAGAAACATGCAGCATCAACCGAAGAAGCGATGCTGGCGTTCTGGACCGGCAGCATCGGCGCAGCGGTCAGTATCATCGGCTTGGGGTTTACCGTTACCGGGATATTGCCGGTCGCCGTTATCCTGGTCTATAGCGGGCTTGCGCTTGTCGTCGTCGCCAATGTCTGGGATTTTATGATTGGACGCAACAGGCCTGCCCGTGCGGATGACGAATGCAAGACCAAAGGCCGGTAATAAACGATGGAAACCCCCATTTGCCCGGCTTGCGGATGCTCATTAGTCAGATTAGGCATACTTAAGGAAAAAGCTGTTCAGCATAACCATGCAGGGAAGCAATACTGGTTTTGTTGTCAAGGGTGTCTGGCGTTATTCATAACCAACCCTGAATCATGTCTGGCCGAAACAGCCGGTTTGACAGTGTGTCCGGTTTGTTTAGCCGAAAAACCGGTTACTGCCACAGTGACAATCGATTTTAACGGCAAACCGGTTTTGTTTTGCCGCTGCCCTCATTGTCTGGATGTATTCCATAAAGATCCGCACTATTTCATTGCGCGTTTAGCCTGGCAAACAAATTATGCCGGTGTTTTTGGTGAAAGAATCAGCTGTTGTGGTAAATAAATCGAACGAAACAAGGCGGAACAATGAAAACAAGTTTAACTAAAACAGGCCGCTTATCCGAGTGCGATAACAAGTCTTGTGAAACTTCTTTAACACAACCAGATTACGATCAACCTCTGTCACCGGGAAAGCGTTTAACCGGTTGGTTTTTTGCATCTTTAGCATTACTCGCCTGTCCCTGTCATATTGCTTTTTGGATCATGCTGTTTTCCGGGACAGCCTTGGGCAGTTTCTTGTCAGCCGATACGGTAACCGCCGTCATGGTTTTTTCGGTGATATTCCTGGTTTCGTTAACCGCAGCACTGTTGGCGTTTAATAAAATCAAGTTGTAGAGACGCGCAAGGGATTAAGCCCAAGTGTCCCGAAAGTTTACCAATATCCCAACCAATATCGTGATGGGTTTCCTCGGTGCCGGTAAAACCACGGCCATTCTTAACTTGCTTAAACAAAAACCGGCTGACGAAAAATGGGCGGTATTGGTCAACGAGTTTGGACAAGTCGGCATCGACGGCGCCGTCTTCGCGGCTTCGGATGCGATAGTCAGGGAAGTAGCCGGGGGCTGTCTGTGTTGTGCGGTGGGACTGCCTTTTCAGGTTGCCGTTAATCGCTTGTTAACGGAAGTCAAACCGGATCGTTTGCTCATCGAGCCAACAGGGTTAGGCCACCCAAAGCGGGTATTGGATAGGCTCGCCGGAGGGTATTTTCAGACTGTGCTGGACGTGCGCGCCAGTATCTGCCTGGTTGACCCGAGAAAATTAAGCGATAGCCGCTACACGTCACACGAAAACTTTGTCGATCAAATCGCCTTATCCGATGTGTTGGTCGCTAATAAAATGGATTTAGCCGACCAAGCGGCGGTACAGCGGTTTAGCTGCTGGGTTGAACAAAGCCATCCCCCTAAAATTGTCGTCGCCCAAACCATTCAAGGACAACTGGATGTTGCCTGGCTGGATTTAACCAGAAACCCGGAAAGACAAGCCTCTTTCCCTGATGCCCATCAGACCGGCGCAATTCATCAGATACCCGAACTCATCCGACGCATAAGGATCGCCCAAGTCTCAATGAAGCGGATGGATACCGCAGCTTCGGCGCGGTATTTCCGAAGCAAAGTTGCTTTGATTATGCACGCACAGCGGATTTTTTAAGCCAACTGGAGGCGGAAAGAATAAAAGCTGTTTTTGCGACCGATAAAGGCTGGTTTATTTTTAATGCAGTTGACGGGGTATTGACTATCGTTCCGTGCAAACCTTCAGTAAACAGTCGGATTGAAATAATCGCTAACCAAAATAACGGGCAGGATATTCTGTCTGCATTAAACCAATGGTTTGCAAACGGCTGTTCGGACGCGGTTTAAGAACTCCTTTCTATCGGGAAACCAGCCAGGAATAGATTCAGGCTGACTGGTTTTAAATCATTATCTAAAACTTCAGGGGGGGTTAACTTTATGCTTGACTCTGGTCTCAGGTACGGCATTTATGATTTCAATCGTGCTTAATTTTTTCATAATGGGCTGCCGGTTAGCTTGTTCCCCAACAAGGAGAGCTAATCGCCCCCTCCTTTTTTCAATAGCAAGCACATTTATATCTTTATTTTTTGGTATTAACCAGGAGATTCACAATGAACAAAATTGTTATTACTTCATTCCCATTATTTCTTGCTGTTTTATTTTCCAGTCCCGTTATGAGTGAGGATGCAACATTTCGTCGATCAAATTTCAGTAATGAATTCAATATTAAAACGCCTGAAGGCATCAACGCCAGAGGATCGGCAACGGTCATATCAACCCAATCAAAACACCAGGTAAAAATCAACGCCAATGGATTAAAACCGGGCGAAACATATGTAATCCTCAATCATTGGTTTGAGCCGATCCCTGATCGCGGCGTTCCTGATTCACCAGGCGCTCTGGTTGACCCGTCATGTAACGGCCATTTTCAATTTCTGGGTGCGCCCATTACCGCAAATAAAAAAGGAGAAATCAAGGTCAACGTAAAAGTTGAGCAACTGGCACCGCATATCTGGGTAGCGAACCTTGCAAAATTTATGGAAGTTACCAAGAACGGCACACAAGCTCCAGCTAACGCTGATGCGTTCGCAACGGGGGGACTTCTCATCCCTTATGCCGATATTATCTCCCTTGAAGCTGATTTTATTGATACCGCTCCGTTAACGGACTGTGGCTCGTAATCAATTTGATGGGTTTACCGCAATATTATAGGGGAAGGAAGGCACAGTATGATAAATGATTGGCTTAAAATTGCTCTGCAAAAAAATATTCTAATGCGTGCGATCAAGGTTGCGCTGGTGGTTGGTTCCATTCTGATGTTGATCAATCACGGTGATGTAATACTGAGCAATGGATTACAGATAAAGGAGTTCATCAAAATTACTCTGACCTATTTAGTACCCTATTGCGTTTCAACCTATTCAAGCACGGAAACCGTTTGTGCTACCGAAAATATGCCCAGTATTAATCAATTAATGTGGGATTTTCTCAAGCAGAAAAGCGCCGAATTAGCTCATTGTTCAAAAACTGTATTTAATTTGTTCATCATCCGGCTGCAACACATAAAAATAATCAACAAAATACTTAACGAGTTGCATTGATGAGAAGCGATCAAAAACAGCAGTTCTCTTGTTATTCCGCCCCTGTGGTTGAGCCGGACAACCCTTCATCGGCAAAAAGCTTTGCGTATTTCACACCCTGGCTTTTTGTATTCACCCTGATCTGGCTTGCCGTTTACGCGACTGTATTTCCAGACCCCATCGGACTTGCCGCCGACAATTGGCCGTTGGTTATCGTCGGCGTATTCGGGGCTTTCATCGGCAATGCCACCGCGATTGGGGGCGGCATTGTTTTTATCCCTGCGCTGATGTTCGCTTACCAAATCGATCCCGTCAGCGCATTAAAACTCACGTTCGTCACCCAAGCCGTCGGCATGACCAGCGGCGCATCCGGGTGGCTGCGGCGTGGTGAAGTACCGTTGCAGCTTTTGAAATGGACTGCGCCTGCGCTTATTATCGGAACAATGATGTCCACATTCTTGATCCACCCGCAGCCGATGTTGGTCAAAGGGCTGTTTGGTCCTATTGCGTTCATAGTGGGCTTGCTAATGCTCATCACGCTTGATCGAAAAGGCGGACGAATGGAACTTCCTGCACAGGCTCGTATCCCAATCGTTTTGGTTTCTTTCATCGGCGGCATGATTACCAGCTGGGTTGCGATTGGCGAGGGCGAAATCATCGCCGCCTTTTGTATGCTCGCCTACGGCCTCAACGCTAACCGGGCAATCGGTCTGGGCGTGGTATTGTTGTCGTTAAACTCGCTTTTGCTGGCCTTCGTCCATGCCTTGTATTTTGGCGGCGTACCCTGGGAGTTGGCGGCATTCACCATGCTCGGCGTACTCTGGGGCGGACGGCTGGGGCCCTTTCTTGCGCAATGGATTTCCCCGCGCACGACAAAAAAAGGTTTTGCCTTCATCGCGTTGCTCGATGGCTTGATGATTACTTTGCAAGCGAGCTATGTGTTATTGGCACGGTAACATTGTATTTCATAGCATGCTTAGCGTGGCAAGCAGATTATGCCGGTGTTTTTGGGGGAAACCTTGACTGTTGCCAAAAATGAATTGAAACAAACAAAGGTGGATAAATGAAAACAGGTTTGTAACTATTCAGTCACAAAGGCTAAGGGCTAAGAACTTGGGGGGCAACGCCTACGTCGCGACTAAAGCGGCGTGTGTAGGAAGGTGTTTAACCGGTTGGTGTTTTGCACCGTTAGCATTGCTCGCCTGTCCCTGTCATATGTATTGCGCGCCCCCAGTCTCTCAGCGCGCCTCGCCGGTCGGGGGGCGGCTGTTCAATATTTCGAGTAATGCCGCCAAAAACCGGTCTTCCAGCACGCCGTTCGAGGTCAACGGTTCCCAAACGCCGACGCTTTCAGACGGTTCGGCGGCATCCTCGGTAGCCGGCTCAAACGGCGCGTATTGGATGTCGCCGCGTTTTTCCAGCAAACCCCGCAGCGTGGCGACCGGGCGGATTTCGGTTTGTCGGGCATCGTCCTTGGCCAGCAGGCTGACCGTCAGCTGGCTGGTGCCCCGCGGATAAATATCCTTTTCCAAGCTCAGACGGGCGATGCCGGCATTACGGATCTTGGCCGTATTGCCTGCCAGGGTGTGTTCTTCGCTTATCAATGTGCCATGGGCGTCATCGGCGGTAATCTGGCTAAAACCCAGTTTTTGCAGGGCCTGAAGACTGGCCGACTTTACCGCCGACAACGGCGCGGCTATGGTGTGGCCGCTCAAGGGGGGCGGCACCGGCGCCGGAATACTGGTCTGCGTGGCGCAACCGGCCAAAGCCGAGCAAACGCCCAGCAGTAAAATTTTGGGCCAGGGACTGGGCGTTTTCATGGTTGGGCTCCTGTTGCGGTGTTGTCGGTAGTGGCGCTGTTCTCCAGCCATTCGCTATCCAGCTGTTCTTCCCGAACAATCTCCGACATGGCCTTGCCTTGGGCGGCGTCGATGGCCGGGAATATCCGCGGCACCCACAAGACAGACCAGTATTCGACGCTGCGGATGCCCCGGCTTTCCTCGCGTTCCAGGCCGACCCGGTTGTCGATGAAAAAGCCCGACAACCCGGAACGCCATTTGGCGAAGCCGGTATTTTCATCGGGTTTGATCGCCAGTTTGTTGGCGGGATGGTTATAAGTATCGAACGGCGAACATTCCCGAAGATGCGCGGCCCGGGCAAAATCGCCCGCCTGTTCGGCTTTGTGGATGCGTTTGAAATACACCTCGCGCCGCCAATCGTCGATACCGGTTTCGCCGGCCACGCTGGTCATCCGATAGCCGGACAGCGCTTCCAGGCATAAAAACAAACCCACCAGATTGCCGGCATAAGGCAAGGCGCGCAGAATTTCCACGGTGCGCACATTACGGCCGTCATTCCATTCCAGGCCGATGCGCGGCCCGGCTATCATGCCCAGCATAAAAGGCGTAAACCCGCCGGGTTCGAAACCCGCCGCGGCCATTTCCTCATGGCTCAAGGTCAACGGCACTTCGGCGTCGCAGTGCGGCAAGTCATCCTCGGCCATTGCCAGGCCGGGTGCCAGGATCGATGCCAGCAACAAGCCGCGCACGACCCTGGGGAGCGTGTTTTTTTTCATTTTTTTGTCTCCTGTCAGGCTTTGCAGTAAGACGGCACCCAGCTACGCGCCAGCATCTCATCCGATACCTCATTAAAATCGAAAGCGAGGCCGTCCTTGATCATCTGTTCGACATCAAACAGACGGGCCACCTCGGGGATGTCGTTAAAAAACAGCGTGTAAAAGGGCCGCACCAACCACTTTGAAATCAGCATGCCCAGCGGGCCGATAAAGTTGCGGCGCTGGCCGACATGGGCCACTTCGTCGATGGTGATTTCATTCAGCAGGGCCTTCAAGCGCTCGCGCACTTCCGGTTCGTCGGCCAGTACCTCATCGAACAGGCGATGCAAATGGCAATAAAACGTCACCCCCATCAACTCGGTGACGAAAGCCGGGGTATCCATTAATACCCCCGGCAATTTGGGGAACTGCCGGTAGATTGTTTCCTGGATGGGTCCCAACGGCACCCACTCCACTTGATCCAGGCCGCAGGTGCGCAGCATTTCATCGAACAGGCGCACATGGCAAAACTCTTCGGCCAAATGCACCCGGCTGATCTTGTCCTCCACGGTGTGCGAGTTGGCCATCGTCGGCACGGCGTCCCAGGCGCCTTTGATGCCCACCCATTCATGCCGGGCAAATTTGTAGATGCCGGTCAGCATCAGCGTCAGCCGGTCCAGCGAAGCGGGGTCATCCCGCATTTCGACATAGTTACGATAAAACGCCGCCGGATCGGCCAACGGCCGGCGCAACTTAACCGGCTTATCCTGAAACTGCTTCAGCACGGCTCTTTTTTTAGACAAATCCTTGGCGTCTTCCAGCAATTCTCCGCTGTGCCGTTGGCTGAATTGCCAATAACTCTGGAAATTTTCTTGTCTTTCCCGTGGGCTGGCCGGCGAAAAAATGGACAGATACCTGTTGGTTTTCATGATGTGTAATCCGTAGGGGAATGGAGGGGGCCGGCTGCCGATAACATGCCGGCCGGCCAGGGACTTAAACGTTTACCCGGCTCAAACCGGCCAGCGGGTTGTAAAAATTAGCATCGACGGCCGCCAACTCGGCTTCCGGATGCTGTTTTGCCATTACGGTTTTGATGATCCGCTCGTCGGCCTGTTTTGCGTAAATCAGCAGCAGGTAACTGCCGGCCTCCAGCTCGTCGTGGAACAGGGCGATTTTTTTATTTTCGGTGGCGATGCCGGTCAGGCCGCCTTCCCAGGCGCCGAACAAGGTCCAGAATACAAACAAGCCCAGATAGGCCGCCGCCGGCAAATGGGGGCCGAATAATTCAAACTCGTTCAGCAACAACGCGGACAGCAAACCCACCAGCATGCCGCCCATGGCGCCGATGATGCCGAAGCGCAATATGTCCAGTTGCTCCAGATAATTGCTGGAATGAATCTTGTGTTTTTTCAGTCCGGCTTCATCCTTGCTCAAAACGTGAATAAACCAATCGTCTATGCCGGCTTTATGTAAATCGTCGGTAATCGATTCGGTACTGTCCAGGGTGGATGTCAGGTAATAAAGGCATTTCATGGTAGTTCTCCCGCTGATGTTAAAACCGCGCTCTTGTCAGGGTGGCGCCGATGGTTGAAGCGGCCAGGATGCAGCGGCTTCAACCATCAGTCGTTGGCCGGATGATTTCCTTACAATTTACCGGGGTGGCCGATTAGGAGGATTGTGTTGCGCATTGCCCGGCATTCGGCAAGCCGACCAGCCAGGTCTGAATCTCGTTACGCAGCTGTTCGCTCAAGGCGCTAAAACCGTTGATGGCGCCAGTGGCGTCGGCGGCAGTGGCTTGCGTGACACTGAAATGTCGGCTGCCCAGCGGCGTGTTTGCCCCTGGGCAATGGGCGCTGGTTTTTAGTTCGATCACGACTCGCGCCTCATTCGGCGCGGTAAAACGTTGCTCGAATTGTTCCAGGCTCACGCGCAAACCGAGCGCATCGGGCGCTTCGAGTCGGTTCAAATAGCGCTCCAGCAAGGCCGGCAGCGGCGCTTCCCAGCGATCCAGGTTGTAATAGCGGATGGCGCTGGCATCGTTATACAACAGGCGATAGCGAATCTTGTCGTCCCACAGCCAGACCGGTGCATCGATTGTCAGCGTGACATTGTTAGCGCTTGGCCCGATCAATGGCCCCAAATCATGATTGAGCGGCAGGCGCGGCTCGCCTCGCCCGGCACAGGCGGCCAAGCTGAGCAGTATCGGCAGGAGCAATATTCGATTGACGATGTTCATGGTGCTTCCTCAAAACCCGGTTCGCCGGGCGCGGCTTGCAAGGCTTGCCTGCCCAGCAAAAAGGCTTGCGGATCGGTTTCGACTTGGGTCGCCACCCGATCGAAACGGCGCAAGGTCAGTTGTAATTGTTGCAGCAGATGCTCGGTTTGCGGCAGCGTGGTTTGCCGCAGTTGTTGGCCGATTTGCTGGCCGGTGTCCAGCAATTGCCCGGATTGCCGGGACAGACGGGCCAAATCGCCGCGCATTTCCCGGCTCAAGTCGGTAAATTCGCGCAGTGTTTTCTGGCTATCGGCGATCAGGGCCGGTGCGGCGGCCAGCAGGCTGCTCGCTTGCGTCTGCAAATCGTTGAAGCGTTGGCCGGCCATTTCGGCTTGCGCCAGAATGCCGCCGATATGCCGGATATTGTCGTCATCCAGCAAGCGGTTCAAGCGCAACATTAGTGCTTCGGCTTGGGCCACCGTGGCTTCGCCCGACACCGATAAGCGCTCGACCAGTGACGGTTTGATGGGTATGCGGTAGGCCGGATCGTCACCCGCCGGCAGCCAGCCGGGCGCCTCTTGGTCGCCATCGCTCAAGGCAATGCGGGTCAGTCCGGTGACGCCCTGCATTTCCAAGGTCGCCACCACGCTGCGTTTCAGACGTACATTCTCCTCCAATGTCATCGGCACCAGGATCAAATCCGGGTTTTGGCTATCGAAAGCCACGCTGTCGACCTTGCCGACCGCAATCCCGCGGTAATACACCGTGGACCCGGCCTTCAGCCCGGTGACCGCGTCGCGGCTGACGGCGACATAGCGCTGGGTGTGGTGCTCGAATTCGCCCAGCCAGATGACGATGAGGATGCTGGCGCCGATCAGCACGGCCATGAACAAGCCGGTCGCCAGTGCGTAGCTGTCTTTACCCATGATGGGACTCCACTGTATTGAAAACCCGCCGGGCGCGGGTGTTGTGAAAAAATTCGCCGATGAAGGGATGGGGGTTGGCCAGCACTTGGTCCAGGCTGTCGAAAGCCACCAGCCGGTGTTCGGCCAGCACCGCCACTTTGCTGCACAAATCGCGCAGGATGTGCAAATCGTGAGTCACCATCACCACGCTAAAAGCCAGTTCCCGATGCAGTTGCCGCAACAGGCTGACGAAAGCCTCGCCGGCCACCGGGTCCAAGCCGGAAGTCGGCTCATCCAGCAGCAATAATTCCGGTTCCAGGATCAGCGCCCGCGCCAAGGCCGCGCGCTTGACCATGCCGCCGGACAATTCCGACGGCTTGAGCATGGCGTCGGCGGCGTTCAAGCCCACCATCGCCAGCTTCATGCAGACCATTTGCCCGATCAGGTCTGCATCGTTGATGCCCAGTTCGCGCAACGGAAAGGCAATGTTGTCGAAAATACTCAAGGCGCTGAACAAGGCGCCGTTTTGAAACAACACCCCGGTATGGTTGCGTCGTTGCCGGCAGGCGTTGCCGCAGGTTTCGGCGACCGGCTCGCCCAACACCATGACCTTGCCCAGTTTGGGGGTTTCCAGGCCGATCAGTTCGCGCAACAAGGTGGTTTTGCCGCTACCGGAAGCGCCGACCAGACCCAGGATTTCACCGCTTTCCAACCGCAGGCTGAGATCCTGATGAATCAGCTTGTCGCCGAAATAGGTCCAGACCCGTTCCAGCTCGACCGCATAAGACGTGCTCATGGGAAGCCCACGTTTCTAAACAGGATGGAAAACACGGTATTGACCATGATCACCACGGTAATGGTCGCCACCACCGCATGGGTGGTTTCATCCCCCAGACTTTCGGTATTGGGCTTGATCAAAAAGCCGAAATGGCAGGCCACCATGGCGATCATCACGCCAAAGGCACAGCCTTTGCCCAGCCCGATATAAAAATTCACCAGCGGCACCGCCTTGGGCAGTTGTTCGAAAAATTGCCGGTAGCCGATGTCCAGCGTCAGTTGCGCCGAGACCATGCCGCCGAACAGGGCAATGCCGTCGGTCCAGACGATCAATAAGGGCACGGCCAGCGACAGCGCCACGACCTTGGGCAACACCAAGCGCATGGAATGCGAAATACCCAGGGCCGACAAGGCGTCCAGTTCCTGGGTGACGCGCATGATGCCGATTTCGGCGGCCATCGCCGAACCGGAACGGCCGGCGATCAAAATCGCCGTCAACATCGGCCCCAATTCGCGGATGATGCTGAGGCCGAGCAGATCGATGATGTAGATTTCCGCGCCGAAACGCTGCAATTGCAAGGAGGACAGATAACTCATCGACACGCCGATTAAAAAGCCGACCAGCGCGGTAATACCCAGGGCATTGACGCCGGCCTTGTAAATGGTTTGGGAGATTTCCCGATAGGGCGCCGCGCCGGGATGGCGCAGCAGATACCCCAGGTCCAGCAGCAGGCGGCCAAACAGGGTCAGCCAAGCGATCGCATGGCGGGAAAAGCCTTGCAGCTGTCCGCGCCAGATGCGAAAAATTTCGGCAATATCAAAAGCCATGGCGGGCGGGGAGGGAATGCGCCGGCCATGCCACTGCGCGAACAGGCGCCGATGCTCCGGACGCATGTTAATGTCGTCCGGCATGCGTTCGCCCCAGGCCTGCCACAGCAAAAAAGCCGCCGCGCTGTCCAGACTGTCCACCGTTTGCAAATCCCATTGCGTGCCGCCGCCGGCCGGTTTTTTCAGGCGCCGCCGCAGCTCGGGCGCGGCCGCCAACGTTCTCAGCGTCCAGGCGCCTCGCAAGCGGATCAGCGTGTGGCCGTTCAGTTTCAGTTCCATCAAACCGGGCTGAACGTTTGGATGGTGCGGCGTGGATTCCGTCATGAGCGGCTCGCGTTGGGTTAAGTGTTGAGCATTGGTCGCCAGCCGCGGCAAAACCTTACAGGTTTATGGCTCTTCTGCTCTGCGTGGAAACCCTGGTCGGGCGTTATTTTTTGCGATATTCCAAGCCAATTATAATACTTCTACAATATTTATATTGCAAAAGCATTATAATTGCTCTACGCTATTCCTCACTGGCGACTTCGCCCTGTAAGAGCAGGGATTGCCAGCCCCCTGGTTGCGAGCATTGATCAGGGGACTAAGGACCGGAGACAAGCGCGTGTCATCGAAGCAAGCGGTGAAAGCTGATGCTTCTATTTGACCTGCAGTGGGGGAAATCACAAGGAAGGCATATCGCTGAGCTACTTCGGTAACCCATGGTTATTGAGAGAGGAAACGAGCATGTTAAAAAAAATACGCATTACAATCTGCATCATAGCGGCACTATTACCTGTCTGGGTGCAGGCGGAGACAGACAGCACGCATCTGATTACCCTAAAGGCGACTAAGCTGGATTCCGGTCAGTTGGCGTATCAGATGGTCAGCCACAAAATACGCGATGCGTCCGGTTCCGAAACCGACATCACGGGCCGTTATGCCAAAGAGCCCTCCATCCCAGGGCCCGCTATCGTCATGACAGAGGGCGATAAGGCCGAAGTCACTCTGGAGCATGGCATTAAAGATTCTGACAAACCCGTCAGCATTCATGTGCATGGTGTCCACTACAAAATAGACAGTGACGGCACCATGAAAATGCTTAATCAGGTTGCCGACGAAGCCGCTTTCCCCGGCAAACCCTATACCTACAAATGGACGGCTGCACTCGGCACGGCAGGTACTTGGCCTTACCATGATCACACCTTCGGCAATCCGATGTTAGGTGCAGAGGATAAAGGGCTTTATGGCACCTTGATCGTCAATCCGAAGAGCGGCCAGGTTCCCGCTTTGATTGATGGCGAGATCAAGCAGGTCGATCTGAAAGACATCAAGCGCGATTTCATTGTATGGATGCACGAGACCACATTTTGGGGCATGGAAGTCAATAACATTGTCAACCGGCAGGTTCCGCTGTGGACTAATCCGACCCTCGGCGCACGGGAAGGTGAATTGGTTCGCTTTCATGTGATTGGTCTAGGTACGGCTTTTCACACTTTTCATTTGCATGGTCATCGTTGGATTCAACCGGGTACCAGCCATATTCTGGACACGTTCAACGTTGGTCCGATTCAGCGTGAGTCCTTTGTTATCAAAGCGGGCGAAGGCGTTGGACCCGGCGAATGGCATTACCACTGCCATGTTTTGCAGCACATGCAGAGCGGCATGATGGGGGCATTCAGAGTCGTCGCGGCAAAATAATCTCCTGATAATAATCAATAAATTTAATTTGGAAGGTATCCGTTATGAACACGTTTAAAATGACACATATAGCTGGCGCCATATTCGTGGCGCTATCCAGTCTGTCTATCAATGCTAAGGCAGATAATGTCAGCCTTGATGAGGCAATCCTCAGCGTACCTGGGTTGATGCCCTCGGCGACACTGGAAATGACGGATATTCCGGGGCTGTGGTTTAAAGACCCGGTCGATGGCGATGCCTTGGTGGTGATCAAGCCGGGGCAGGCGGTACAAATCAAAATGTCCGAGGAAACCCGTAGCCAGCACACCATTACCAGTTTGCTTTGGCCTGTTGGGGCCAGGGATTTTCCGGTAGACCAGGAAAAGCCGTCCGATGCCAGCATCACTAAGGGACTGAATACGCCCGGCTTATATGTCTTTACCTGCAAGGTACATCCTTACATGTTCGGAGCCGTGATTGTCGATGATCCGGAATCTAAAGGTCTCGATATAGGTTCTGAATTGGAATTGGTGACGGGCGTAAAAGTGCCGGCCGACAGTGATATTGCCAAGAAGTTGTTGCGCACGTTCTTTGTGGTGACGACGCCCAGTCTGTGGCGGGATTACCGAGAGCCTGAATGGAAAGTCAATCTTCCTGATATTCCTCTGAATATCAAAGGCCAAACCATTAGCCTGAGCGCGCTGAGCATGACCATGCCCAACAAGCTGCTAACCCCTAAAACGCCCGGCGTGGGCGAGGTTTGGGTCAATACTCAGTTTGAAATGATCCAAGGCAAGAAAAAACCCGGTACCGCGACCCGCATCGACGTGGCCACCTGGAAGCTGGTCAATAAAGTCAAAGGTATCAAGGAAGAGATGAATCATCCGCACAATATGTGGCCGGACAACACCTATCGGCACATTTATCAAACCCAATGGTTCGATAAACGGCTGTTGACCTTCGAACGTGCCAGCGGCAAGGTGACCAGTAATATTGAGGTTGGTGAATCGCCTTCGCATGTATTGACTCGGCCAGAGGATGATCTGTTGTATGTCGCCATTAACGGTGGCGAACAGGTTGTCAAGATGACGGGCGGTGCCACGCCGTCCGCCATAAAAAGCATCAATACCGGGCCGCACACTTCGCCACACGGTCATTTCATTACCGATGACGGAAAATATCTGGTGACGCCCAATGCGCTGGCCAGCAGTGTTTCCGTCATTGATCTGAACAGTGAGGTGAATACCGAAATTCCGACCGGCGGGGTGATTCCGATTGCGGTTTGGGGTACGCCTGACGGACAACGCGCTTATGCCGCCAACCTATTGGGTACGCCACCTCAGTTGCTGAGCAGCCTGACGGTCATCGATATTCCCGGCAAGAAAAAATTGAGCGATATCAATTTGGCGGCGGATTATGATCCGGTCTCGGGGGCAATCAGCGGTGAAGCCTATGGCCTGTTACCGATCCAAACACCGGTCAGTCCAGATGGAAAGTATGTGCTCACCGCCAACACCTTGAGCGCCAGCGTTACCATTGTCGATACCGCGGCCCATAAAGTTATCAAAAGCCTGGCTTGCGAACCCGGCTGTCATGGTATTCACTTCGGCATGAAAAAAGGCGGCGGCTACTACGCTTATGTGGGCAGCAAGTTTGCCAATGACCTGATTATCATCGATATGGATAAACTTGAAGTGGCGGGTCGTGTGCTACTGGCGGATAGTCACGATGCCAGCATCGTTGCTCATAACGGTATGGGTGGCCAAGGTATCCTGCCACTGCCGCTGGTCGAACACGGCCATCTCAAGGAAACCTTGAAACTGGCAGGTAAAAAACAGCTCAGTGCCGATGTTGAAGGCTGGTTACAGCAGTTAACCAAAGAACAAAAAGGGCTATAAGTTACGCTGAAAATCATGACAGGAGCGACGCCCGTGCCGCTCCTGTCCCCCTGTTTTGCATTTGCCGAGGGGAGATGCCGGTTTTCAAGGGCCGTTAACCTGACGATCCTTGAAAAATGAATGCAAATCGACGAGATTTCACAGTAATCCGCGCTTGAAGCGATAACAAAACTCGGTCGCGTGGCAAAGGGTTGGGTTCGGTGGCATGGTAGGTGTCGTTGATCGTGGGTTTCACCTTGCTGGTCCTCAAATTGTTCCAGGCGAATTCTGCTTTCGTCGCGCTGTCTGGACCGCCGCCGGTAACGATGCCGCAGTGGCGGCAGCCGTGATCAAGGACGGCGGAAACACAGATCAGACCATCGAAACACTCCAAGCTGCCCGGCTCAAGATGTTTGTCGCCCCCTTGATGTTCGCCACCCTTTATGCCTTTTGGCTACAATAGGCGTCATCCTTCCGCATGACGCCTGCCTGAGACTCCAGCCGGTGTTGTAGAACACGCCAATTTGCCGCCTCAAGGCTCAAACCGACAAGGCCGTTTCGGCCTGAGTCAGCCAATGAATCACCAGAAACCAGACGCTGAGCAGCAACATCGTTTGTTGGCGCAGTGTGCCGCCGAGCAACGGTCATGGCACGATCTCCAGGCGGCTCTGGGCTTTCATTGGGCTGGCGGGATGCTCGAAAGTGACCGAGGGCATCGGGTAATCAGGATCATTTTTGTAAGGAATCGCTCATTCAGAAGACCAAGGTATGACGATCCAATCCGTCACGTATCGGGAGAAAAAATGACTACAACAGCGTCGCAACAAAACTGTCCGGACGGTATCGAACCGGCCGAATTTCATCAATTGGTTTCGCTACGGGCTTATGGCAAAGCCGAAGCCAGGGATTTCGCCCCCGGCCACGAGCTGGAAGACTGGCTGGAAGCCGAACAAGAGGTAACAAAACAATGCCATTACCGAGTACATTCCGCCGAGTAACAACGAGCAAGTCAATAGCTCAATAAAACAGACTCTTTAACTTCCCGAGGAACAAAAATAATGACGTCAATTACCCAGCCGAAACGACGTTGCCTCGGCTTCATGACAATAGCGATGCTGATCAGCGCCAACGCCAACGCGGTTTCCGATTTTCAAGTTTGGTTGCCGATCAATATCAACGCCAAATTGTCGGCGCATTGGCGCGGTTTTTTGGAGTTTCAGCCACGGGTGGGTAATGATGCCGAGAATTTGACATCCATGATCGTCAGGCCCGCTATTGGCTGGGCGGTGAATGACAAGGCCACGTTTTGGCTGGGTTATTTGATGAGTGCGGATACCGTCTCGCTGGATTCGGACACTTACCGGATCGAAAACCGCGCCTTTCAGGGGTTTTCCTGGCGAGATACCGCCAACGACAAGCAATTTATCTGGGAAGTGCGTAATCGTTTGGAAGAGCGCTTTTTGCCCCGCAACGCCGACCCCAGTATCCGTTGGCGAACTCGCCTGCGGGTAGAACAATTGCTGCCAAATTCGCCGTGGTCGATTATTGCTTCGGAGGAAATCTTCATCAATCTCAACGACAACCAAAACAACGCCCAATTACAAAGCGGCGCTCAGCAAAATCGCTTGTATCTGGGCGTGGGATACCGCTTTGCGCCGCAAGTTCAGGTGGAAACCGGCTATTTGTACCAACATGTCTGGCGCAATCAGCCTTCGGTTGATCAGGATAACAATATCTGGATGAGTAATCTCAATCTCAATTTCTGAGCCGCTTGGCGGTATTAAACAGGGGTTTAAGCGTGCTCGGAGATCAAAACCTACATCTTACAGGGGAGTCCGCTGATGTTAACGCTCGAATCACCACATGCCACTTATGCAAGTTTTGCGCAAGCCGTCGCATACGAATGGCTGGTCGGCAACGGCATCGGCGGTTTTGCCTGTGGCACGGTCGCCGATGCCAACACCCGCCGCTATCACGGCCTGTTGGTGGCGGCGCTGACGCCGCCGGGCGGGCGTACTTTGCTGGTCGCCAATCTCGACATATCGGTGAGCTATCTGGGTCGGGATTATGCCTTATTCAGTAATGAGTTTGCCGACGGCACCGTAGCTCCGGAAGGCTTCCAGCATCTGCAGGCGTTTTATCTCGACCAGGGCTTACCGGTCTGGCGCTACGCGGTCGCCGATGCCTTGATCGAAAAACGCATCCTGATGCAACCCGGCCACAACACCACGCTGATTGAGCTGAAGATTTTACGCGCCTCGAGCCCGCTGGCCCTTACGCTGACGCCGTTATGCACCTATCGGGATTATCACTCCCACACGCAAGGCGGCTGGATACCGAACCTGCAGGCGGGGCTTGACGGGGTCGAGATCGCGGCGTTTCCGGGCGCGCGTACCTACCGCATCCGCTGCGAGCAGGCCGGGTTTAGCGCCCGGCCCGATTGGTATTGGCGGTTTAAACATCGGGCGGAAGCGGCGCGCGGCCTGGATGACACGGAAGACCTGTTTTGTCCCGGCCATTTCAAGCTGGCTTTGCGCGAAGGCGAACAGGCG
>Ga0207952_1000253_pt1 | contig 52178 bp, 31 predicted proteins | sample SubbioR12Aug_8Ca_FD_184831 | JGI IMG/M metagenome (GOLD analysis project Ga0207952, IMG submission 184831) | Serpentinite rock and fluid subsurface biosphere microbial communities from McLaughlin Reserve, California, USA - CR12Aug_8Ca (SPAdes) | ecosystem: Environmental > Terrestrial > Deep...
CCATTCAGGCGCTCACCCGCCGCTTCGGACCCACAGCGGCCCTCGATGGGGTGAGTCTTTCCCTGCCGCGCGGCGCTGTGTATGGGCTCGTCGGCGCGAATGGAGCGGGCAAGACCACCCTCATCAAGCACATCCTCGGTTTGCTTCGTGCGGAAAGCGGTTCGGTGCGCGTGTTCGGACTCGACCCCGTGTCCGATCCTGTCGGGGTGCTCTCGCGGATCGGCTACCTCTCCGAGGAGAATGACCTCCCGGGGTGGATGCGCGTGGACGAACTCCTGCAGTATTCGCGCACATTCTATCCTGCCTGGGACGAGGCGTACGCCGAGGAACTGCGGAAGACGTTCGCGCTTGACCCAGCCGCCAAGGTGAAGTCGCTGTCCAAAGGGCAGCGTGCGCGGGCGGGCTTGCTGGTCGCGCTGGCGTACCGCCCCGAACTACTGGTGCTCGACGAGCCATCGTCCGGGCTTGATCCCATCGTTCGCCGCGACATCCTCGGCGCCGTCATGCGCACGGTCGCGAGTGAGGGGCGCACGGTGCTCTTTTCGTCGCACCTGCTCGACGAAGTGGAGGAAGTGGCCGATCACGTCACGATGATCAGCGCCGGCAGAATCGTGCTGAGCGCGCCACTCGCGGCGATTCGGGAGTCGCATGGCACGCTCGCCAAGGCATTCGTTGCGCTGGTGGGAAGCGGCGGGTTGTCGGCCGCGGAGGCGTAGCGCGTGCCGTCTCCCATTCACGCAATTGGGTGGGAGTTTCGCAAGCGGCATGCCTGGCCGCTGATCGCGATGGGTGTCTACTTGGTCGTGCTGGCCGCGATCAAGCTCTTTGGACTTGGGCCGATTGCCGAGATCACGTTGGTGCCGCCGGATGGGCGGGGCGCGGCGCTGATCGGGCCGCTCTCGACCACGTACATCTACTACCTCGCCGTGTTCAGTTTCGGACTCTCTGGCGACCTTGGTGCGCAGCAGTCGATCTATCCCACGCGATTCTTCACGCTGCCGGTGCGCACCGAGGCCTTGGTGCTGGGCCCGATGCTGTATGGCACTGCCGCCGTCGCGCTGTTGGTGGAGACGGCGATGTTGCTCGCACGCTGGCCGTGGGGAATCGACACGCCCGTCATCTGGCCAGCGCTGCTGGCAGCGGTGTTTCTTGCGTGGACGCAGGCGCTGATGTGGATGCCCTACGGCATACGTGGAGCGCGCGTGGTCGTCACGGTGATCTGGCTCGTGCTGCTGGACGTTGTGGTGCTGCTGGCGATGTACTTCAAGGTGTCGGAGCCGGTGATGCTGGCGATTTTGGCGCCGCAACTTCCGCTGGCGTATTGGACAGCCTGCTACGCGGTCGGGCGGGCACGCCGCGGCGACGTGCCCGATTGGCGCCCGGCTGCGGCGACGAGCGCGGCGAGGATGGGTGCAGGAACTGATGGTGTCGCCGAGTCGCGAGCACCGCAGGTCGCAGGCTTTGCATCACGAGCCCGTGCGCAGTTGTGGTTCGAGTGGCGGCGTCAGGGGCGGACGCTGCCGGCGCTGGTGGCGATGGTGTTGCCGGTTGAGCTCGCGCTGTTCTGGATTGCACGCGATGCGCCGCTGCTCCTGCTCGAGCTGGTGTTGTTTGCGCTCATTACACCGCCGTTGCTTGCCGGTTTTGCGGCCACCATGGTGAGCAAGGCGAGCCCCGACGCGCGCGATTCCCAGGCGATCTCACCGTTCATTGCCACCAAACCGCTGTCGAGTGCCGTACTTGTCGGCGCCAAGTTGCAGATGGCGGCGTGGAGCACGGCGGCCACCTGGGCGCTGGTGCTGGCTGCGATTCCGCTCGCGTTGTGGTGGTCGGGCAACTGGCCGATGGTTGCCGAGAAGACCAATCGGTTTGTGTTCACGGTCGGCGTGCCGCGCGCGGTTGTGTTCGCCGTGCTCGTGGTTGTGGGGTTGATGGCGACCACGTGGAAGCAGCTTGTGCAGGGTCTCTACCTCAGCTTGAGCGGGCGGGCATGGATTGCCACGGCGACTTTGTTGGCCGCTCTTGCGCTCATTATTGTCATCGGGCCGCTGGTACAGTGGGTCGTTGAGAGCGATGATGCACAAGCGGCAGTGTGGAATGCGCTGCCAGTGATGCTTGCGCTCCTCGTGGCGGGCAAGACGATCGCCGCCAGCTGGGTTGCTGCGCGCCTGGCCCGGAGCGGATTGGTTACCGATCGTACGCTGGTGCGTGGCGCCGTGCGCTGGCTTGTAACCGTTCTGGTGCTCTACGGGGCACTCGCCTGGATGGTCACAGGGCCGCTCGTTCCGCAGTACTTCCTTGTGCTCCTCGCCATTCTGGCCATTCCGCTCGCGCGCCTCTCGGCCGCGCCGCTGGCGCTCGCGTGGAACCGGCACCGATGACGGCAGTCAGTAGCGGAGGAACGCCGCGGGGCAGGAAGCGACTCGTCGCTGTGCTCGTAGCGATCATCTGCCTGCCGGCGCTGCTGGCGGCGACACTGGCTGTTTCGTTCTACACGCGGAACCAGAGCAACGGGACGATCGTTTCATCGGGAATCACGCGCGAGTATCTGCTCCATGTGCCGAAGAGCTACGACGCCGCCAAGCCGACATCACTCGTCATCAGTCTCCACGGCGGTTCAATGTGGCCGGCTGCGCAGCGGAAGGTTGACATGTGGGATCGAGTCGCCGACGCGAACGGGTTCATTGTCGTCTACCCCTCGGGTGTAAGCGGGCGCGGGCCTCGGGCGTGGAGCGCAGGACGCGACCCCGGGCTGACGCGGGACGTTCGTTTCATTTCGGACCTGATCGATACGCTCCGCGCCAGCTACAACATTGACTCGACCCGGATCTATGCGAACGGACTGTCCAATGGCGGCGGTATGGCGTTTGCGCTCTCGTGCAAGCTCTCGAACCGGATCGCGGCGATCGGCGTCGTGGCGACGGCGATATTCCTGCCGTGGAACAGGTGCACCGACGAACGTCCGGTGCCAGTGATCGTGTTTCAGGGGACGGCGGACCGCGCCGTTCCGTACAATGGCGGAACATCGTGGGTGGCTCCGGATGAATTTCCAAACATTCCGGAATGGACCGCGCGATGGGCGGCACGAAACCGGTGTCGGCCGGCACCGTCGGAGTGGCAGGTGGCCCCTGATATCGTGAAGATCGAGTATCCGAATTGCGCCGATCGTTCGGCTGTTGTGCTCTTTCGCGTAGAAGCGGGCGGCCACACCTGGCCGGGCGCGAAACCGATGGCTGAGTGGTTTACCGGAACCACGACGCAGAGCATTGACGCATCGGAGCTGATGTGGGTGTTCTTTCGGACGCACCCCCTGCGGGATACCGTGGTGCAGTAGCGCACGAAACCACACCCGGTTCGATCCGTAGGTAATGTGTGATCCACAGGAGCCGCTGATGGCCGGCAGTAAGAGAACGTGGACGGTGGTGGCCGTCCTTTTCACGGTCGTGAATGTCGCGGCTGCGATTTACGCAGCCTGGCTCAGCGAGCAGATGCACGCCGCCGGGCACGTCGCGGCGTCGTTCCTCGGTGTTTACTGGGTGCGCTGGCTCAATCGCGGTCAGCCGGAGCGTGGCGAGAGCACCGCCACGCTCGAGGCGAGTCGGATCGAGGCGCTCGAACAGTCAATTGACGCCGTGGCGCTTGAAGTTGAGCGCCTCGGCGAGGCACAGCGATTCGCGGAGAAGCTGCACGCGGAGCGAGTGGGGGTTCGGCAGCCTGAAATGAAGTAGCCGGGTCGCGGGGCAAAACCCTCGTAACCGAACAGGGCGCCGTGGTGTCATAATGAAGGTGCCTGGCCCGACCCAGGCGCCTCGACCCCTGTCCCGTCGCCAACATGTCGCTTCTGCCCCCACTGCCGATGATCGGTCGCGCCGTCAGGCTCTTGCTGGCGGCATTATTGGCAGTCGGCCTTTCGGCGTCAGCCGCTGTGGTGCGCGCGCAGAGTGGCACGGAGATCATCCGCGGCCGGGTGCTCGGGCCCGACGGTACCGGTCTCGCCGGCGCGGAAGTGCAGGTCACGGGGCTCGGTTCGCAGATCAATCAGCGTACACGGACCGACCAGCGGGGCGCGTTCACCGTGCTTTTCACGAACCCCGAGGCCGAGTATCTGGTGGCGGTGCGAAAGATCGGGTTCACCTCCACGGCTCAGCGCCTGAGTCGTGTGGGCATATCGAACTTGCTCAACATCGATATCACCCTGCGCGCCGCAGCGCAGATGCTCAACACGGTGACGGTGGCGGCGAACGAGGAACAGGGCGTACCGCGCGCTGTGGGTGAAGTGGCATCGGGCGACCTTGCCGAGGCGCTTTTTCTGGCCGACCCGAGCAACCTGATGCAGTTACTGCTTTCGATCCCCGGCATAGGGACGCTGTTCGATTCGACGGCCGCGCAATCGTTGAGTACAACGACGCTCGACGGCGCAAACTTCCGGGGTAGAGACCTGCCGCCGGATGCGTTGGCGTCGGCACGCGGCATCTCGTCGTCGGCCGACCCCGCGAGAGGCGGGTTCTCCGGAGGCAATGTCTCGGCCACGCTCAGGGGCGGCACTGACATCTTCGCTGCCACGATCCGTGGCAACGCCACCGAGCCGTCCGCCATGGCCTGGAGCGACCCCGCGTGGACGCGGCCGCTGACGACGAGCCTCAATAGCAGCGGCACGGTGAATGGGCCGATCGTCAAGGGAAAAATGCGGTACAACGTGTCGTGGAACGCGGGTCATCGGTCTACCGACTGGTTTTCGCTGCTCGTGCCACGCGCGGATGTGCTGGCACAGCAGGGCGTGACGCTCGACACCGTGTTTGCCGTGCGTGATGCGCTCACGTCACTTGGCGTTCCTTTGACGTCGAGCGCGATTCCCTCGCGACAGGGGGGTGGCAACTTCACTATCTCCGACGTCATCGATTTTGCACCGAGCGCAACGACGTCCATTCGGGTGAGCCACAACGGCAACTGGAGCAGCGGCGTCAGCGATGCGACCAATGTGAGTGCCTACCCGACACGCGCGACCAGAAACGGCTTTAGCGCCCAGCAGTTTGGAATTCGGGCAAGCGGGTTCATCAAGGGGCTGCTCAACGAACTCACGATCTCGCACAACGCGGCCAGTGACCACACCGACCCATACCTCTCGCTGCCATCGGCCAACGTGCGCGTAGGGACGAGCTTCAGCGACGGGCGCAGCGGTCTCTCAAACCTGCAGTTTGGGGGTGGTTCAGGGAACTCGTACGACCGCAGCACCGGCACAGAGATCATCCACGAACTCTCCTGGCTCCCCAAGAACGGCAGCCACAAGGTCAAGATTGGCGGACGCTTCTCTGCTGACCGGAGCGATTCCTTCTTTCCGTCAGAGTTGCCGCTGCAAGGGCGGTACACCTACCTGACGATTGCCGACCTCGAGGCAAACCGTCCCGCGTCGTACGACCGGGTCCTCAACACACCAACGCGGAAAACCAGAGGAACGAACTCGTCCGTGTGGATTGGCGATGAGTGGGTAGTGTCCAAGGCCTGGCAAGTGCAGACCGGACTCCGGTTCGACCTCTCCAACCCGGAGACCGAGCCGCAGTACAACGCCAAAGTCGACTCCGTCTTCGGCATTCGGACTGACCGCATTCCGAATGACGTTGGCATCAGTCCGCGACTCGGTTTTTCCTGGGCGTCCAAGGCGCGACTCGGCCGGAACGCACCAGGCGGCTCCGCAACGCTCGGTGGCATGTCGGCCGGGCAGATGCAGATGATGTCGCCGGCGCTGATTTCCTCGCTCATCGAAATGGAACGTTCGGGCGCGAGCACGCTCCCCGGCATCGGCGTGACAGGCACGATTGGCGCGTTCCGCGGCGTGACGAACCCGTCGACTATTGCGGACTATGTGGCGTCGACCGGGCTGAACACGCGCGTGGTTCTCTCCTGCGTTGGTACAGCCGTGCCGATTCCTGATTGGGGCACGCTCACGGAGGGTCCAGCACAGTGCGCGAACGGTAGTGGGGTGACCAACTCCATCGCGAGCCCGCTCGTGCGCGTCTTCGATCCCGGGTTTCACGCGCAGACCAGCTGGCGCGGCAATGTGAGTGTGGACGGTATTCGCATTCCAAACAAATGGATTGTCCGGCTCACGGCATCGGCCAACTACAACACTCACGGGCAGAGCGGAATTGACCAGAACCTGAACCCGACGCCCAAGTTTCAGCTCGCCAGCGAAGGCAATCGGCCGGTGTTTGCGGACGCAGCCGCGATCGTCCCTGCGACGGGGAGCATCTCGCAGGCGGCATCGCGGCGTTCTCCGCTCTTTACCACGGTCACAAAGACGGTGTCCGACCTGCGCCAGTACAACTGGCAATTGCAGGCGTCGGTATCACCACCGCGACCGCTCTTCCGCGAGCGGCTGCAGGTGCAGCTCAACTACACGCTCGCGCGCGGCGAACAGGAACAGCGCGGCAACTCGCGTGTGGGAATCATCGGCAGCCCCTTCACCAAGGAATGGGTGCGCACCAACCAGCCGACGCACGTCTTCCGCGCAAATCTGAATGGGCGTTTCTGGTGGCTGAATGCCGGAATCAATGCGAACCTGCTATCCGGCATACCGTTCACGCCGATTGTGAGCGGAGACATCAACGGTGACGGAATGAACGGCAACGACCGTGCGTTCATTCCCGACCCCGGCACGATTCCCGATACGTCGCTCGCCCGCCAGATGAACGAACTCATCGCGCGCGCACCGGGCGCGGCACGCAACTGCCTCACCTCGCAGCTCGGCAGGTTGGCGGGGGCGAACAACTGCCGCATGCCGTGGCAAGTGCGGATTGACGTGACGGCGAGTCTCACGCCGCCATCGAGTTGGGGGTACAGCGACCGCTTGCGCGTGACCTTTCAGACGCAAAATGCGAGTGGTGGATTGGTGCGACTCTTCGGGCTGCAGAACACGCCGCTCGGCCAGTCCACGCTCAGCACTTCGCCAAACAACACGCTGTTGTATGTGTCCGGGTACGATGCAGCCGCGCAGCGCTACAAGTACCGCGTGAATCAACTCTTTGGACAGCCGACCAACTACGGCCAGCTCCGGCAGCGGTTTGCGCCCATCCAGATGTTGCTGGGCATGGAGTACAAGTTGGGCGGCCCGCCGATCAATCCCGTTTCGCGGGCGATGGGCTTTCGCGAGCCGGTGGGCAAGGAACAGTTGACCGACGTGCAGCGTCGCGCGGCGGTGGCCAGGCTCAAGAAGGATCCGGCGACGCCGCTGCTGCGAGTGAAAGACTCGCTCGCACTCTCGCCCGATCAGGTGGGGACGCTGACTGCACTGAGCCAGGAGTACGACGCTCGCGCCGAGGCGGCGCTCAAGCCACTGACCGACTGGGTGCGCCGCAAGGGGACGCGGATTTTCGACCAGGACCTCTCGCCCAAGCTGTCGGCGGCGCGTGCGTCACTGGCGAAGATTCAGGCGGAGTACGACAAGAAGGCGAAAGACGTGTTGACGGCTGAGCAGAGCACGCGCATGACGGGGTTGCCGAAGGCGCGGTAGGATTGGGGGCTGCCCGGGACTTACATACTCGCAGTCAACTGCGCCTGTTCACCTGGAGAGCCAAATGCGTATAGCGTCGATCGTCGGACTGCTGGTGCTTGTCGCGACGACGGCGACACCTGCGAGATCGCAGGAGGGTCTCGCGGCCAGTGCACTGGCCAACAGTCAATTTTCCTGGATTCGGCGAGCCGCACCTGGCTTTCGTGTCTACTTCCAGGCCGGGAGCTATGCGGCGCAACATCAGGACAGTCTGGTCGCCCGTCTGCCGATTGCACTGCAGCATGCGCGCACGCTGGTCCGCTCGTCAGCGCCGGCCGACCCGATCGACCTGTTTTTTGTTGAGACGCGAGAGGCAATGACCAGACTAGTCGGCGCACGCGCTACCGGTTTCGCGCACCAGTCGGCACGAGCAGTGTTTCTCATGACTAACCCGACGTGGCGGGCCTTCGAGCGCCACGAGGTCATGCATGTGGTGGCGTGGCATGCGTGGGGTCCGCCGGCTGCCAGGAACGACTGGTTGCAAGAGGGACTGGCGCAGGCGGCGGACGGTCGCTGCGGCGAATTCACCAACGAAGAGGTACTCCGCGGCCTGACGCGCCAACACGGGTGGGTGAGGCTTGAGGACATGCTGGTGAAATTCAGGCAGCAACCGGATCTGCGCGCTTACCTTCAGGCGGCGGCCTTCACGCGCTACCTGCTCGATCGTTACGGGTCGCCAGCCGTGGAGAATCTGTGGCGAAATGGTGCGACCGCCGACACGCTCATCGACGGCCGCTCACTCGCCGCCATCGAGCAACGATGGCGTGAAAACACAGCATCGGGCGGCCAACCGGACGCCCAACGCCTTGCCGCGATTGACACGGAAGGCTGCGGAGTGGTGGCGCCGGCCCAGTGACTGAGTGCGGGTTGCCTGCAGCACCTGGCCTCCGCATCTTGGATCTGGGCGAGCAGGGCGCCTCCCGTCCGCGGAAAGGACTGAGTCCACCTGAGAGATGATGGTGAATCGGTGCACGATTCGCTCGACCCTCCTTGAGCCCGACGTCAGCGGACCCCGGGCTCCTTCAGGAGGCTCTTCGTGCCCGTTCGTGCTCTGCCTGTCCGTCCGGATCTGGACCAGCTCAAACACCAGGCCAAGGATCTCCTGCGCGAGATCCACTCTGGTGATGCCGCCGCAATTGCCGACCTGTTCGAGTTTCATCCGGCTCCGCCGGTCCCCGCCGCGGCCAAGCTCGCCGATGCGCATCTCACGCTTGCGCGCAGCCACGAAGCGTCGAGCTGGCCGCGGCTCACGCAAGCCGTTCAACTCGCCGATGCGATCTGGGAAGACGATCTCGCGGCCGTGCGTGCGCTCATCACGGCGAATCCACATCTGCTCCACGAACAGGTCCTGATTCGCGCCAACAGCAACTGGGGTCCGCCGATGACGTACGCGGCCAACCTCGGTCGCGACGCGATCATCAACTACCTGCACGCGGCCGGCGCCAAGGACCTCAAATCCGCAGCGGCGCGCGCCGCGCTGCAAGGCCACGTTGGCACGGCGCGCATGCTCTACGACAAGGCCGGGCGTCCACCACTCGACGACGGCGCACTCGGCGGCCCGGCGTACACGCTGAGCGCCGATGGCACGGCGTTGTTGCTGGCGATTGGCGCACCGCTGCGCGCCGGCCCAGGATGTCCGGCGGAAGTCGTGCTGCAGACCGACTCGAGAAAACCGGATGCCAAGCACGCCATTCTCGAGATGTATGCGCAGCACGGACTGGAGTTTCCCGACACGGCGCCGATAGCGCTGCATCGTGGACGGCTCGATCTGCTGGAAGCGCATCTCCGTCGTGACCCACAGCTGCTCACGCGGACTTTTTCCCATAGGGAGATCTACCCCACCGAACTCGGGTGCGCGGACCCAATCGACGCGACCGTCGGCACTCCGCTTGGCGGCTCGACGCTGCTGCATATGTGCGTCGACTACGACGAACTGGAGATCGCGCGCTGGCTGCTCGATCGCGGAATGAGCCCGAACGTGAAAAGCGCCGTGGGCGCGAGCGGATTCGGCGGACACACACCTTTGTTCAATACGGTGGTGTCGCAGCCGAACTTCTGGATGAACTATGGCAAGCGCGGGCCGTTTACCGCGCCATTCACGGAACTTCTGCTGGCGCACGGCGCGGAACCGAATGTCCGCGCGTCACTCTGGAAGCGGTTGCATCCCGGACACGGAGACTCCAGGCGCCACGACTACCGCGATGTGACGGCACTGTCGTGGGGCCAGCGGTTTCACGATCCGATATTTGTCAGCGAGCCGGCGATGCGGATGATTGAGGCCGCGGGTGGCGTGGTGTAGCACGCGGCCAGCGTCGGGACCTCCGGGGCAGCGAGTGAGGGTTTCCTTGATTCTCCGCGCACGGCCACAGCACCAGTATTCCCACAGGTGCAATTCCTGAGGCATGTATGGTTTCCGCCATTTCTTCCTCGACCAGAGCGCTTGGCTTCTGGTCAGCCGCGCTCGCCACAGTCTTCGCCATCGCATACGATGTCGGCCAGATCGCAGAGTGGCTGGGATGGCTGGGCTCGAACGGTGGACCAGAAAGTTCAAGCACGCCACTCGGTTTCGTCGTACTGCTCACGCCATCGCTTTTTCTTGGTTCCGCATTTCTGGTTCTGATCGTCTGTGTTAACCACCTTGCCACACCAGACCGCAAGATTTGGAGCGAGACGGCCGTCGCATTCGCCACCGCGTACGCCGTCTTGATCAGTCTGAATTACTACGTCCTGCTGACGCTCGTTGCGCCGCGACTTGCCACAGGCCGAGTAGCGGGCATCGAGCCGTTCCTCTTCACCCCTTTCGATTCGTTCCTCTACTCAGTCGACATCCTCGGTTACAGTTTCATGAGCGTGGCGACCTTCCTGGCGGCACGCGTCTTCACGGGCGACGGACTTGAGCGGCGGGCGCGGTTGTTCATGACCGCCAACGGACTCCTGCTCCCCTTTCTTGCGCTCCAGATTTACTACCACTGGCTGATCTGGATCGCCGCACTCTGGGCAGTCACATTCCCAGCATCGACGTGGACGATGGCGCTGATGTTTCGGCGTATACCGAGCCGAGCCCCCGGACAGGCAGGCGTAACGGCATAACGGTTAAGTTGCGACGTCGCGACACAGCGAGTTCCTCTGCTCTGCATATACGGTTCCACCGGTTACACAGGGCGCCTGATCGTCGCTGAGGCGCTCGCGCGCGGGTTACGACCCACGCTGGTAGCCCGCAACGCCGATGCCGTGCGCACACAAGCTGAGGCGCTGGGCCTTGAATGGCGCTCGGCGCCGCTCGATGACGCCACGCGGCTCGATGCCGCGCTCCGGGGCGCACAGGTGGTGCTCCATTGTGCCGGCCCGTTCGCACAGACGTGGCGCGCGATGTCCGATGCGTGCTTGCGTGCCGGTGCGCACTACCTGGACATCACCGGCGAGATCGCGGTGTTTGAGGGACTTGCGGCGCGCGACATTGAGGCGAAAGCCGCAGGAGTGATGCTCATGCCGGGAACGGGATTCGATGTCGTACCGTCGGACTGCCTCGCCGCCCATCTCGCGGGTCAGTTGCCGGATGCCACACATCTCACGCTGGCTTTTCAGGCGTCGGGGGGCGCCTCGCGCGGCACATCGCTGACAATCATCGAAGGGCTCGGTCAGCCCGGCGCCGTGCGGCGAAACGGAAGTATCGTATCCGTGCCACAGGCCTGGGACTCGCGGGCGATCGATTTTGGTGATGGGCGCCCGCGCGAGACCATGACGATCGGATGGGGCGATGTCTCCACCGCGTACCACAGCACGGGGATTCCCAACATTGCGGTATACACCGCGGTGCCGACGACGGTGCGGCTGTCGGCCATCGCCTCACGGTACGTCGGTCCGGTACTGCGCAGCGCGCTTGTCCGGCGCATGCTGCGTGCGAGCGTGAGGGGCACGATCGACGGGCCGGACGCGGCAACTCGTGCGGGCACCGTGAGCCTGCTTTGGGGCGAGGCAACGGCCGCCAATGGTGCAACGGTTACGGCACGGCTGCGCGCGCCGAACGCCTACACGCTAACCGCGCAGACGGCAGCGCTCATTGCCACCAAGGTCCTGAGTGGCAACGCGCCGCCCGGGTTTCAGACTCCGTCACGTGCGTATGGAGCAGAGGTGATCCTCGAAATCCCGGGCGTGACGCGAAGCTCGGACTAGTGCATGCCCTCCCAGCCGTCGCGCCACCACGCGTGCCACCACGACCACGGCGATTCCACGCGGCGGATCCACTCCATGGCCGGATCGCCAATGGGTGCGCCAGGAGGCGCCGTAAGTGCCGCAGCCCGCGCGGCGCCGGCTGGGCGTTCAAGGAATCGTTTGATATCGGCGGCCAGCAGCGAAGCGTGCGCTGCACCGGGACTGTTGGCTCCGGCGTCGGCCGGGCGCGCCATCTCCGCCATCCGTCGCTGCAGCTTAAGCGTGGCGATCGCGCGGACCTGCGGCATGCCCGCATTCTCCGCGAGCGTCATCACGGCGTCGTGCACTACGCGGTCCACCGCGCGCTGGATCTCCGCCTCGTAAGGCGAGTGGCTGTCGGATGGCGCCGATGCCGCAAAGAGTGCGTCAAGCAACCCCTCCAGGCCGGGCTGCGTGGCATCGAACATCTTCTGTTCAACCATGCGGGCTGCCCGACTGTCGTCGAGCAGTTCCGAGACGATGAGGTCCGCCGTCACCATGGCGGGTGTGATGGCGTCAAACATCGGTCCGGTGTTGCGCGGGAACAGTTCGCGTGATCCGCCGTATCCCGGCGGACGCGGTGGGATGCGCTTGAGCAGCGCATCCGGCAGCGCGAGTGCCGACGGCGCCAGGGCCGACATCAGGGCGCGCATCGCCGCATTCTGCTCGGCGGCCGGCACCGGGCGCACAGGCTCGAGGCCATCGCCGCGTTGCGCATAGGTGTAGTAGATACCGCCGAGCGCTGTGGCCGACGACTGGAGAGCATAGCGGTGATGGAGATAGACTGGAACGAGCACTTCCTCCAACTGCGCGAGCGGCGTGTTTCGCTTGATGGCGTTTTCGCCAAACCGTGAAAGCGCCACTCGGCGCACTTCCATGATTCGCGTGAGTTCCGCCGCCTGATCCGTGCCGTTCACCCACTGGTCCACACGCGGGTTGGCGCCAAGATCCTGGTTGCTCATGTAGCGAACGTCTCGCGCCCATGCGCGGTCGAGAATCTGGTCGAGTGCCTGCGCCTCGTTGGTGCCGGGCGGGAAATCCTGATACCCAAAGGCGATAGAGACCTTGTCCCAGTCACCGATCTCGTTCGTGTAGGCCTGCGAGATATCGAGCGTGCCGTTGGGGCGCAGGGTCACCAGTGGCATCGGGTAGTCCATCACGCTGATACGGCCGGCATCACTGTTGTAATAGTTGTGCCCGAGTCCAAGGGTATGGCCAATCTCGTGTGCCGACAGCTGGCGGATGCGCTGGAGCGACCACTTTTCGATATCAGGGGTCCTTTCGTCGCCGTTGGCGTACGGCTGCAACAGCCCCTCGAAGAGCATCCAGTCGTGCCGAACGCGGAGCGAACCCAGCGTGACGAGCCCCTTGATGATCTCGCCGGTGCGCGGATCGGTGATGCTTGCACCGGTGCTCCAGCCGCGCGTGGAGCGATGCACCCAGTTCACGACGTTGTAGCGGACATCGTGCGAGCTGGCACCATCGGGGAGCATCTCGACGCGGAATGCGTTACGGTAACCCGCTGCGGCAAACGCCTGATCCCACCAGCGCCCGCCTTCGAGCAGCGCGGTGCGAATGGGCTCGGGCGTTCCGGGATCGAGATAATAGATGATCGGTTTGACCGGATCGCTGATGGCCGCCGCAGGATTCTGCTTTTTGAGACGATGGCGCGGAATGAACCGCTTGGTCATCGACTCGCCGAGTGGCGTCGAGTAGTCAGCATAGCTGAAGGCGCCATAGCCGGAACGCGGATCGTGTATTCGCGGCGTGTAGTTATTGTCCGGAAGCTCCACAAACGAGTGATGCACGCGGAGCGATGCGGCCTCTGCCGACGCCGAAACGCTGCCCACGCCCTCAAACGCACCACCGCGACCGCCGCGCCCACCACCTCCACCGCCGCCTGCCTGTGCGATGAAGGTCAGCTCGGCTTCCATCTCCGTGTTCTTGGGAAAGTTCATCGTCATCGGCAGGTAGATCGAGCTGCGCGTGTTGTCGAGCCGATAGGAGCCGGGCGTGAGTCGCGGTGCGATGTTCGTGACGTCGCGAATGAGGTAGTCGGTCATGTCCACGAGTACGCGCGCGCCGCCATTGCTCTCGGCGGCCACATTGAAGCCCCAGAGGACCGAACGCGCGAACGCGTCGCGCACGGCACGCACTTCATTGGGGTTCGTGCTGGTGGAGCGGAACCGGTAGTTGGGCTGCACCATCATCACGCGCGAGCCGGCGCGTTCAAAGAAAACGATACGCGATCCCTGGGTGACGCCGCGGTCGAGGCCGATGTCGTTGGACCCGAGTCCCGATGCCAGTCCGGTGAGGTTGAGCACCTCAGTGTTGAAGCGCGGGATCTCCATGAACAGCTGGCCGGCAGCCGAGTCGTAGTAGAGCGGGAAGTAGCCGTCGAGTTTTCGCATCCCGGCGGTGCGATCTTCGATGGTGCGCATCGCCGGGCGTGCCGGTTGCGCGGTCGCCGTGAGTGGCCCAATGGCGATACAGGCGAAAGTGACGAATGTGGCGAGGCGGCCAAACGCTGGCTGGACGGACATGAGGCGATCCTTGAAATGGACTGGAAGTGGAATCGAATCTCGGACTATGAAGTCGGGTGCGCCTACTCCGGAATACGAATTACGCCGACGGAACCTTGTATCTCAATCCTGGTTCCGAACGGCGCCGAGTTGCGCTGCAAATCGGAGAGAATGCGCTGGGCCGTGGCCGGGTCGGCGAGGTGCGGGTTGCCACGGCGGGCCGTGTCGTACGTATTGCCGACATCGAGCGGGAAAAGGCGTACGGCCACCGGCTTGCCATTCTCGAAATCGGTGATCGCAACGATGCCGTCGTACCAGCTCGCCGGATTGCCACCGGCGCGCACGGACCGTTCTGCCGGGCGAGGCGGTGGCGCCCGGCCCGTGGAATCGGGGAAGACGCGCAGGGCGGTTTCCTGGAGCACCTTGATTTCACCCTTGATGAAGAACACGCCCAAGCCGTAGAAAATCGGCTTGCCTTTGTAGATCTCGATGCCGCGCAGCGAATGCGGCCCGCCGCCCATGATCACGTCGGCGCCGGCGTCCACGCAGTTGCGAAACAACGTGATGAGAAAATCCGGCGGCGGCGGTGTGTCGTCATCCATGCCCGTTGTGCTTTCGTGGGCATGGATGGTGAAGACCACCAGATCGGATTGGGCCTTGGCATCCCGCACGGACTTGAGCAGCGCGGCGTGATCGTACAGCTCCATGTCGTAGCTGACACCACTCTTTTCCGAAAGCCGATACGTCTGTTCACCAAACACTACGTCGGTGGCGTCGGCTGCCGGCGCGGGTTCACGCGGCGTGGCGCGGTCCGTCGCGAGCTTGCGGAGCGCGGCAAGCTGTTCACGGTTCACAAGGTTTGTCTTTCTGAGGCGGAGCGTGCTGATCCCTGCGCGCGCCGGCACATCGCCAAAGCGATCGTTTGCACCGGCATTGGGCTTGAAGGTCGACGCCGTCGAAATCAGCGCCACACTCCCTTTTGGCGTGCGCAGAATTCCTGGTGCGCGCGCTTCCTGCAGGGTCTGACCTCCGCCCGAGTGTACGAGACCAGCGGCGTCGAGCAGGCGGCGTGTATCGAGCAGGCCGACCGCTCCAAAATCCGTGGAGTGGTTGTTGGCAACCGACACCATGTCCACGCCGAGGGCCTTCATGTCTTTTGCCAGCGCTCCCTCACCCCACAACAGTCCGTTGCCATAGCCTTCTCCCTTGAATCCATTGAGGTCAATGAAGACGCCTTCCTGATTGCCGATGGTGACGTCACCGGTGCGAATCAGGTCGACGACGCGCTGAAACTCGGTGTTCGGGTGATTGGCCATCGGGTGTGAATAGAGCAGGTCGCCAATACTCACCAGACTGAATGCACCCTTCAGCGACGATGGCCGCGGCGGCGCGGAGAGATAATCGCGCGGGTCGTTGGAAGGCCGTTGGGGTGCGGCTGGCGCTGTCGGCGGCGCCTGTTGCGCGGCCACCGGTGTGACCGGCGCGCTGACGAGAGCTATCGCGAGCAGGGCGGCGAGTTTGGCGCTCATCACCATCTCCGTTCGGTTCAGGTTACGGCGTGCAGCCCTGCGGCGGTGCGCCAGGAATCCGCTCCCACTGGTACGCGTCCACCGCGGATCCCCGAGGAAGATAGGTCAGGGATGAGGTGACACCTGCCCGCGTGACCTGCAGCGTCAGCGTCCGCGTGACGTCAGCCTGCACGGCGTCGAGTGCAACGGCGTAACTCACCGTGTCGCCGTTTTGCAGACCAGCTGTCTGTGCAGTGGAGCCAGCCTTGAGACCCCGGATGACTTTTGGAGTAGTGAGGATCGACGCATTGTCGAAACCGAGATCGAACTGCCGAATCGGCTTGACGGTGCGCCGGAAACAGGGGCCAAAGTCGTCCGACTCGGGCAGCATCAGCCCGCCAGCCATCATCGCGCGGTGGACGCCGGGGCCATCCTCACCAATCTCGGTGCGCAACAGATCGAGCCAGACGGCCTCGGTCAATGATTGGCCCGCGCGCGCGCGGGCAATCATGGTTCTCACCAGATCATCGAGTGAGCGCGCGCCATTCGACGCGCGCCGAATCTTTCCGTTGAGTACCGCGAAGTACATTCCGCCACGGTCGTAGGGCAACACGCGAATCCGCGTGTCCTCCCAGAACCTCGGCGCCACCTGCGCCTCTGGTGTGTCCTTGAGGGCGTTCGTGTAGTAGCGGCTCGCCGTCTTGTTGAGATCGGCCAGGTACTCGTCGGCCGTCATGAGTCCGGCACGCCAGGGCAGCAGTGCCTGATAGTAGACAGCCGTCCCCTCGCTGTACCACTGGCCGATGCCGTTGGCCGTCCACGTGTGTGTCATTTCGTGGCCGAGGATCGATTTCAGATTCTCGCCTGTCACGCCAGTGCCGTACGTGACGATGAACGAGTTGGGGAATGCCGCACCGCCGCCAGCGTTCATCGGGTTGTAGCGCAGGAACACACGGTAGGGCGGCTCGTGCTCGTCTCGGAAGAAGCGACTCATCGCGGCGTGCATGGCGGCCGACCACTGCATGGCCGGGCGCGGATCAAAAGCCGGTTCTCCCACCCAGACCGCAGAAAAGGCACCGGCATTGTTCCGCGGTTCGCGCTTGAGATGGCCGGCCATATACAGTGCAGATCCCAGTCGGCTGACCGGTCCGGCTGGGAGGGAAACGTTGCCATCGCCGAAGCTCGATACGGCTGCTGCGCCCGCACCCATTGCGGCAAGGTCCCAATTGAGCGCAATGCGGTAGGCCGTCGTCGTGCGCGGCATCATCAACATCGCCTGGCCGGCGGAGGAAAAACCATCGCCATCGATGCGAACCCCAATCGGGGGGCCGCCAGCCAGCGCGGGAATGTTCTCCGCAATGAGCCGGTAGCGAACAACGACGTCGCCCTGAACAGCGCGGGAGGCCACCCACTGGCCGGGGCCATTTGGTGAAGCCGCGGCCGCGATCGGCACGACGCCTGTGGCGTCGCGGACTTCGAGTGAGGCCAACACCTGTGGTCTGGCTAAACCGGGCACGAACATACCCATCGAGAGGAACGGCGCACCAGCAGCGACGTTAAGTCCGGGAATCTTCATCTCAATATCGAGATCACCTTTGCCGACCGCCTCACTCATGACACCGGGCTTGATCAGCACAGTCAGTAGGGGTGCCTCCTGCACACCTTGCGCGCGGGCCGCACACGTGGGGAATGATCCCGCCACCCCTGCGGCGAATGCCGCGAACGCCACGTGTGTTGCCGCATGCCGGAGCGTCTTCCGCGCTGCATGCCATTCATTGGACGGACATGTGCGCATACTCAGACGAGTCTCCTGGTGACGGCAAGGCAGCGATCGATTTCATCCGCGTTGTTGAACAGCGCCGCCGCGACCCGGACGGTTCCGTCGCGCACGGTCACTTCGACATTCGCGGCCTGGAACGCGGCACGCAGATCGGCGGTTGGCCGTGTGCTGTAGAACGTGACAATGGCCGAGCGGTTGCCCAGTGGCGTGAAGAGACGATGGCCCTGGTTGTGGAGACCGTTTTGCAGGCGCAACGCGAGGTCATCGATTGTGTGCCTGGCAATGCGGGAGACCCCGACGCGCTCCAGGTACGCGAGCCCTGCGCTCAAGGCGTACACATCGCCAAAGGCACGACTGCAGTAGTCGAACCGCCGGGCGCTCGTGGGGATTTCATAGTCATCGCCCGGCAGCAGGCGGCCGGCGTTCATTTCTCCGTAGCGGTCCAATTGCAGGCGATCGGCGATTGCCGTTCGCACGTACAGCGGCGCGACGCCCCAACCGGCAAGTAGCCACTTGTACGAGCCGGCGCAGAGCACATCCACGCCCGAGGCCACGACATCAATGGGAAACGTGCCCACAGCCTGAATGGCGTCGGCATACACCAGCGCGCCCTTGGCGTGCGCAACGTCGGCAATTGCCTTGAGGTCATGCCGGAGGCCGTTGCGGTGCGACACCCACGCCACCGACACGAGTCGCGTGCGCGCGTCGACAAGCGGTTCGAAATCGCTGGCATCCACAACGCCATTGCGGTGCCTGGCGATGCGAAGTTCAATGCCCTTGAGCTTGGCGAGTTTGCGGTAGAGCACGAACTCCGTGTCATAGTGGAGCTCGTCGATGACCACATTGTCGCCGGGTTTCAAATCCAATCCCGCAGCGACGACGTTTTCGCCTTCGGCCGTGGAGTAGAGCAGGCCGATCTCATCGGGAGATGCCGCGCCGATCAGGCGGGCGAACTGGGCCCGCACCTCATTGCATTTGCCCAGCAACGGGCCAAGCTGGAACGAGTTTCTTGCTTTTTCCTCAAGAAACGCTGTGCCGGCCGCCACCACCTGCCTGGGAATCGGGGCAATGTAGGCCGAGTTGAGAAACGTCCGTTCGCGAACAATGGGAAAATCGTCGCGAACGCCGAGCGGATCGTCGAGGCTGCTCCGCCCTTGCGCTGTTGCGTCCGCCACGGACGCAGCGGCCTCAGCCGGCACCGTCACGGACGCCGCCGCCATCGCGGCGGTCGCGGCGACGAAGGAGCGCCGATCGAGGGGTCGTGTCACCGGCGAACCACCACCGAGCCGCCGAAGGGGTTCACGCCAACTTTGTACCGCGCGGTGAGCGTCATCGTGCGAGTGTCGATCACGCAGACATCGCCGGCGCCGACGTTCATGATGTAGAGCTTGGTGCCATCGGGGGAGAAGAGTGGGAAGCCTGGTCCTCGGCCGATCTTGATGGTCGCGGCTAGCGTCTTTGTCGTGGCATTGATGAGCGCCACATCCTCCGTGGTGCCGTGCGTGGATGCCGCCCATTTGCCGTCGGGTGACACGGCCATACGCCCGGCACCTTTGCCCAGGTCACGGAGCACTTGCGTGACCGTGTCGCGTTTGCTGTCGATCACGTGCACGGTGCCATCGCCGTCGTTGTGAATCCAGACGTCACCGTTGGGCGCGAAGCCCACGCCGACCGGTCCACCCGCAACGGGGATGACCTTGGTGATGGCATCGGTCTTGGTGTCAATCACCAGCACCCGATGGTCATCGCGCATTGGGTAGTAGAGTTTGTCCGTGCCTGGCTGAATGGCCAGGAAGTGGCCGCCGGCCAGCACCACATCAATCTTGCGGATCACGCGCCTGGCGCGTGTGTCGTAGACGACGATTCCCGGAACGTCAGCGTTCTCGAGCCCCACATAGAGCTTGCTGCCGTCGGAGTTGAGCGCGATGCCGTGCGGCGAGGCCGATCCATTGGGGCGCGACGACTTGAAGAACTCCGACTCAATCCGGCCGACTTCCTTGAACGTGGCGAGGTCGAGAATCACGACGTGCGGGCCATTGGGGACGGCCACATAGAGCGTCTTGCCATCAGCGCTGACGGCACTTTCGTGTGGCTCGTTGCGTGCGGTGAACTTGTTGAGAATTGCGCCGCTTCGCATGTCGAGTTCATAGGCCGTAAAATCGGCGTGACTCAGCGCCACAACGGTGTGTGATTGCGCGGGCGCCGTCTGGGCGACAGCAAGCGCCGCGAGCGAAAGCCATATCGTGCGCATCGTCAACGTCCTTGGTTTGGGCGACGCATGCCGCGTGAGGCGAATCTCAGGTCTGGCCGACTGCTCGAATATGGACGGCTGCGACGGTTCCTGACAGTCGGATTGTGGCGCTGCGCGGTCGATGGCCGTACGTTTGGCCAAGGCATCTGACCGGTGTGCCGGCGCTGCGCCCTATCGAGGAATCCGAGATGCAATCACGTGATATCACCCGCCGTGAACTGATTGCCAATGCGGGTCGGCTCGCGGCGGTTGCCGCAGTCCCGGGCGTGCTGACGGACGCCGCATGGACGGCGACAGCCAGCAACATGGTGCAGTCGCAGGCTTTGCCGGCGAAGGCGGAGTTCTCCATTCCGCCCGGGATCACCTTCCTCAACAGCGCCTGGTCGCATCCCCTCCCCGTCGCTGGCGCGGAGGCGATGAAGCGGCACGCGGACACCCGTTCGCGTCCCGCTGAGGTGATGCCGTCGAGCCAGGCGATGGTGACGCAGGTGAAACAGGATTTTGCGGCGCTGATCGGCGCGACACCCCGGGAGATCAGCTTCGTCCCCAACACGAGCACGGGCGAGAATCTCGTGGTGAACGGCCTGGGCATTCCGGCCGCGGCAGGCTCCGGCATCAACGTTGTGACCGACGGCCTGCACTTCGACGGCGCGCTCGTGCACCTGCAGGCGCTGCAACGGGAGCGTTCACTCGATCTCAGGATCGTGGCGCCGCGCGATTTTCGGATTGACATCGCCGACCTCGAGCGCGTGATCGACCGCAAGACGCGCCTCGTGGAGCTCTCGTTAGTGACGATGTACAATGGATTCCAGCACGACTTGAAAGCGGTGTGCGACCTGGCTCACGCCCACGGTGCGTATGTGTACGCCGACATCATCCAGGCGGTGGGTGCAGTGCCCATCGACGTGCGCGCGAGCGGCGTGGATTTCTGCGCCTGCTCGGGGTTCAAGTGGCTGATGTCGGATTTCGGACTCGGCTTCCTGTATGCGCGCGACGATCTGCTGGAGCGGGTCATCACGCGTTCCCAGTGGGGATACCACTCCGTGGACACCATGCAGACGCATGTGCAGAAGTACGATCCAGCCGGCGAGGGTCCGCTCTCTTGGACGGCGGGAACGACGGCCAGTACGCACTTTGAAGTCGGCAGCAACGCCCTTGGCGCACTCGCGGCGATGAGTGTCGGGTTGCCGTTGGTGCGGCGACTTGGCGTCGCGAACATCGAAGCGCATCGCCAGCCGCTGCTCAAGAGACTTCGGGACGAGCTGCCGCGGCTCGGGTTCGAGCTCGTGACACCCGCCGATTCGCGATCGCCCATCATCACCTTTGCCACGCGCAACGGTCGGGCCGTGGCGGATAAGTTCCGGGCGGCCCGCATCAACGTCCGCGTGGCACCGAACTACGTGCGATTCTCGCCGTCGGTGTTCAACGACATGGCCGATATCGATCGCGTACTCGCTGCGCTGGCCTAGCCGACCGATGATGATGACCGCCCTGCTTCCCCCGGACGCGACGTTGGCCGAAGTGCTGAGCCACCGCGCCCGAAACACACCGACAAGTCGGCTCGTGATCGATATCGCTGGAGGGTTCGCCATCGCTGTCCTGACCGTCTGGGCGCGTCCAACCGGTTGGGTGGCCCTGACGAGTGCCGCGGTATGCTTCGCGGCGTACGGCACCTGGGGCTGGGTGGACCGCTCGCTTTCCGCTCAGCTGACTCCGATTGGCGATAGTGCGATTCGGCGCTGGCGGATGCTACAGCAGGTCGTCGCGGTTGTGGGGCTCGGCGCGTTCGTGCTCTTTCTCATGGCGGTGCTGGGGATCGCGTTGGGCAAGTTCATCAGTTGACCCGGTGACTGTGTCAGGCCCGATCCCGCGCGTTCACTCCGCGGTGATGTTGCTTGTGGCTGCGGTGTTTGTCATGCCCGCTGCAATCGACGCGCAGGGCGCGCCACCACCGGCTGCACAAAACCCTTCACCAATGGTGGAAGAAACGCGTGCACACGAGCGACTGGTTGAACGCATCCTGCCGGGCACAAAGCGGACGTTTGTCGGTCCGGCTGGGCGGCCTGTCGAGGTGTACGTGCCGCGGCGGACGCGCGATCAGTTCGATCTGGTGATTCATTTTCACGGGGCTGCATGGCTTGCGCAGCAATCGGTCGCGAGCGCAGACGACCGCGCCGTAGCCGCAGTGCTCAATCTGGGCAGCGGGTCGGGCGCATACGGGCGTCCGTTCGCCGAGCCAGCCGTTTTCGATACGCTCATTGCGCGCATAGCGACCGACGTCGGCGGCGTTCACGGCGGTACGGCGCGTGTGGGCCGAATTACGTTGGTGGGATTCTCGGCTGGGTATGGCGCCATTCGCGCGATACTACGGGAGCCGCGACATTTCGCATCGGTGAACAACGTGCTGCTGCTCGACGGCATTCACACATCGTACGTACCGGAGAACACACCGCTGGCGAGTGGTGGCGCGCTGGACACCGCGAATCTTGCCGTCTTTGTGGAGTTTGCGCGGGCGGCGGTGCGGGGCGACAAGCGTTTCGTCCTGACGCACTCCGAGATCTTTCCAGGCACGTTTGCGAGCACCACCGAATGCGCGAACTGGCTGCTGCGATCACTGGGCGTGTCGCGCAAGCCGGTGCTGAGGTGGGGGCCTCGTGGAATGCAGCAGCTGAGTGAGGCGCGGAGCGGTGGTTTCGAGATCTTTAGTTTTGCGGGGAACTCGGCTCCTGACCACATCGATCAACTACATGCACTGCCGGAGATTCTTGCGCGGGTACTTCGCCGCTGAGGTCTCGGCGCTAACGCGTGTTTCATCCGACAAAAACAAGAGCATCAACCCAGTCATACGTGGGGTTGATGCTCTTGTTCTTGTTCGATGCTTTCTCCCTCTGGCCGAGAACCCGGCCGAGACCTCAGTCCGCCGAGGTCGACTACCTCAGCGGTTCGCGGTGTTGTCCAGAATCGGACGGTTTGCCAAAGTGGTCGACACTACCGTGATGTCGCCGCGGGCACCAATGGTGTACACCCGCCCGGCGACAAATGACACCGCCGTGCGGGTAATCTTGTTGGCCGTAGCACCCGACTCACGGGCAAACAGGTCGTACACCCCCTCGGGGAGCGCCGTGAACGCGCCACCCGCCTTGTAGGCCACCAGTCCGCCGACCGCTACTTCGGTCAAACTCGTGGTGTTCTTCGCGAACAACGTCATCGGGTTGGAGTTGGAAATCGCGTTCACGAACCGGACGTGCGCCTGCGTGTAATCAATGGCGGGCGGGATGGCGTCTTCAATCACGAAGCCATCTACGGTCTTCGTCGCGGTGTTGTAGAAGCCACTCATGTAGTACGAGTAAGCTTTTCCGTCTGCGATCGTCGCGGTGACAGGGGAAATCGCAAGGTCCTTGTCGACCGTTGCGGCGATCTTGCCGGTAAGCACATACGAACCGGGATCTATGGCCGAATAGAAGCCGCCACCCCCAACACCGCCGTAGACGACACCGGTGGTGGACTCTACGCCGGTTGCCGACGTAATCGCTGTGACCTTGGCATTACCCGCGTAAAAATTGACACCCGGCGCATTCACGCCGAAGTGGAAGAACTTGATGCGCGACGCCGCGATCGGTCCGGTGATGTCCTGCACGGCGTTCTTCTCGAACGAGCAGGAGGCCAGGACCAGCGCTCCGAACAACGCGGAGAAAGTGCGAAATGGTTTCATTGGTCGATGGTCCGGTTACGGGGTCGTGATCCAAAGCGGCTTCGTGTGGTAGTCCAGCGCCAGGCCGCCGATGGCATCGAGGCCCGTCCGGTTCCACACATACTCGGAGTTGAAGCGTGGGCGGATGCGCTGCACAACCTTGCCGCCATTGTCCGGGTACAGCGTAGTCGGCGGTGCAAAGCCGGGATACACCTGAGCCGCGCCGGCGGGATCGAGGTCGGTATAGCGATACCGGCGCATATCCATCCAGATCTCATTGTGGCCCCAGCCCCAGAGCGCGATGAACTTCTGGCTCATGATCTGCGTGAGCGTCAGCGCGTTGGCCGATGCCGGCACAATGGCTGGTGCCGCGAGGAAGGCCGCCTTCTCTGCCGCGGTGATCTGCGAGGGGCTCTGTCCATCATCGGTGTTACGAGCATTCACAAAATCGATGTGGGCCGATACGCCGTTACGGTACGCGGCCAACGCCATCGCCTTGTCCCCCATCTTGTACGCCGCCTCGGCCTTGATGAACTGCATTTCCGCATACGTCATCTGCGGAATCCTGGCCTTGTCGGCGAAGAGATACCGGCCGGGCAGCTGCAGGCCGCCCGTGCCGGCGTAGCCGAAGAAGTTGTTGGGCTGCTGAGCCGTGGTGAGCGCGCCAAAACCAACCACGTTGATGTCGAGTCCTCGGAACTGGCCGTCCGGCGACGGCGAGAGCATTCGGCTCATCCGCGGATCCACCACCCCACCAAATACCGTGCCGTTCATCAGTCCGAGCGTGAACGCCGTTTGCCGGTACGTGGTGATGTTGTTGCGCGTGCGACCCCAGAAGTTGAAGTCGGACCCATCACCTTGTGTGGCCGGATAGGTGAGCAGCGCGTCATCGGCATTGCTCGCCATCGCCTTGTCCACCGCGGCAATGACGTCGGCCGGCTTATACGTCGACTTGTTCGAGTAGTGGCTGAGGTTACGCGCGAGTACACCGTGAGCGAACTTGAGCCACTTGGTCCGATCGCCATTGTAGATCTTGTCGGTGCGGCCGAGGTACACGGCATCCACGGCACCGTCGGTGCGTCCGAGATTGGTGATGGCCAGGCCCAGCAGGCGCTGGATCTCGGTGTAGGCGAAGTCTTCGCTGTCGTAACTGAAGGCGAACTTCGACTGGTCAATCGCTTCCTTGATGATGAGGGGACCATGCAGGTCCACGAGCACCTGCCATCCCCAGGCCTTGAGCACGTAGCCCACTCCGAGGAGATCCCAGCGTTCCTCTGCCTCGGCCTTCGTCATCATATCCACGAGATTCTGGCCAAAGGACCAGTACACGTCGCGCCACTGCTGGGCGCCGTTGTCGCTGGACGGGTCGTAGCCCATCCGATCCCACGTGGTGAGCGAAGTCGTGGGAATCGTCCACTGCTGCGTGTAACGGCCGACGAACCGTCCGTCGAATTGCGGTCCCGTGACCATCCAGTGCAGCATCGGTGCGAGATAGAGGTTGGCCGATACCACCTGTGGACCGTTCGGGTTTTCGTTGACTGCAAGGAAGTCCTTGCAGCTCGTCGCAACGGTCAGCGTGCTCGCAAGCGCGAGAGTGCGAATGATTTTCATGGTTAGTACACCAGCCGCATGCCAAAGGTGAAGCCGCGAGGCATCGGGAAGTTGCCGAAGTCGATGCCGGCGGCGCCCGAGCCGCCGACGGCGGCCGTGTTGCCGTTGACGACGGGGTCGAGGCCTGAGTAGTTGGTAAAGAGGAACAGGTCGGTGCCGGTCACGTAGACGCTGGCGTCACGCGCCTTGAGGTAGCGGCCGGGCATGGTCCACCGGAAGGTGACGTCTTTCAGCCGCAGCCAATTGATGTCCTTCTCGATGAACAGTTCTTCGCTGATGTTGGTGTAGTACAGCGTCTGCACGGCCGGGATCACGACGATGGTGTTCTTCGTCGGGGTGGCCGTGTTCTCCTTGCCGTCGCGGAGGACCCCCTCAATCACGCGCGGCTGCTCGCGGTCGAGCGTGCGCTTGGAGAGTCCGCGAGCGGTGAGGTACTGCTCGGTGGCGTTGTAGACGTCGCCGCCCTTGCGAATATCGAGCAGGAAGTCGAGGGAGAAATTCTTGTACTTGAAGTAGTTCGTGATGCCCAGCGAGAAGTCGGGCTGACGATCATATCCACCGTCAATGAACGCGGTGGAGCGAATCGGGAGACCGGTTGTGGGATCGATGAGGATCTTGCGCGAACCGGGAATCGTATCGCGGAGATAGAAGAGCCCGGTCAGTGACCGCGTCGAGAGGCCGGGCGCCGTGCCGTTGCGCACATTGCCGACGAGCCAGGTGTCGGAGACGTACGATTCCGGCAGGGCGTTCGGCAGGGCGACCACGCGGCCGTGGGCGCTCTCGAAGTTCGTGGTCACGTCCCACGAGAAGTCCCGTTTCAGCACCGGGGTGCCACGCACAGTGATTTCGATGCCTTCGTTCTTGGTGACCGCGCCGTTCAGGTTGAACAGAATGAACCCAGTTGCGTAGCTGCCGCGGATGTCATTGACGATCTGGTCCTTGGTCTCCTTGCGATAGACCGTGAGGTCCAGTCCCAGGCGATCCCTGAAGAAGCCGAGCTCTGTTCCCAGCTCGTACGAGCTGGCAAACTCGGGCTCGAGGCCCAGGTTCGGGCCCGTGAAGCCGTAGCCATAGCCGCCGTAGGCCGTGGTCTTGTACTCCAGCGACGGGCGGAAGGCATAGGGTCGTGCGTCCTTGCCCACCTGCGCCCAGGCGGCACGGAGCTTGCCGTTGACATACTTCGCAATCGACGGGAACGCGTCCGAGAAGATGAAACTCGACGATACGGAGGGGTAGAAGAACGAGTTGCGCTGCTCCGGGATCGTCGATGTCCAGTCGTTTCGCCCTGTGACCGTCAGGAACAGGTAGTCGCGGAACGTCCCGGTGGCGCTACCAAAGAAGCTGAACAAGCGCCGCTGCGTAAGCGTGGTGCGGTTGTTGCGGAGGTTGGTGTTGTTGATGGAGACGAAGTTCGGGTCCAGGAAATCCGACCCCTTGAGCGCTTCCGTCTCCGAGCGGAAATCGGAGACCTGATTGCCGAGCGTCCCGCTGATCGCGAAGTCCTTGTTGATGACGCGATTGTGGATGTTGAGGAGCGTCTGTGCGTTCAGGTTGCGCGTGACATCCGTTGCGTCGTCGAGGACTCCATTGAAGGAGTTGCCAATGGCGCTCTCGGGATGGCGGAGAATCAGGTTCTGATTGGTGTAGCCGTCCACGCCGATGTTGGACTTGAGCGTCGCCCACGTGAGCGGCGTCAACTCGATGCCGATGTTCGTGACGAGCCGGCTGTTGACCGAGTTGACCCGGTTCTTCTCAAGATTGAAGTAGGGGTTGTCGATCTCACCGGCCACGGTGAGCGACGTGAGGCGACGGCGGTTGCCGGCCGGCGTGAGGTAGTCCTTGGCGTCGTCGGTCTGTGGCCAGAGGAGAAGGCCAATGAGCGGACCCGCCGTTCCCTTATACGGCTGGTCATTTGCCGTGTAGGAGTACTGCATGGAGAGGTCGGTGTTCAGCCAATTCGTGACCTGTGCGGATGACCGCCCCGTGAGATTGATCTTGCTGAGGTCGTTGGTGGGAATGACGCCAGCCTGCTTGTCTGCGGTGGCGGCAAGGCGGTAAGTGACCTTGGCTTCGTTCGCGCCGCTGAAGCTCAGGCTGTGTTTCTGCGTCAGTGCCGTGCGGAAAAAGCCGTCGACGTTGTCATAGAAGGTTGTGCCAGACGCGTACGGCAGTCCGAAATACGAGAACGAACCCAGCAGGCCGCCGGCCGTCGTGGTGGGGCCGTACACCGACTGCACTTCTGGCTGCGATCGGGTGCTCTCGAACCGCATCATCGTGTTGTATTCGAGTCCGCCCTGACCGGCGCGTCCCTTCTTGGTCGTGATGACAATGGCGCCGTTGGCGGCGTCAATGCCATACAGCGCCGACGCCTCCGGTCCCTTCAGCACGACGAGCGTTTCGATGTCGTCTGAGTTCAGGTCGGCGGCGCGGTTCGTGAAGTCGATTCCGCGGTTGTTGAAGGCCGACGTCGATCCGGGTGCGTCCGAGGCAAGGACGCCGGTCATGAGCGTCTTGTTGTCGAGGGGGAGCCCATCGACGATCATAAGCGGCTGGTTGCTGCTCGAGATCGAGCTGACGCCGCGAATCGTGATGGAGCTCGACGCGCCGGGGACGCCCGAGGTGCTGGTCACCTCAACGCCGGCAATGCGGCCCTGCAGCGCGTTCACGAAGTTCTCGCGATGTGTCTGGGCTACCTCGGCGCCAGCGACCATCTGCTGCGAGAACCCGAGGGAGCGCTGGGCCGTGGTCTGTCCGAGCGTCGTGACGACGATTGCGTCGAGCATGGTCGCCACACGGCGAAGCTGGACGTCGACCACATTGGCGGCCCCGATGGGCCGCTCCTCTGACGCATAGCCGATGAGGCGGAAGACCAGGATCTGGTTCGGCTCAGCTCTCACCGAAAAGGCGCCGCCGGCGCCGGTGACCATGCCCACGGTGGTGTTCTTGAGGAACACCTGGACGCCCGCAAGCGGGCTGCCCTGGTCGCTGGTCACCGTGCCGGTGACCGTTTTCTGCTGGGCGAGAAGTGGCGGAGCGCAGAGCGCCAAGCCGATCAACGCCGAAACCCATCGTGTTTTCATCAGTTCCACACCTCGAGAGTGTCCGTGACGTTTCCGTGACCAGTAATACATACTTGTTGCAGCGAAAAGGTGCCAACCCGCATCGTAACCGCTTTCGGGAGGCGCGGTGCCCGACACGTCACGTGAAGGACTCAGCCGGCGGGAGTTTGGCCGAATCGTGGGCGCGGCCGCATTGACCGCCGGCCTGCCGGAGGTATCGTTTGGTACGATGCCGGCATCCCCGCCTCAGGCCCGGAACAGCGACTTATGTGACTTGACCGCCGTGGATCTTGCCGCGCGTATTCGCCGCAAGGAGGTCTCGGCACGCGAGGTCATGACGGCCCATCTGGCGCGAATTGAGCGCGTGAACCCGAAGATCAACGCGATTGTCACGCTGGTCGCCGACCGCGCCATGGCCGATGCCCGCGCAGCGGACGAGTTGCAGACCCGGGGCGGCCCGCTCGGTCCGCTGCATGGGTTGCCGGTAGCTCACAAGGACCTGGTGGATACGGCCGGAATCCGGACCACCCGTGGGTCCCTCTACTACAAAGACAACGTTCCCACCACCGACGCGCTGATTGTACGGCGGTTGCGTGCAGCCGGTGCGGTGACGTTAGGCAAGACGAACACGCCGGAGTTCGGTGCCGGATCGAACACCTTCAATCCGGTGTTCGGCGCCACGGTCAATCCGTACAACACCGCCAAGACCGTGGGAGGAAGCAGCGGCGGTGCTGCGGCGGCGCTGCGTTGCGGGATGGTACCAATCGCCGACGGCAGCGACACGGGTGGATCGCTGCGGAACCCTGCAGCGTTCACCAACGTGGTTGGTTTTCGGCCCACGCCCGGACGAGTACCGGACGACGACGGGTCGTGGTCACCGCTTTCGACCGCCGGTCCGATGGCGCGCAGCGTGGCGGATGTCGCCCTCTTCCTGAGTTCCATGGTTGGCCCACACGGCCCCGATCCGATTGCGCTCGAACAGGATGGCGCAGTTTTCCGTGCGCCTCTGGCGCGCGGCTTCACGGGTGTCCGCGTGGCCTGGTTCGAGAACCTCGGCGGAATTCCGTTTGAACCGGAAATTCTGCGCGTGGTCAATGCCTGCCGGCAGAGTTTCGTGAATCTCGGCTGCGTGGTGGAGGAGGCGGAGCCGGACTTCACAGGAGTCGACGACGCGTTCCCGATTCTGCGCCATCTCTCGTATCACTCGAACTACGCGCGATTGGCACGCGAAAATCCAGCGATGTTCAAGGAGACGGTGAAGTTCGAGATCGCTGAAGCGGAGCGAAACACAGGTGCAGACGTGGCGCGGGCGTCGGCACGGCAATCGCGGATGTCGCGCGAAGTGTCGACGTTCTTTGACCGCTTTGAATATTTCGTACTGCCGGTGACTCAGGTTGAACCGTTCGACGTGACGACTGAGTACCCCACGAGCGTGGCCGGCGTGCCGATGCCCACTTACATCGATTGGATGCGGTCCTGCTGGTACGTGACTTTCATGGCGTGCCCGGCGATTTCCGTGCCGGGCGGGTTCACGGCGAGCGGGCTGCCGGTTGGATTGCAGATCGTCGCACGGCGTCGCAACGACTTTCAACTGCTGCAAATCGCCCATGCGTTCGAACAATCGACGAAATTTGGCGAGCGGAAGCCTGTTCTATGATGGGGAACTACGGGGAACAGCGGGACGTGGGGGGACGCGGGGGGACGAGCGCGCGGAGACTGGCTTCGGTTGCGCTGGCTGTTATCGTGGCCACGACGGTGGCGAAGGCGCAGAGCACGCCCGATCCAAAATTTGAAGCGATCGTGCGCCTCACTGAGGCCAGGATGCGCGAGTTCGGTGTACCAGGCGTCGCCATTGGAATCGTGAGCGGCGGCACGACTACAGTACGCGGGCTCGGTGTCACCAACGTCGAAGATTCCATTCCCGTCAACGCGCACACGGTGTTCCCGATCGCGTCCATCTCCAAGACATTCGCGGCCACGATGATGATGCGGCTCGTGGAGCAGGGAAAGGTCGATCTCCGCGCGCCGGTGCGTACATACCTCCCCGAGTTCCGCGTACGCGACGAAGCCGCGAGTCGCGACGCGACCCCGTGGCACCTGCTCACGCACCTCGGTGGATGGGAAGGCCAAGTCTCGGGCCCCGACCGGGGGAGCGAAACTCTCAAGAATTTCACTGCGATTCAGACCGACCTGATGCAGGTGGCGCCGCCGGGCGCGGCATGGAGTTACAACAACGCGGGGTTCAGCTTTGCAGGGCGCCTGATCGAGCAGGTGACCGGCACCTCCATCAATAACGCCGTTCGCGATCTGGTATTTCGTCCACTGGGACTCGAGCACGCCGGCACCACTGCGGGTGAGTTTATCGTCCAACGATTCGCATCAGGTCATTCGTCGCGGAATGGCGCGGTGACGCTGCAGCGTCCATTCTCGCCATCGGTGAGCGTCACGGCCGGCGGCGTCGGTTTGTGCATGACCGACCTGATGACGTACGCGCGCTTCCAGATGGGCGACGGTACGGTGAATGGTCAACGTATCCTCGCGCGCGAGTCGCTGGAGCGGATGCGCACACCGCAGGCCAGAAAGCAATCCACCGACGACGAAATCGGCATCGGCTGGCACCTCCGCACGGTGGGCGGCGTGCGCACGGCGTCACACGGCGGCACGCTCGGCGGACACGTGCTCCTGCTTGAGATCGCACCCGAGCGCGACTTTGCCATCGCCATTCTCACCAACTCGAATGCGGGCTGGCGTCTGATCCAGGATGTGGAACGCGAGGCGCTGCGTGCGTACCTCGGCGTCAGCTACGCGCGCAATCAGGCGATTGCGCATCGGGGTCTGGTGGAAAGTCTTTCGTGGCTCGAACCGCTCGCACAGCAACCTGATGCCGCGCCATACGTCGGGACGTTTGCGCGGCCGAGCAACACGGTCGTCGTACGCGCCGCGGGCGGCAAAGTCACCGTGCAGGAACGGCCGAACAGCGGAAACCCTGGCGCCGAAATGCCGATCGCCTTTTTCGGGCCCGATCGCGCCTTCATCACTGAAGGCGATTCCCACGGCCAGACGATCGAGTTTGTGCGCGATGCCGCCGGCGCCGTCAGCTGGGTTCGGGTCGTCGGGCGCGTGGCTGTTCGCATCCCGTAACCACGAGCGCGGATCATGAACACGCTGCTTCGCAGGCTTCGTGGCATGGTGGGCGTCGGGCTCACCTGGGCCGTGGCCTACGCCGCGGTGTTCCTGACGCTCGGCGTCGTGATCAGCATCATTGATCCGGACAGCATAGACCCCGGCGAGTCCGTCGGCTTGGTCACGCTGATCGGTGCGACCGTGGGCTTCGTTTCCGGATGCATTTCCGGTCTCGTGCTTGCCGCAGCAGAACGGAACAAGACACTCGCCGATCTTTCCATCGCGCGGATGGCGCTCTGGGGCGCGCTGAGCGCGGCCGTCTGGCCGTTCATCACGCCGGTGGACGACATGATGGTTGTGATCCTTGCGCCGCTGGGCGCGGCCTGCGCGGCGGGGACGTTGGCCATCGCCCGCCGCGCAGCACTACCGGCGCCTGAACAATCGCCGCAACTCGGCGACCCGTTGGCTAGGCGCTAGCAGCTCGGATATCGCGGGTCGGCGCCGTTGATGAATGGCCGATCCTTCCGCACCGAGATCGCCCACATGACGTCGTAGATGAAGCGCGCCGCTCGCGCCGAGTGGTCGTACTCGATGTACTGCGGCTCGTCGGTGGCCTGGTGATAGTCGGGTGAATAGCCGGTCGAGAAATACGTGACGGGAACGCCCTTTCGCACGTAATTCACCTGATCGCTGCGGCAGAACCGATTGAGCGGGTTCTCGAACACGTCCCACGTCTTGTCGAGGGCCATCGTCTCTGCGCGCACGGCGTTGACCGAATCGATGATGTCGCCGAAGTCCTTGGACAGGCGCCTCGACCCGAGCATCTGCAACGAGTTGGGGCCACCGAACTTCACGTAATCCACGCGTCCCTTGCCGATCATGTCGATGTTGTGTGCGGCCGCAACCTTGTCGAGCGGAATCGTGGGATGGTCGGCGAACCAGCGCGAGCCGAGCAGTCCACCTTCTTCGGCCTGGTGCGAAACGAAGATGATCGAACGCTTCGGCTTTTCAGTGGCGAATCGTTCGGCGATTTCGAGCATCACGACCGTGCCCGAGCCGTCGTCGTCAGCGCCGTTCATGATGGAATCGCGCCGCGGTGGGCGCGTAGCGCGCGCCACCTTGATGATCGAATCGATGCGCTGCTGCTGCGTAGCCGTCGGCCGGCAGACGGGATCGTTCGCTCCCTGGCGCCGTGTCACCCAGTTCACCGCACGAAGTGAATCGTGGTCCACGCCCGAAGCATTGGTGCCGACGTGATCGTTGTGCGCGCCCAGTAGCACATACTCACCGGCGAGCGCCGGATCGGTGCCCGGGAGAATCGCAATGACGTTGCGGGCGGGATGTGGCGTGGGTTTCCAGTCATAGCTCCAGCGCGCGGTGACATTCGCGCCGGCCGTGCCGGGCGCGAGCTGGTCAACAGCGCGGCCGAAGATTCGCGATGCCGTTGCTGCGGAAATCGTGGCAGCGCCAGGGCCGGATGCCGGCGCAGCGGGTTGCATGCCTCGGGCGCCCGTGAAGACTCCATTCACCGTATTGGCCGGAATCGCCTCGAGGTTTACGAAGAGCACTCCGGCTACGCCTGCCGAGGCGAGCGCGTTTTGAACCGGAGCGCCACCACGTCCACCAGCAGCTCCGCCACCGCCGGCGCGGCCACCGCGACCAGCTGCGGCAATCGAGTCGGTGTACGCGGCCATTCGCGCGCCAAAGCGGTCGGGGACTGCATCGCAACTCAGCGGCGCGGCCGGGCCACCGCGGCCACCGGCGCCGCCGCCCGCACCGCCGGGTCCACCGGCGTACACGACGATCTTCCCGCGCACGGCGGCGGGGTCGAGCGTGACTTCTCCCCAGCGCCCAACAAACACCGTTGGCGCGTCCGTTACGTCAATACGGCTACCGACGCCTAATGCAGCCGCCGGTGCCATCGGGATCCACTCGGATTTCGCCGTGCTCGGTGAGCCGGCCGCAACGAGGCGTACCGCGGAACTATCGAACCCGCTGTAGCCATAGGGAAGTACCTGGAAGTACGTACCGTCATCGCCGGCGGGCTTGAGTCCAAGTCGCTTGAATTCACGCGCGATGTACTCGGTGCCCTTCCAGTTGCCGAGTTCTCCCACGCGGCGACCCGCCATGGAATCGTCAGAGAACTGATAGAGTCGCGTGCGCAGGTCATTGGCCGTGATGGCCGAAACCGTGGGCCGCGGCGCCCAGGTGCGCGGACCTTCATCCGGAAAAACGGTCTTTGTGGCTGGGCGAGCCTGCGCAGAGAGCGAGGCAGCAGCGGCCGCGAGGGCGAAAACGGCGAAAAATGGACGGCGCACGGTGAGGCTCCTGGGGCGGACCGGGATGATCCGACGAATCCTCAAATGTGCGATACGGGGTGGGGGACGGCAACGCGCCCGGCGCGGGATGGCGGGAGCGACTGATGGCGCGTAGCATCTGCCGGTAACCCTTCTCGAGATAGTCGTGAACATTCGACGCTACGCAGTGATCGCCACGCTCCTGTCCGCAGCAGTGGCTGCCCACGCTCAACGCCCGCGCGCTCGCCAACTCGGCGTCCCGTTTGACGGTACTCCCGGTCCACTCAACGCCATCACCGACGTGGCGGGTGTTGAAGTCGGGTTCACGACGCTGATTCGCGGTGAAGGACGGCGTGTGGTGGGGCAGGGGCCGGTGCGCACCGGCGTGACGGCGATTCTTCCGCGTGGCAAGGCAACGCTCGAACCCGTATTTGCCGCGTTCTATGCGGGCAACGGCAACGGCGACATGACGGGTACACACTGGATCGAAGAAACCGGCGTGCTCGAGACGCCCGTGATGATCACCAACACGCTCTCCGTTGGCGTCGTGCGCGACGCGACCGTGGAGTGGATGGTCAAACGCAACGCGCCCGGCCCGTTCTGGTATCCGGTGTCCACCGAAACATCAGACGGCGGGCTGAACGACATGAAGGGCCTGCACGTGAAGGGCGAACATGCCATGCAGGCGCTGGACAATGCGAAGGGCGGTTCAGTGGCCGAGGGAAACGTGGGCGGCGGCACGGGAATGAACTGCAATGGCTTCAAGGGCGGGTCGGGAACATCATCGCGCGTGCTGGCGCAGGCTCAGGGACGGTACACGGTCGGCGTGTTCGTGCAGTGCAACTATGGTTCGCGCTCACAACTGCGCATCGCAGGCATACCGGTCGGGCGCGAGATCACGGGACGCGATCCATGCGTGGCGCAGCGTCTGGACCCTCCGCTGACGGCGGCCGACGGCCGGGCGCTGCCCCTCTGTGGGACGACGCCGCCCGCGGATGAAATGCCCGCGGAGGATCCGGAGCAGGGATCGATCATCATCGTCGTCGCCACCGATGCACCGCTCTCGCCCGATCAGCTCAAACGCATGGTGCGGCGTGTGGCGCTCGGCATGGGCCGGATGGGTTCGATCAACGGTAACGGTTCGGGCGACATCTTCCTTGCGTTTTCAACGGCAAATCGCGGAGTGGACTGGGGTAACAGCGGGCGGTCAACGCTTCCGCCGCCGTCCATGCAGCGACTGGGGTCCGGGTTGATGGATCCGCTCTTTACCGCAACGGTGGAGGCGACCGAAGAGGCCATCGTGAATGCGATGGTCGCCGCCGAGACAATGGACGGCGCCGATTATCGCCGGTCGTGGGGGCTGCCGCACGACCAGCTGCAGGCGATTCTTCGCAAATACAACCGCCTCGCGCCCCGATAGCAGGGGTCTCGGCCTGTGTGGACGGGTCTCGGCCTCAGGGGGAATTCATCCACCAAGAACTGGAGCATCCAACAAGTGAATCAAGCGAGTTGGATCGATTCATTGGGGTGATGCTCTTCCTATCGTTTGATGATTAATCCCTCAGGCCGAGACCGCAGCCCTAGTCACTCCGTAAAGCCGAATTCGGATCAGCATTGGCCGCACGTCGCGCAGGAGCGAGCCCGGCGACAAGCGCCACGGCCAGCAATGTCACGGCCACCAAGCCAAACACCACTGGATCGCGCGCTGACTGATTGAAGAGCAGCGGCTGCAGCTGGTTGCTCACGGCGTACGAGATTGCCGCGCCTGCGGCCACGCCAACGACCGCAACGGTGAATGCCTGACGCAGCACAAGCGTCACGAGGTCGCGCGTCTGCGCACCGAGGGCAACGCGAACGCCGAGTTCGTGCATACGCTGTGCCACGTCGTAGCCGATCACGCCGTAGAGTCCGATTGCGGCAACGACGAGTGCCAGAACACCGAACGCCAGGAACATCGTGGCGCCAAATCGCCAGGCCCGTTGCTGGCCCGAGATCAGTTCATTCATCGGGCGCGTGGTGACGTATGCCTGGCCAGGCATCACGAGCTGCACGGCTTTCCGGATCGACTCAGCAGTTACCGTCGGATTTCCCCGCACGCGCGTCAGTAGATACATGCCGCGCGCCGGAGAGAACTGGTCCAGCGGCATGTAATATCGAAAGCGTTTGTCGTCCGCCGAGAGATTATTCTGCGCCGCGTCCTCTGCGATGCCGACGACGGTGGTGAAGTTCACGGAGTCGAGGCCCACGCGCATCTGTTGGCCGATGGCGTCCTGACCGGGCCAGAGGACCCTGGCCATCGATTCGCTGACGACGGCCACGCGTTCGGTGCCGGCGCGATCCCGCTCGTCGAAGGGGCGTCCGCGCAGGATTCGCGTGCCCATCGCCTTGAAGTAGTCGGGGGTCGCCGTCTGATAGGTGAACTGCCCAAGCTTGCGCACGGAGTCAATGCCGGCGACTTCAAGCCGGGTCGACGAGGTGCTCCAGAAGGGAACGCTGCTGGCAAGTGCGGCGTACTCCACGTCCGGATGTGCCTGCGCGGCTTCGAGGATGCGACGTTGCAGCGCGACAAGTTCGCTGTCCGGTACGGCCTGACCGCGCATGTTGCGCGAGACCAGGACGGTTTTGTCGTAGTCGTAGCCGAGTCGCATCGTCTTCACATGATCGAAGCTGCGGACGAACAGACCGGCGCCGATAAGGAGCACCACGGACATCGTCATCTGCAGCACGAGCAGTCCTGTGCGAAGCCGCGACCGCTGATGCGTGCCTTCGCGCGTGCCGGCCTTGAGGTCAGACGCAATGCCACCGCGACCCGCGACAAGTGCCGGTGCGAGTCCGGTGACCACTGCTGCCACAATCGCGAGGGCGGCAGAGATGCCCAGCGTGCGCCAGTCTGTGGCGACCGGAATCGGCGCGCCCGTGCCGACGAAGAGTTGGCGGAGCGCCGCACCACCCCACTGCGCAATCAGCACACCTGCTGCGCAGCCGATGAGCGCGAGGACGAGCGACTCCGTCAACCACTGCGCCATCAGCCGACCCCGGCCGCCACCCAGCGCTATGCGTACCGCGGTTTCGCGTCGGCGCTTGAGTGCCCGCGCGAGAAACAGGTTGGCGACGTTCGAGCACGCGATGATGAGCACAATGAGGGCAATGGCCGAGACCCAGCGCACGGTGCGCGCCTCAACAGTGGGGTCCGGTCCGGCCGCAGTCTTGAGGGGGCCGACGATGGCAACAGGTTTGGCGATTGCCGTGGGAGTGTTTCCGTTCTCCTGCGCGGCCATCACGTCCCAGCTCTTGACCATCGCCTGCGTGAGGTCCGCGTTTGCAGCCTCGACGGTGACGCCGTCCTTCCGGCGGACCATCATGTTCATCCAACCCCAGTTGTAGCGGGTGTAGTACTCGGCGCGATCCCGCGCGTTGGGGTTGTTGCCCGCATATGTCGTTATCGGGATGTAGACGGCAGGCGGATTGGCGTCAAAGACACCAGTGAACCCGCGCGGCGCGACACCAACGATGGTGGTCTGGAGATTCCAGACCTGCAGCGGCTGGCCAATCACATCGCGTCCGCCGAACTCCGTCTGCCAGAACTCATGACTGATGACTGATACGGGAGCGCCGACGGGCGTCGTGTCCTCGGCGGCTAGGAAGAATCGGCCTGCGGCCGGGGCGGCGTCGAAGAACTGGAAGAAACTCGCGTTGACGAGTCCCACTTGGCGTTCGCGAGAATCGGCGCCCGCCCCGACCGCCATGTTCTGTGCGGTAAACCCTGCATACTGCGAGAACGACTTCGTCTGGTTCTTGAGATCGAGGTAGGTGGTGTATTGCGAGACGCCGCCTGTGGTACCTCGGTCGCGAAATGTTGATTGCACGTAAACGCGATGGACGGCGGCGTCATCGCGCAGGTACGGAAACGGCTTGAACATCAGCCGGTCGATGATCCCGAACATCGCAGTGTTGGCGCCGATGCCAAGCCCGAGCGTCAGGATGACGGTTAGCGCGAAAGCGGGGGAACGGCGCAGGCCGCGAATCGCGTACGCGATGTCTTGAACGACTGTGTCGATTCGGTTCATGGAGATCGGCCTCGGGTAACTGCCGGACACTGCGGGACGGGCAATAACGACGGGGAAGTACGGGACGTGAGCGGAGGACGGGGGACGCGCACGGCGTTCGGCGCCGGGATCTCGTCCCCCAGGTCCCCATACGTCCCGTGGTTCCCCGTTCTGCGCAAGTAGACACCTCGACCGCTCAAACGGTTGAGCAGCGCGTGGCTGTCAAAGCGAGGTGCTGTGAAACCATGCAGCCAATAGCGCCGTCGTAATGCCAGCCCCCGGAGAGTGCATGCAGAGTCTCAAATTCGCGTTCAGGACACTGGCCAAGACGCCGTTCGTGACCGGCATTGCCGTCATATCGCTCGCCTTTGGCATCGGCGCCAACGCGGCGATGTATTCAATGTTCAACCAGTTGCTCCAGCGCGATGTGCCGACGGTACCCAACCCGGGCGAGCTGGTGAATCTGGGTGCGCCGGGACCCAAGCCGGGGAGCACCAACTGCAACGACGCGGGGCCCTGTTCGGTGGTCTTCAGCTACCCGATGCTTCGCGACCTGGAGCAGCAGCAGGATGTCTTCACCGGCATCGCTGGGCACAGCACATTCGGCGCGAACCTCACGTACAAGACGCAGACCGACAACGGACAGGGCCTGTACGTCACCGGCTCGTACTTCCCCGTACTCGGCGTGCGGCCGCATCTGGGCCGATTGTTCACGGTTGAGGATGACCGCAACATCGGGGGGCACCCGGTTGCGGTGCTCTCCTACCCCTACTGGGAAACAAAACTCGGTGCCGACAGCAGCGTGATCGGCCAGAGCATCCTGGTCCGCGGCACACCGATGACGATCATTGGCGTCACGGCGAAGGATTTCAATGGCGTGACAATCACGCACCGACCGTACGTGTTTCTGCCTATCACGATGCGCGTCGCGATGTCGCCGACGTCGCGCCCGATCTACGAGCGTCGCACCAACTACTGGGTGTACGGCTTTGCGCGGCTCAAGCCAGGCGTGTCGATCGATCGCGCCCGCGTCGCGCTCAACGAGAAGTACCGCAAGATCATCAACGATGTCGAGGCACCGCTACAGGAGAACATGAGCGCGGAGACCCTGACGCGGTTCCGCGCCAAGGAAGTGACTGTGCTGCCGGGGCGCATCGGGCAGAGCAACATCGATCGCGAGGCACGCACGCCGATTCTGTTCCTGATGGCGACGACGTTCATCGTGTTGCTGATTGCCTGCGCGAACATCGCCAACCTCTTGCTGGCGCGCGCGGCGGATCGCTCGACGGAGCTCGCGGTCCGCCTCTCACTGGGCGCGTCGCGCGCCCAACTCATCAAGCAGCTGCTCACCGAGTCGTTCGTGCTCGCCGCGATCGGTGGCGTGGCGAGTATCATGGTGGCCTACTGGACGCTGGGTTTTGTCTCCAGCTTCATGCCCGGCGAAATCGCCGAGACGCTTCAATTCAAGATCCAACCGGCAGCGCTCTGGTTCACCGGCGGACTCGCAATCACCACCGGCCTCGCGTTCGGTCTCTTCCCCGCGTTCCACAGTACCCGTCCGAACCTCGACGGTATACTCCGCGCCGGCTCGGGCAAGATCTCAGGCGCGCGGTCTGCGTCGCGATTCCGCACGACCCTGGCGACGGCGCAGCTCGCGCTGTCGATGGCGCTTTTGATGATGGCGGGGCTCTTTGTGAAGAGCCTCAACAAACTCAGCAAGGCGGATCTCGGTGCGAATATCGACCCCGTGGTGACGTTTGCGGTTGCGCCGGTTCTGAGCGGCTATGCCCCGGACCGCAGTGGACCGCTCCTCACGCGCATCCAACAGGAACTCGCGACACTGCCCGGCGTGTCGCACGGGTCGAGCGCCACGGTTGCGCTGATGGCCGGCAACAACTGGGGAGACGATGTGAGTGTGCAGGGCTTTCAGCGCGGCCCCGACACCGATGCCAACTCGAGTTACAACGAAATCGGCCCCGATTATTTCAAGACCATCGGCGCCACCATGGTGGCAGGTCGCGAGTTCACTGACGCCGATACTCGCGGTGCGCCACGAGTGGCGATTGTGAATGAGGCGTTCACTCGGAAGTTCGGGCTTGGGAGCGATGCGGTCGGCAAGTACATGAGCAACGACCACCGCGACTCGCTCAACGTGCAGATTGTCGGCGTTGTGAAGGACCTGAAGTACAGTGACGTGAAGGATCCCGTGCCGCCGGTGTTCTTCATCCCGATCCGGCAGGACACGCTGGTCGGAAGCGCCACATTCTACGCGCGTGCGACTGGCAGTCCGTCAGCGGTGTTCACCTCGATCCGCGCCATGATGCAGCGCATCGATCCCACGCTGCCGCTCACGGACATGCGGACCATGCCGGAGCAGGTGCGGGCCAACGTGTTCGTGGACCGGATGATCGGGACGCTCTCCACCGTTTTCGCCGTGCTCGCGACGTTGCTTGCCGCCGTCGGTCTCTATGGCGTGCTGGCTTACTCCGTGGCACAGCGCACGCGGGAGATTGGTGTGCGCATGGCGCTCGGCGCCGACACGGGTCGCGTCCGCGGCATGGTGTTGCGTCAGGTGGGGTTCATGACCCTGATCGGCGCGCCGATTGGAATCGCCGCCGCGCTCGGCCTCTCACGGGCCGCACAGTCCATGATGTTCGAGATGCAGGGGACCGATCCCACGGTCCTCGTCGCATCGGTGCTCACGCTTTCGACAGTTGCGATGATAGCGGGATTCGTGCCGGCAATGCGGGCGTCGCGTGTGGATCCAATGCAGGCGCTGCGGTACGACTGAGTATTGCGGCGGGGACGCGGGTCTTACGGCGGGGACGCGGATTTTCGCGGATTGAAACCACAAGAAACGCGGATACTGCAACTGAAATGGGGGAACGACAGCTTGATCCGACGCTGTTGTTCCCCCCTTTTCCGTATCCGCGTTTATCGGTCTTGATCCGCGTTCATCCGCGTCCCCGCTGTAAGAGCTAGTTCCGCAGCGGTTTTCCGGTTTCGAGCATGTACTTGATGCGGGCCTGTGTCTCAGTCGTGCCGAGCAGCGCGAGAAATGCCTCTCGCTCCAGGTCGAGAATGTCCCATTCGCTCACATCCCGCGGCGGCCCATCGCCGCCAGAGAGCACATACGCCACGTGTCGGCCGATCCGCACATCGTGCTCCGAGGCCTGGCCCCCTTCCTTGAACGCGAAGAGCGCGTAATTGAGGTTGCCGATGGATTCGCGGCCGAGCGCACGGATGGTCCGCACCTGCGGGGCGACATAGTCAGGCGCGAGATCGAGGACGCGCGCTTTGGCGTCAGCAATCAAGTGATCGCGGTTCATCGTGATCCGATCTGCCACGGGCCGCAGCAATCCCAACCTACGCGCCTCGTGCGCGCTCGAACTCATCTGCGCCAGCGCAATCAACTTGAATGCGCGTTTCGGCGCCTCGAAGGGATCCGACTCGTCGTACGGCTTCAGCGCATCGGTGAACCGGAAGAGCAGTTCCTTCGTTCCGCCGCCGCCAGGAATCAGCCCCACGCCCACCTCCACCAACCCCATATACAACTCGGCGTGCGCCTGAATGCGATCCGTGTGGAGCGAGAACTCCGCGCCGCCGCCGAGCGTCAACCCGAATGGCGCGGCGACAACGGGGAAGGGTGCGAGTCGCACACTCATCACTGCCTGTTGAAAGCGGCGTACCGCGACATCGAGTGTCTTGAACTCACCCGTCGCGGCGAGCTGTAGTACGCCCGCGAGATTCGCGCCGGCGGTGAACGTGCGCGGATCGTCGTTGCCGAGCACGAGACCGGCGTAGTTCCCCGAGGAAATGCGTTCGATGGTCCTTGCCAGCATCTCCAGCACGCCAGGGCCGAGTGTATTCATCTTGCCGCAGAACTCGAGGCAGAGAACGCCGTCGCCGAGGTCCACGCAGCGCGCGTCGTCGTTGGAGTCGAGCACCCTGCCCCGGGCGCGCAGGTCCGCGAGATCGAGGCGGCCCGGAACGGGTTGCATCACCACACGCCCGGCCGCCGCGATTTGTTCAGCCGACGGAACGGGCGTTGCGTCGTAACCCGGGACCATCGTGCCCTTCTTTCCTTCCTTATAGAAGGCGCTGCCTGCCGCAGCGAGAAGGGGCGGCTCAGCCCTGCCCGCCGCCGCCATCTCGGCGCGCAACCAGGAGAGACCGATGGCGTCCATCACTTTGAACGGCCCGATCTCCCAGCCAAACCCCCATTCGAGCGCGCGGTCAACACTGGGCACGTCATACGCGAGTCGCGGCGATGTCAGCGCGACGTAGTGCGAACTCTCCACGAAGAGCCGGCGCAGGAAATCGCCGTACTTCCCGCGAATGGCGCGCGCCTTTCGCACGCGTTCTGCGGCCGGTAGGCGAAGTATCTCCGACATGGTATCGGTCGTGACCTTTTTCTGCGGCTTGTACTCAAGCGTCTTCCAATCGAGCGTGTGAATCTCCTTGCCTACCCGCTTGTAGAAACCCGCGCCGGATTTCTCGCCAAGCCGCCCCTGCTTCACGAGCTCCGCAACCCACAGCGGCATGGAAAAGTCCTCGCCGGTGGCCTGCGAAAGTCCGGCTGTGACATGAGCGAGCGTATCGATGCCGGAGAGGTCGCCGGTGCGGAAGGTGGCGCTCTTGGCCCGGGCGATCAGCGGGCCCGTGAGAGTGTCCACTTCGTCGATCGAGAGGTCCAGCTCCATCATCAGGCGCATCGTCGTGGCCCAGCCGGCGATGCCGATGCGGTTGGCGACGAAACCCGGGGCGTCCTTCGCAACGACAATGCCTTTGCCGAGGATGCGTTCGTGGAGGTGACGCACGGCGGTGATGACGGCCGGCAGCGTCTGCGGCGTGGGGATGATCTCCAACAGGTGCATATAGCGCACCGGATTGAAGTAGTGCGTGCCGCAGAAATGCTGTTTGAAGTTCTCGCTGCGGCCGTGGAGGAGCACTTCCATCGGAATGCCCGAGGTGTTGCTGGAGATGATCGCGCGTGGCGCAATGGTCTCGAGCTTGGCGAACAACTCCTGCTTGGGCGCGGGCTTTTCGAGGATGGCCTCGATGATCCAGTCGCAGTCACCGAGGAGATTCAGGTGATCCGCGGTGTTGCCGGTGGTGACGAGCGCGGCGCGGTCGGTATCGAGGAAGGCCGCGGGGCGTGACTTGAGGGCTTTCTCGAGACCCTTCTTTGCCGGGCCGGACCGATCCGAGGAGTTGGTGTCGTCGGAGCCGGGGATATCAAGCAGGACGACGGGGATACCGACCGATGCGGCGAGCGCCGCGATACCAGCACCCATGATTCCGGCGCCGACGATGCCGACTTTCTTGATTCGCATGTGTTGAAGGTACAGGATTTTGTGGTGAGGATGGTGCTACAGCGTGGACGCGGATAACGGCGGATCGTGACGGATGAACGCGGATACTGAAAAGGGGGAACGACAGCGTGGAGCCGAGCTGTCGTTCCCCCAATCAGTTGCAGTATCCGCGTTTACGTGCTTATCAATCCGCGGAAATCCGCGTCCCCGCAGTAGTAGCTAGTCCTGCGTGACCGCCTTCATTGCTCCGCGCGCATGCAGCTTGAACCAGTCGCGCAGGTACAGTTGCGTGCGGATGTAGTTGCTCGGCTTGCTGCTGGTGCCGTGCCACTCGTCGTTGAAGCGCACCATCTGCGTGGGCACCTTTCGCACCTTCAGCGCTTCGTAGAACTCTTCCGTCTGCGCGATCGGCGTGCGAAGGTCGTTCACGCCCGTCATCAGCATCGTCGGCGTCTTGACGTTGCCCACGTACTTGAGCGGCGAACGGTTCCAGTGCTCCGTGATGTCTTCCCACGGCATCTTCTCGAAGTTCCGGTACCAGCTCGGTCCGTCGGTGTTGCCCACGAAGCTGATCCAGTTGATCACCGGGCAGTTGGCCGAGGCCGCGGCGAAACGGTCGGTGTGACCCACCGTCCACGCGGTGAGCACGCCGCCGCCGGAGCAGCCATAGACGTAGAGGTTTTCGGTGTCCACGTACCCCTTGGCCACAACTTCATCGACGCCCTTCATGAGGTCATCGTAGTCCTTGCTCGGATAGGCGTTCTTGATCGCATTGCCGAACTTGCTGCCGTACCCCGTGCTGCCGCGCGGGTTCGTGTAGAGCGTGATGTATCCGTTGGCGGCGTGCTCCTGATACGAGAAGTTGAACGCGCCGTTGTACATCGAGTGCGGGCCGCCGTGGATGCTGAGCATCAGCGGGTACTTCTTGTTCGGGTCGAAATCCGGCGGCTTCACGATCCAGCCCTGGATCCTCATGTTGTCGAGCGACGTGTACCAGATCTCCTCGACCATGCCGAGTTTTTTGCCGGTGAGCACGTCACCGTTGACGTCGGTGAGTTCCTTGATGCCGACGGCCGGCGTCTTGACGTTGAGTGAGACGATATCGCCCGGCTTGAGGGCGGCGCTCAGGGTGCCGACAGCGAGGCCCGTGGGGTGAATGTCCGTGACCGAGAGCATGTGCTTGCCGTCGGTGACCTTGCGGTGCTGGCCCGTGGTGGAAACGAAGTGGAGGTTCTGATACCCTTCGCTTTGCACCGTAAAGTAGATTCCGCTTCCGTCGGCCGCCCAGGTGAGGTTCGAGGGCGAGCGGTCGATGTCGAGCAGCATCTTCGATCCCGAACCATCGATGCTCATCAGGTACATCTCGGAATCGATCCAGGTATCCGTGCTGATATCGTAGCCGGTGTAGGCGATCCACTTGCCGTCGGGCGAGACAGCGGGACTGTTGTCGGGACCCTTGCGGGTGGTGAGTTGCTTCACGGCACCCGAGGCGATGTCCACCGAGTAGACCTCGGACTCGCGCCACTCGTACTCGGCGTCCGGTACACGCGGGCCCGAGGCGTACACCAGCGACTTGCCGTCGGGTGTCCACTGACCGGCGCCGGCGCTCCATTGTCCATTCGTTACCTGGCGCGGCGTGCCGCCGTCGGCAGGAACCACAAAGAGGTGCTGCGTGGCATCGGCGTTGAAGCCCACGCCGTCCTGCCGGTAATCGAGCGTGTTCACCACGCGCGGAGCGGCGGTCCAGTTGGCGCCGCGCGGCCGGAACGCCGCCGCTGCGCCTTCCGCACGCGGATTTGGCGTGTTGTTCGGCACCTGCGTGGTGAACGCCAGGGTCTTGCCGTCGGGTGACCAGCGCACATTGCCCGGCGAACTCGTCAGGCGCGTCACCTGCGTGACCGCACCTTCGGCGTCCATGTAGCGCGTGAAGATCTGCGCGCTGTTGTTCGGTTCACCTTGCGCGATGTACGCGATCCGCGAGCCGTCGGGCGACCAGATCGGCCCCGTGCCATCCATCAGTTTCCGCGGCTTGGTGCCGTCCGCGTTCATGATGTAGATGGACGACTGGCGACGGTCGTTCAGCTTGTCGATCCAGCCGCGCGTGTAGATGACGCTCTTGCCGTCTGGAGACAGCTGCGGGTTGGATACCGTTTCCCACTCGAGGTAGTCGGTGAGCGAGAGGCGGTCGGATCGGCCGTTCTGCTGTGCGGGCGCAAGCACCGGCGCCACAGCCACGAACAGGGCCAAAGTCAGGCGGGTGAACTTCACAGGGACCTCCTTCCTATTGGGGGGGCGAGCCAGACGATAATATGGGGTACGTGACACCTCTGCCACCCGTTGTCCCCCCTGTTGCCGAACCGTCTGCGCCGCCGCCCAGCCCACGGCGGTCGATGGCAGCTGTGCTGGTGCTTGCGTCGCTTGTGACGGGCCTGATAATCGGCGGGTTCCTTCGGTCGGCCGGGCCCGATGTCGCCACCGGCGCGGCGCGGATCGAGATCATCGGGACCATCTGGATCAACGCGATTCGGATGACCGTAATTCCCCTGGTTGCAGCGCTCACGATCGCTGCCGTGGCGAGCTCAGGCGACGCCGCAAAGCTCGGCAGGCTCGGAGGTTACGCCGCCTTCGTGTTCCTGGCTCTCCTCATCGCCGGTGGATTTTTCACGATGCTGGTCGCGCCACTCGGGATGAGCGGACTCGATATCGCACCGGACGTCGCCGTGCGCCTCAGGGAGTCGCTCGGCGCCGCCGCGACAGCGACGCCTGCGGCGATGCCGTCGCTTGCCCAGCGGATCGTGGACATCGTTCCCGTGAACCCCGTCAAGGCTGCAGCCGACGGCGCAATCCTTCCGGTGGTCGTCTTTTCCCTGGCCCTGGGACTGGCGCTGACGCGGGTTCCGGCCGAAAAGCGCGAGCCGTTCATCCAGGTCTGTCGCGCCATCTCGGATGCGCTGTTGGTGCTCGTCCAGTGGGTGCTCACCCTCGCGCCTATCGGCGTGTTCGCCCTCGCCCTCGCGCTTGGCACCAAAATGGGCGCGTCGTCGGCCGGCGCACTCGTGCGGTACCTGGTCACCCTCTGCGGCGCGCTTTTTGCGTTCACGCTGTTGCTCTATCCCGTGGTTGCATTGCTTGGGCGCCTCTCGCCGCTGCGCTTTGCGGCCGCTGCGCTGCCGGCGCAGGCCGTGGCGTTCAGCGTGCGGTCGTCCCTTGCGGCGCTGCCCGCGATGATCACCGCCGTACGCGACACCCTCAACCTTGGACCGCGGGTGAGTGGGTTCGTGCTTCCGCTCGCGGTCTCGGTCTTCAGGGTCAACGTGCCGATTGCCTGGGTGGTGGGGCTGATCTTCCTCGGCAAGCTCTACGGCGTGCCGCTCAGTACCGGGTCGCTCGCCGTGCTGGTACTCACGGCGACGCTGCTCTCGTTCAGCGTGCCAGGGCTGCCGAGCGCTTCGCTCTTCCTGCTCTCGCCGGTGCTCGTGCAGAACGGAATCCCGGTGGAGGGCGTAGGAATTCTGATTGCACTCGATGCCATCCCCGACATGTTCAAGACGCTGGCGAATGTGACCGCACATCTGACGAGTTCTGTGATCGTCGCGCGCCTGGATCCTGAAAGCACCTGACAGCGGGCGTCCGTCCCCCACCGACATTTTCCTGAATGACGAAGATTCCTCGCCTCGCCGTGCTGCTCGCACTCATTCTGCCGGTCGCGTCACTCTCCGCCCAGCAGTCTCCGCGCGCACAACGCACGCTTCGCGCCGCGAAGCTCACCGAGAAAATCACGCTCGATGGTTTGCTCGACGACGCCGCGTGGCGCGGGGTGCCCGTCGCGGACGGCTTTACGCAGAGTGAGCCGAGCACGGGGCAGCCCGCGACCGAGCCAACCGAGGTGCGGGTCGCATTCGATGCCACCACGCTCTACATCGGCGCCTACCTGTACGACCGCGAGCCCAGCCGCCTGGTGGTCAACGAGATACGCAAGGACTTCCGGGAGGATGATCAGGATGATTTTGAGGTCATCATCGACACCTTCCGCGACCGGCAGGGCGGCTACGTCTTCATCACGAATGTTGAAGGGGCGAAGCTCGACCGGCAGGTGGCCGGCGAAGGGCGCGAGATCAACGGCAGCTGGGATGCCGTGTGGGAAGTGAAGACGAAGCGCGTGGCGGACGGATGGACGGTGGAGATGGCCATTCCCTTTCGTTCGCTTCGGTACGACCCGAACGCGACGCAAACGTGGGGAGTCAATTTTTCGCGACGCATCCGGCGCAAGAACGAGGTCACGTTCTGGTCTCCGGTGCCACGTGAGTTCAACCTGGCGCGCCTGACACTGGCCGGCGATCTCGAGGGCGTGCAGCCGGCTGGTGCATCGCGCGACATTCGGGTGAAGCCGTACGCGCTGGGCCGGTCCGTGCGCGGCGTGGGTACCTCGACATTCAACACACAGCGAGACGCGGGCGCGGACATCAAGGCCGGCCTCACGCGCGCGCTGACGCTGGATGTCACCGTCAATCCCGATTTCGCGCAGGTGGAGGCCGATGAGCTGCAGGTCAACCTCACGCAGTTCTCGCAGTTCTTTCCCGAAAAGCGCGAGTTTTTCCTCGAAAACTCGGGCACGTTCTACGTCGGTGACGCGGCCCGCAACAACCGCGTGTTCACCGTACCGACGGCGGACGAAGACATGCTGCTCTTCTTCAGCCGGCGAATTGGGCTGACGCCGACGGCGCAGCCGGTGAAGATCCCGCTTGGCGCCCGCCTGACGGGCAACGCCGGCGGGTTCGGAGTTGGCGCGATGTCCATGCTGACCGATCGACTGGGGAGCACGCCGTCCAGTCTCTACAGCGCCGTGCGACTCCGGCGCAACGTCGGCAACGGTTCGGATCTGGGCCTGATTTACATGTCGCGTGAGGCCACCGATTCCACCAACGACTTCAATCGTGTCTATGGACTGGACGCGAATGTTCGATTCTATCGAAAGCTCGACTGGAACTCCTTTGCGGTGATCTCCGACAGTCCTGACCGGACCATGGGCGAGTACGCGTGGCGCACCTCGCTCAACTGGGAAGGGCCGTTTCTGCACGTGAAGGCCGCGGAGATGCACATCGGCGATGGGTTCGACAACGATCTCGGGTTCTACCGCCGCACGGGCGTGCGCAAGCACTTTCTTGACGCCGGTGTTCGGCCGCGGTGGAAGTGGTGGCGCGACCGCGGCGTGCGGGAGATTCACCCGCATGTGGTCTGGAACTACTACGAAGACTTCGCGGGCAACACCGTCGGCAAGAACCTGCACAGCGGCAACAGCTGGTTCTTCAACAACGGCGGGTTCATCGAGATCTCGGTCAACCCGCGGTATGAACTGCTTCGCGACTCGCTGCGTCTGAATCGCGGAAACATCAAGGCACAGCGCCTGGCGCCCGGCGGGTACCAATGGACCGACTGGATGATTCGCGGCACCACGGATGCCAGTCGCCCAGTGTCGCTCAACTACAGCGCGGCCTGGGGCGGACTGTGGAGCGGGACCCAGAAGACGGTCAACGCCACGGTCACCATCAAGCCGACCTACAAGCTCCGCCTCGCGGTGGGCACGCAGCACTCACAGATTGCGCTCGACCGGCCGAACGATGAGTTCGCGGCCACGGTGTGGACGGCGCGGGTGAACTACTCGTTCGCCACCAACAAGTTCCTCGACGCATTGTCGCAATACGACATGGCCACGAGGCAGGTGAACTCGAACGTGCGATTCAACCTCATTCACCGTCCGCTCTCCGACTTGTTCATCGTATTCAACGAGAATCGGTTCACCACGCTCGACGCGCCGACTCCCGGACGAAGTGTGATTCTCAAGTTCACGCAGATGATGGCGTTTTGATTGCTCGGCCCGCCACGGCGCGGGCCAGGATCCGCGGGACCCCACCACGACTGCAGAGGGTGATCTGATGCTTCGTATTCGCTTGGCTGCTGCGGTAGTCGCCACGTTTGCGACGGTTTCTTCCACGACGGTGTTGGAGGCGCAGCGGCGCACGCCCACCATCAAGCAGTTTCTTGCGCCTGGCTATCCGCAGTTCATGGTGGCGGCGAAAAAGGCCGACCGCATCGCCTGGCAGGTGTACGAGGAGGGGAAGCGCAACGTCTACTTCGCCGCTGCGCCTGATTTTCGCGCACGGCGGCTGACGAGCTTCCTGCAGGACGACGGCATCGAGCTCACCAACGTGACCATCTCGGACGATGGCTCGGTGGTCGTCTTCGTCCGCGGTCTGAATCCCAACAATCAGGGCTGGGTGGCGAACCCGACGGCCGATCCGGACGGCGCCGAGCAGGCGATCTGGGCGGTGCGGGCCACGGGCGGGCCGGCGTGGAGAGTGGCAGCCGGGGCGAATCCGATTCTCTCGCCCGACGGACGGCATGTGCTGTTCATGCGCGAGAGTCAGATATTCCGCGCGGCCGTGTTCCAGACGGCGGCAACGAGCAAAATGGACAAGGGGGAGGAACCGTTCATCAAGGCGTGGGGCGCATCGAGCAATCCGCGCTGGTCGCCCGACGGCTCGAAGATCGCGTTCGTGAGCAACCGCGACAATCACAGCTACATCGCCATCTATGATGTGAAGACGCGCACGGTGAACTACATCGCGCCCGATGCCGACTTCGACGCGAGCCCAACCTGGTCCGCCGATGGCAAGCAGATCGCGTTCACGCGGCGCCCTGGACTTTCATTTGGGCAGATGCTGGCGCCGGCGGGCACCGCTGCGGGTGGCGCGGCAGTGCTGACGGGGCGAGGTGGTGGTGGCGGCCGCGGGGGTGGGGGCGGCGGACGGGGCGCGGCACAGGGCGGTGGAGCAGGTGATTCGCGGCCTGGCCTCTTCAGCTCCGCCTTTGAGGACGGCTCCACCCTCAAGATCATGATCGGCGATCCGGCGACGTTCACCGCGCGCGAACTCTGGCGCAATACGGCTGCCGATCGTGTGTACGCGGCGATCAATGCGATCACCTGGGCGGGTGATGCGTTGCTCTTTCAGCTCGAGCCCGAAGAGTGGATTCGGATGTACTCGCTCAGCGCCACGACGACAGGTGCGCAACCCATCATCCTGACGCCGGGCGAAGGGATGATGGAGCAGACGGGCATCTCTCCCGACGGCAAGTGGCTCTTCTATTCAACAAACGTCGGCGACATCGATCGCCGTCACGTTTGGAAGGTGCCGACCTCCGGTGGCGACGCGGTGCGCGTCACGATGGGCGAGATCAACACGTGGCCGCAGCCGCTCGCTTCGGGCAAGTATGTCGCAACGCTTTCTGCCACTGCGCTACGCCCGCAGACCGTGGGTATCTGGCCGGTGGCGCCGAACACGCCGGCGACTCAGGAGAAGTTGATCTACCCGACGCTGGCGAAAGACTTTCCGATGGACGCGCAGGCGGTGCCTACGAATGTGACGCTGACGGCCCCTGACGGATTGAAGTTCAACAACCAGCTCTTCCTACCCAAGGACATCAAGCCGGGCGAGAAGCGGCCAGCAATAGTCTTTGTGCATGGTGGCCCCCAGCGACAGATGCTGCTCGGCTACCACTACCTCTCGTTCTACCACGTGTTCTATGGAGTGAACCAGTGGTTGCAGAGCCAGGGGTACGTGGTGCTCTCGGTGAACTTCCGGAGCGGTGTTGGCTACGGCAAGAGTTTCCGTCAGGCACCGAACACGGGCGGCAACGGCAAGTCCGAGTATCAGGACGTGCTCGCGGCGGGGCAGTGGCTCGCGCAGCATCCGAATGTGGATCCCAAGCGCGTCGGCATCTGGGGCCTTTCCTATGGAGGGCTGCTCACCGCGGAAGCACTCGCGCGGAATTCTGATCTCTTCATCACCGGCGTCGATCTCGCCGGTGTGCACTTGCAGGGGAATTCGCTCGACACCGCGAGCGTGAGCTACAAGTCGAGTTCCATATCGCAGATCAGCAAGTGGAAGTCACCGGTGTTGCTGCTGCACGGCGACGACGACCGCAACGTGGCATTCGCGCAAACGGTGGGACTCATCCAGTTGTTGCGCGCGAACAAGATCTACTATGAACTGATGGTGATTCCTGACGATGTGCATGAGACGCTGCTGCACAGCCGGTGGATGACGTTCTTCGACAAGATGGAGAGTTGGCTCGATCGATTCCTCCGGAAAGCGGAGAAGCCGCCGGTTCTTGGATCGGGAGAACAACGGGAATAGGCGGGACGTGGGCTGAACCGCTGGAAAGAACGGGGAGAGACGGGACGTGGGGGGACTTGAGGGGAGGTGAAATGAAAACGGGGCGGCGCGTGTGAATAGCGCCGTCCCGTTTTCAACTGTGATCTCATGTCTTGACAGACACTCGAATGGTGTATCGGCCACGGTCTCGGCGCTATCGCGTTGGTGAATCGGACCAGAACAAGGGCATCAACCAAAGGCATCAATCAGAGCACGACGTTGGTTGATGCCCTGGTTATTGCTTGATGATCAAAGCCCTCCGGCGGGGACCAGTGCCAAGTGGTTGTCCAGCAACGACTTAGGGATATTGAATCGCAACCCACGAGCACTTATAATTGAAGTCATAGAAGGGGAGTAGCTACGCGGCAGTGATCCAAAAGCCGCGCGGGCGCATCGTCAAGACTGCGGTCACAGTGGGAAATCGTGACCGCACGGTGCACTCGGATCTGGTAGCAACAGATCAGGCGAGACCTTCGCGACGCTGGACGGGTTTCACACCGTCTGGGACGCGGAGGCCTCGCCTTTTGCGTTTCCGGACCAATCGAGAGGAATGCAGATGAACAACATGAAAGTCTTCGTGATGATGGCGGGGCTCACCGCGCTCTTTGGCGCGATTGGCGCAGCCATCGGTGGCTCGGGCGGCATGATGATGGCGCTGCTCTTCGCCGGCGGGATGAATGTCTTCATGTACTATCGGTCATCGACGATGGTGCTGAAGATGTATGGCGCCAAGGTGATTTCGCCGAGCGACGCGCCGGAGCTGTACGAGATGGTGGACCGGCTGCGGCAGCGCGCGGGGTTGCCGATGCCCACGGTGGCGATCGCTCCGCACGATCAGCCGAACGCGTTTGCCACGGGCCGCAATCCAGAGAACTCGGTGGTCTGCGTCACCGACGGCCTGATGCGCATCGTGACGCGCGATGAGCTCGAGGGCGTGATTGCGCACGAGTTGGCGCATATCAAGAATCGCGACATGCTGCTGCAGACCGTGACGGCGACAATGGCCGGCGCAATCGGGATGCTCG